>OCTA010001266.1_pt1 | contig 23315 bp, 25 predicted proteins | sample 1538991 | NCBI WGS metagenome assembly OCTA01 (sample SAMEA3539302, study PRJEB22396) | soil metagenome | biome: tundra; feature: field; material: soil | place: USA | collected 2010-05 | depth 0.15 m | reverse complement strand
CCCGACGGGCGACCAACCACGCCAAGACTGCCGACATGCCGGCCGGCATTGACGCGCCGCCGAAACCAGCCAATGGAGCTCCTAGTTGAGCCGGGTGAGGGCCTTGCGCATATTCCGAATTGCCTGGCCGGTCCGCTGCTCGTTCTCGATCAGAGCGAACCGCACGTGGCCATCCCCACCGGGGCCAAATCCCACCCCTGGTGAGGTAGCTACATCTGCCTCACTCAGGAGGAACTTGGCAAATTCGAGAGAGCCCATCTCCTTGTACGGCTCCGGGATGGGCGCCCACACGAACATCGTCCCCCGAGGTGGAGTGATCTCCCACCCGATGCGATTCATTCCGTCACAGAGCGAATCCCGTCTGGATTGATAACACTCGTTGATGTACTTCGGATAGTCCGGCGCTTCGTTCATGGCCACAATGGCGGCAATTTGGATGGGCTGAAACGTCCCGTAGTCGAGATAGCTCTTCAGCTTGGTCAGCGCCTGCACGATCTCGGCGTTGCCCACCATAAAGCCGACCCGCCACCCGGCCATCGAGAACGACTTGGTCATGGTGTACAGCTCGACAGCGACTTCCTTGGCGCCGGGAACTTCGAGAATCGATGGTGGCCGGTAGCCGTCGAAGGCGATATCGGCGTAGGCGAAGTCGTGGACCAACACGATGTCGTGTTCCCGGGCGAACTCCACGATGCGGGTCATCCATGCCAGGTCGACACATTCCGTCGTCGGGTTATGCGGAAAGGACAGCACGATCACCCGGGGCTTCGGCCAGGCCGACTCCCACGCCTCCATCAGATTGTCGAAGAAGGCTTCTCCGGGTGGGTCATTGGTGGCGTCCCCAGGCCCGTCCAGGCGGACGTGGCGAACGTCGGCACCGGCAAACAGGGGCGCGTAGATATGAATGGGATAGGACGGCGACGGCACCAGGGCGGTATCACCCGGGCCGACCAGAACCCACATCAGGTGGGACAGTCCCTCTTTCGCACCAATGGTGGTGACCACCTCGGTTTCGGGATCGATGGCCACATCGAACTTGCGGAGGTAGAGGTCGGCAATCGCCTGGCGGATCTTCGGGATGCCGCGGCTCGCCGAATACCGATGGTTGCGGGGGTTATGAACGGCTTCCGCCAACTTCTCCACCGCCACGTCCGGCGATGGCAGGTCCGGATTGCCGAATCCCAGGTCGATGATGTCTTTGCCGTCGTGACGGGCTGCGGCCTTCAGGTCATTCATGGTGGCGAAAACGTAAGGGGGCAGTCCGAGTATGCGGCGAAACTCCATCCTGAGAGGCTACCCGCGGGCGTAGACCTCCCCGCCACGCTCAGCGCATCGCGTTGGCGGCCTCGGCAATCACTTCGAGCGAGTCGGGCCAGGCGCACACAGCCCACGTGGCCCCGGCTCCGGCCAACTCGCGTAGACGCTCCTCGATCTGGACGGCGTTCCCGGCCACCGGGCCACCCCAGGTCACTTCGTATCCGGCCGCCGTCATCTCGGCCACCTGCGTGGCCTCCGCTTCCCACAGGTTCACCGCTCCCCCGACGGTCCGAGCCAACTCGGTGGTGGATGGAAGTCCTCCCCCCACCCACACCGGTATCCCTCGGGCCTCGACGGCAACGGCCACCGCTCCCATTCGGACCCGTCTCACCTCGGCCGGTTCGAAGGGGATCCCGAATGCTTGGTTCTCCGCCCGGCTCAAGTGGTCTCCAGTGCCCAGGCCGGCGATCAGTCGCCCATTCGAGATCGCGTGCAAGCTGGCCAACTCGTCCACCAAGACATCGTCAGGGAGCAATCCGATGCGCGCCACCAACGTGCCAATGTGAATGACAGAAGTCGACGCCGCCAATGCCCCAAGAAGTGGCCCGGAGGAGAGGGCGGGGCGCCCGGGTTGACCCATCGGCCACAGGTGATCGAAACAGAACACACCATCGAGACCGACCTGCTCCGCCCTGAGCGCAGCTGCGATAGCACTGTCCGCCTCGTCGCGGAACTGCGGAAGTGTGGTGCCGACCTTCATGCCGCCCGTGAAGTAAGTCCGGCTCCTGTCCCGATCACGCTAACGACTCAACCCGAACTTTCAGATCCCGGAGGGCGATGGACATGATGCGGCTCTGAGCCCGCATCTTGATGAAGCCCGGAAGTGGCACCTTCATCTCGACTTCGAGGTGATAGGTCACCTCTGTCCCCCCGTCGGCTGTCGGCTCAAAGACGTAGCTCCCATCCAATTTCGAAGTGATGTCACCGCGTGTCTGCACCCACGACAATACGTTCGGCGCCGCGCTGTAGTCGTAGGACAGGGTGTAGCTGGTGCTCCGGCCGAAGGCGGCGGCGCGAAACGTGACCAGCTGGGGACGACCTTGATCGTCACGGTCGTGGACGGTGACCTCTTTGATATCCGCGGCCCACTGCGGATAGGCGTCGATGTCACTACTGACAGCGAAACACCGTTCTGCGGGCGCCGTCACGAACATGTGCTCGGTGGCTACTTCCGCCACGTTCAGTCCTCCTGCTTGGGTTGATAGGTCTGATGCGACACCGGGGGTTCAGCCTTCCACGTCTGCAAGTGCCGCGGCCAGCCTAGGGGCGAGGTGGTCATAGTCGAAGGATGCCTCCGCCCTACGCCGGGACTCATCCCCCATGCGATGCCGCAGTTGATCATTGTCCAGCAGTTTCCCAATTGCCCGCACCACCGTAGCGACATCGGTGGGCCGCTTGACCACCGACCCGGTCAGCCCGTCCAGAACCGCTTCTCCGGCTCCCCCTGAATCCCCGGCCACCTGGGGAACTCCGGCGGCGGCGGCCTCGACGAACACAATGCCGAAACCCTCTCTTTCGAGGCCGAGCCACCGGTTACGACAAAGCATGGCAAAGACGTCGGCTGCTCCGACCAACCTGGGCAGATCGTCATCGGATACACCGCCGAGCAGCCGGACCGGGGCCTGCCGCTCGACAATCTCGCCGGCCAGGCGATCCCGGTCCCGGCCCCGTCCGGCAATTGCCACCACCAGGTCGGGAACCGCGGTGCGTAACTCGGCGGCCGCGTCGATCAGGATGTCCATGCCCTTACGGGGCACCAAGCGGCTCACGCTCACCACCAGGGGTCCGTCTGTCGGTAGCCCAAGGTCGATGCGGGCGTCGAGTTTCTCGGACTCCGACAGGGGGCGGAATCGTTCCAGATCGACCCCGGGAGGGATCTCGATCACCGGAGGCATGCCTCGGCCCCGCACCGCCCGAGTGGCTTCGGCCGCCGGATAGCCGCCGGCCGACACGGCCAGGACACTGTGTCGCAGCGTGGAGGCCAGCAACTCACGACTGGCCGGGAGCCGTCCCGGAATAGCCACCTCGGCACCGTGGAGGACCACAGCGTAGGGGATGCCGAGCCGGGGCCCGATGACCCCGAGTGGAAATGCCGGGTCGATCACCACCAGTGAGGCACCAACCCGTCGGGCGGTAGCCCGGATGCGGCGAACCAGCCCCGGGGTCGGAGCCAGAATCCGGCCCGGAACCCGCTCGATGCGGATACCTCGGGCCGCCTGTTCGCGGTCGAACTGCTCGCTACCCGGGTCGGACGAGGCGGTAATGACCACGAACGTCTCGGGATCCATCCGCCGCCATAGTTCCCATAGGTAGGCCTGGATCCCTCCCACCTTGGGCGGGAAGTCATTGGTGACGAGAAGGTGGGTCACGCCACTCGGCCAACCAGATCATCCCGTCCCAGCTTCTGTGCCGCCCACGCCGCGTGCTCGGTGATCATCGGATCGGGGTCATCGAGAGCACCTCGTAGTACTCGCTCGGTGGCCGGGTCGTTCCCATCTCCGGTGTTACCCAAAGCCACCAGGGCATTCCTCCGCAGGTATCGGGGGTCGCGGCGGGCAATGTACCAACGGCCATGCCGTTCGAGCAGCTCGGCATCGCTCGACTCGAGCAGGCCGAGTAGGTCGACATCGGCTTCATTCACCGACTCGGCGGGAGCGGGTGGGTCTTTGCGTTCAGCCAGCCGGTTGATCGGGCATACCTGCTGACAATCGTCGCACCCGTAGATGCGGTCGCCAAGTTCATCCCGGTACTGCACGGGGAACGAGCCCGGTGCCTGTACCAACCAGGCCAGACACCGACGGGCGTCGAGAACCCCGGGAGAAACCAGCGCCCCGGTGGGGCAGGCCGTGATGCAACGAGAGCAACTGCCGCAGCCACTGCCATGGGCATCCGGTGTGCGGCCCTGGTCCAGGGCAGAGCCGGAGCCGTGGGCGGAGCCGGATCCGGAGCCGTGGGCAGAGCCCAACGGGGCATCGGTGACCACGCTACCGAGTACGAACCACGATCCAAGACCCGGAAGCAACAGCAAGGAATTTTTGCCGAACCAGCCCAGCCCGGCACGGTGTGCAGCCGCCCGGTCGACCAATGCATTGTCATCACTGATGATGGTGGCCCGCCAGCCATCTGCCTTCAGCCGTTCCGCCACCGGGGACAGCGCCCGGCGCAACGCGGCGTAGTTGTCCTGGTGGGCATATCGGGCCACCCTGGCCAGGGGGCGTGAGCGAGAGCCCCGTTCCAAGTCGGGGACTGCATCCTTCCGGCGGTATCCCCACGCGCCCACTACCAGTGACCGAGCACCAGGAAGGATCCGCTTCGGATCGGTGGACCGCTCCGGGTTTCGATAGGTGAACTGCATCTGCCCGTTGAGGCCCTTACTCCGGCGATCGAGGAGGTCGTCGAGAGTATCGGTGAACACATCGGCGTCGGTTACGCCAACCGCTGCCAGTCCATGGCTGCGGCCGATAGCTACCAACTCGTCGACCAGGCCATCGCCGATAACGGCCCTGGTCTCTTCGGGTGGGGCCGGTTGGGGCATGCACCATGCTTACACGGCACCCGATAGGGCGTGATCGGAGTCCGCACCCGACCGTCTCTGGTGAGATCAACCCACCCGGCGGGAGTGACGGACACCTGGAACCAGGCCGGCCTGCTCGAGCATACGCACGGCTCGGGCTTCGTCGGCATCCACCACTACCGCGTCCTCGGGATGCCGATCCACGATGAAGCTCACAACGCAGTCGTCGCACACCGAGGTGGACTGATGTTCGCAGTCAGCGCAATCGATGGTGAATGCTGACGGCGGAGAAGGCCGGAATGTCCGGACCGCCGGGTGGGCGACCCAAGATGCTCTGTGGGTAGGGGCGACGGGCACGATGCGGCCTCCTGTGGTTGACGATGCTGGGGCGTGTTCCATGTCCGGGCCATCGTGACCCGAGGGTGTGACACTTCCCCGGACATCTCCGCCTATCCAGCATTTCCCCTGGTCAACGGCTTAGTTGCCTACGGCAGGGATCTCGTCAGTACCCCTCCACCGGGTCAACCAGGCCAATGAGCTCCCGGTCGGCCGCATACCGCTCCACGTTGGCCCGGATGCGCTCCCCCAACAGTGGGCGGATCATCTCGATGGTGTCGGCGGTATGCGGAGTGATGATGCAGTTGGGCAGCTCCCAGAGGGGATGGCCGTCGGGCAATGGTTCGGGTTCGGTGACATCGAGGGCGGCACCGGCGATCGATCCCGATGCGAGAGCAGCCACCAGCGCGTCGGTGTCCACGTGGCGCCCACGGGCCACGTTCACCAGCCACGCCCCCTCGTCCATGATCTCGAGCTCTGGCGCGCCGATGATCCCGGTCGTACTCGGGCTCAACGCCAGGGCCAGAAACACCACCAGGGCGCCAGGAAGGACCTCATGCAGCTCCGACATGGTGACTGTGCGAGCCGCACCCGGAACTGGCTCGACCCGCCGCCTGACCACTGTCGCCTCCACCCCGAACGGAGCCAATTGCTCCAAGAGGAAGTGGGTGATTCCGCCTCCACCGAGGATGGTCACTTTTTGGTCATACAGGCTGGTGCCCGCCGGAGTCCCCCATGATCGCGCCTCAACCCGGGTCCGGAGAACCCGCAAACCGGCCAGGGCGAGTGCCAACGCGTGCTCGGCCACCGGTTTTCCGTAGGCACCCTTGGCGCTGGTCCATTGACGTTGGTCGCTGAGCAACCCGGCTTCGGCCACCCGCTCGACGCCGGCGAACGGGAGCTGTACCCACTTCGCTTCGGGAGCTGCCTCCAAAGCAGCAGCCAGGCCGGCAACGTCAGCCGCATCGAGCCAGATCAACCCGTCGGGCTCATCCCCGATGTCGACGACCGTTCCTCCACCTCTTTCGACTGCGCTCACGGCGAATGATCCGGCGCGGGGCCCAACGGCTATGCGAGGAATAGGCATGCCAGCACGTTACCGAGTCCCGTTCGTTCCGCCGCCCATGACAGCAGAGCCGGCCCGATAGGGCGCATGCCCCCGACATTTGGTTCAATGGAGCCAAATCGGCGAGACGAATCGGCGAGACGAATCAGCAGGGTGGGTGAAGCCAATGAAGATGAAGGCCAATGAAGCGGTGAAGCGGTGATCGTTCAGTTCAACGTACGGGACTTCCTCGATCGCGCCGAGTCGGCGTACCCCGAACATCATGCAGTCATCGATGAGCCCGACCAACCGGCATCCTCGTGGGGAACGTTGACCTTTGCCGAGATGGCCGGCCGGGCTCGGGCCCAGGCCGCCGGACTCGACGCGTTGGGCGTGGAGCCGGGCGAGCGGGTGGCCATCGTGTCCCACAACTCGGCCAGGCTGCTGACGGCGTTCTCCGGGGTATGCGGGTGGGGGCGCACGCTTGTTCCCATCAACTTCCGCCTGGCGCCGGCAGAGGTGTCCTACATCGTGGAGCACTCAGGAGCATCGGTGTTATTGGTCGATCCCGAACTCGAAGACACCTTGGCCGACATCTCCGTCCCCCACCGGTTCGTCATCGGCGCCGACAGCGACCCGGTGCTTTACCCATCGGGAGTGGATCCTCGGCCCTGGGGCGGCGACGAAGGGGCCACCGCCACCATCAACTACACCTCCGGCACGACGGCCAGGCCCAAAGGGGTGCAGCTCACCCACCGAAACTGCTGGGTCAACGCCAGCATATTCGGGTGGCATGCCCAGGTCTCCGACCGGGATGTCTATCTGCACACGCTGCCAATGTTCCACGCGAATGGATGGGGTATGCCGTGGGCGACAACCGGTATGGCCTGTCCCCAGGTGGTGCTCCGCAAAGTGGACGGCACAGAAATCCTCCACCGGGTCGAGCGACACGGGGTAACGCTGCTCTGTGCGGCGCCGGCAGTGGTCAACGCCGTACTCGATGCACTGCCCACCTGGGAGGGACCGGTGCCTGGTCGGGACAAGACCCGAATCATCGTGGCCGGCGCCCCGCCCCCCAGCCGTACCATCGAACGGGTCGAAGCCGAACTCGGATGGGAGTTCATCCAGATCTACGGGCTGACCGAAACGGCGCCGCTTCTGACCATCAATCGGCAACGAGCCGAGTGGGACGACCTCTCATCGGGCGAACGGGCGCGGAAACTGACGAGGGCCGGTGCGCCGGCCCTCGGGACCGAGCTCTCGATTAGTGCCGATGGCGAGATACTGGCCCGCAGCAACACGATCATGGAGGGGTACTGGCAACAGCCGGAAGCTACCGAAACCGCCTTGGCCGATGGGTGGTTCCATACCGGGGACGGCGGGTTCTTGGATGACGAAGGCCACCTCCAGATTCTCGACCGCAAGAAGGACGTCATCATCACCGGAGGAGAGAATGTCTCCTCCATCGAAGTCGAAGATGCCATCTTCTCGCTGGTCGGCGTGGCCGAGGTGGCGGTCATCGGCGTCCCTCATGACAAGTGGGGCGAAATGGTCACTGCCCTGGTGGTGACTAACAACGGCGTCACCATTACCGAAGAGCACGTCCTGACCCACTGTCGGACGCTTCTGGCCGGTTACAAGTGTCCGAAACAGGTGGAATTCCGCGACGAACTCCCGCGTACCGCCACCGGAAAGCTCCAGAAGTTTCGACTGCGAGCTCCGTATTGGGAGGGATACGAACGCAAGGTCAACTGACAGGTCAACTCATCGCGACGCCAACGATGACCCATGGCGACATTCGGCAACAGCGCCATTGTCGCCGGGTATGAGACGAGGCAGTAGATTTCGGCGCATGGAGGGTCCTTTCGCAGCGCCGGCTGGACACTCGTGGACCCGGGTGTCACCGCGTCTCGCCCGGATGCGCCGCACCATGTTGGCGCTCATCGGCATCCCGGTCATGGTCGGCATCTCGGTTGGACTTTCGTTCGTCAACACCCCGGTCGGCATGGGTGCAGGGATCATCATGGTGGCCCTCGTGGTGGCGGCGTGGTTTTCGATCGGCCGCAATTTGAGGTCGTGGGGATACGTCGAGCGAGACGAAGACCTGTTGGTCACCCACGGCGCGATGTTCAAGAAGCTCACCATCGTGCCGTACGGACGCATGCAGTTGGTTGACGTCGTAGCCGGACCGATCGAACGGTCCTTCGGGCTGGTCAGCGTGAAACTTCACACGGCGGCGGCGACCACTGATGCCAAGGTCTGTGGACTGACCCCCGACCACGCTGGAGCTCTTCGTGATCGGTTGACCGCCCTGGGCGAGGCTCATGCCGCCGGACTCTGACGAGCGCCCGATCAATTCACCTCCGACCACGCCTCCCGGTTCATCGACCACGCCTCCGACCGCGCCGTTCGGATCACCACCCGACGAAACATTCCGGTTGCATCCGTTGACACCTATCGCGCTCGGTGGACGCATATTGGGGATTGTCGCGGTCTTTGCTCTGTTCACACTGTCCGAACGGAGTACAGGCCTGGGGGGAGGGTTGCATTGGGGCACGTTCGCCGTGTACGCCGCCATTGGGATCCTTGTCATTGTCCGGGGATTGATCACTGTGGCGGTCACCCGCTATCACCTGATGGGTGGAGAACTCCGTATCGACAATGGCCTGTTACAGAAGCGTTCGAAGCGCATTCGACTGAACCGTGTCCAGAGTGTCGACGTGCTCGAGCCGCTGGCCGCCCGTATCTTCGGCCTGGCTGAAGTCAAAGTGACCACGGCCGGAAGTGAGCGTTCCGCGGTTCGACTGCGCTACCTCGCGCTTTCAGTGGCCCAGGCTTTCCGCGCTGACCTCTTGGGTCGATCAACCGGGGTCGGTAATGGAGCCGTCGAAGCTCCGGAGCGGCCGCTCATCGTGGTACCCCATGGCCAACTGATCGGTGCGGTACTTCTGGAACTGGTTTCGTGGCGATTGCTCTTTTTGGCCATCGGTCCGGTCCTCACCGCCGTCGGTCAGCAGAATGGTCACGCCGCAACCATCGGGGTTGGCATCGCCGTCTTCGCCGGGTTCGCCATTGTGCTGGGGCACGCCGCCTGGCAACGGGTCAACTCACTGTGGGAGTTCACGGTCTCCGAGTCTCCCGATGGCCTCCGCATCCGGCATGGGCTCCTTTCCACCAGCCGCCTGACGGTGCCACCGGGCCGAATTCAGGCCATCCTCATCCACCAACCTCTGTCCTGGCGTCCGCTGGGTTGGGTTCAGGTCCGCATGAACGTGGCTGGATATGGAGGAGCCACCTCCACCAAGAGCACGATGTTGGTTCCGGTCACCGATCGTGCATTTGCCGAGTCACTGGTTGGCTGGGTGCTCGGAGGCATCGAACTCAACGCCATTCCGCTGACACCGCCGCCTGGTCGAGCGGCACTTCGGGCTCCATGTTGGTGGCGAGCAGAACTGGCTGGATCCGACGGGCAGGTCTTCGTCGTCCACCATGGATTGCTGTCTCGCACCGTTGACGTGGTTCCCCACGCCCGCACCCAAAGTGTGCGGCTGACCGCAGGCCCATTTGAGCGTGCCCTCGGACTCGCCACCATGCACCTCGATTCCACTCAGGGTCCGGTAAAGACCCGGGCCGCCCACCGCGACGGTGCCGAGGCCCGCGCCATGCTCGACACGCAGGTTCTCCGGGCACAGGAGGCTCGTCACCATGGTTCGACTCCGGCGGCCTTCGGTCTGCTTCTGCCCCGCTGAAGACATCCCGCCGTCGGCGGGTCACACCCTCGGGGTCACACCCTCGGGGTCCCGCCGTCGGCAGTCACGCCCTCCGGGTCACACCCTCCGGGTCGCTTCTGCCGATATCCGTGCCGCGTCCGCTCCCTCGAGGCCGAGCCAACGCGTGATCCGGTCGAGGGTCCATTCCGGGACCTCCATCATGGGGATATGGCCCGCACCCTCGGCAATATCGAACGTCCACTCAGGCTTTGCTCTGCTCAACTGCCTGGACGCTGCCAGAGGCACCAATCGATCGGCATCGCCATGGAGCAACAGGGTGGGTTGGCAGACGCCTCGGAGTTTTTGAGCGAAGGGTGTCGGGCGAAGAAAGATCCGAGACAGAGAACGTGCCGAAGCAAGATAGGCATTGTCCAGCGCCACTCGATCCGCGCTCATCAAAAATTGGACTTGGGCGGCAACAAGGTCGAGAGGAACCCGGGACGAGTCGGCACAGCAGGCGGCCAAAACCCGATGCACGCTCTGCTCCGCTGACAGGTATTTCCTTCGTTGAGACAGGAAAGACTCCCCCAGGCGCGGCGTGACACCGAGCAGAAATCCGGCAATGGCCTTCGGGTGGGCCTTACCCCATTGGGAGGTGGGTAACGCGGGGTCGATGAGTATCAGCCCAGAGACAGTGTCGGGTTGCTCCGCCGCTTGCAACGTTGCCACCAATCCCCCCATCGAGTTACCCACGAGGATGACCGGTCCGCCGGCAACCTCACTCAGAAAACCGCTCAGGAGTCGGCGGTGGCCCTCGATGTCGGCGATTCGGCTTCCTGTCGGGGTCTTTCCGTGGCCAACGAGATCGAGTGCCAGCACCCGGGCATTGAGGGCTAGCGAGGGCGCGATGGCCATCCAATTGAGATGGGACCCACCCAGACCGTGCACACACACAATGGTTGGGGAGCCCTTCGGCCCCTCAAATTCGGTGTAGCTGACCGGGCCGTCGATGTCAGTGGTGAGCAACGCGGGAAACGAGACTGGGAGCGAGGTCACGGACGTGACGATATCGGGTGTCTGCTCTCTGTGGCTCTGCCTGATGCCTCATCCTCGGCCATGCACCAACGCCAGCAGCACCATCATCGGTCCAAGGCTGGGGTCGGTGGCTCCACAAGTGAGGATACCGCCCATCTGCTGGACCACCACCCAAGAGAACAGCGAGAACCCGATACCGAGCCCCTACCCCATACGTTGGTGTACCGGGTCGAAGAGCCAACTCAACCTGAGGGTGAGTTCGAGAACCACCAATCCCATCACGGTCGCCAACGTGGGGTGGGAGGTGAGTCCGGCAGACCAATGGGGCGCTTCGGATTTCAGCGGGGTGTGACTCTCGAGGAGGTCAGCCGAGCGTGAATCCGTCGCCCAGGGATCGCCTCTCCGGCCGGTAAACGACTCGGCTGGTACCAGGTGCGGCCCATGACATGCTCACCCAACTATGAGGGCGTCACCACGTTCCAGGCGAAGCACGCTATGCCATTACATAGGCCTTTGTCCCCTAGTAATGGCGCCGGTCGCCTCATATCATGACTCTGACCTTGGACGCGAGGAAAGGACTCACCATGACTGACGACACTCCTGAGCGGCGCTCCGGGCCGCTCGGCGAGCGCATCATCCTCGTGGGCGTTGACGCCTCAGACGAGTCACGCGATGCTCTGCGCTGGGCAGCACGTTACGCAGCGCTGGTGGGGGACCGCCTTGAGGTCGTGCACGCCTGGAATACGAAACAGGAGCTCGTCTGGTTACCCGAAGCGCCCCCGCCGCCGGCCCCCATCGACGTGGCCCGCAACGGGCTGACCCAGATGGTCGACGACGTCTTGGGTGCCGATTCATCGGTGGCCAAGTCTGTGGATGTCGTCGAAGGACACGCTAGCAAAGTGCTCGTCGAACGCAGCCGCCACGCCGATCTGCTGGTGGTCGGTAGCCGTGGCCGTGGTGGGTTCGATGGGATGACCCTCGGGTCGGTGAGTGGGCATTGTGCAGAGCATGCCCACTGCTCGGTGATGATCGTGCGGCCATCGACCGAGTCCGAAATGTCCTCGGGAAGTTGACCCACACGGCTGTCCCAGCACCCCGCTACGCGCTCGGGGATCCCCGACCCCGCTGAAATCCGAAGCGCCACCAATGGCTGGTGTCGGCCAGATGCTGCAGTGACCCATCGGAGGTCACCGACAAGTTGGTGCCGAATGTCTGTCGGCCCGAATACGCGAGGGGACGATGGAGAAACGACCCCCCGATCGATAGTGTCGGCCAAAGAGCGAGCCAACTGCGTCGGTCAATGCTAGAACGGTGCCAGCGCGGCCACGCATCACATCGAACATCGCAAACAGCAGGGCCGGACCGGGGGGCCTCCCTCCGACAGCGCGAATCCGCTGAGAAGCAGCCCGAAGGGTTCGCCGAGCCGCCAGATCACCAGGGCCCACGCCACCGAAATGCCGAGAGCCGGGCGGGCAAAGGGCCCGCTCACCAAAATGGCCCCGATAGCCAAGTGCGTAAGCACGCTTCCCAAGTTCGACAGTGTCCAGTGGAAGACAAAGGGATGGATCCCCTCAAATTCCGACAGGTTCACTCTCATGGGTATGCCAATGGGCGATTGGGCCAGGGTGCCAAGGGGATAGCCCCGCAAAACTTCCGTCCTTCGGCCTGCAAGAGACCGCCGAATATCCAGATGACGCCAAGCTCAATTTGGAGTCCTCGCTGGCCCACCCGGAGCGATGAGCCCCAGGCTCCGACCGCACTGGCCACCGACACGCACCTTCTTTCCCGGATCGTTTCATGGCTGCCCATTGGTACGAAGTGACAGGCGACATGGATGAGGTTCATGTGGCTGACGCTGGGCAATCTCGGCGTTGCGGCTTCTTCATGCCATCATCAAGGCCGTGACCGACCCACTCGACACGTTCGGCGAGTCCGCCTGAATCGACATGGCCGCCACTCGCCAAGTTCTCGCCGAAGCTGCCGCGTCATTGAGCCAGCGCGACCCGATCCTGAGAGACCTCATCGACCAACACGGCAAGCCACCACCGCGACCCCACATCCCCGCATCACTGCGGTTCGCCGCCCTGGCTCGCTCGATTCTCTACCAACAGTTGGCCGGCAATGCCGCCGGCGCCATTCACGCCCGGTTCGTGAGTGCACTGGGAGGGGTGATCACCCCCGATCGGCTTCTCGCCCTTTCACCCGACATCCTGGCGTCGTGCGGACTGAGCGGAGCCAAGTCCAGGGCTATCCGAGATTTGGCCGAGAAGGTCTCGTCCGGACAGGTATCGCTGGATCGGATCGGCCGCCTCTCCGACAAGGCGGTGATCGAACACTTGGTGCAGGTCCGGGGAATCGGTCCGTGGACAGCTGAGATGTTTCTGTTGGGGACATTGGGCCGACTCGACGTCTGGCCGGTCGGGGATTACGGAGTACGGGCCGGCTATGCCCTGAGCTGGCGGTTGCCCGACATTCCATCGCCGACGGAGCTCATGGCACTGGGCGATCCCTATCGGCCGTATCGAAGTGTGGTGGCGTGGTATTGCTGGCGAGCGTTGGACACCCGCATCTAGCCAGGGGTTCATCCCCACTGATCCCGTGATCGTTCAGCCGTACAGCAGCTCATCAACCGGTATCGGGGATCAGTTGCCCTTCCCCGACTTGGCATTGTTCCCGTTCCCTTTCACGGGACCGGACGGCGTGGTGGGTGGCGAAGTGGGGAGTGTGCTGGCAGCGCTCTGTCCCCGCGCGGCAGCAAGGGCCGAAAGATCCGCCCGAAGCACCGATCCCCGGGGACTGCTCGAATGACCCGTTCTCCCATGCCGTGTGTCCGTGGACGATCGCCGTGGCCGCCTGTTGCGGGTCCCTGGCAGCCTGGGTGGAAATGGTCTGGCCGGTACCGGGGTCGATGGTCCCTGCGGTCACGCCTGATGTCCCATCCCCAGCGAAGGTGGCGAGCGCCTGGGTTGCAGTCGGAGCGCTGGTGGTCGCGGTGGCCGACGACGTTGGTGGCGCAGGTTGTGAGGTGGCCGTCGAACCGGCAAGAGCAGAGGTGCCAGCCTTCGGAGTGCCCCCCTAGACCCAAGGGCGACGGCCAACCCAATGGCGAGAGCCACCAGCACGATGGCGGCAAGGACCCCGATGTGCTGCCGGTGAACGGGACGTACCGGATCCGTACCCACTCGACAGCATGCGCGCCGCCTGCCATGGAGCCGTGCTCGTTCCCTGGCCCGACCGGCTGGCCGACGGCCAGCGCGATGAGTCCCGGCATAGCGCCCTGTTCAACGTGGCCGGCCATGGCCTCCCGCATCGGTCTGAGCCCCTCTTCGGACAATCCCGCAGTGAGCATCCGCAACACTCCTCTCGCTCGCTTCGGATGTAGTGGTGCTTTGGTGTGTTCGGCTGACCGACAACGTCGGACTCATAGCCGGCCATGGCCGGCATGGGCCGAGATGACTGTGGCGTGGCATCCGTCGGCAATACGGAGATTCCGGCGTGGGCTACCGGGATGCCTCTCCATCGGCTCAGGTCAGGGGCATTTCGAGGGCTCCATCAACCTCCACACGGTCATTCGGCTGGCAGGATTGGTGGCCTCCTTGTCAGGCGACCTGCCTGTCACCCCTAGCATTCGTTGGATGTCCGATGACTTGAGCGCCGCAGCAGTAGAGCAGGCCGCGGCCCGTCTGGCGCCAATCGTGCGCCGTACACCGCTCGAGATCAGCGAGCGGCTGACCACCATCCACGGGTTCCCGGTGTCACTGAAGCGCGAAGACAGCCAGTTGTGCCGCTCCTACAAGGTGCGGGGCGCCTACAACTTGATCTCCTCACTCAGCGCGGACGAGCGCGAGGCGGGCGTCGTCTGCGCCAGCGCCGGCAACCACGGTCAGGGACTCGCGTTCTGCTGCCGCCAGCTATGTATCCGGGGTCGGGTCTTCCTCCCCGCGAATACCTCGCGCCAGAAGCGTCAACGAATTGCCGCCATCGGTGGAGACTGGGTCGAGGTGGTCATCGTCGGTAGCTCGTACGATGAGGCCAGCGTCGCCGCCCTCGCCCATACTGCCCGGACCGGCGCCGTCTACGTCCACCCCTTCGACGACCCCCGGACCATCGTGGGCCAGGGCACGGTGGGCATCGAGCTGGCCGAGCAAAGCGAGGGTCCGATCGACACCGTCATCATTCCGATTGGCGGAGGCGGTCTGGCCGCCGGGATCGCCCTGTGGTTCCGGGAGCACCACCCTCACACACGCCTGGTCGGCGCCGAGCCGTCCGGGGCCGCAAGCATGCGAGCCGCGTTGACCAGGGGCGGGCCGGTGAACCTCGAGCACATGGACACCTTCGTCGACGGAGCCGCGGTGGGACGAGTGGGCGACCTGACGTTCCCCATCGTGCGGGATCTGGTGGACGAGGTGGTTGCCGTGCCCGAGGGGGCGGTGTGCACCGAGATGCTCGACCTGTACCAGTCCGAAGGCATCATCGCTGAACCCGCTGGGGCCCTCGCCAGCGCTGCCCTCGGACAGCCCTTGGCCTGCCGGCCCAAGGGCCCGACCGTGTGCATCATCTCAGGGGGCAACAACGACGTGAGCCGCTACGGCGAGGTGCTCGAACGGTCGTTGCTGCACGAGGGGCTGCGTCACTACTTCCTCGTCACGTTTCCTCAGGAGCCGGGCGCTCTGCGCCACTTCCTCAATGAAGTGCTGGCTCAAGGGGAGGACATCGTCGTGTTCGAATACGTAAAGAAGAACAACCGAGAGACTGGCCCAGCTCTGGTGGGCATTGAGGTGGAACGGGCCGTGGACATCGATCCCCTGCTTGCCCGAATGGCGGCCAGTCCCTTGCAGATCGACCGTGTTCCTCCTGGTTCTCCGCTGTTCACATTTCTTATGTAGATGCGCCTCGACGTGGGTATCCCCACCGGTCTCCGGAAGGTGCGGGCTGCGTTGCTTGGCGTCGACGACTGCGAATCGGATCGTGAGCGGACACCTCGATGCCCACTCCATCGTTGTCTGGGAAGCACAGATCGATCAGCTGCGACGCACCCCCAGTGAGAATGCACGCCTCGACATCCGCAAGCTCGCATCAGTTGACAACGCGGGAGCAAACGCCTTGCTCAGGATCACCACTCTGGTCGAATCGCGACACCGACAACGCAGCGGTTGGCAACCCTCCCGGAAATCGCCAATGCGACGAGCGCTCACCAATGAGAAGTGACCCAGGGCGGAGTTGTCCACTGACCACGGGTTGCAGCAATTGGCGACCCCGTGGCCGAGTCCCCGCCAATGGCGAAGGAATCCGGGGCCTCGGGTCTCAGGAGGGTGTGCGCTCTGGATCTGATGGACGATCAGAACTCGATGTAAGTGCATCGGCCACGCTGTCGTGAACAGGGAAAAGCTCCGTCAACTGCGTAATCCGGAATACCTTGAGGATCTTCTGCTGTACGCACGCCAACTGTACAGATCCGTCTTTTGCCAGGGCCTTTTTGCGCGCACCGACCAGGGCCCCCAACCCCGTCGAGTCGATGAACCCCACACCGCCCATGTCGATGATCAGGTCAACATGATCTTCGTTGATGAGCTCGTCGAGTTGATCACTGAGTTGGGGGACGGTGGAGAGGTCGATTTCGCCTCGGACGACCACGACAGTGGCCCGACCTTCCGTGCGAGTGCCCAACTCCAGATCCGCCGAGCCTTCCTCCATCTACTACACGCTCCTTGACATTCACGCCGTGAAGCATCGTCTCTGAATGATCATAATTTCGTCATGCTCGGCGCTTCACCCTAACATGACTGCCCCACAGCCCATTATTGGTGAGATTGCTCTTTACCCGCGTCTTTACGCTTCATTGGCTCGTTTGTAGTGTGGTTACATGGTCCAACCGGCCAATGGCCCTGCCATGCAACCCTTGGACGACGCAGTCCGTGAACTGTTCTACGCCAGTGGCGACGTGGGCCGCGACCTGCTGGCGGTCGACTGGACCTCCACGCCCCTGGGGGCCCCGAGCACATGGCCGCAAAGCCTGATCAGCGTCATACGCCTTCTGATCGGTTCGCGTTTTTCGATGTGGATGGCGTGGGGCCCCGAGCTCACATTCTTCTGCAATGACGCCTACCGTCGTGACACTCTCGGTGAGAAATACCCCTGGGCACTGGGCAAACCCGCTTCCGAAGTTTGGGCGGAGATTTGGGGAGACGTAGGTCCGCTTGTTGAACAGGTGATGAGCACAGGGGTCGCAACCTGGGACGAAGGAATGCTGCTGTTCCTCGAGCGAAACGGTTACGTGGAAGAGACGTACCACACCTTTTCGTACAGCCCCCTCACCGACGAGGAGGCACGCGTTGTCGGCATGTTGTGCGTGGTGAGTGAAATCACCGACCAAGTCATCGGTGAGCGTCGAATGTCCAACTTGATCGAATTGGGATCCGAACTGACCAAGGCCAATACCGAGGCCCAAGTAGTCGCGGCAGTCGAGGAGCGCCTCAGTGCCGAACGACGTGGCTTTCCGTTCACACTCATGTACCTGTTTGATGACGACGGGATGTGGGCGCGGCTGACATGCTCTCCCGGGATTCCGGCAGGCCACCCTGTCGCACCGGGACTGATCGAGCTGGCAGACCCGAACCCATGCTGGCCGGTGGGAGCGTTGGCCAAGGGAGAGACGGTTGCCATCGACGAACTGGCGGAGCGTTTCCCGTCGATCCCGAGCGGTGCCTGGGACCGACCTCCACACCAGGCACTGGGCCTGCCGTTGCTACAGCGGGGCGAAGATGTTCCCTACGGTTTCCTGATCTTCGGCTTGAACCCGTACCTACCATTGGATGCCGCCTATACCGGATTCCTGCACCTCATCAGCGGCCAGGTCGCGGCCAGCATCACCCGTGCCCGGGCCTTCGAGTTCGAGCGGGTGCGGACGGCAGAGTTGGCCGAGTTGAACCGGGCCAAGACCGCATTCTTCACCAACATCAGCCACGAACTTCGCACCCCGCTGACCCTGCTCCTCGGGCCCGCGACTGACGCTCTCGCCGACTCGCACAGTCCTCTACCGCCGGCACAACGGGCCCGAATCGAAGTGATGCACCGCAATGCGTTACGACTGCTCAAACTGGTCAATGTGCTGCTCGACTTCTCTCGCCTCGAGGCCGGGCGGGCCGATCCTCGCTTCGAGGCTCTCGACCTGGCCCGGCACACAGCCGACGTGGCCAGCATGTTCAGCGCGGCGGTCGAACGGGCTGGCCTTGCATTCACCGTTGACTGTCCTCCGGTCGATGCCCTTGTCTACGTCGACCCGGGCATGTGGACCAACATCGTGTCGAATCTTCTGTCGAACGCACTGAAGGCAACCTTTTCCGGTGGCATCACCATCCGACTTGCCATCAGCGACGGGGAAGCCGAACTGGAGGTGGCGGACACCGGCATCGGGATCGAATCCGCCGAGCTGCACCGGTTGTTCGAGCGATTCCACCGGATCACCGGTGCGCGCTCTCGAAGCCACGAAGGATCCGGCATCGGACTGGCATTGACGGCCGAATTGGTGAGTTTGCATGGCGGGACGATCGTGGCAGACAGTCAGCCTGGCAAAGGAACACGATTTTCCGTGCGGGTCCCTCTGGGAACTGCACATCTCCCGGTTGAGCAGATTGCGGCGGAGCCAAATGACGCGACGGGCAGAGCCGCTCGCAAGACCGAGGGTTTCTTGGCCGAGTCGTCGCGTTGGCTCGACGCCGAAACCCGCGATACCGATCACTCGGCTGTACCGGTGCCGGTGCAACCAGTCGGTGCAGTCGATCGACTGCGGATCCTCGTGGTCGACGACAACCTCGACATGCGCGAGTACATCACCGGCCTGCTTTCCGACCACTACACCGTCGAAACCGCCCGGGATGGCGTCGTGGCGCTCGAGATGGTGCGGGCATCTCCACCCGATCTCGTTCTCACCGATGTCATGCTTGCGGGTCTGGATGGGTTTGGCCTACTGGCCGCCATGCGCTCCGACCCCGCCACCATGCACGTGCCGATAGTAATGCTGTCAGCTCGGGCCGGGGATGACGCCGCCGTCGAAGGATTGGAAGCAGGCGCGGATGACTACCTGACAAAACCGTTCACCGCCCGCGAGCTCGTCGCCCGAATCCGCGCCAACCTCGAACTCGACAAAGTGCGCCGGCTTGCGACCGAACTGGAAAAGCAACGGACCCTCCTCGATCAGGCGCAACGCCTGGCTCAGGTCGGCAGTTGGGAATTGGATCTCGCTTCTGGTGCAGTAGCCGGATCGGGAGAGTTCCTCCGCCAGATCCAGCTCACCCAGAACGAGTTGCATGACGGTGGCATCGCCGAAGTCCTCGGCCGGATACATCCCGACGATGTCGAGCGGGTGCGGGCTGCTCTGATCGCGGCGACAGACGGTGAGATCATCAATTTCGAAATGCGTTCCCATACGGTGGAGGGAGCAGAGAGGACCTTCCATACCGTCGGCGAACTTGTTTGCGACTCCGAAGGGCATCCCATGCAGCTGCGAGGAAGCATGCAGGACATCACCGACCAGATCCTGGCCAAACAAGCCACCGATGCGGCCGCCGCCGACAAGCAGACCGCGACTCGCGAACGTCTGCTGGCCGAAGAGCTGCAACGGAGCCTCCTTCCGGTGCGCGCATTCACTCCAAAGCAACTGAAAGTCGCCACGCATTACCAGGCAGGGGTGGACGACACCCAAGTCGGCGGCGATTGGTACGACGTCATCGAGTTGGACCGCGACCGTACGGCCTTGGTGGTGGGTGACGTGATGGGCCGTGGCATTCGCGCCGCGGCGGTGATGGGTCAACTCCGCGCGACCATCCGCGCCTACGCCCAGCTCGACCTGTCTCCGACCCGCGTCCTCGAGCACCTCGACGCCACTATCCGCGAGATAAGCGAAGAAAAGATTGCCACCTGCATCTATGCCGTCTTCGACCCGCAGGACCGGTCCCTTGTGTATGCGAATGCAGGGCACCTGCCGCCACTGGTGCGATCCTCAAATGGCGCTACGAAGCGTCTCATCGGAACGTTTGGCCCGCCACTGGGTACCGGACCCCATGACCTGGTTGAGACAACATTGACCCTGGCTGCCGGAGACCTACTGACTTTGTACACGGACGGCCTAGTGGAGCATCGCGGAAGCGACATCGAACACGGGATCGATGACCTTGTCAGCGCACTTACCGCCGACAGCGGCCGGGTCGAGGATCTGCCCCGAGCACTGGTTGACGCTCTCCTCCCCAATGGGTCCGACGATGATGTTGCCGTGCTCGTCGCCGAGGTTCCGGGCCAGGCGTTGGACCCCGCGTTCGTCACGGTCCCTGTGCTTCCCGAAGCAGAATCCGTGGCCGGCGTTCGTCGGTTCACTACGGAGGTGTTGGCCGCTTGGGCAGTCACTCCCAACTTGACCAGCGATCTCGTAGTAGTGGTCAACGAACTTGTTACCAATGCCATCCTCCACAGCCGATCGCCCATCGAGCTCAGGTTGAGCCGCACCGCCGACCGGATTGTGGTGGCCGTTCACGATGGCACCGACGTCGTTCCCCGCATGCGGCGGGCCAACCTCAACGCCGAACACGGTCGCGGGTTGCAGATGGTCGCCTCGCTCACTGACCGATGGGGCGTTCGACCGACTGCAACTGGTAAATCGGTGTGGTGCGAAATCTCCACGCATTGAGCTCGACATGGCCACATACCGGGTGCCCAACCGTCCGGACATTCGTGCCCGACAGCCTGGTCACGTCTTGGGAGACCCAACGGTGACCACGAGTCTGATCCGAAGCCCGAGCTCTCGCGCCGAGTGGCTCGGTCCAGCAATCTGAACCATCTCGACGCGGACATTGACGGAGTCAGCATGCCGGATCCCGGAATACTGCTGGCGGACGAGGCGGGCCGTCGGGCCACCGTATGGCGTGGCGACATTCTGGAAACTCCCCCGAATGGGTCATCCGACCGGTGTTCACGGGTCAGCGCAGCATGACCTTGCCAATTTGGTCGGTCATCTCACCGGCGGTACCCCTGAAAGGTTCGCCCGATGTGAGTGGAACACCGGGCGTGATACCTGGCCCGCTCACAGGACTGTTTCCACCGGAGAGGTTTATGCGAACTTCAATCGGTTAGCACCACGCTCAGTGGCGCGTCACGCTGGAGGAGACAGTTGTCGAGCAACCCGTTTGAAGATGAGTACGAATCCGATCATGAGCCGACCGGATCCTCGATGGCGCATGTGGTGCTGCAGGTCAGCGCAAGTTTCGTGGCCACGTGGTGGTTCCGGCAGGTTGTGATCGTGAGCGCCTTGACCACCCCGGGAAGGGTGGAGCAGCGGTCTCCTGGCGAGGCCGCGGCACGATTGAGCGAGCCGACGGTGATTTCGAGGAAGTGGGCGGCGTAAGCAGTCTCTACAGCGCCCGATCAATGCACATCTGAGCCGGAGACGCCGGCTTGTTCGGTCCCATCGACCCTTTGCCGCTTGATTGGCCCCTGGCCATGGGCTAGCCATTCCCCTTGCACATACCGGCTCGCACGAGAGCAACAGCGAGGAGACTCCCGATGGCCACCGACCGAGATTTGATCTCCGTAACCGACGACGAAGCCGTTCGGATCATCACGATCAACCGTCCCGAGAGGCGCAACGCGGTCGACCGGGCAACGGGTGCCGCCCTGGCGGAGGCGTTCCGGGCCTTCGACGCAGATCGAAGTTCGTCGGTGGCGATTCTCACTGGAGCATCCGGTACCTTCTGCGCCGGCGCCGACTTGAAAGGACTGGCCGAAGGTGGGGGCAACCGGGTCAGCGAGGTCGGTGATGGGCCCATGGGTGTGTCCCGACTCCGATTGTCCAAGCCGGTCATCGCTGCCATCGAGGGTTTTGCCGTGGCCGGTGGTCTGGAGTTGGCGGCCTGGTGTGATCTGCGGGTGGCATCTTCTGACGCCACCCTCGGTGTCTACTGCCGACGATTCGGCGTACCGCTCGTCGACCTCGGGACCATCCGCCTTCCCCGTCTCATCGGGCACAGCCGGGCCATGGATCTGATCCTCACCGGAAGAGGTGTGAGCGGCACCGAGGGGTTCACCATGGGCCTGGTGAACCGGGTAACCGAGCCCGGTGAAGCGCTCAAGGAAGCCATTGCCCTCGGCCATCAACTCGCGGACTTTCCCCAGACCTGCATGCGGCACGACCGCCTCTCGGCCATTGAACAGTGGGACCTCGGCGAACCTCAGGCCATACTCAATGAGGTCCGCCATGGTCTCGTCACCATCGGCAGTGGCGAGACCCTCGAAGGTGCCGCCCGCTTCACGTCCGGAGTTGGTCGCCACGGTGAATTCCACCAGGATTAGTCTTCACTGACAGGCTGCCGGTCGGGAGGCGGCGGCTCGAGCGTCCCGTTCATCAGCCGGTACGGTAGGTCATGCCCGTGATGACCGTGGATGAGCTCCAACAGTTTCTGCTTGACGGGTTCCCTCTCGACCCCCCAGCCTTCGTGGTCGAAGACATACGTGAACAACAAGTCCGTCTTCGCCTACCCATCTCGGCTTTCCACGGTCGGCCCGGTGGGACGGTGTCGGGTCCCATCCTGATGTCGTTGGCCGACTGCGCGGCGTGGCTCGCCATCGTGGGCCACATCGGTCCGGTGGCGCTGGCTGTGACCACCAGCCTTCACATCGACTTCCTCCGCAAACCCGCCCTGGTTGACGTGGTGGCGACGGCCACCTTGCTCAAATTGGGAAAGCGCCTGGCGGTGGTGGAGGTCGCCATGGTATCCGACGGGAGCAAAGCCATCCTTGCCAAGGCGCAGGTCACCTACTCCATTCCGCCTGGCTAGGGTGGGCATCGAAGAGGCTCATTGAACGAGGGGGATCTCGCCGTGCACGACCTTGTCATCAGAGGGGGGACTGTCGTCGACGGAACCGGGGCGGCGGCGCGCACTGCAGATATCACCGTGGACCACGGGCGCATCACCGGGGTTGGTTCGTTTCCCGGGGTTGGGGCAGAGCGGACCGTGGACGCCGATGGGCTGCTGGTCACCCCGGGATGGGTGGACATCCACACCCACTACGACGGCCAGGCCACCTGGGACGACGTGTTGGCCCCCAGCAGCTGGCACGGGGTCACCACCATTGTGACCGGTAACTGTGGGGTCGGTTTCGCACCGGCCCGACCCCATCGCCACGAGTGGCTCATCGGTCTCATGGAAGGCGTCGAGGACATCCCCGGCACCGCGCTGGCCGAGGGCATCACCTGGGACTGGGAATCCTTCCCCGAATACCTCGATACGCTCGGCCGACGGAACTGGACTGTCGACATCGGCACCCAGATCGGAAGAGCGTCGTGTAGGGAAAGAGTGTAGATCTCGGTGGT
>OCTA010001265.1_pt1 | contig 23321 bp, 18 predicted proteins | sample 1538991 | NCBI WGS metagenome assembly OCTA01 (sample SAMEA3539302, study PRJEB22396) | soil metagenome | biome: tundra; feature: field; material: soil | place: USA | collected 2010-05 | depth 0.15 m | reverse complement strand
CGGATGGAGAATACCGCTGGATGCTGGACCAAGGCGCGCCGCAGTTCGATCCGCGAGGCGATTTTCACGGTTACGTAGGCGTGGCGATCGACATCACCGAACGCAAGCGCGCCGAAGACGAATTGCGGTGGTTGTCCAAGGCAGTGGAGCAGAGTCCGGCCATCGTAGTCATCACCGATCTGAACCGAATCATCGAATATGTGAATCCCAAATTCACGGAGGTCACCGGTTACACGTTCGAGGAGGTTCGGGGCCGAAGTCCCGAGATTCTCAACTCGGGCGAGACGCCAGCCGAGAAATATCGCGAGCTGACCGAGGCGATTCAGACGGGAGAATGGCGGGGTGAATTCCACTACCGGAGGAAGAACGGCGAGCTGTACTGGGAGTCCGCCTCCATCTGCCCGATCCGCGATGCATCTGGCAAACCGGCGCACTTCATCGCCGTAAAGGAAGACATCACCGAACGCAAGCGCATGGAAGCCGCGTTGCGCGCGTCGGAAGAGCGCTTGCGCATCGCCGCCGAGAGCGCCGGAATCTGGGTATACGATTCGGACCTGAACACCGGCAGGACCGAGAACTGCGGTTCCGACCAATTCCTGAGCACTCTGCGATCGTTTGACGTCTGGGCGCGCGCGATCCACCCGGACGATCGCGAGCGGGTGATGGCGGCGATCGAACGGCGCAGGGAAAGCCGGACAGGATTTCGGGAAGAGTACCGGATGGTCGACCTGGATGGGACGGTCCGCCATATCCTGGATTATGGCGCGCCGGAATGCGATGGCCGGTGGATCGGCGCGTTGCGGGATATCACCAAGAGCAAGCAGGCCGCAGAGGCCGTGGCGCGGCTGGCGGCCATCGTGCAGTATTCGAGTGACGCCATTATATCGTCGGACCTGGAAGGCGCCATCCAGAGCTGGAATCCGGCGGCGGAAGAGTTATATGGTTATACAGCCGAGGAGATGCTGGGCCGCCCGGCAGTGGAGTTGTCCCCACCGGAACGGCGCGAGCGCACGGCGCGGAAAATAGCCTCGGTTGTGGGTGGCATGCCCCTTCCATCCTTCGAAACGGAGCACATGCGTAAAGGCGGTGCCGTGTTCCCGGTTAGTATCACGGGCTCGGCTATTCGCGATGTTGACGGCAAGGCCGTTGGCGTTTCTGTCTTCATCCGGGATATCACCGCGCAGAAGCGCGCGCAAGAGGCGCTGGTGGAGAGTGAAAACCGCTTCCGGGCGCTGGTGCAGAATAGCAATGACATCATTACGTTGATCGATCCCGCCGGGATCATTCTGTACGACAGCCCGGGTGTTTCCGAGTTGCTGGGTGTCTCCCCCGAGCAACGTCTGGGATGCGAACTCTTCCAGTGGATTCATCCCGATGACCTCTCTTACATCCGGATGCTTCACGAAGAATTGCTGCGCGCACCCGGCGCCAGACTGCGGGCACAACTGCGGCTGCGGCATGCCGACGGAAGCTGGCGGTGGTGCGATAGTTGGGTAACCAACCTGCTCGAGGAGCCCGGAGTCCGCGCGCTGGTAACCAGTTTCCGGGATATCACGGAAATGAAGGGCGTCGAGACGGCGTTGCGCGAGAGCGAACAGCGCTACCGCAAGCTGATCGAGGACGCCAGCGATATCATCTTCACGATCGATCTGGAAGGAAATTTCACCTCGGTCAACATCATCGGAGAGCGCATCACAGGGTATCGCCGGCACGAACTGCTTTGCATGAATCTGCAGCAGCTCGCCGCCCCCGAATCCTGCGCCGCCATCCGGCCTACCATCGAGGCGCATCTGGGAGGCGAAACGCCGCCGGCGCTGGAGGCGGATCTCATCACGCGGGAGGGCCACCGGGTCGCCATGGAGGTGAGCGGCCGGCTGCAATTCCGCAATGGCTTGCCGGTGGGTATATTGTGCGTCGCGCGGGACATTAGCCAGCGCAAGCGGATCGAACGGCTCGAGCAAGGCCGCCGGGAGGTCCTCGAGATGGTCGCCCAGAACCAGCCTCTGGACGCCGTGCTGCGCCGCGTGGAAGAGATGGTCGAGCATTACTACCCGGGGGCCGTCGCGCGCATTCTGCTTACGGACGGGTCTGCCGCTCCGGAATCCGCGCCGGGGAGGCCCGGCGCGGCCAGCGCGAACTACCAGGGACATCTGGAAATGCCGATCCGGGCTGGCGACGGCCAGGTGCTTGGAAACCTGGAGATCTTTCGCCCCGAACCCTGGCAGGCCACCGAATCCGAACAGGTTTTGCTGGATTCCAAGGCGAAACTGGCCGCCATGGCGTTGGAGCACCGGGATCTCACCAACCGGCTGTCGTATCAGGCGCAGCACGATCCCCTGACCGGTTTGCCGAACCGCGCGTTGCTCGAGGATCGGCTGCGGCAAGCCCTCACTCTGGCGCGCCGGCAGGCGAAGATGGTGGCGGTGTTCTACGTGGACCTGGACCGCTTCAAATTCATCAACGATACCCTGGGTCATCACGTCGGAGATCTACTGCTGCAACAGGTGGCCAAGCGGCTGGAGGACGCCGTGCGGCAATCGGACACGCTGGCGCGGCCGGGGGGAGACGAGTTCGTGGCGGTGCTGTTCGGCATTGAGACAGTCCGCGATGCGGAAATCGTCGGGGAACGGATCATGGAGGCCATGCGGGATCCATTCCAGGTAAAGGGACACGAACTGTTCGCCAGCGCGAGTGTCGGCCTCAGTTTGTTCCCCGAGGACGGGGAAGACGCCGCGACTCTGCAGAAGCACGCCGATGTGGCTATGTACGAGGTCAAGAACCGGGGACGAAACCGCTTTCAGCGGTTCGCGCCCGAGATGAACTCCGCCTCCAGCGAGCGCCTCGAAATCGAGAACCAACTCCACTGGGCCCTGGACCGCGGCGAGCTGCAACTGTACTATCAGCCCCAGTTTCAACTGCCTTCCCGGCAGCTTGGGGGCGTGGAAGCGCTGCTGCGGTGGAATCATCCGAAATGGGGTTTGGTCCTGCCGAACCGGTTCGTGCCGGTGGCCGAAGAGAGCGGGCTGATCATCCCCATCGGCTTGTGGGTGCTGCAGGAGGCCTGCCGGCAACACCAATTGTGGCGGCGTATGGGATATTCGCCGGTCAAGATCGCCGTGAATATCTCGGCCACACAATTCATGCGCTCGAACCTGGCGGAGAAGGTCGCGGAGGTCCTGGCGGCGCACGAAATGGAGCCATGCTATCTGGAGGTGGAACTCACCGAGGGAGTGCTGATGCGGGACGCCGCGGATTCCGCCCGGCAGATCGCCGAATTGCGGGCCCTGGGCGTACGGATCTCCATCGACGATTTCGGGACGGGCTACTCGTCTCTGAGTTACTTGCAGCGTCTGCCGATTGACGATTTGAAAATCGACAAGTGCTTCGTGCAATGCATCGACCAGGCCGCCAGCACGCAACCCCTGGTGCAGGCGATCGTAGGCTTGGCGCACGGCCTGAAGCTGACGGCCACGGCCGAGGGCGTGGAAACCGAAAACGAGTTGGCGGTCCTTCAGGCGCTCGGTTGCGACAAGGTCCAGGGTTTCCTGCTGGGCAGGCCCGTGCCCGCGGATCAATGGGCGAATTATTGGCGAGCGGGCGCACCGGCGTAAAACCAGGAGTCAGGAGTCAGGAGTCAGAAGCCGGGGCAGTCTTGCGCAGCCCTTCTGACTACTGACTACTGGCTTCTGTCTTCTGACTTCTGTATTCCGGCCCTATTTAGTATCCAGGTTCGCTTTCAGGTCTTCCGGCGTGAGATCGCACGTCGCCCCGGTGGCGGGAATCTCCACCTTGGCGGTCCACAGGATCGCGTTCACCACCAGGCGGCGTTGATCCTCCAGACCCCAGTTGTGGTGATAGTGCCCGCCGGTGAATCCGAAACCGCGGCCGCCGTCTTCGCGCTCGACCGCCCAGGCGACAGTCTCCTGCTGCGGCGCGTCCTTGGGCAGCATGGCGCTCAGGATGGGCACCAGCCGCTTATCGTCCTTGCGGAACACAATGCGGTAATACCATTCGTCGGTCCCGCGAAAGCCGTCCCAACCGCGCGAGATGGGGTGCGCCGGCGCGGCCTGGGTCAGTTCCACGTCGTTGACCGGGTTTTGCGAATACGGCCGCCGGTAAAACCCGCCGATCCAATCCAGCAATTCCAGACCCCCATGGTCGCCGGGCACTTCCACCGCGTAGTGCAGGCAGGCCAGGCCCACGCCCCGCTTCATCAGCGTGCCCAGCTTCGCGAGACGGTCGTCCGCCAACAGCGGGTGGTTTTCGCCGCCATCCATGTACAGCACGATGGATCTCGCGCCCTCGAAGAAAGAGTCGTCTGCCGGCCAGCCGCCCTTCACCACGATCGCATCGACGCCCGGATTCTGGCGCAGACACTTGGCCAACAGCATCGAGCCTGCGTTGAACTCGTGCTCTCCGGGGCCGTGGCTGGGTTTGCCGGCCACCAGCACGATCTTGGCCGGCGGCGCGGCGAGCGCGCCCCAGCAGGCGAGCGCCATCAGCAGCGCTATCAGACGGGCCGCTTTGCTCACTTGTGCTCCTTCTCGAGCCACGCGCGTATGCCGGCTTTCTTCTTCGCCGGTTTCACCTCGGGCTTCGACATGTTATCGATCGCCGCCAGCGCGATGGGCGCCATGACGCGGTAGCCCTTGCCATTGGGATGCAGACCGTCATCCGCCAGATCCGTCTGCAGAAATCCGGCCTTGTCCACCAGGGCCGTATAGTAATCCACGTACGGGAAATGCCGCTGCTCGCAGAAGCTCTTGAGCCAGCCGTTCAACTCCAGAATCTTGGAGGGCGCGAGGCGCGTGGTCCGGGCGTACTGTGGATTCACGTCCTTGTGGTAATCGCTCACCGGCAACAGGGACGCGAACATCGGCTCGATATGGTGCGCCTCAGCCAGGTCCGCGATCATCGACAGATTATTTTCGATGGTGCTCACGGCCACCCCCCGCCCGAGATCGTTGATGCCGGCGAGCACCAGCACCAGCCGCGGCTTCAAGTCGATCGCATCGGCCTTCATGCGGCCCAGCATCTCGCCGGTGATCTGGCCGCCGATGCCGCGGTTGACGAAGTCGCGCTCGCTGCCATAATACTCGTTGAGCCGCCAGCCGTCGGTAATCGAATCGCCCAGAAACACCACGCGTGGCTTCTGCGCGGACGGCGGGCCGAGCTTTTCATTGGCTTCCGCGTAGCGCTTCAGATTGTCGCGGTCCGGATTGCGCAACTGCGCATCGTTGGAATCCAGCAGCGCGCGGAAATGCGAGTCGAGGCGATCCACCGCGTCGCGCAGCTCGCCGAACTGCCGCCGCCCTTCTTCGGGAAACGGATAAGGCTTCGGCACGGTGTCGGAAATCGCCAGATAGGCGCGCGCGTCGCCCAGAAAAGTGAACGTATTCGCGGCATTTTGCGGAGCGGTTTCCAGGTTGGCCAGCGCCTGCCGGGCGTCCTCCAACGCGGGCGCGCCGGCGCGCGCCAAACCAGGCACGGCCAAGCCGGTCGATTCCATCAATTGCACGGTGCGCTGTTCCAGCTTCAGCGCTTCCTGATTCGAAAGCAATGCGCCGCCGCTCTGGGCCCACGCCATCGCCGCAGCCGCCCAAAAACAGGCGAGCCATTTCATGTTTTGTCTTCCTTCTCCAGTTGCAAAGTAATCGTGCCAATCGTAAGCTGCAGGCGCACGCGAATCTGCACGGGCAGCTTGCGCGCGTCGTCCGTCAGCCAGAAGTACAGATGCCCGTAGCGCCGGTACAGCACGTCGTTGAACAGGAACGCCTCGTAGCGGATGGTCTTGAACGATCCGGCCGGCGTCTTGATATCCTCGCGCTGTTGCGCTTCGACGCGCGCCATCACGCTTTTCTTGCCGTCGCTGATCGCCATCTGCGTGGTCTGTCCGGGCTGCAGGTTCAGCGTGCGCAGCGAGTACAGGGCGCCCAATACGTCGTGCACGCATGGTGGAATGTCGATCTCGTGCGCGTTCACTACGGCCTTCTTGTCTAAATCCTTCTCCAGGTATTCGGCCTTGCGCGCCTCGCGGTTGAAGGTCACGCTGGTTTCCTTGCGCCGGCTGCCCTCTTCCGCTTTCAGGTAAGAGCCTGTAGAACACAAGTCGGATTCCAGGTTTGAGACGTAGTCGTTATTCACCTTGAAGAGCTTGGAGACCAGGCCGGTGGACTCCAGGTGCAGATCGGCCTGCCAGCCCGGATTGGAATGATGCGGCGTCGCGCTCCACACCAGGCGCGCCTTTCCCGCCGTGACCAGCCGCCATTCGACCGTGTATTCGAGCGTCTCCCGCGCCGGGAGCGCGCCGGGCGCCGCCACGACCACCGGACCTACAAATAGCAGGAGCAGCATCCAAACTGCCGTCATTAAAGCCAGTGTAACGCGTTCCGCGACCCCGCCGGACCGCACCACGCGCGTAAGCCGCCGCGGGCATATACTCTTACCAATGAGCGAATCTCTCGGCCGGGGCCAATTCGCGGCGCCTCCCCGGACGATCGGAACTCCGCTCGCGGCGCTTATGCTGTTGGGCAGTCAGAAGTCCCAGATCGGGTGGCTCGTCCTGGTTCTTGGATCTTTCATGTTCTGGCTTTTCGTCTGGCATGCAGACGTTTCGGCCTGGCGTTTTGGGGCCGGGCGCGTGGAGCGGACGTGGGGACAAGCTTTGGGCTGCAACGACACCGGCTTCTTCGAAGGGAGGTCCGAAAGCAGGCGGGGCGTCCCGATCTATGAGAACCACTATCGATACGAGGTGGCAGGCCGGCCCTTCCAGGGATCGTCCTTCGCGAAAGGCCAGTGCGTGGGCGGTCCGGTGGAAGTGGAATACTTGAGGGCACAGCCTGAGGTGTCTCGCATTGCGGGCATGCGCCGCCGGCCGTTCGGCCCATGGATGTCCCTGATAGCGGTGATACCCGCTGTCGGCATGGTCATGGCCCTGGTTGCTTTCGCGGAGGGCCGCGTGCGCCTGCAACTGCCGCTGCTGCGCGATGGCTTACTCGCCACCGGCCGGCTGATCGATAAGACCCGGACCAATGTTCGCGTCAACAACCGGCGGGTATACCGAATGACTTTCGAGTACACTGCGCAAAGCGGCGTTACCGGCCGTGTAACGACACGAACGAACAGGCCGGCGCAGTTGGAAGATAATGCGGGCGCATTACTGTTTTACGCCCCTGCGGATCCTGAGCGCGCGGCCCTGCTCGCCGGTCTTCCCGGATCAATCGCCGCGGATGAGACGGGACAGCCTGTGGCGCGCGCGTCACGCGGTTTCTCCTGTTGCCGGCGCTGACCATTCTCGGCAACGGATGGTATGTGTGTCGCCACTGGATTGCCGGGCCGTAACCTATACTGGAATCATTCTCGAACTGACTGACAACGGACTCTACTGCGCGGGCGGCGATTTCTACGTCGATCCGTGGCGTCCGGTAGATCGCGCCGTCATCACGCACGCGCATTCCGACCACGCCTGTCCAGGCTCGCTAGCGTATCTCACAGCGCGACCCGGCGAAGCTCTGCTGCGGGCGCGGGCCGGCGGTGAGGCTGCCATCCAGGCGCTCGACTATGGCGAGTCCGTGGTGCTGGACGGCGTGCGGGTTTCGCTGCATCCGGCGGGTCACATTCTCGGTTCCGCGCAAGTGCGCATCGAATCCGGCGGCGAAGTGTGGGTGGTTTCCGGCGATTACAAGCTGGAGCCCGATCCGACCTGCGCGGCATTCGAACCGGTCGCTTGCGACACTTTTGTTACCGAATCCACCTTCGGCCTGCCGATTTATCGCTGGCCGCCCGAGGCTGAGGTGTTCGCCGAAATCCGGAGCTGGTGGGCCGCCAACCAGCAGGCCGGCAAAGCCAGCGTGCTGTTCGCCTACAGCTTGGGCAAAGCGCAGCGCGTGCTCGCGGGCCTCGACTCCGTAGCCGGTCCGATCTACACGCACGGCGCCGTCGAGAAGTACTGCCGGCACTACCGCGAGGCGGGCATCGCGCTCGCCCCCACGACGCACGCCGACGCCGCGCCCGCCGCCACGGATTGGAGCCGCGCGCTGATCCTCGCGCCGCCATCGGCGAACGGCACGCCGTGGATCCGCCGGTTCGGCCCGCTTTCGACGGGCTTCGCCTCCGGCTGGATGCGTATCCGCGGGGCGCGCCGCCGGCGCTCGCTGGACCGTGGCTTTGTACTCTCCGACCATGCCGATTGGCCGGGTCTGATGTCCGCGATTCGCTTGTCCGGCGCGTCCCGTGTGTGGGTCACGCACGGATATCGCGCGCCCGTGGTGGAGTGGCTCAAGCAACAGGGGATCGACGCTCAAGCGGTCGAGACCCGCTTCGATGGTGAGCAGGACGAAACCGGCGCCGATCCTGCCGAGGCTGAGCCATGAAATCGTTCGCCGACCTTTACGCCGCCCTCGACGAGACCACCAAGACCAACGAGAAGGTCGAGGCCCTCACGCGCTACTTCTCGCGCGTGCCGCCGGCCGACGCCGCCTGGGCTGCCACCTTCCTGATCGGCCGCCGCCCGAAGCGGCTGCTGGAATCGCGCAAGCTGGCGCAGTGGGCCATTGAGGAGTCCGGCATCCCCGACTGGCTGTTCGGCGAGTGCTACCACGCCGTCGGCGACTTCGCGGAAACCATCGCGCTGCTGCTGCCGCCCGCGCAGTCATCGACCAATTTGCCGCTGCATCACTGGATCGAACAGCGCCTGCTGACGTTGCGTGACGCCGATGACGAAGCCAGGCGCGCCTCGCTGGTTTCCGCCTGGTGCGAAATGGACGAACGGCAGCGCTTCGCCTGGAACAAGATCATCACCGGCGAGTTTCGCGTGGGCGTGTCGCAAAGCCTGGTGGTGCGCGCAGTAGCTGCGGTCAGCGGCCTGGACGCCGCGGTCGTCTCGCACCGCCTCATGGGCGACTGGCAGCCCACCGCCGCATTTTGGACGGAATTGGTGACCCCCGACGCGCGCGACGCCGATGTCAGCCGCCCGTATCCTTTCTTCCTCGCCTACCCGTTGGAAGGCGCGATTGAGGAGCTTGGCGGCATTCGCGAATGGCAGGTGGAATGGAAGTGGGACGGCATCCGCGCCCAGTTGATCCGCCGCAGCGGGCGCACGTTCGTGTGGTCGCGCGGCGAGGAGTTGATGACGGACCGCTTTCCGGAGCTTGCGGCGCTCGGCGCACAGTTGCCGGAAGGCTTGGTGGTCGATGGCGAGGTGCTGCCCTGGAAAAACGGCGAGCCGCTGCCCTTCGCCCAACTGCAGCGCCGCATCGGCCGCAAGCTGCTGGGTCCCCGCATCTTGAGCGAAGTGCCGGTAGTCATCGTGGCATACGACCTGTTGGAGTTGCACGGCGAAGATATTCGCGAGCGGCCGCTCGAATTCCGCCGCGCGCACCTCGAAGAGATCGCGCCGCCGGATTCCGCGTTGATTGTCTCGCCCGTTGTGCTGACGGACACCTGGGAAGAGTTGACGGTGCGGCGCGAGGAAGCCCGCGCGCGCAAGGTGGAGGGCTTGATGCTGAAGCGCCTCGGCTCGCCCTATCGCGTGGGCCGCCGCCGCGGTGACTGGTGGAAATGGAAGATACAGCCTTACTCGGTGGATGCGGTGCTCATTTACGCGCAACCCGGCCACGGCCGCCGCGCCAGCCTCTTCACCGATTACACGTTCGGCGTGTGGGACGGCAACGAGCTGGTGCCGTTTGCGAAGGCCTACTCAGGACTCACGGACGAGGAGATTCGCCAGGTGGACGCTTTCGTGCGCGGCAATACGATCGAGAAGTTCGGCCCGGTGCGCGCTGTGAAGCCCGAACTGGTTTTCGAGCTGGCGTTCGAAGGCATCCAGCGCTCGCCGCGGCACCGGTCGGGGATCGCAGTACGTTTTCCGCGCATGGCGCGCTGGCGGACCGATAAGAAACCGGAGGACGCGGATACGCTGGAGACGATACGGGCGCTGCTGCCGCCGGGCGGCGCAGGCGCTACTGATTGAGCCGGGTTACTTGGACAGCGGTCAATTCGCCGTCGAACTTCTCGCCGATAGTGAGGGACTTGCCGATCCCGGCCATTTGAAACTCGAAAACGCTGAAACGGGAGTCCAAGCGGTCGAGGCGGCGCTCGACTAGCTCCAGGCGCTTGTCGAGTTCGTCGAACCTGAGATCGACGTGCTCTTCAATCGCGCGCATGGCCGCAAAGAGCACTGCATTGTTAGCGCTGATAGCCGCGCTGACGATCACGCGGATCTGTTCGAGGTCTTCCTGGGTCATCAGGGTGGCTCCACTTCAATATACACTCTTTGCCGCCACCCCGAAAAACCCTCAATTGTCGTAAGGCTTCCCCTCGGCGAGAGACTTAGCCATGGCTTCAAGGTTCTGCCGGTTTTGATCGTCGGGGGCCTGCGCCGCCGCTTTCTGAGCGTACTCCGCCGCTTTCTTGTAGTCGCCAACCGCCATGTAACCTCGCGCCAGGCCGACGTTCACCGGCCACGCGTCGCCATGGCGCTCGGCATTCAGCTTGAAGATTTCTAAGGCCTCCCGATTCTTCTTTGCGGCGATCAATTGGCGGCCGTACTGATGGATCTGGAGGCTCGTCGTGGTGGGGTCGTGCACCGCAGTCTGCATGATTGTCTGGGCCTCCGCATCGCGGCCCATTTTCAACAGTACTTGCGCTTTCGTGCTTAGTGTGTCGAAGTTGGTCTGGCCGACGAAGGGCATTTTGATCGCCAGGTCCGCCCAGTTTAGGGCGTCCTCCAGGTGCGTCCCGGCTTGCACGCAAAACTGCGCGGCCGCGTCGTAGGCCTGCGGATTGAAACCGCCAGCGCCGGTGAGTTCCTGGCGCAGCTTGGTGACATAGATCTCGTTGACGTTATCCACTTTGATATTGAGCGGCACAGCCAGTTCTTCCCACTGCAACTCGGCCGTGGCTTCGGCGGGACGGCGGGCGGTGAACTCGTAGGTCAGCCACTCGCGGTATTCATGCTTGGCTGGTTTGATCTTTACGCGCAGCGCGTCCTGGCTTTCGTCATAGAAGAAGCTGCCCCAGGCCGAGGCGTTCTTCGAGAAAATGACGGTCCATTCGTCCGGTCCCGCAATGAGATGCAATCCATACTGGCCGGCAGCTAGCGGCTGGCCTTCGATTGTGACCGGATCGGAGACCGTGAATATCGTGTTCTCGTTGGCGCCGCCGCGCCACGGACTCGGCTTTCCGCCGTGGAAACCCAGGTCCGTCACGCCGTAGGGGACCAGCTTGCCCCAGATCTGGCCGCGCCTGTCTTTGCCGCCGGGACCGTGCACGGCAGGGCTGGAGTAATCGATGGTGACTTTCACCGGGCCAATGAACTGAGTCACCGATGCCTTCTGATTGTTCCCGCTGGGCGGAAGCGTCAACCCCGGAAATTGGGCAGACAGCGATCCGGACAGGGATAGGGCGAGAGAGATCTGAAGCAGAGTGCGCATACGACAGCAGACGCGGCAACTCTGGAATCGTTTGGTTATTATTCAGTTCTTGCCGTAGTGCGCCGCGTTTTCCGCCGCGAAATGCGCCAACTCGGCGGGCAGCTCGTCGAGCGGATAGACTGCGTTCGCGGTGCACACCGGCACGCACGCGCCGCAATCGATGCAGTCGTCGGGTTCGACGTACAGGTGTTTCGCTTCCTCGAACCCGGCTTCATCCTTCTTCGGGTGGATGCAATCGACCGGGCAGGCTTCCACGCACAATTCATCTTTGGTACAAGCTTCGGTTATAACGTAGGCCATAGGGATTCCGGCGGTGGAGAGGCAATTCCCTTGCCAGAACGTAAGCCGAGCAAAAGAGGGGAGATCCTCGCCGGGGTCCTCGCCGGGGGCCAGGCCCCGGTTGGGGCATTCCACGCAGACGCGTTCGGGCACTTGCCCCTACCTGCGCGATCCCCAGGCGAACAGGGACGCGAGCTGGAGTGCGAAACCGGGCAGCAAATCGGTCTCCACCGGCTGGCTCCATTCGAGGGAGCGGGCAATCTCTCCGCGATGGATCTGCACGGTTCGCGATTTTGGGTAGACCTGCCACACTTCCGTGGTCCCGTTTCGCAGGTAGGCGCGGACCTTGTCGTGGCTTTCGGAGGCGCGCTCGGTTGGCGAGATGACTTCGATGGCAATGTCCGGTGCGCCGGATATGGGAACCTTGTCGGGATTCAGGCGGGTCGCCTTTTCCCCAATCACAACACCCACATCAGGCCGGACGCGGTCGTTCTCCGTCAGGGCAAATTCAACATCCTGGTAGGCCAGGCCCACTGTCCCGCTTTGCCGGAGATAGCGTCGCACAGCCAGCAGTATCTCGAACACGATATCCTGATGACGCGGCGTCGGACTGGACACAGAAATCAGATCTCCGTTGACCAGTTCCCAGCGCCGGCCCTCTTCATAGGGCATGGCGTCGAACTGGGCACCGGTGATGGTAGTGGTCGTGGCCATGCAGAATGTCCTCTCTATTATGACTCAAGTGCGCAGTCGCCGGTCAATGCTAGTTCACCGTGACACTCACCGCCGGGGACGGGATGCCGTTCGCCACAACTTCGAGGGATCTCGCAACGCGATCTTCAGGCAAACAGGGATGCGAGCTGGAGCGCGAAACCGGGCAGCAGATCGGTCTCGACCGGCTGGCTCCATTCCAGGGACCGGGCAGTCTCTCCGCGATGGATCTGCACGGTTCGCGATTTTGGGTAGACCTGCCACACTTCCGTGGTCCCGTTTCGCAGGTAGGCGCGGACCTTGTCGTGGCTTTCGGAGGCGCGCTCGCTTGGCGAGATGACTTCGATGGCGATGTCCGGTGCGCCGGGTATGGGCGTCTTGGTGGGATCCAGGCGCTTTGCGTTACCTCCGAGCAGAACACACACATCGGGCCGAACGCGGTCGTTGTCCGTAAGGGCGAATTCAACGTCATGGCCCGCCAAACCAGCTGTTTTGCTCGTTTCGAGATAACGCCGAAGAGCAAAAAGAATCCTGGACTCGAAATCCTGATGCTGCCACGTCGGACTGGGCACAGAAATCAGCTCTCCGTTGACCAGTTCCCACTGCCGGCCCTCTTCGTAGGGCATGGCGTCGAACTGGGCACCGGTGATAGTAGTGATCGTGGCCATGGAGAATCTCTTCTCTATTATGGCTCAATTGCGCAGTCGCCCGTGAACCGGTCAGTTCACCGTGACACTCACCGCCGGGGACGGGATGCCGTTCGCCACAACTTCGAGCGAGCTGGCCCCGGTCTCCATCGTCGCGGGTACGTCGAAGCTGGTGGAAACGATCGCGCTGCCCGTGGCGACGCCCATGGTGCTGTGGCCGTGCGTCCTGGCGTAGAACACATGTCCGGAGCCGGCGTTGGTAATGCGCACCAGCGGGTAGTTCGTGGCGGTTTGAAACTCGTCGCCAAACGCGGCTGCTTGCGACAGGCCATTGAACTGCGTGCCGGAGATCCGATACGTGGACCCGCGAACAACGGTTGCCGGATAATTCGTGATGGCTGGAGCCCAAGCCGGTAGGTAAGTCCCAGTAGAGTTGTAAACCTGAATGCGTCCGCCAGTCAAGATCACTTGACCCGTGGGAAGCACCATCAGGTAGGCGGCGAATGGAGTCCGCATTTCCGGCGTCAGGTTGGTCCCGTCAAACTCATACAGCGTCCCGGAGTTACCGATCACGAGCACGTTGCCATTTGTCAGTAGCGCGGCGCTCGAATCGCCGGCGGCGTCGTTGGGGAAATCCGGGCCGACAGTCCAGGTACCCGGATCGGAGGAAGTCGCCCCCGGATGATAGACCGCGGTATGTCCGGATCCCGTATTCGCTGCGCCGGTGGCAAAGACCGAGCCGTCGGGGCGGAGAATCGCGGGACCAATCTCGCCAGGTGGGTAGTAAGTGCCCCCCGGGTAGGGGATTGGGCCGGAGGTGGAGGGCGCAGCCAAGTCGACTATCGTGCTGCCCTGGGTAACCCAAGTTCCGGTCGACGGAGTATATCTTTCCGAATTAGGCACGTTCTTCACGTCCGCCGTCAGCACGGTGCCGTCGGGCAGCAGAGTCCAGCCCTCCTCGGCATTGAAATCGCTTTTGCCGGCGGATCCCACTTCCGTCCATTTGAGCGTGGCGGGGTTCAGCACCGCCATGCGCTTGTCGAGTTTTCTTCCCACCAGGAACAATCCATTGCGCAGCACCACGGACGGCGAATCGCCAATATAGCCCCAACCGGCAGGATGCCCAAGCGCCGTCCAGGTGTTCTTCGTGGGGTCGTAGATCGCGCCCTTGTTGGTGAGGACGAAATTGTTGTTATTGTACTCGCCGCCGACGATCGCCACGTGGCCATTGGCGAGCACGGCGGAAGAGAAAGCATAGGGCACGTATCCCGCGGGTAGGCTGGCGGCTTGCGTCCAGGTTCCGTTGACGTAGCTTCCGAAAGCATCCGGCGTAAGCTTGTACCAATCGTGATAATTACTGCCTTGACTGAACACGGTTCCGTCGGTCAACAGGAAAGACAGCCCGGCCCCGCGCGGCGGCTGGTTAACGAGTGTTTCGAGCGACTGCGCCGATGCTAAGGCGGAGATCGCGAGAAAAAGCGTGGGCAGGACGATGAATGATCTGTTGGATGGCATGGCTATCTCCTTCGATTCGGGATGAGTGCGGTTTTACGCAGTGTAGCACAGGTGAGGCGGCGTCGAGGAAGCTGACGGTACTCGCAGCTCAGCCACCCTTGCGAAATGAACGCGGCACCGCTACCGGGCCGCGACCTTCAGGAAGCGGTCGTCCGAAGACGGTTAAGCACCCCGCAAGAGGGCTCTGCATTTTGCGGCGCTAACAGGCCGTATACTGGTTACGAGGAAATCAAAGTGCAAATCAGCGCGCGAGAAGAAATTCTGCTGGAAGCCTGCCGGCGCCTCCCGGCAGAGGCCGCCAACGAGTTGTCCGCCCTAGCCCAGCGGCTGGCCACCCTGACTCCGGGAACGACGGTCGATTGGTCCGATTCCTGGTCGGATGCAGACCTCCGTGAATTCACTGCTGCATCGCTCAGACGGCTTGAGGACGAAGAGCAGGGTGACCCGCGTTGAACCCGGCGATGTTGTCGTTGGCATGTTGGCGGGTGCGGCGGAGACGAAGGTTCGCCCAGCGGTGGTGATCGCGAGCGGCACGTACCTCGTCGAACGGCCAGACGTTTTAGTCGGCATCCTCACAACGAAGCTGCCCAGGGCGGTACATCAACGGAATACATTCTTCTCGACTGGCGAGTCGCCGGGCTGCGGGCCGCATCGTGTTTCCGGGCATACGTGCTGACGATTCATCGGTCGGAGTTGACCATAATCGGTCACTTGAGCGAGCAGGACTGGCGCCACGTCAAAGCCTGCGTCCGCGCCGCCTTTGCGATTTGACAAGGGGCGGCGTCATTCGCGAATAGGCGCAGGGAGGGCCGGCCAGCCCTACGCCATCACCGCTTCCGTCTCTTCACTCGCCGTGAAGTACGCGCAGTCGGGATGGTGGAAGACCAGCGCGCTGACGCTGGCTTCCGGGTCCATCATCATGCCTTCGGTGAGCCGCACGCCGATGTCTTCGGGCCGCAGCAGCTTCCACATCGCCTGCTGGTCGTCCAGGTTGGGGCAGGCGGCGTAGCCGAAGCTGTAGCGCTTGCCGCGATACCGCGACGTGAAACGCTCCTGCATGGTCATGGTGGGCGGATCGGGGAAACCCCAATCTTCGCGGATGCGGCGGTGCAGCCATTCGGCGCAGCCCTCGGCCGTCTCGATCGCCAGCGACTGCAAGCCGTGCGACTTGAAGTACAGCCCGGCTTCCTTCCACTCCTCCGACTTATCCCGAATGCCCGCGCCCGCCGTCACCACGAACATGCCCAGGTGATCGCGCCTGCCGTCGTCGGTGTCCAGGATATAATCGCTCAGGCACAGGCCCTCGTCGCGCTGTTGGCGGCCGAAACGGAAGGTGTGCAGCGGGGCCGCCGCTCCGGGCGCGAATAGATGGATGGCGTTGCCATCCCGCTCGGCTTCGAAAAACTGCCACACGGCCTTCACCCGCATGAACTGCGCGGCCTCATGCTTCAGTTCTTCCAACTTATGAAACAGGTCGAGCGCCTTAGGTTCGTGCTCGCCGAGACTCTTCTCGAAGTTACCCTTATAACCTAGGTGCTTGCCGTAGAGCATGTGCGGGTTGATGTAACTCCAGATTTCGGCGAGATGAGGCACATCGCGCACCTTACGGTCCGGATAGGGCGCGGCCGGAATCGGAATGTCCGCGCGCACTTTGCGGCTGCGCGCCTCGGTCACACGCACCGGCGCCTCTTGCGCGGCCTGGGCCGGCGCCGGCACTTCGACGAAGGTGTGGCCGCTTATGGTCGCGTCGCGCGCGGCGGGGTCCATGAGCCGGTTCATCAGGTCCAGGCCAGTCATGGCGTCTTTGGCATAGCATACGGCTTCGCCATAAGCCGGAGCGATCCGTGTGCGCGTGAAGCGGTCCGAGAGCGCGGCTCCGCCCACCAGCATCGGCACGCGGATGCCGGCATCTTTCAAGTCGCCCGCCGTGATCACCATCTGTTGCGCGCTCTTCACCAGCAGGCCGGAAAGGCCGATGGCATCCGGCGCGTGCTCCTGGTAGGCGCGAATGAGAATATCCGGCGGCACCTTGATGCCCAGATTGATCACCCGGTAGCCGTTGTTGCTCAGAATGATCTCGACCAGGTTCTTGCCGATGTCGTGTACATCGCCCTTGACGGTGGCCAGAACGATCTTGCCGCGGGTCGCCGACTCGGCCTTCTCCATGAATTGCTCGAGATGCGTCACGGCAGCCTTCATAGCTTCGGCCGATTGCAGCACCTCGGCCACGATCAGTTCGTTGTTGTTGAACAGCCGCCCCACCTCGGCCATGCCGGTCATCAGCGGGCCATTGATGATTTCGAGCGGTGTGGCGCCTTCGGCGCGCTTGCGGTCGAGGTCGGCAACGAGGCCGTCCTTGGTGCCTTCGATGATGTAGTTGGCCAGGCGCTGGTCGAGCGGCAAGTCTTCGGCGCGGACTTTGATGCGCGCCCCAGCCTTGCGGAAGTGTTCGGCGATGGCGGCGATGTGGAACTGGTTGATGGCGGCGCGCTGCTCGAGGCTTTGTTGCCGCCAGTCTTCGGGGACTGGTTCAAGGACAGGCCAGGAGGCCTGTCCCACAGGCGGCGTGTTGAACAGCAAGCTCTCCGCCAACCGCCGCTCTTCTTCCGGAATCGACGCGAAACGCTCCAACTTTTCGGCGTTCACGATGGCCAGGTCCAGCCCGGCCTTGGTGCAGTAATAGAGGAAAACGGAGTTCACCACCTCGCGCGCAGCGGCGGGCAAACCGAATGAGACGTTGGAGATCCCCAGCACCGTCTTGACATAGGGGATGTTCTCCTTGACGAGCCGCACCGCTTCGATGGTCTCCACCGCGCCGCCGATGTAATTGGCATCGCCTGTGGCGCACGGAAACACCAGCGTATCGATGATGATATCTTCCGGCGCGATGCCGTACTTTTCGGTGAGCAGCCGGACGGAGCGCTCGGCCACCGACAGTTTGCGCTCACGCGTGAAGGCCTGCGCCTGTTGCTTGTCCTCGTCGATGCAGCCGACGATCAGCGCGGCGCCGTAAGCCTTGGCGATCGGACAGGTGCGCTCGAATTTCTCTTCGCCGTCCTCCAGGTTGATCGAGTTGACGATCGACTTACCCTGGCAGTAAGTCAGCGCCAGTTCCATGGCGCGCGGATCGGTGGTATCGATCATGACCGGCGCTTTGATCTTGCGGATCAGCTTCTCGTAAAACGGCGGGATGTCCTTGATCTCATCGCGGTCGGTGCTCTGCAGGCACACGTCCACGATGTGCGCGCCGTTCTTCACCTGGCGGCGGCCGATCTCGGTGGCCTCTTCCCACTTCTCCTCGGCCATCAGGTTCTTGAACAGCCGCGAGCCGATCACGTTGGTGCGCTCGCCCACGATCAGCGGCCGGTTGCTGTCTTCGGCTTCGACCAATTCGATCCCGGAATAATAGGCGCGATGCGCGGAGGGCTTGAGCGCGCGCGGCCTCTTGCCTTCGGCCATCTGCGCGACCATCCGGATATGCGCCGCCGTGGTGCCGCAGCATCCGCCCACCAGGTTGAGCCAGCCGTGCTCCACGAAGCGCTCCAACTGCGCGGCGAAAGACTGCGGCGTTTCGTTGTACTCCCCTTCCACGTTCGGCAGGCCCGCGTTGGGGTAGCAGGAGACGCGCGTGAATGCCATCTCGCTCAGCGTGCGCAGGTGGTCCGTCATGAACTCCGGACCCGTGCCGCAGTTCAAGCCCACCGCTAGCAGGTCGGCGTGCTCGATCGACGCGTAGAGCGCATCGGCGGTCTGGCCCGCCAGCATGGTCCCCATGGTTTCGATGGTGCCCGAAACCATCGCGGGAATGCGCCGGTCGAGTTCGCGCGCCAGACGCCTGATGGCCAGCAATCCGGCCTTGATATTACGCGTGTCCTGGCAGGTTTCAAGCAGCAGGATATCCGCGCCGCCATCCACCAACGGCTTGGCGAGATCGTAATAATCCTGCTGAAGCTGGTCGAAGGCGATGGTGCGGCTGATGGTGATGCTTTTGCGCGTCGGCCCCATGGAACCGGCCACGAAGCGCGGCTTTCGCGAGGTCGAGAACTCGTCCGCCGCCTGGCGCGCCAGCCGCGCCGCCGCGGCCATCAGCTCATACGCTTCGCCATCCACACCGTAATCCACCAGATCGCTCTTTGTCCCATTAAACGAATTGGTCTCGATGATATCGGCGCCGGATTCCAGATACGCGCGGTGAATGCCCAGCACCACGTCCGGCCGCGTTTTCACCAGGATTTCGTTGCAGCCCTCCAGCACCGGCCCGCCGAAATCCGCGGCCGTGAGCTGCCGCTGTTGCAGCATGGTGCCCATGGCGCCATCGATAACCAGAATGCGGCTGTCGAGCGCGTCGAGTAGGGCTTCGCGGCGTTCCTCACTAGTAGTCATGGCTCAAGAAGGTGTATCTTATGATTCTAACAGCTATGACAAGAAGAACCGTATTCCAACTGGCGGGCGCGGCGGCTGCCCTGCCCCCCTTGAGCGCCCAACCGGCCCCGTTGAAGGGCCGCCTGAAGCAGTCCGCGGCGCGCTGGTGCTACAGCAAGATCAGCCTCGACGACCTGGCTCGCGAAGGGGCGCGCATCGGCCTCCAGGGTATCGATCTGATCGACTACAAGGAGTGGCCCACCGTGCAGAAGTACGGGTTGGTTCCGGCCATGACGCCCGGCGCCGGCACCATCGGCGATGGCTTTAACCGCAAGGAAAACCATGATCGACTGGTGCGCGAGATGGAGGAAAACATCGCGCGGGCCGCGGCCGCCAAGGTACCCAACGTAATTACGTTCTCGGGCAACCGGCGCGGCCAGGCGGACGCGGAGGGCCTCGACAACTGCGTCATCGGCTTGAACCGCGTGAAGAAGCTCGCCGAAGACAAAGGCGTCACCGTCTGCGTGGAACTCCTCAACAGCAAGATCGACCACCACGACTATCAGTGCGACCACACGGTCTGGGGCGTGGAACTCATCAAGCGCGTGGATTCGCCGCGCGTGAAGCTGCTGTATGACATTTATCACATGCAGATCATGGAAGGCGACATTATCCGCACCATCCGGCAGAACATCCAGTACATCGCTCACTTCCACACCGGCGGCGTACCCGGCCGGCATGAGTTGGACGGCACGCAGGAGCTGCAGTGGCGGTCGGTGGCGGAAGCCATCGTGAATGCCGGTTTCACGGGATATTTTGCGCATGAATTCGTGCCCACGCGCGATCCGATGAAGTCGCTGGAAGAAGCGGCGCGATTGTGCGACGTGTAGCCCTGTGTTCAACCGGCTGTGCAGCGAGGCAGGGAGGGCGCCTCCGGACAGGCGTTTAAAACAAACGCGGCCGGGCCCTGGGTGGCGCTTCTCCAACATGGGCGTGCTCCGTCCAACTGCGCTATCCGTCCCAGGCTGCTGGAGCCGGAGGGCCTCCAAGGGGGATTCGCAAAGCCTTGGCCCACACGCGGAACCCGCGGCAATTGCGGTGTGGGCGTGTGTCAAATGTCCGGGTCGAAAATGGGCGGGATGCTAGCGCGTTTGCTCCTAACCGCAAGGAGAATCACTTGCCATCGCCACACGGGCGGCGTGTCCGGGCGGCGCGAACTGGAGGCAAGGGGGGCCCCCGGCGCGCCGTCGAAAGAGGCATAATAGAACGAGTGAGTCTCACCAACGAAGACAAGCAGTGGATCGACCAACGCCGGGATGAAGACAGGCGATGGGTCACCGAGTTGTTGGACGAACGTCTGGAACGGGTCGAAACCAGTCTATTGACCGCGTTTCACAAGTGGGAGTCTCCCATGGAAGCGGCTGCGCACTCACGCCGCCACTCTACGCGCTCTGGATCTGGAGATGGAAACCCTGGATGACCGCGTGAAAAAGCTGGAGCCGGGATCGGCTCCCGACCTACCCCAGACTTCCTAGCACCTTAATAGCCGCCCCGTGCGCGATCACCACGTCGGGATCGCGCTGCAATGCGTCGAAATACTGCCCCCGGAATCCCTGTCCGGCTTCGGCGGGCGTCAGCAGCGCGCGCGCCTGCGCCAGCAGACGGGCGGCATCCCCCATATCGCGCCGGTTGTGAATCTTACGGAGGATCGCCTTCCAAAATCTGCACTACCCTGTCTCGCAACGGCGTAAGATCACCGTCAACTACTTTCCAAACTTCGTCCGCATCGATCTCGAAGTAATGATGGACTGAGAATATTGCGCAGACCAGCCGCCTCGGCCCAGATGCTATCGGGATGACGCTACCGAAACTCTTGCGAGAGGCACCGCGCTGCCTCCCCAATGATCTGCAGATGATGCAGAACCCACACCCGCAGCATCTCGTCCGCCTCGAATGTCTCTCGTCCTCCACCGGTCTTTGCAAGGATATGGTCTGCGGCCTTAAGGATATCCTTAGAGCGTCTCTCTGTCGTATCTCACAGGGGAAAAGCTTCCCGCAACACCTGATCGCGAACAGTCGGACGAAGCATCCGTTCAGTGGCGACGTCCACTGGGGCGTGCAGGATATCCTGGAGGCCGGTAAGCAATCCGCCGAGGTCCATCAACGTCCGGTCCGGATCGAGGTCAACGAGGAAGTCGATATCGCTTGCGGGAGAACTATCGCCGCGGGCGACCGAATCAAAGATCCGGATATTTCGCGCACCGTAGCTTGCCGCGAGACGGAGGATCTGCTCTCTGTTCGACCCGCGCAGTTCTTCGAGCTTCATTACTCTATTGTGCCCGATCTCGCCCATCGGCCTCAAGCCCGGCCATCACCTTCACAGCCACTCCATGCGCGATCACCACGTCCGGATCGCGCTGCAGCGCCTCGAAATATTGTCCCCGGAACCCGTTGCCCGATTCGGCGGGCGTCAGCAGCGCACGCGCCTGCGCCAGCAGACGGGCGGCCTCGGCGGCGTTGGCCGGCTCGTCGGCGTCCAGCGTCTCGTCGATCATCACGATCAACTCCGACAGCTCATGCAGCCAGGCGAAGAACGGGTCGTGCAGGGCAAGGTTCAACAGTTGTCCGCTGGACTTGATCCGCTCGACGTCGTGGTCGTAGCGCGCGCGCTCGGAATCGAGCAGCGCCTTGTGATGTGCCAGCAGGACATGCCGTAGCTCCGTCAACAAACTGCGCGCCGCATCGGCCATGCAGACATGGTAGCGCGACTACGCGACTACGTGCGGCTATTCGTGCCGCAGAGCGGCCATGGGGTCCACCAGCGCCGCGCGCCGTGCCGGAATCGCACAGGCCAGCGCCGATACCGCCAGCAGCACGCCCGCGACCGCCAGAAACGTCGGCGGATCGGTGGCGGTGACTCCGTAAAGCAGGCTCGCCAGCGCGCGCATGGCGACCAGCGAAGCCAGCAGTCCCGCGGCCAAGCCGGCAAGCACCGGGCGCAGGCCTTGCCGCAGAATCAGTTTGTGCACGCTGCCTGGCTGGGCGCCCAGCGCCATGCGGATGCCGATTTCACGCGTGCGCTGACCCACCGAATAGGAAATCACGCTGTACACTCCCACCGCCGCCAGACACAGAGCGAAGCCGGCCAACGCCGCCAGCAGCAGCATCGAGAAGCGCCGGCGCATCAGCGAATCGCTCAGGTTCTGCTCCATGGTGGCGATCTTGTACACCGGAAGGTTGCGGTCCAGATCGCGCACGCGCTGCTGGATCGCGGAGACCAGCGCGAGCGGGTCGCCAGCCGTGCGTACCGCCAGGTTCATGAACGGGAGAGGTGCCTGCCAGGCAGGGTGATAGATGACTGGCTGCGGATTCTTCATCAGATTGCGGTCCTTGACTCCGCCCACGATTCCGACGATTTGCGACGCCTCGCCGGGCCTCAGCCTGAGGAAGGGATCGATCAGGAACTGGCCGACGGCATCTCCCTTCGGGAAGAAAGCCTTCGCAAACGTCTCATCGATGATGGCGACCCTGGGCGTATTGGCGCTGTCCTGCGCGGTGAAGAGGCGGCCCTGCTTCAATGGAATTCCCATGGTCTGGAAGTATCCGGGCGTGGCGTGACGCTTCTCTACATCGGGCAGGGCCTCGGACGCCGGCCAGGGGCGGCCGGCAATCTGGAAATCGCCGCCGTGGCCGCCCGCGCCAAACGGCAGGCCGTCCACCGCGCCGGCGGATACAACGCCGGGCAGCGCCTGGACCCCTGCCAGCAGTTCCGAGTAGAACGCCGTGATGCGCGACGGATCGCGATACTGGAGCGGCGGCAGGCTGATACGCGCGGTCAGCAAATGGTCCGGTACAAAGCCCGGATTCGTTTGCCACAGGCGCGCGTAACTGCGCAGCAGCAGGCCCGCGCCAGCCAGCAACATGACGGAAAGCGCCACCTCCGAGACCACTAGCAGGCTGCGTAAGCGGTTACTCGACCGGCTGCGGTGCGCCGGCCGAAGCTGCGACGCGCTCAGGGCCGGCGCCAACCCAAAAACCAGGCTGGTCAGAATCGCCGCGGCGACCGCAAACAGCACCGCTGGAGCGTTGATCCGCACCGTCTGCCAGCGCAATAGTTGGGGAGAGCCGAAGCGAATGAACAACTCCAGTACCCAGCCGCCAATCGCCATCCCGGCCGCTCCGGAAATTGCCGCCAGCAGCAGGCTCTCGGTGAGCAGTTGCCGCACGATCCGCGCGCGCCCCGCGCCCAGCGCGATGCGCAGACCAATCTCCTTCTGGCGGGCGGTGGCGCGCGCCAGCAGCAGGTTGGCCACGTTCACGCAGCCGATCAGCAACACCATGCCCACCGCGCCCAGCAGCACCAGCAGCGGCGTGC
>OCTA010001263.1_pt1 | contig 23355 bp, 17 predicted proteins | sample 1538991 | NCBI WGS metagenome assembly OCTA01 (sample SAMEA3539302, study PRJEB22396) | soil metagenome | biome: tundra; feature: field; material: soil | place: USA | collected 2010-05 | depth 0.15 m | reverse complement strand
AGAGGCGCGATTCTGGCCCGGCACGTTTTCCGGCTCCGGAAGCGCCAAAGGCTGGATCGCCTACGCTTCCGATGAATCGGGCCGAAGAGAGGTCTACGTACAGTCCTATCCCGGAGCGGCCAACCGGATCCCGGTCTCCCGGGAAGGCGGTTCGCAGCCCCGATGGTCGCGAGACGGCAAGGAACTGTTTTACGTCACCGGCGAGGCGGTGGTCGCCGTCGATTTCCATCCGGACGGTTCCTTCGGCGCGCCGCGCAGACTTTTTGATCGGACCGCCTTCCTCTTGAACGATTACCGCTTCTCGAACTACCAGCCCTCGACGGACGGCAAGCGGTTCCTCATGATCCGGCGCGATGAAGGCTCGGCGCCGCACCAGCTCAACGTGATTCTGAACTGGTCCGGTGAAGCGGAGCGGTCCACGGCGGCGGGGAATCAATAGGCCACTTTCTCTTGCAGCGGGACTTTCGATTGGATCCGCCAAGGCGAAGTGCACCGAGCGGGCGCGCCTGCAAGATCGTGGCAGATAAACGGCTTGTCGTACACTGGCCGGCGTCGTGCCCCTTCTCGAGACCAATGGACGAGTCCACTTCACGGCCGCAGTCCGGCGGCGTTACAAGCAGCGCCTACACGGTTGGGCCATCAGAGAAATGGTGACGCCAGATGTTCGAGGGAAGCCGCTGGAATATTACAGTGCATCGACGACAGCCCGATTCGCGCAATCCGAGAACGGAATCGCAGGTCCAGGCATTGGCCAGGATGTTCACGGGGCACTTGGACATCAGAGCTGTGATGCGACGCTTAGCCCAGTTCTGCAATCAGGGCGTGTCCAAGCGGTGGGCCACAAAGAATGTTTCTCGACGCGCGGACGGACCGCGTGGCGATTCGGCGCGGATGCCGTCGGACTCCCAGAGGGTTGGCGCTAACCCTCCAAAAACCCTCCATTAGCAAACCGTTCGAAACGAGATCGTGTTTTGTTGGCGTTTTTCATGCCCTGAATCAACGCCATGCGCAGTTATACTACTGAAAACAAAACACTGCCCAACTTCCCAAGCTGGACGTCGCCGGTTCGAATCCGGTCTCCCGCTCCATTTTTTCAAGCACTTACAAGGATTTTGGATACCCTCCAAACACTCCATTAAGCCGCAACCCATTGATTGCATGATTAGTTCGAGTCTTCCGTCCCGCTGAACGCTGGATGCGGCCGTAAAGTGGCCCAGGCGACGGGCCGGATGCCCCCAAACCCCACTCGCAAGTTGCTGATTCTTCTGCAGACGAACGGCGACGTCCAGCTTGATCAGATGGCACTCTCGCGGCCTGAAAACACAGCCTCGAGACGAGGATTCTGTGCGTCCTCATGTTGCACTCAACTACCTAATAGGTAGCCACCGATACGCGCAACACCAGGGGCTCCGCGCCAAAGTTGAGTCCCCAATCGGTCTCGTCGCCATTCCAGATGCGAAGGAACCGGAAGGCGCCGTTCTCGTAGACTCCCTCTTCGACGCGCAGGAACTGGCGATGCTTGTCGGCATCGGCGGGACGGAAGTCGATACGGCAAGAAAACCCCGCCACCAGAAACTGGTTGTCTTTGAGTTGGCCAACCAGCATGCGCCCCGTCGGTTCGGCATTCCCCACGGCGCGATTGTTGCGGGTGGCTCCGTAGGACACCACGGCATTCCACGGTCCGAACGCGAGGGTCTGCGTCACCCTGCCCTTTTCCTCCGCGACGGCCTGTAGCTTGCCTTCGAAATTGAGCCGCGCGACCTCGCGCTGCATGGGGGCGATCAGGCGGTAGTTCCTGGCAGTCGGGGCCAGCGACTCCGGCGTGTTGCGAGGGTTTGTGTAGTCCATGCCAAAGGGAGAAAAGCCGATGGCCTGAAGGCCGAGGGCGGAAAAGAAAAAGCGGGCGTTGGCGGCGCCGCCGCTGGTCTCGGGGACGAACAAGGCGTTGTCGTCCCGGTGATAGAGGTCCAGGACCTTCAAATAGGCGGCTGGGTCGTTCTGGTATATGTCGGGCGCCACGATATCCAGAGCCGGCGCCGCCGCTTTCCAGATAGGGATCACGTTGTCCGTGGGGCCACCGCTCTCGTAGCTGCCGGGAGACCCCGGCTTGAGCGGGTCGCGCAATGCGGCGTTGGCGTAGAGTGGCAGCGGATAGACGGCCTTGCCGGCAGCGGCGACCTGCCCGACATATTTGGCTACCGCCCAGGCGTGAAAATTGACTTCGGCTTCGGGGCCAAAAGCCTCCTGCCAGCTCGCGTTAGGGGATGCGGGCTTCACCTGCATCGCGGTGAGAACGTCGGCCGGGACAGGCGCATCGAAGAGCTTCTGCGCGGCGGGAGAGTAGTCGCGGACGCTGCCCCAGGTACCGGGTTCGTTCTCCACTTGAACCAGGATCACGGTGCGCTCCGGGTCGGCGGACTTGAGGTAGCGCATGAACGCGGTGAACGCTCTCTTATCGGCTTCGAGCGACGCGGAGGCGAAGGGCGACGGCGAATCCGCGGGTCGGCCGTTCTTGTCGGTCAGGTGCGGATACTGGTCGGGGGCCAGTTTCATCCACTCCGGCATGTAGTGCTGGCTACCGTTCTTCCAGGTGGCGAACCAGAGCAGAACCAGGCGCACTTTATGCTGGCGGGCCCCGGCCAGAAGAGCGTCGATCACGGTGTGATCGTACTGCCCCGGGCGTGGTTCGAACTGCTCCCAGTAGACCGGGATTTCCACCGTGTTGACGTTGAGGTATTCCATGGCGGGCCACACCTTCGGCAGCATGGCGGGCCAGGCGCTGGAGTTATGCACCTGCGCGCCCAACATCAGGTAGGGAGCGCCGTCGACGAACAGGGCGTAGCGTCCGTCCTGCTTCACCAGGCGGGGAAGCGGGCGATCTTTGGCTGGAGCCGGCGGCGCAGCAGCCTGGGCGTGAAGCGTGGCGGCAGCGATTGCGGCCAGAACAGCAGAACGGATCTTCATTTTTCGGCGCTCCTATTTCGTGCTCTGCGAATACAGGCGTATAGTCGACGATGCTTTCCCTGTCAGCGGATCGCCGGCCAGGGCGAAGGCGCCGTTGCGCCGCACGGCTTCCATGCGGCGGAGCACGTTGTCCGCCGGCAGGTAGACCAGGCCTTGCGCGTTTTGCACGCTGGAGGCGTAGACCACCATTTCGAGGTTCGCCCAATCCATCTGCGACGTGGACTGCGCCAGCTTCATATGCGGAATCACGGCGCCTTCCCGCACCAGCATCACCACGGGAATCTGCCCCGCTTGAATGTTGTGCCATCCTCCGGCGTGGACCTTGCCCGTCTGGTAATCGATCCACTGGCCGGGCGGCAAATAGACGTCGCGTCCGGAGGTCCCGGTTTCCATCAGCGGCGCCACCAGGATGTCCGAGCCGAACAGGTACTCGTCTTCCACCTGCCAGGAGCCGGGGTCGCCGGGATACTCGATGAACAGCGCGCGCACCATGGGCAGACCGCGCTCGCTGGCATCCTTCGACTGCGCGTAGATGTACGGCATGAGGCGGTATTTCAGCTCGTCGGCGCGGCGGAAATCGTCCATGAACGCGGCGCTATACTCCCACGGTTCTTTTGGCGGCGTGCCGTGGCAGCGGCTGTGCGACGTCAGCATGCCGAACGGCATCCAGCGGCGATAGAGTTCCTCGGGCGTCTTGGCCGCGAAGCCTCCGATATCGTGGCTCCAGAATGTGAAACCGCTCAATCCGAATGAGAGCCCTCCGCGCAGGGTGGCGGCCATGCTGGAATCCTGGGCGCCGGAATCGCCGCCCCAGTGCAGCGGATAGCGCTGGCTGCCGGCCCATGCGCTGCGCGCCCAAATGATGTTTTCGCCCGTGACCTGGCGCGTGATATCCGCCACTGCCTTGTTGTAGCGCAGCGGATAGAGATTGTGTTCGTAGAAGCCACTGCGGCCGTTCGCGTAGATTCCCGTGAGCGGCGCGGCTTCGCCGAAATCGACTTTGATGGCGCCCACCCCCATCTTCAGAAGGCCGGCGATCTTGTCCTGATACCATTGCACGGTGGCCGGGCTGGTGAAGTCGAGGACGGCGTCCTCATAGGGCAGGTTGCCTTTGCCGTCGCGGACGGCCAGGCCCTTGGCGAGAATCTCCGGGAACAGCGAGTTCTTGGGGACGAAGTAGGGAAGCTGCCAGAGGGAGATGTGGAAACCGTCGCGTTTGAGATCGGCAATCATCTTCGCCGGGTCTTTGAAGCGGGTGGTGGAGAACTTGTAGTCGCAGCGCCAGTCGTTCTCGAACCAGCCGGTATCCAGGTGGATCACGTCGCTCGGGATACGATTCTGCCGCAGCTTGGCGGCCACGGCGCGCGTCTCGTCCTCGGAGAAGTAAGTGATGCGGCTCATCCACAGGCCGAAACTCCACAAGGGCGGCATGGACGGCTTCCCGGTGAGCGTGGTGTACTCGTTGAGGATGTCCTTCGGCTCGCCGAGGAACACGAACAGGTCCAGAGCGTCGTCACCCAACAGCAGGGCGTTGGTGTTGCCATACGAGGCGCCGAAATCGAAGGTGGCCGGCGCCGAGGTGTGGACGAACATGCCGTACCCGCGGTTGCTCAGGAAGAAAGGGATCGGCTTGTACATGCGGCCGGTCTCGACGCCGTTGGCGTCATTGGCCCACAGCACGACCTTCTGGCCGCGCTTGTCGAGCTGGGTGAAGCTTTCGCCGCAGCCGAACAGCTTTTCGCCGGGCGACAGGGAGAACACCGCGGCGACGCTGCGGGAGTAGTCGGAGGTGCGGCGGACAAAGGAGAACGGCAACACCGGGTCGAGCTGCGCCGCATTGTCCGAAGCGTGGTTGGTTTTGGTGAGGAGGCGTCCCTGCGCATCGCGGAATTCAACGTGCCACGGGTTTTCCAGGATCGTGACCGACCCGGCCGTGCTGGTGTAGCGGTAGCCGCCGGCAATGCGCGCGAGTTTCCAGGAACCGTCCCGCGGCGGCTCGCCGACCAGCATTGGCGAGGGCAGCTCCGTCCCCACCTGCGGCCCGGTTCGTAGGCGGATACGGACGGTGCGCGGAGATACGAACTGAATAGAGAAAGGCAGCGCGGGGTTGACGGCGTATTCGCCTTCCGGGAAGGTGACGCCGTCGAAGGGGCGCAGCACGTTCTCCATGTTGCTGAAGGCAATTCTCGGGGAAAGCTGATGGCGTGCCCACGTGATAGCGCCCACCCCGGTCGACGGGTCAAAGCCCGTCAGCTTGTCGGCCAGGAAGTAGCTGTTCCGGTATTCGTGAAAATCCGGGCTGACATCCACCAGGTCCTGTAAGAGGCCGGGCGGCCGGTCCACTTGAGCCTTCAGGCGAGGGCTCCCCAACAGCGCCAGGGCGGCGCACAGCAGGAGGGAAAAACGGCGGGTATTGGTCACAAGGGTCCTTCGACGTGTTCAATAAAGCTGCACTGTCCAGCTCAGATGGTAACAGCTTGACGCCGGTGAATCAGGCGTACGGTCCTTAAGATCCATTGCTCTTTTGTGTGCCACGCCATAAGATGAGGCGTTCCACGGATTTACATGAAACTACGAATTGCATCGATCGCATTGGCGGCATTGGGCGCGGCGTTTGCCTTGGCCGTGGTCCGCGCCCAACAGCAGACGCCGCAGCAGGCCTATCCCTTTCAAGATCCGAACCTGTCTATCGAGCAACGGGTGGACGACCTGGTCTCGCGCCTGACGCTGGACGAGAAGATCGGGATGCTGGCGCAGGTGCAACCGGCCATCCCACGGCTCGGAATTGCGGCCTTCACCAACTGGACCGAGGGACTACACGGTCTGGGGTGGGTGCGGGGAGGTTCGGTTACGGCCACTACGTTCCCGCAGTCGAACGGCCTGGGCGAAACGTGGGACCCCGAACTCCTGCGCCAGGCAGGGGCGGTCGAAGCGTATGAGGCCCGGGTCTATTTCAAGAAGTACAATGGCGCGCGCGTGGGCCTGGCCATCCGGGCGCCCAATGTGGACCTGGCGAGAGATCCGCGATGGGGCCGCAGCGAGGAAGTATTCGGAGAAGACCCTTACTTCGTGGGGAAGATGTCGGTGGGGTTCATCAGGGGCCTGCAAGGCAGCGACCCGAAGTACCTGCTTTCCGCGGCCACCATGAAACACTTCCTGGCCAACAGCAACGAGGATGGCCGGACCAGTTCCTCGTCCGACTTCGACGAGAGGAATCTGCGCGAGTACTACCTGGTCCCGTTCCAGATGGGCGTGACGGAGGGGAACGCGCAGTCGGTCATGGCGTCCTACAACGCGGTCAACAAGATTCCCGACACGGTGTCGCCGTTCATCCGGGACATTGCGGAGAAGGAATGGAAGTTCGACGGCATGGTGTCTACCGATGCAGGCTCCCTGCCGAACCTCACACGCCAGTTCCACTACTATCCGGACCCGACCGCCGCGGTGGTGGGGTGCATCCAGGCGGGCATTACGGTGTTTCTCGATCAGTACGCGACGCCCCTGCGGGACGCCCTGGAAAAGAAACTGCTCGTGGAGGCCGACATCGCGCGCAACATCCGGGGCAATTTGCGGATGCGCCTGCGGCTGGGCGAATTCGACCCTCCGGCGATGGTGACCTACAGCAAAATCTCCGGCAGCGAAGAGCCCTGGTACGGCGAAGCAAATAAGGCGCTGGCTCGAAAGGTCACCCAGGAATCCATCGTTCTGCTGAAGAACGCCGATGGCCTGTTGCCGCTCGACAAGAGCAAACTGCGCTCCATCGCGGTGATCGGGCCGTATGGCGACAACGTGCTGGTGGACTGGTACGCCGGGATGCCGCCCTATACGGTGACCCCGATGGAAGGCATCCGCGGCAAGGTGGGGCCGGGCGTTCGGGTGCGCTACGCGCCGGACGACAACAATGGCAACGCCGCCAATCTGGCCGCGGAGAGCGATGTGGCAATCGTGTTCGTGGGCAATCATCCCACGTGCAACGCGCCGTTCGGGCGGTGCGCGCTGCCCAGCGAGGGGAAGGAAGCCATCGACCGCAAGGCGATCGACCTCGACGCGGCGCAACTCAACCTGATCCGCCGGGTGAAGGCGGCGAACGCCAGGACCATCGTGGTGCTGATTTCGAGTTTTCCGTACGCCATTACCTGGGTACAGGAGAATGTCCCGGCGATCCTTCATATGGCGCACAACAGCCAGGAAGAGGGCAATGCGCTGGCCGACGTGCTGTTTGGCGACTACAATCCGGGCGGACGCCTGGCGGCTACGTGGGTCAAGTCGCTGAACGATCTGCCCCCCATGATGGACTATGACATCCGCAAGGGCCGCACCTATCTGTATTTCAAGGGGCAGCCGCTGTATCCGTTCGGCTTCGGCCTCAGCTACACCACGTTCGAGTATGCCAACCTGCGCACCTCGGCCGATTCGGTAAAGGCGACGGGAGAGATCACGGTCAGCGTGGAGATCAGGAACACGGGGAAGCGCGCTGGCGATGAGGTGGCGCAGATGTACGTCAAGCACCTGGATTCCGGCGTGGAGCGGCCCGTCAAGGAGTTGCGCGGGTTCGAGCGCATCAGGCTGCAGCCGGGCGAAACGAAGACCGTGCGGATGCCGCTGAAGGGCGGCGAACTGACTTACTGGGACACGGCTACGCAGAGCTTCGTCGTCGAGCCGGGGAAGATCAATATCATGCTCGGGTCTTCCTCCGCGGATGTGCGGCTGGAAAAAACGGTCGCTATTACGCGTTGAAGCAGGAGTTTATACGATCATGCGACAGAGTTTCGCGACTTTCTTCACGCTCGCGTGCCTTGCGAGTGCGATCGCGGTCCGCGGCTACGGCCAGACCGCTTCCACCGCTCCCCAACTCCGCAGACAAGGAACCGCGACACAGTTGATCGTGGACGGGAAGCCATTCCTGGCGCTCGCGGGCGAGCTTGGGAACAACACCGCCACCAGCATGGAGAACATGCAGCCGATCTGGTCCAGGCTGTTGGCGGGCAACCTGAATTCCGTTTTGGCCGCCGTCTCGTGGGCGCAGATCGAGCCGGAGGAGGGCAAGTACGAGTTTTCGCTGGTGGACCGGCTGATCTTCGAGGCCCGGCGCAACGATCTGAAGCTGGTGTTTCTGTGGTTCGGCAGTTGGAAGAACGGACTCTCCAGTTACGCCCCCTACTGGGTGAAGAAGGACTTCAAGCGGTTCCCGCGCATCCGGATCGGCGGAGGCAGGACGCTGGAGCTGCTGAGCACCTTCGGAACCGCCACCCGGGATGCCGACGCGCGGGCCTACCGTGCCCTGATGCGGCGCATCAAGGAAGTGGATGGCCGCAACCACACGGTGATCATGGTGCAAGTGCAGAACGAGGTGGGCGTGCTGCGCGACTCGCGCGACCGGAGCGAGGCGGCCAATCGCGCTTTCGCCGGGCAGGTGCCGGAGGAATTGATGGGGTACCTTCAGAAACACATGGATACGCTCGCCCCCGAACTGCGCGAGGTTTGGGCGGCGAATGGATTTAAGAGCGCCGGTACCTGGGAAGGAGTTTTCGGCGCCGGGAAGCCGGACAGCGTCGCCATGCCGATCCAAACCACCAGTCCGCCGATGAGCGCGGAAGAGCACGAGAGCGCGTGGCGCAAACTCCACTGGCCCGTGGACGAGATCTTCATGGCGTGGCAATACGCGAAGTTTGTCAGCCGGGTTGTGGAGGAGGGCAAGGCGGAGTACAACATACCCATGTTCGTCAATGCATGGCTGCAGCAGCCCAACATGGCGTGGCCCGGAACCTATCCGAGCGGCGGACCGTTGCCGCAGGTGAACGACGTGTGGCGCGCCGGCGCACCGGCGGTCGACATGCTCTCTCCCGACCTCTATCTGCAGTATTTCGATGAGGTGTGCGAGCGGTACACGCGCAATGGGAACCCCCTGTTCATTCCGGAGACGCGCGCCAGTTCCGGCAATGCGCTGCTGGCGTTTGGCAAGTACGGAGCCATTGGCTACTCGCCCTTCGGCATCGAACGGATGGTGGGCGCGGATACGGAACTGGCGGCGACGTACCGGGTGATCAGGCAGATGGCTCCGGTGATCGCCGCCCACCAGGGCAAGGACTCGATTACGGCCGTGCTGCTGAAGCAGGGCGACGCGCCGCGGCAGGTTCGACTGGGCGACTACACACTGAACCTCTCCTACACCGGGAGAGGCCGCGTCCCGATCGCGCCCGAGGCGGCCAGACCGGCGCAGCAGGCCGTCCCGGCTCCCCCCGCGCCACCGGCACCGGCCGGCACTGCGGCGCCCATGGAGGCGGCGGCGATCCTGGTGGCATCCGGCCCCGACGAGTTCTACATGGGCGGCGGCGGTCTGCGGATCTCCTTCACGCCGAACACGCCCGGCCCTGCCATCGTGGGCCTGGGGATCGTCCAGGAAGGGAAATTCGTCGACGGCAAGTGGACGGTGGTGCGGCAGCTCGGCGGCGACGACACCGGCCAGGGCGAGATTCTGACACTACGGCCCGATACGATTCTTCGCGTGGCCGTCTACCGCTACGAGTAGTTGGCGGAGGGGATCGTGGCGGTTGTCGAAACGTTGGGGGGAGCGGAGAAACACCTCGGGCTTGAGAGGGGAGACGTTCTGAGACGTTGCGGCGGCCGGGGCTTCGCGGACTTATCGCCGTGCGTTTTCCGGCCGCCAGTGATTTGGTTGGAATCTACGAAGACGTAGGAGCAGTGCTTATTACCTTGAGCACATCGATCGTCCCCTCGTTTCGATTCGCAACCTCTGAATCCAGGGGGTCGGCGATAGGAGCTATCCGAACATCCCCCGGGTGTTTTCCGTTCGAACGGAAGATCTTCCCGCCGGTCTCCTCCACGTAGGGGAACCACCGTTAGGCCGGAAAAGCCTACGGGAAGCCAGTACCACCTGACATGCAACGTATCCTGGCCAGGATAAAAACTGTTGGGGCCGCGCGAGTGGTGCGCTACGGCCCTCTTTCCAATTTCAACTTACCATGCGAGGTCAAGGGATTCAGTGGCACAACAATATGCATGTAGTTGGGAAGAAGGGAGACAAAAATCCAGATGTTTGCGAAATAGAAAACCGGCCAATGACGGAAAGGTAAGGTCACGCGAGGGAAGCTCTTTTTTTTCAGCGAGCTATGCTACCTCTTTGGCTTCGATGGAGGTGGCCAATCCGGAGAGGTGCCGCGCCGGCGCCAGAGCTCTGATAATGCTACCGCGAACTCGGCATGGCGCCAAGTACGATTTCGCCAGGGTCGCCAGGGCCGCGGGCCGCAGGGCTCATTGCATCCCTCCCGGAACCGGTTCATACTGGCCTTCGCCGCGAATTCGCGGCCGTCTGGCCAGTGCCCGGAGAATTGGTCAGGATCGGCCGGATTTGAATCGGGTTCCCGGCAGACAGGTAGCGCTCAATTCTCCGTCGGGAGCTTGTCCACGCTTTCGATCTTCAGCACCGCGGTGGTGTATTTGTTGAGATCGAGGTCGGCCGGGCGGTTGCGCAGCAGCACCACGTCGTTGGGTCCGAGCGGCCGCCAGATGGTGAAGCGCGAGCCGGTGATGAGTTTGACTGCGCCGTTGGACGCCGACAGCAGACGGGCGGAGGCCGGGTCGAACTCATAAGAGGCCGGTCCGGCGGTGACGATGACGGTCTTGCCGGTGCGCTCGCGCACTGCCGACTGAGTGGTGCCGACGGGTTCGGGCGCGGCGCCTCCAGGCAGCAGTTCGACGGCGCGCCGTGTGATCTCCGAGCCGTCGGGGCGCAGAAACGTCAGGTGCGAATAGTAGGTCACGCCAGGCTCGATGGTCTTGATGGCGTCGAGCGGCAACGTGAGGTGGCCAATGACGTGAGGCGCGGCGTTCACCTTGCCTTCTCCGCCGGCCAGTTCGCGGTCGTCCGCCAGCAGGGTCCAGCGGATGCCCACGGTGGAAAATTCCGTGAAATCGTAATCGTTGCGGACAGGAATTTGCACGGCGGCCTGACCGGGCCAGAAGCGGGCGGAATCCTCCGGCAGGCTCACCTGCGCATAGACGGACTTGGTTTCCCAGTAGTCGCGCTGCGGCTTGCGGTCCGCGCCGACAATGCCGTCCCACCCATCCAGGACGATCTGGAGGTACTTCTCCGGCTGGCCGTTGGCGCCGGTTCGCGTGCGGTGAGACCTTGATCCTGCCACATCCAGATGGCGCCGCCCGCGCCGCTGGGATGCCTGGTGAGCGCCCGCCAGGACTCTTCGAGACCGCCGAAGCCATCCTCCCCGTAGGCGTGCGTGTACTCGGTGGTGATGACCACCCGGTTGGCGCGCGCCGCCAGTTGATCCAGGTTAGAGGGTGCGCGGTAGTGCGGCGCCAGAATATCCACCTCGGGCGGCAGGAAGTCGTCGGCGCGCCACGGCATCAGGACGGGCCGCGTCGGGTCCGACCCCTTGACCAGGCGGATGGCCGCCAGATGCATCGCCGTGAACGGATCTTCGTTGCCGATGGACCAGACGATCACGGAAGGATGATTCCGGTCGCGCTGAATGGTCTCCTGCGCGCGCTGCAACCCCGATTCCATGAACGAGGGGTCGTCGCCGGATTCGCCGCCGAAGCCCATCGGAACCTCGTCCATTACGTACATGGCCATCTCGTCGGCGAGCGCGATGAAGCCTTCCGCCGGAGATAGTGCGAGGTGCGGACCATGTTGATGTTGGCGGCCTTCATGAGGCGCAGATCTTCCAGCCAGTGCTTGCGGCGGGTGGCGCGGCCCACGTCCGGGTGTTCGTCGTGGCGACAGACGCCGCGCAACTTTACGGCCTGGCCATTGATACGGAAAACGCCTCCGGTGGTGGAGACCTGGCGGAATCCCACAGCCGAGGTGCGCGCGTGCGTGACGCTGCCGCCCTGCGCCAGTTCCACGGTAAGGCGATACAGGTTCGGCGTTTCCGCCGTCTAGCGCTGCGGAGCGAAGGCGTGCATGGTGAGCAGAGTGTCACGCGCGGTCCCGCGATGGGCCGGCACGGCGAGGGTGGTGCGCTGGGTTTCCTTGCCATCCGGGCCGGTCAGAATGGCGCGCAACTCGTAGGGCGCCTGCTGGGTTCCCGAGACCAGGACGCGCACGTTCAGGTCGGCGTCGCGGAACTGCGCGTCGAAGGTGGTGGAGGTCTCGACGCGATCGATGTAGGCGGCGGACGGCATGGTCTCGAGCCACACGTCGCGGTAGATGCCGCCCAGGGACCAATCGTCGTTGGTGTCGAGCATCGAGTCCTTGGTGACCTGGCGGACACGCACCGCGAGGCGGTTTTCGGCGGCGGGTTTCAAGACGCGCGTAACGTCGTAGGCAAACTCCGTGAACCCGCTATCGTGGCGCCCCAGCGGTGTGCCGTTGAGCCAGACTTCGGCCGACACCCAGACTCCGCCGAAGTGCAGCAGCACGCGCTTGCCGGTCAGGTTTTCGGGCGCCGGGAAGCGGTGTACGTAGAAGCCCTCGCCGGCCTGCCTGGGCCGCGCGTAGATGGGTTCTTCGAAACCCAGCAGAGACCAGTTCGAGGGCACCGGCGTAGGCTGAAACCCAGCACCCTGGAAGCCGTTTTCATAGAAACGCGCCAGGCGGTCCGCCGCCGGCGCATCGGCGGCAAACGCGAAGTCCCATGTCCCATTGAGCGAGGTTATCGGCGACGTCTGCGCGCAGGCAGTCACGAGCGTCGCCAGCAGGAGGAGCCATCTCGCACGGCGCATGGCGAGCGGCAAGAATGTAATCGGACCCGGTTGTATAGAACGCGGCATGATGCGAGAGCAACACTGAGCGTTTGGGATTTCAGGGCCGCCAGATCGTACAATAAGGTCGCAAACAGCTCTTGTGAGAAAGGGAATCATGCATAGCACGCTTGGCCTTCGAGTCGTGGGTGTTCTCGTCGCCTTCATCCTGCTTCCATTCCTGCCGGCAGACGCGGCAACGCCAATCAAGATCGATACCAAGAGCCTTCTGGTCACTGTCGATGCCGCCGCCTGCCGGTGGTCCGCGGAAGTGAAAGGCACGCCGATGCGCCTGAACAACGTCCATTTCCTTCCCGGTGACGACCCCTCCGGGTGGACCGTTACGTCGTCTGTAAACAACAACGACTCCAATAACCTCGGATCGTTCTCCACCGTGACGATGCGCGGAAGGAAACCGGGACAACTCGATTTCGAGTATCAGATTTCCGCCGACAAAACCGGAAACGACATTCTGGTCAGTTTGGGCCGCACCAACAAAACCGGTAAGGCGGTCGATATCGGCGACATGGATTACTTCGTGTCGGACGATGCGCGGTTGGGCGGCACCGCCGACAAATGGATCGCTCTCGGGACCCACTCCCGCAATCGCGACTTGTACGAGTTGGCGGCCGTGATCAACTTGATCACTCCCAAAATGTACGCGGTGAATCACGTGGTCCGCGATAGCGACACCGGCAGCAGCCTGCTGATCGGGCACGTGACCACGCTGAAGGGTGCGTCGCGATTCGAGGTGGCGTCGGGCTGGCTTGGCAAAGTGCCGGACCGGATGCAAGTGCGGGGATACTGCAGCTACAAAGTGACCGTGCCTCCGGGAAAGAGCTTCCCCGGAGAGAAACTGCTGATCGACTTCAATCAGGACGCGTTGCGCGCGATGGAGCACCAGGCGGATCTGATCGCCATCGCGCATGATGTTCGTCTCCGGACGCGGCGGCCCATCAACCTGGATGACCGCGAACTGGTCGCCAACAATTACAGCCGTTTTCATGGCTGGATGTCGGGCGGAAACGCCGCCGGCGCCAGAAAGTTCTTTCAGGATAACGGTCTGGTGGATTTCTATTGGGGAATGGGCGGGCCCGGCCCCCAGGGCAGCTTCGGGATTTACGGCTCGGGGGGAAGCACGCAGGGGCGTCCCTCCCGCGTGAATTATCCGGCTGAATGCTTCCTCCCCATCCGCACCGTGAAATACGCGGGCGAGAGGGTCATCGATTTTTCCAATCCCCTCACCGTCAAGCTGGAGCGCGAGCGGATTTTACAGTGGGTGGCCGGTCAGGAGAAGAACACCGGCCGCGCGGAAATGGACTTCGCCGACTGGTGGGATAAGTGGCCCGGGCAGTTTGACCCTTTCATGAGCCCGATGGAGACCTATCACGCGGCGGGGATGCCGTGGCGCGAGGCGATCGATCAGAAGGCGCCCCGCATGGTGATTCGCTCCAACATGCAGCCCGTCGATCATTCCTACGGGATCGTCGATATCTGCCGGATCTCCGAGGACGCCGATCAGGGTTATGAGAACCCCGGCTCTTCGCTCGAGGGAAAAGAATTCACGGGACTGCTGACGGAAACGGTGCTGGGCTCCGCGAACCGGTTCTTCTATAACGGCCGCGTCTTCTGGAACGACGGCGACGGCTTTCACATCTTCAAGTACAACGCGCCGGATAAACAGGAGTTCAACGCCGGCCAGGGCAAGGTCGATGCCAACTTCCACGCCATAGCCGGCAACACGCTGTTTGTATCCGAAGCCTTCAATGTGCCCTATCCTCCCGACCGGATTGAACTCCTGAAACGCATCAGCCCGCCCACCCCGGACGTTGCCTATCCAGTGGACCTGTTCGTTCGCAGGCCTGCCCGGATCTGGAATATGCCGGTGGAACGCCCGTTTGGAAAATGGTCGATTCTGGCGGTCTTCAATTACACCGGGAACGCGACTCGCAAGTTCACGACCTCGTTGGACGCGCCGGACCTCCGCCTCGATCCGAATAAAGAGTACATCGCCTATGAATTCTGGAGCAAGCAACTCATCGGGACGTTTAAGGGAAAGTTCGCCACCCGTCCGCTTGGACCCTATGATTGCGACATCTATAGCGTCGTCGAGAAGCAGGACCGGCCGGTGCTGATCTCTACCAGCCGGCATATCCGGCAGATGGCGTTCGATATCAAGGACCTCGCTTATGACGGCCCGCAACGCGTGCTGCGCGGCGTCTCCCGCGCGGTTGCCGGCGACCCGTATCAACTGCGCATCTATGTTCCGGACGGCTTCGCCGCCAAACGGGTGGAACTCTCCGGCGGCCTCACTTCGAAAATGGCTACGAATGGCAACTTACTGACCGTGGACTATACGTCGTCCTCGAGTACCGATGTGGAATGGAAGGTCATCTTCTGATATGCGACTTACCACCGGCATGCGCGCATTCCTGTTGCCGCTCTTCGTCATAACTGCAGCCGCGGAGCCCATTACCGTCGACACTAAGTCCCTGCTGGTGTCGGTGGATGCGGCCACCTGCCGCTGGTCGGCGGAAGTGAAAGGGACGCCCATGCGGCTGAACAACGTTCACTTTCTTCCCGGCGACGACCCGTCCGGGTGGACTGTGGTCAGTTCGGTGAACAAGGACGACTCCAACCAGTCCGGATCGTTCGTGACGGTGACGCTGCGCGGCAAGAAGACCGGACAGCTCGATTTTGAGTATCAGATCTCCGTCAGCAAGACCAATAACGACATACTCGTGAGCCTGGGCCGGTCGAACAACACCGGCAAGGCAGTTGACATCGCCGACATGGACTACTTCGTGTCGAACGATGCCCGGCTGGGGGGATCTGAGGAGAGATGGATCAGCCTGGGGACCCGTTCCCGCAATCGCGACTACTACGACCTTTGGTCGGTGATCAATTTGAATACGCCCAGGATGTACGAAGTCAATCAGGTGGTCCGGGACTCCGAGACGAGCAACGCGCTGTTGATTGGACATGTGACGGCGTTCAAGGGGGCGTCGAGGTTCGAGGTGGCGGCGGGATGGGGAGGCAAGACTCCGGACCGGATGCAGGTTCGGGGATATTGCAGCTACAAGATCACCATGCCCACGGGTAAGCGTTTCGCCGGGGAGAAACTGCTCATCCAGTTCAATCACGACGCGTTGCGCGCGATGGAGCACCAGGCGGATCTGATCGCGATTGCGCACGATATCCGGCTCAAAGAGCGGCGGCCCATCAATATCGACGACCGGGAATGGGTCTCGAACGGTTACAGCCGCTTCCACGGATGGATGTCGGGCGGCAGCAGTGGCAGCGCCAAGACGTTCTTTCAGGAGACTGGCCTGGTGGATTTCTACTGGGGGATGGGCGTTGGCGGTGGCGGAAGCATGGGCTTCTATGGTTCCGGCGGGAGTACGTCGGGCAGGTTTCCCGAATTCGACATCCATGGCGATTGGGGGAAATACGTCTCCGCGAGCGCTACGCCGGCAGGTCGTTCCAGAGTCAACTATCCGGCGGAATGCTTCCTTCCGATCCGCACGGTGAAATACGGTGGAGAAAGAGTCATCGATTTCTCCAATCCTCTGACCATCAAGCTGGAGCGCGAGCGCGCCTTCCAGACGATGGCAGGCCGTGAGAAGGAGACCGGCCGGGTGGAGATGGACTTTGCGGATTGGTGGGACGTGTGGCCGGGACAGTTCGATCCGTACATGACTGCGCTGGAGACGTACCGCGCCGGGGGCATGCCCTGGCGTGAGGCGGTCGATCGGAATGCGCCCCGCAAGGTGGTTCGTTCGAACATGAATGTGATCGACCATTCCTATGGAATCGTGGACATCTGCCGGACGTCCGAGGATGCCGATGGTGGCTACGAGATGGGAGAGGGCTGGAAGCACTTGTTGACCGAGTCGTTGCTGGGCACCGCCATCCGGTTCTTTTACAGTGGCCGCGTTTTCTGGAACGACCCCGACGGGCTCCACATATACAAGTTCAACCCAAGCTTTGGATCGACGGGAAGGTTCAACTATGGCCAGGCTAAGGTGAACGCGAACTTCCACGCGATCGCCGGCAACGCCATCTTCGTATCGGATGCGTTCAATGAGAAGTACCCCGACGACAGAATCGAGTTGCTGAAGCGAATCAGCCCACCGACCATGGACGTCGCCTATCCCGTGGATTTGTTCGTTCGGAAGCCTGCGCAGATCTGGAACATGCCAGTGCAGCGGGCCTTCGGGAACTGGTCCGTCCTGGCGGTGTTCAACTACTCCAACACCATGGCGGCCAGCGTGAATCCACCCCAATTCAGCACCTCTTTGGATGCCGTGAAGGACCTGCGGCTGGATGCGGACAAGGAGTACCTCGTCTATGAGTTCTGGAGCAAGAAGTTCGTCGGCGCGTTCAAGGGGACCTTCGTCACGCGTCCGCTGAGTCCTTATGACTGCGACGTGTACAGCATTGTCGAGAAGCAGAGCCGGCCGGCGCTGATCTCCACCAGCCGGCATGTCCGCCAGATGGCGTTCGATCTCAAGGACCTCGCCTACGACGGACCACAGCGGGTGCTGCGCGGCGTCTCCCGCGCGGTTGCCGGCGACCCGTATCAACTGCGCATTTACGTTCCGGACGGGTTCACGGCGAATCGCGTGGAGTTGTCGGGCGGTCTTTTGTCGAAGATGGCGACCAATGGCAGCCTGATGACGGTAGACTTCACGTCGTCAACCGGGAACGATGTGGAATGGAAGGTCTTCTTCTAATCGTGGCGGCAGCGACCGATTTCAGGAGTGCCAAATGCCGGCATGCCTCTATCGTGGTTAGTGGTTTGGCCTTTCGCCGCGTTACGTTTTACCGGCGCTATGCTGTTCGAAAGCAAGGAGCGGTGCCGGTCATGGCGAGTGTACGGCAAGTGCGGCGCAGCCCGCTCTATTCCAGCGAGTATCCTTCGCGCGCCCGCACGGTGCGTCCCCTCGGGGCGGAGAGCGTGACTTTGATCTTGTGCCATCCGCCGCTCTGGTCGGCAGGCGGCTGGAACGTGAACAGATATCCGTGGGTAAGGTCGCGCGAGACGCTGTCGAAGACGTGGAGGATTTCGGCTGGTTCGTGGATAGCGAAGGGGAGGCCGCCAGTGGATTTCGAGATGCGGGCCAGCTGATCGAGCAACCCGGAGTCGCGCAGCGCGGAGCCCTGCGCGATGGTGTAGATGGGCGCGGCGGCTTGTCTGGCGCGCGCGATGGCGGTTTCGGCGGTCAGAACGCTCTGGTTGTCGCTGCCGTCGGTGAACACCACGATGGCCTTCTTTCCGGCACGGCCGGCCAGGTTGCGGTTCACGCGCACCAGGGCGTCGTACAAGGCAGTGGCGCCCTCCGCACGGGTGCGGAGGATGGCTGGGTCGGCGGCCGCCTTGTCGTGTAGGCGGGAATGGGATCGTCGGCAGTGTTATGCGAGGTTTCGTGCAAGAGCCGGCGGCAGTACTCCAGGAAGAAGCTGTCATAGTCCGGCTGGTTCTCTAGACGGGCGATCGCGGCGAAGGCTTTCAGCCCGCCGGGGACGGCGGCTTCGCCGGGAGTGGCGACGGTCAAATCAGGCGCGCTGATTTCTGCGAGCGGGGCGGCCTCCTGCGGCTTGCCGAGACTTTCGATGCGCGTCCGCACGGAGGGCGCGTCGGCGGCGTGGGGCTGCAACTCGAGGTATTGCCCATGTGCTCGCGAGCCGCGGCGAAGTCCTTCCGCTCCTGGAGGATCAGACCCAACACGTACTCGGCGCGGGGGATTCTATGAGCCTTGTCGAGTTGTAGAAGCTCCCTGGCGCGAGCCACCGCCCGTTCCATGTCGCGCAGCAGGTAGAGGGCAATGGCGTGGTAGAGATAGGCCTCGAGGTAGGTGTGACTGGCGTCGGCGGCAATCAGAGCGTCGGCGGTCCGGGAGGCTTCCGGCCAATCCTGGCAGTCCATGTTGGCGCGGACGAGCAGCAGTTGCGGGCGGAGCGGTTTGGGATCGAGCGCCACGGCGCGCCGATAGGCATCGCGGGCTTGGGTGGACATTTTCTGACTTTGACAGGCCAGCCCCAACGCCACCCAGCCCAGCCTGAACTTAGGCTCGGCGGCGGTGGCCGCGCGCAGGTGATGCTCGGCTTCCGGCCAGTTCTCCGCGCTCATGGCATTTTCGGCCAACGTCCACGTCTTGCGGATGGAGTCCGGGATCGCGGCGGAAGGGTCGAGCCCCACATCCTGGCCGGGCCGTTTGGGCGTGAGCACCAGCAAGGGCAGGCGCGGCTCTTTGAACAAATTCCTATTGGAGAGGTCGAGGATCGTGGAGTCGTATCCCGGAAGTTCGGCGCGCAGCACGCACTCACGGATACCAAGCTCGCGCGAGCCGGATGTTCTCACGGGCTTGAGGATGTCGAGCCCCAGAGAATCGCCTTGCGCGCGCCATAAGTAATCTCCCGATTTGCCGGTGGTGGCGACGACCGTGGGGAAGCGGCCGTCGCATAGCTGCTCGATTTGAACCAGTTTGCCGGGAGGGGAGCCATCGTTCTTCGCCATTTTGCCACGCAGGTACAAGGTGTCGGCGCTTGCCGGAGGCGCCATGGAGATGACTGCCGCTATGGTGACAAGAGCAGGTATGACCTTCTTCATGGTCCACTCAGCATATTGTACGCGCATGACGAGATCAGGGATCTGAAGCTGAGCGCAATCCGGTAACCGGGTTCCGTTTTTCGTGCAATACTCCATTTCTGCGCCGCGCTGCAGTTTTGGTAAAGTGGACTCATTCCAATGCGATTCGTTTCCGCTCTCTTCGGCCTGGTCATCGCACACACCCTGCTATTCGCGCAGCAGGCGGACCGCTTTGCCGGGGTCGCGCCGCGAATGCAGGAGTTTGTCGATAAGGGCGAGGCGTCCGGCATCGTGACCCTGATCGCCGGCAAGGATCGGATTCTCCATATCGGCGCAGCCGGCACGACGGAGATGGACGGCGAGCGCAAGATGCGCACCGACGACATCTTCTGGATCGCATCCATGAGCAAGCCGATTACGGCCGTGTGCATCGCGGTCCTGGCGGACGACGGCAAACTCAGCTTTGACGATCCGCTGGCGAAGCATCTCCCGGAGTTCGCCGAGGTGATGGTGAGCGAGAAGGGCCAGAGGATCAAACCGTCCCGCCCCATCACGCTGCGCGACGTCTTGACGCACACCAGTGGTCTTGGTGACATGACCAATCGCGAAGCGCACCTCACTCTGGCAGAGACCAGCAAACGGCTGTCGCAGCAGCCGCTGCGATTTCAGCCCGGCAGCCGCTGGGCCTATTCGACGGCGGGTATCGACATTCTGGGCCGGGTGGTGGAAGTGGCCGGCGGTGTGCCCTTCGATCAGTTCCTGCAGAAGCGCGTACTGGATCCCCTGGGGATGAAGGACACGAGTTTCTGGATTGCACCGGAGAAGCAAACCCGCTACGCGCGCAGCTATCGCTGGAATGCGCAAGCCGGCAAGTTGGAGCCGACAACCATTCCGTACCTTTATCGGACGGCGGTGACGGACCGGGATCGCCCACCTCTCGGAGGCGCCGGACTGTTCTCCACGGCGGAAGACGTCGCCAGGTTCTATCAGATGATGCTCGGCGGCGGCTCTTTCAATGGCAAGCGGATTCTCAAGCCCGCGACCGTTGCGGAGATGACGCGCAAGCAGACCGGAGATCTCACTGCCCGGCCCGGCATGCCGTGGGGACTCGGATTCAGCGTGGTGGAGGATCCCGCGAAGATGGCCGCCAACAGTGTGCTGTCGGCCGGTTCGTTCGGCCACGGTGGCGCGTTCAGCACGCAAAGCTGGGCCGATCCATTGCGGAATCTCATCTGGATCGTTATGTTCCAGCGCGACGGCAAAGGCAATCCGGACAACTCCGACGTGCGCATCGCGTTCCAGGAGGCCGCCGTCAAGGGATTGGGACAGTGAGGCTGTAGGTGCGATTCAGGAAGGCCTTGGGCACCGGAACGATGCAGATGTTCAGCGAGCGGTTGTCCTTGGAGATGAGCGCGGACTGAATCTCGATCTTCGTACCTTCGCGATTAAACGTGGGGTGGATGTGATCCGCGCCGGTTTTCTGGGGACCGGCCAGCAGATTCGTTTCGCCGCTGTGGCGATCGTAGAGCCAGACCTCATATTGGAAATCGTCGGAGGCGGCCCAGCGGCCGTCTTCCGATCCGGCGACATGCCAGTCCGAGCGGCCCTTGGACCAGGCGGGTACCTGGCCCACGATGCGCATCTCCCGAGTCCGCAGGTTTACGATGGCGACGCCGGTGGGATGCTCGAAGGTGCCGGAGATTCCCCAATCCGACTGCGGTGTGGCGCTCGGGATCGAGCGGTGGCCGAGGATGGCGATGACGGCCTCGTCCTTGCTGATGACGGCTTCGTGCGTGATCCATTCGTAGGGTGCTTCGGGATAGAGCGGGCGCAGGCCGGTGCCGTCCGCGTTGACGATCCAGGTGCGCTGCGGCGCCTTGCCGCCGGTCTCCCAGCAGAAGACGATCTCGCCGGGCATCCAGGGATTGGACTGCACGTGGCCGATGCCAAAGCCGACGTTGACGATGAACTTGATCTCGCCGGTCTTGAGGTTCATGCTGCGCAGGCCGCTGGTGGCCTGGCGGAATCGCGGACCGAAACCCGGCAGGAGCGTCTGCCCGGGCGAGAGTTCCGCAGTTTCCGGACCTTGCACGCGGAAGTACATGTACTCGTCGTTGGCATCCAGGCCCATATTGCCGTCCACCTGAAGGGTGGCTGGTATGGCGCCGCAGACACGGGTGTAGTGGGCCGCCGGCTTCACGGTTTTGGCCTCCACGTCGGCGAAGAGTCTGGCGAGATCGACCTCGAGAATCTGGCGCGGCCCACCGGGACCTCTGCCGCCAGCACCGCCACCACCTCCGCCAGCGAGCACGTAAAGCTTCATCGCCTGGTTGCTCAGGCACAGCATTCCCGAGAAGCCTGTCTCGGTCACCTGTACGATGAGGCCCGTCTCTTCATTGACGGCGAGCGCCTGCGAGCCTGTTTCGCGCACCCCGCGAAAGACGAGCCACTTGCCATCGGCGGTCCACTGGCGATGCGTCTGATAAATTTTCGACTGTCGATAGGTATCCGAGCTGGTCAGAAAGGTGAGCGGCAGGCCGGTGACGGGATCCGGAACGATCTTCTTCTCCGACGGCCAGGTTCGTCCCATTTGTGCGAACGCCGGGGATGCGGCGAGGAAGAAGGCCAGAGTAAGGCGGGCTTTGAGGCTTCTGTACATGACCGGGCTCCGTGGGTTTCGGTTTATTCTCAAAAATTCAGTTTAGATCGGATTGGTTCAGATTTGCTCATTCGATCGCGATGATTCCCCGATGAAACGCCACCGCCACGGCTTGTGCGCGATCGCCGCATCCCAGCTTGGCGAAGACATTGCTGGCGTGGACGCGCACTGTCCCTTCGCCGATTCCCAGGCGGACTGCAATTTCTTTATTCGACTCTCCGTTGGCGATCAGCTTGAGAATCTCCAACTCGCGTGGACTGAGCTCCGGGCAGGGAATCCTGTCCATCAGACACGATGCCACCTCTTGTGGAAGCGGGCGCTGGCCGGCATGAACGGCGCGGATCGCATCCACCAGTTCCCGCCCTTTCACGTCCTTCAGGAAATGCTCTACCACTACCAGGCCTTTCATGGAAGTGAACAGGAGTTGACCGCCCGTGGTCCTCCAGGCCACGGGTTGGTTGCCGAGGTTGCCCGCCTTGGTCTTCATGCCGTCCTTTTCGCCGTAAGCGACGGACGTAACTTTCTTGAGCGTACCCGCGGCAAACTTGCGGAGTTCTTCTTTGCTCACCTTGAACAGGCCCAGGGCGGAACTGAACCAGAAGTTGCCATGGCCGTCGTCCACCACGGCGTAGACCAGGTCGGTGAACAGACCGGATTGCGACGTCCAGGTGAAGAACGCGCCGTCCTTGAGGGCGAGAGTCCGCGGCGGGTGGCGAACCAGAGAGCACCCTCCTCGTCCTCATGGATCGCGACCACCCGGTCGCCGGCCAGCCCGCCATTCGTGCCGACGATGCTGAAGCTGCCGTTGGCGTACCTGGTAAGACCGCTGCCGAACGTGCTGATCCAAAGCGCACCGGTGCGATCGGCCCTGAATGCGCGGATCTGATTGCTGCCCAAGCCATCCTCCGTCCGGTAGTTCCGGAACCGGCCCGCAGAGTACTGGAAGAGGCCGGCGCCGTCCGTGCCAATCCACAGAGTGCCGGCGGCGTACTTCGCCGTGGAGAAAGAGGATCCGGCAAGCGTGCTGAACGTCCGGGAGCACTTACGGCATCTGCACATGGCCAATCCGAAGATCGGGTGATGCCGCTGGACCCGAATGAATACAATTACGCGCCGTTCTTCGCGGCTCTGCGGCAGATCCGGTACGACGGCCTGATCGGTCTGGAGGCTTCCAGTAACGACTTGCAGAGGGATGGACCGAAGAGTGTCGCACTGCTGCGGCGTGCGCTGGCACGATGAATCCGAGCGGGCTCGTGCCGGCTCTGATACCCAACGATAGGCGCCAACGGGAGTGCGGCCATACCGGCAAGGGTATACTTTCGCTTCTTCCGAAATGAGATTTCACTTCTTACGCTATTATTTCGGTTGGTCCAGAAAAGCTTGACGTAACCGCTCAAATTCGATAGAGTTTGGCTCGAAT
>OCTA010001262.1_pt1 | contig 23367 bp, 29 predicted proteins | sample 1538991 | NCBI WGS metagenome assembly OCTA01 (sample SAMEA3539302, study PRJEB22396) | soil metagenome | biome: tundra; feature: field; material: soil | place: USA | collected 2010-05 | depth 0.15 m | reverse complement strand
CTTCGGGCGCCGGCGGAGCCCTGGCCGCCTGCAACAACCTGGTCAACGGCGCGCCGCTCGTCGACAAGAACCATCACGCCGAAGCCCCGCCCGTCATGACCGGGGGACCGATCGTCGACGGCACGTACTTTTTGACCGCCATGGACAAGTACAACGGGGAGACGGGGACCTCTTCGCACCAAGAGACCTGGGTGTATTCCGGCAACACGATCCAGGTCGTTCAGCTCGACGGCACCCACTTCTCACTCAGCTACACGGTCTCGAACAACGCCATGACCTTCACGATCACTTGCCCGGCGGCCCAGGCCGGCATGATGGGGGTGAGCCCCTATACGGCCACCGCGACCCAGATCGTGAGCGTCAACAGCGACGATGCGAACGAGCTGCACACGTTTACCAAGCAATAGCCTGCAGGATCGCAGCGGCGCCCGACATCGAAATCGAGATCGGATGAGGTTCACGCGGTCACATTCTGGCGTTAGGTTTCGTCATGAGGGCAGGAGGACGCCATGAAGATCAAACTGACCAGCGTGTATGTGGATGACCAGGAGAGGGCCCTGCGCTTTTACACGGAGGTGCTGGGCTTCGTGAAGAAGTCGGACTTCACCAACGGCGGGTATCGGTGGTTGACGGTTGCGTCGGCCGAGGATCCGGAGGGCACCGAGCTACAGCTCGCGCTCAACAGCAACCCCGCCGACAAGGCCTACCAGCAGGCGAAGTTCCAGCAGAACCAGAACGCGGCCATGTTCTTCACCGACGACGTGCAGGCCGACTACGAGCGTATGAAAGCGCGCGGCGCGGAGTTCACCGAGCCGCCGAAGGACCTGGGGTATGCGACGATCGCGATCCTGCGAGACGGTTGCGGGAACTTGGTGCAGGTGAACCAGTTGAAGAAGTGGTAGGGGACGGCGGCGAGAGTTAGCGACTGTCGACTGCTCGCCGTCCCGTCGGCCCGTCGGTTGGTCTAGTGAGGGGCGGCGAAGCTTCCCAGGCAGGTCCCTCCGCCTCCGTCGGCCGGCGCACAAGTGTAGGTCTGCGGCCCCGCGCACGGGCAGGCGGCGGGATGGGCGCAACCGAGATTGATCATCCTCGTGACGATCGCGTCGGCGGCCGTCGGGTCCTGGACGAGCGCGCCGCAGTTGTCGAGGCAGTTCGGACCTTGAACCGGCTGCTGACATTGATTGGCTGCGGTGGGGTCGCAGACGTTGGCCTGGGACAAGGCGCTGTCGTACTGGTTCAGCAGGTCGGTGCAGGTCGCCGCGCCGGCGTCGCCGCCGCCGCCGAGCGATGAGCCGCTGCAGCCAGCGCCCAGGGCGATCAGGCCGAGGAGAAAGACGATGGGCTGTCTATCGATGGTCATCTCTCGTCGACACGGCTGCAACCGGCGTACCAGGCGGTCCGGGCGGTAGAGGCCCGGTCGACGGTCCCTGAAGGAACGTCGCTTTCAAGAAACTGATACCCACCGGATGCGCAAGTCAGGTTCTCGCGGCCGGCCCAAAGCGCTGATGCCAAATACAAGTAAGAATCGATCCCGGTTCATGGCGCCCCAGCGACGAACACCCAAGCGCAGACTTTGACGGGAAGCAACCCGCTTCTTTCATGCATATAGCGTCTCGTAGAGGAGGCCAGAGGGTACTCTCCAGTTCTTGCGAATACTGATGTCGGGGGAGCATATCGGACTTCAGGTGATCGCGCGCGATCCGAGCCAATGGGGATGACGTCGGGGCAGTGACCCCTGCGCTCGCCCGCGCCCCCACGTCCCAGTTCCCGACCTGACACCCGCCCCCGCCCGGTTCAAACTCCCTCCGTGCCTCCCAAAGACCCGATCGACGAAGCCGACGAAGAAACCTTCCCCGCCAGCGACCCGCCCACCTTCAGCGGCGCCCACGCCGGACCACCGGCGTCTCCCCCTCCCCTGCGCATCCTCGTCGACGTCCCCCCCGGCTCCCCCGACGAAGCCTACTTCCGCACCGCCCTCGCCCGCTTCGACGGCCGCATCGCGGTCACCTACGCCACCGGCGACGCCTTCGTCCGCGCACTCCCCGAGGCAGACGTCATCGTCGCCGGTGACCTGACCGACGACCACCTCGCCCGCGCGCCCCACCTCCGCTGGCTCAGCTCCGTCGCCGCCGGCCTGGACGAGATCGCCACGCCCGCGCTCCTCGCCCGCAACGTCGCCATCACCAGCGCCAGCGGCGTCCACGGCCCGAACATCGCCGAGCACCTCCTGACGATGATCCTGATGTTCACCCGCGGGTTCCCGAAGCTATTTCGCGCGCAGCTTGCCCGTCGCTGGGAGCGCGATCTGAAGTCGCGCTCGGACGGGCCCGGGGAGCTGACGGGGAAGACGCTGCTCATCGTCGGGCTCGGGCGGATCGGCGAGGCGCTGGCGGTGCGGGCGCGGCCGTTCGGGGTGCACGTGGTCGCGGTGAAGCACGATCCGGGGAGCCGGCACGACGCGGGCGTCGGCGTCGACGAGCTGCTGCCGGTCGGCGCGCTCGACGACGCCCTGGGGCGCGCCGACCACGTCTGCCTCACGGTGCCGCTGACGCCCGCCACGCACCACCTGATGGACGCGCGCCGGCTCGGGCGGATGCGCCCGGGCGCGTTTCTCTACAACGTGTCGCGCGGCGCGGTGATCGACGAGGCGGCCCTGGTGGAGGCGTTGCGCGCGGGCAAGCTGGCGGGCGCGGGCCTGGACGTCTTCGAGGAAGAGCCGCTCCCCGCGGGAAGCCCGCTGTGGGACCTCGACAACGTGATCCTCACGCCGCACGTGGCCGGGACGACGCCGCTCTACTACCAGCGGACGGCGGCGCTGTTCGCCGATAACCTCGACCGCTTCCTCTCGGGCCACCCCCTCGCCAACCGCTTCGACCGCGAGCGGGGCTATTGACGGTCGGCGGCGGGGATGGAGGATTGGAGCGGGACCGCGGACTCGACCTTGACCGGCCGCGCCTTCCCCAACGCCAAGCACAGCGTCGTCAGCTGCGAGACCAACCGCAACCGGTCTGTAATCGCCTTAGCGGACATGTCCACGATCATTCGCTCACCCCCGCAGGTGCTTGATGTCGTCCTGGTCGAGCCCGCTACCGCGGAGGGACTTCAGGGAGATGAGGCCGTCGCGAGACACGACCGAGATCTTACCAAAGTCCCATTCCATCGCCACGCGTCCTTCCCACGCCGGTTGGAGGGCCGAGGTGACGAGCAGCAGGTCGAGGGAAAGGACCTGGCCAGACGCATGAATCTTGGACACGCGCCGGATTTCCACGGCTCCGCCCTGAAAGGTCATGGGCTCGGCCGGAACGACGAATCCGAGCGGCCGAACGGCCGCGTCCACCCGGGCGAGGTCGTCCACCATGACCAGGAGATCGATGTCCACGGTCGCCCTCGGATATCCGTGGACGGCCATCGCCAAGCCGCCGCATAGGGCGTAGGGCACGCCCGCTTCGTCGATGCGGGCGATGACGTTCCTGAGCTCCTCCAGCAGATCCAGCATCTGGACACGATTGTGCACCGTGGACCTACGTGCGCAACATCAGCGCGCGCTGGGCCGATCGTTTGACCCTCTCGGGCCGCCCCCTCGCCAACCGGTTCGACCGCGAGCGGGGCTATTGAGGAGCGACGTCACGGAAGCTCCCGGTAGGCCACCTGGAACCGCACGGTCACCGTCTTCGTCGCGTTCTCCCCCAGAACGATTCGTGTCGACGCGATCGGTATTCCCTAGCACCCGCCGCGATTACCCAGGAATAGCAGGCCAGCGAGGCTGGAACGACGGGAGAGAGCCTGTGAAGCCCCGGACGGTGAGCCCGGAAGAGGCACGCGAGCTGTCAGACGTTAGGGACTAGCCGACGGAGACGGGATCGCCGACACAGCGAACGGCGGTTTGCGCATGGCGCGTCGGTGCAGCCGGTTGTTGACCATCCAGACCACCGCCGCGGCGGAGGCCACCAAGCTCACGATCACGATGCGAAGGACGCGCCGGCCCCCGCTCTTTTCCGCAAGGCGTTTCCCTTGCAAGACAATTGAAACCAGCCCGAGAGCCAGACCCACGATCCCCACCGCGAGCCGAGGGTTGCCCACACAACGATCCTAACGCCGCCCCGGGCTCTGTGGCAAAGAACAGACTGCTTGGAGTCAGGTCCTTTCCGAGGATCCGCTTGACCTTGAAGCCGGACGGCTTGGCGGTGGCGAGCCCGATCACCTCACCCAAAGAGCCTAACCCGAGCTAGAAGGCGCACACGGGCTGCGGGGGCTCCTGGACGTAGTTGCGCACGCCGTAATCAGCCGGATTGGCGGCGTTCACGTAGAGATCGATGGTGTAATTAAAGGATTGGCCGTCGCACAGGGGATGCGCGGACGGCGGCTTTGTTACGACGTTGGCGCCCGTGTGCCAGACCCACTCGCCTCCGGTGAGCACGAAGTCGTAGAGGCCGACGGCCCCCGTGAGCCCGTCGGGCCCGTTCACTTCGTTCAACGTTTTGAAGTCGTCGAACCTCAGGGTGCACGCCGGGACGACCGCCAGCTGGACCGCGGCCGTGGCGTTCACCGGCTGGTCGACGCTCGTCGTGCCGCCGTCGGCCCCGTACCCGTATGTCGTAAAGGTCCCGGTGGCGGCCAGGTCGAAGGCGATCGCCGACGGGCGGGCCCAGAGGTTGGGGGCGCAACCGATGCAGGTTGCCCTCAGAGGGTTCGTGTCGGGAGCGACCACAATGCCGCCGGTCGCGGTCATGGTGGGGTCGCTCTCGGGTTGCTCGAAGACCATGAACGGGTCGTCGAACTGGTCGCCCGCCGAACTGTGCACGGTAAGGATGGCCTGGTTGCCGTCCACGAAGGGCGCCGGCGCGTTCGGGGCCCCGTCCCAGTCGCTCGCCGACGCCGGTCGAAAGGCCAGGCTCGCGAGGGCCGCGCCCTCGGCGATCGTCGCGTCGGGAAGCAGATCGGCGCCGGGCGCGGTCGGGACCGTGGCGGTTCCCTTCATCGTCCCGTGGTACACGAGGATGTCGCCGCGCAAGTACTGGCCGAAGGCCTGGTCGAGCAGGGCGAGCCACTGCACCTCGATGGCCTCCTGCGAGGTGGCGCCGGCGTCCGTGGCGGGCGGGGGCTTCGGCGCCGAGCCGGACGAACACGAAGAGCCGCTCGAAGCGTCGAGCGAAGCGTCGCTCGACGCTTCCCCGGACACGTCGACCGATGCTTCCCGGGACACGTCGACCGATGCTTCCGGGGACGCGTCGAGCGACGCTTTCCCGGACACTAACGGCGAAGAGCCGCAGCTTGCACCGAAAACCGCGGCCAACAGAGAACAGCCGCCCAACAGCGCGGCGGTTGCCCGCGCCCGATCCTCCGGGAGCGCGAGCGGTACCCTCCCCTGCGGCCGATCAGCGGTCATGTTGGCCGTAGGCAAAGCAAAAAACGCACCGCTGGGCAAAGGCCCGGTCTCGCGCGGCGTTGGCGCGCCGCTGCGCGCTCGACCAGGACGCGGATGTCGCGATTGTTCCCTGGCCCTGAAACACCCATCACCCGCTGATTGGGAGGCATCAGCTCGGCGCGATCGGCTGCACCCATTGCCTCCGCCACGCCGGCGCCTCGAAGGGATCCGCGAAATACTGCGTTTCGTGAACGACCTTGCCGTTGCGGAGCTCCATGATGCTCACAGTGTAGGCCAGTCGCTCCTGGTACATGATTGTGCATCCGTGATCCAGAGTTCCCCCATTCCGAGGATCCGCTTGACCTTGAAGCCGGACGGCTTGCCGGGATGATGACTCCGCAAGGCCTGTAAATTGCTCCGCCCGACGATTCGCTCGCCCGACTGCGGGTAGTCACAGACGGCGTCGTCGGCGTAAATGTCGTGTTCCGCGTCTGCATCGCCTACGGCCGAGGCGTGCCAGTGCGCATTCAGGGCCTCACGAATCTCGTCCTCTTGCATGGCGCTCCCCCCGGCGGTTGTGTGCGGTAATCCGATTGCGTCGAAGTTACTTCGATCGGCCCGGTGGCGAGGCGGCGAACGGTCGTGAATTCAACGCCTCCGGGCGGGAGCGGGACCGCGTCGAGCGATCCGGCGCTGAGCCTCTTTGAACGCCGCCTGCACTTGCCGGAAGGCTTCCGGATCGCCGCCCCGATCTGGGTGGGTGGCCAGGGCGCGCTGACGAAAGGCGCGCTTGAGGTCGTCGGCCGTCGAGCGCGACGTGATGCCAAGGATCTCCCAGATCGAGGTCGCGGTCGGCGGCGCGGGCGCTGGCCGGACGCTGGCGCGGGGGCGCTCAGCGGCGCGGACGCTCCAGGGCGCCTGACCGAGGAGTACCCGGGCCCAGGCGCGCGCCCAGAGCGGCTCGATCTCGACCAGCGGAACCGGCGCGGCACTTCGGGCCTGCGCCAGCGCCTCGTCGCGGGTTCGCGCGCCGCCCGCGAAAGAGTCGGGCTTGCGAAAGGGTTCCCGCGACGGCGGCACCGTCCACCAAGCCGCCCACAAGAATCGGCGTCGCCGCGTCGTCGTGACGGAGCATGAAGGGGCGAACAGCCCTTGATCCCGGTGGTTCTGATCGGTGCCGACGGGTGGCGCGGGGTGGTCCTTTCTGCGTCTCAGAGCCCGCGCCTCATCGATCGAATCGCCGCCGAAGCCGGTCGTGGATGACGCGCGCCTCGGCATCGACGAGCGGCTCGATCGGGATCTCGATCCTGGACTTCAGCCCGCGGAAGGTCAGGTCCCTTCGTCAGGTCCCTTCGTCGGCCCACGGATCCTCCTTGCGGCGGTCCTTGGGATCGTTGCGGAGGTGCGGCGGTATGTCGGAATCGTCGGGGGCGGTGCTCTCGAGCGGCGTGCCCGCGTCGATGCGCAGCGCCCCTCGCCCACCCTTGCGCGGCTTGGCGGCCTCCGCGCAGAGGCGCGTGAGCTGCGAGCCGGTCCGCGACCACAGCCCGGTGCCCACGTCGTCCGCCAGCGCGCCGCGGTCACCGGCGAACCGGACCGAGGCGATCCGCCGCCCCGTGACGCCGCTGCGGACGCGTACCGTCGCCTGCCCGCGTGACCCTGCGCTGCCGACCGAGCCGTCGATGTAGGCGGCGAGCCGCAGCGTCGCGGCCATCTCGCGATATTGCTCGGCGCTGTCGACCGGACGCAGCGACGTGGTGACCTCCAGCCCGCGGGTGCGCAGCGTGCTGACGACGATCTGCTGGACGCGCGCGGCGCCCTCGCCCGTGAACCCGAACACCGCGACCTTGCCGGTGACGGGGCGGGCGTCGGACTTCGGCTTCGATCTCGGACCGGCGCTGGCGGTCGCGGGCCGCGGCGCGGGCGCCCGTGGCGGCACCTTCGCTGGAACCAGCACCTTGCCGTGCTTGGCCCTCGTCCACTCGGAGAGCGACGGCTTGGGCGCCGCGGCGGCGCCGGAGAGCGGGACGACCCAGACGGCGAGAGCCAACGGCAATGACAGGAGCCACGACGGCCGAAGCAAGCTCAGAGCAGCCCGCCGTGAAAACGCCCAAACGTTCGCGAGAGCATGACCGACATCGCGACGAACCCGACCCCGAAGACGAGAGCATGGAGCGTCCGCCGGGGCTCGAACTTGCCCACGCGGCCGATCAGCAGATATCCGATGAGCAGGTTCAAGAGCCCCCAGAGGACGTTTACCGTCGACGACGATAGACCCTGCCCAGGGGGCGAGGCGAAGGGACTCTGGAACGGATTGCCCGAGACACCGTTCACGAAGTGCGGAACGAAGTTGGCGATGAAAGCGCCGCCGAAGAAGTAGGCGACGTAGTGGTACCAGCGCATCGGTGCTCCTTGATCGGCGGGTTGGCGCCCTGCGGCTGGGCGCGTCCGGGGACGGTAGCACGCCCGTACCGCGATCTCCCGGTCAGGGTCCGAGCAGAGGCGGCGCCAGCGCCTGCAGGCTCGCCAGGAAGTCAGCCGACGCGGGCGCGGTCCAGGTCGGGTCGAGTACGCCGAAGGTCTCCTCCGCGCCGAAGGTGCGGCCATAGCCACTGCCTTCCGTGCCGTTCACCGCCCAATAACACCAGTCGAAATCATTCTCGGTCAGGTACTGCTGGATCCAGGGCCACCAGACCGCGGACGGCGTGGTGTGGTTGGTGCCGAACTCGCCGACCCACAGCGGCGCCGTGTAGGCCTGCCCGGCCGTGACGACGTATCCCCAAGCCGAATCGAGCGCCGCCTTGAAGGCCGCGTAGGTCGCGAACGAGGCGACGCCCCCGTTGCTGGATGAATAGTTGTGCGCCGAATAAACCAGCCGGTTCGGAACACTGAGGGTGACGGGCGCGTAGTTGGCGCCGAACCAGGTCGCCCAGAAGTCCCCCTCGACGATGATGAGCAAGTTGGGGTTGACGCCCAGCACGGCATTGCCCGCCCGCGTGGCGCCCGCCGCCCAGTCGGTCAGCGCGTTCCCGTCACCCCACGACGGCTGCAGGCAGGCGCAGCCCGAATCCGCGGGGGTGTCGCAGTCGGTGCAGACCGCCGGAGCGTCGTCGGGGAGCTGTCCGCGAATCTCGTTGCGCAGGTCGGCGGCGACTACCGCCGGTTGCGACTGGTAGCGCGCGGCCATCGCCTGCCAGTCGGCGATGAAGCTGGTCTCGGGATAGGCCACCGTGTGCCACAGGCCGTCTCCGTGGGCGGTGTCGCAGCACCAGTCGCCCCGGCTGCGGTGGTTGTCGAGCACGACCACCAGGCCTTCGGCCGCGATCGCGTCGATGACCGCGTCGAACACCTCCAGCGCCGTCTTCCCCTGCAGCGCCGGATTCGCCGAGAGCATCGCGTCCGCGATGACGGGGTTCTCCTCGTAGAGTTGGAGCGCCCAGGGAAGGCGGACCGAATTGAACCCCAACTGGCGAATGAGGCGCGCGATGTCGTGGACGTCGGCGTGATCGAGGCCGAGGGGCACGAGATCGGGTGATTCGCCGCCGTACCAGCTGACGCCCGCGAGCTTGAAGCGGTGGTTGGCGGCGTCCATGATCCAGCGCGAATCGGTGTGGAGCGGGAGCGCGAGCGCCGGCGTTCCCTGCGCGTCGGCCCCAGCCGCGTCGGCCCCTGCCGCGTCGCTGCTGCTTTGCGCACTCTGGCGACAGGCGCCGCAGGCCCCAACCGCGGCGAGGAGAGCGAGGAGAAGGCAGCCAGAACGATCGAGGCGGGATCGCATCGGTGGCAGTCTAGTGACGCGCCCGCGCCGCCCGCGAGGGAGAGACCTATGTTCAAGATGGACGATCGTCTGACGGGCGCAGCTGCCTGAACCGGGAGGGCGACATCCTGTTCAGACGGCGAAAGACCCTGGAAAAATACAGCGGGTCTTCGAAGCCTAGCCGGTAGGAGATGGCCTTCACGCTGTCTCCGGTGGTGGCGAGGAGCTCCCGCGCCCGCGCCATCCGTAGGCGCGTGAAGTAGTGCTTGGGCGGAAGGCCCGTCAGGGTGCGGAATAGCGCCGAGTAGTGTGACGGAGACAGGCCGGCCATGGAGGCCAGGGTCTCGAGACCCAAGCAGCGCTCCGGATGGTCCCTCATGTACGCCACGCTCGCGAGCACGCGCCTGCGCGCGTCGGGCGGCTCTGACACCGCCCCGCGCCGCAGGCGTATCATCAGCCCGAGCATGTGGCTCAGCAGCTGAGACGCGTAGAGTATGGTCGGCGTCGAGCACGACTCGCCGAGCGCCTGGCGCAGATCCTCGAACAGCCCCACCAGCGTCGGGCTCTGGCCGAGGTGGACCACCGGGCGTTCTGCGCTCACCCCCAGCTCTTCCAGCAGGTGCGGGACGTCGTCGCCCATCGTGTGGCACCAATGGATCGTCCACGGCCGATCGGGGTGGGCACCGTAAGCGTGCGGCTGGCCCTGCGGGACGACGAGCAAGTCGCCAGGACCCACCTCGAAGCGGTTGCCCTGCAGCTCGCACCAACCGGTTCCGCGGATGCAGTACTTGAAGATCGCGGATCCGATGCCGGTCTCACGGCAAATCCGATGTCCACGGGCGTCGGGAAAGAAGCCCACGTGGGTCGGCAAGATATGCCGGGTGAGGGGCCTCGACAGCGCCGCCGTTCGGACGTCCGGCGTGAGCACGATCCAGGGCCGCGGCAGGTCGGGCGACCGGTGCCAGTGCTCCTGGACGAAAACGCCTCGTCGAGCTGCCAGGTTGGAGGCCATGCGATAGATCGAGCTCCGCCGCCCCGCCTACGGCGGCAAGGCCCTAGTTACGCCCCCGCGAGCCTTGGTTCTCCATGAACGTCTTGAGCCCCTTGGTGCGCGAAGGATGCCCGAGCTTGCGCAGCGCCTTGGCCTCGATCTGCCGGATGCGCTCGCGGGTCACCTCGAATTCCTGACCCACTTCTTCCAGCGTGTGGTCGGACTTCTCGCCGATCCCGAAGCGCATGCGTAGCACCTTCTCCTCGCGGGGTGTCAGAGTCCCCAGCACCTTCCGCGTTTGCTCGGCCAGGTTCATCGAAATGACCGCGTCGGCGGGCGAGATCACGCTCTTGTCCTCGATGAAGTCGCCCAGGTGCGAGTCCTCTTCTTCACCGATGGGCGTATCCAGCGAGATCGGTTCCTTCGCGAGTTTCAGGACCTTCCGGACCTTGTCCAGAGGAAGCTCCATCTTCTCGGCGATCTCATCGGGCGTCGGTTCGCGCCCCAACTCTTGCACCAGGTAGCTGCTGGTGCGCCTGACCTTGTTCATCGTCTCGATCATGTGGACGGGAATGCGGATCGTGCGGGCCAGGTCGGCGATGGCGCGCGTGATCGCCTGGCGGATCCACCACGTCGCGTAGGTGGAGAACTTGTAGCCGCGCTTGTAGTCGAACTTGTCGACGGCCTTCATGAGGCCGATGTTGCCTTCCTGGATGAGGTCGAGGAATTGCAAGCCGCGGTTGGTGTACTTCTTCCCGATCGACACCACCAGACGCAGGTTGGCCTCGATCAGCTTCACCTTGGCCGTCTCGGCCATGCGCTCGCCATCCTGGATCTCGCGCACGATCTCGCGCAGGACGCTCTCTGCCAGCTTGGCCTCTTCCTCGACCTTCTTTTTCTTCTTCTGCGCAGCGGCGATGACCCGCGACAGCTCTTCGATCTCGTCGGGGCGGATGCCGAGTCTCTTGGCAATGGCCCTCTGTCTCAAGGGCGACGACCGGATCTCGCGCAGCGTCTTGCCGAGCTCCTTCAAAGACAGGCCCGCCCGGTGCTCGCAAGCGGCGACTTCTCGATTTGCCCGATCGATGCGCTCGACGAACTCCTTGAGCTTGAGGACGATCTTGTCGATCGGCTTCTTCTTGAGTCGCATCTCCTGGAGGGCGTCCAGGATCGCCTGGCTGGAATCGTTGATTTGGTTTCGGTACTTCTTCTTGGTGGCCTCCGAGACCTTCGCGTCCAGCTTCTCGCCGACCTTCTCGTGCTCTTTCCAGAGCCGGCGGACCTTGTCGATGACCTTGCAGACTCGCTCGACGTGCCACTGCTCGTCGAAATCGGCGTCCTCCTCGTCGACGTCCTTGACGACCTCTTTCACGCGGATCGTTTGCGCGCGCAGCTGATCGCCCAGGCTGAGGATCTCCTCGATCGCGACCGAGGAGCTCAGCACCACCTGCAGCACGCGACGTTGGCCGTCCTCGATGCGCTTCGCGATCTCGACCTCACCCTCGCGCGTGAGCAGCGAGACCGAACCCATCTTGCGCAGGTACAGGCGCACCGGGTCGACGGTCGTGGAATATTCGTCGGCGTCCTCTTCCTCTTTAGCCTCTTCTTTCTTGGCCTCGGCGTCCTCGCCCTCCCCTTCTTCGGGCGCAGCCCTCTCGGCGACCTTGGTCTTCGGTGACGCATCGACGATCTCGATGCCCTCGGCCGCGAACGCCGACAGCCAGTCGTCCATCAGAGCGGACGACACGATGCTTTCCGGCATGTGCTCGTTCACCTCGTCGTAGGTCAGGAAGCCCTTGGCCTTCCCCATCGTGATGAGCTCGCGCCTCTTGCGCTCGCTCTCCTTCTGCACGGTGGTGCCCTTCTTGGCGGGAGCGCCGTTCTTGGCCGCGCCGTTCTTGGCCGCCCCGCTGCGCGGGACCCGTGGGATCTCTTCCCCCTCGTCGTTGTCTTCTTTGTCTGATCCGTCGTCGAAGATGTCGTCCACCCCTGTGGTCTTTCGAGGGCTTCCTGAAGCCCCTGTTTCGTTCTCGTTGGTTCCGTGCCTCGGCGCCTCAGCGACTCGACCTCGGACAATGTGGATAGCATATCATTCGGCAGCTAGGGACGACGCGCGCGACGCGACCCCGACAGACACCGCCTGAAGGTCAAAATCGCAGCCAGGAACAACCCCATGCTCGAGGCGGCTCCGCCGACACTTCGATCATCGCCGATTGAGCAGGCGCACCCGCCGGGCGACCCAGCGGTAGAGTTCCCGGAAGTTTGGCCTCCGGTCGCCGTCTGGCCCGTTCCGCTTCCCCCACCGCCGCCAAAGGAGCCTCCGCCGCCGGAGGCACCTCCATACCCCCCCGCCCCGGCTGCGCTCTGACCGGGGCGTCCCCCGGCCCCGCCGGCCGTTCCGCTGCCGGCCACTCCTCCAGTCCCGCCTGGCCCTGCCGAACCGGCGCTCCCGCCACTCTGACCGGCGGCGCCGGCGTTGCCACCTACGCCACCTGCTCCTCCTGCTCCTCCTGCTCCTCCTGCTCCTCCTGCTCCTCCTACGCCACCTGCTCCTCCGATTCCGCCGGCGCCGTTCGCCGATACAAAAACGAAGTCACGGATGACAATCTCGACGGGGTTGCCGTCGGATGGCGGTGAATCGAAGCACCACAGGTTCATGCCCAGCGGAAGCCCCCGCTGGGGAATGTTCACCGCAGGATTCGTCGGCGCGTACGTCCAGCTCTTGATTAGGCCCGTGGAGTCCCCGATCGGCCGTAGCCCGCTCAGGAGCACATCGGCGATGCTCGTGCTCGACCAGGTAAAGCGCGACGTGGAGAGCGTCGCGCCACCGAGCGAGAACGTGTAGCTCAACTCGCCGACGGTGGTGCCCGAGGCCGGATAGTCGGTCCAGTCCCCGTTCGGGCCCGTCGCCTGGCCCCACCGGGAGTACTCGACATCGATCTCGTTGGTCCCATCCGTTCCGATTCCCGCAGCCGGCCCATATGGGAACAGACCCAAGACGACGTTCTTGTCATAGCTGTCTATCGGGCCGTCGACCTGCCACTGATACGTCCCGAATCCGATCTGATCGGCCGTGAATAACTCGGACGCGGTCCATGTTCCACCATTGTTCACGATCCGAAGGTGCAGATAGCCACTCGCGTCGACCGTCACGTTCTGCGGATCGCCCTGGCATACCCCCGCCATGCCACCGGACGTCAGCTGCCAGGTGTGACCCCTCCAGGCGATCGTGGCGGCCTGAACGGGCAAGGCGGCACAAAACGCACCACCCACCAACGCGACTGTGATGTTCAGGATCCGTCGCATCGCACCATCCTACTTGAGAAGTCCCGGCCCCGGTGGCCGGCGCCGCCATGAGCCAGGCCGTAGCGCGATCGAAGTCGCTGCGCCGGGCGACTTTTCAGCGGCTCAGACCTTTTTGTCGACCCGCTTGTTCCACCCGTGGAAGGGCGAATGGTCGCCCGCGTTCCAGGCTTCGCGAAGCCCAGGGGCGCTCAGATCCCAGTCCGGACGGATCTCGCTCATCAAGGCGCGCAGGTCGTGCCAGAGGTCGACGACCGACGGGCGGCCCCAGAACCAATAGCCATTGTAGATGCGATGGACCACCAGGCCCGGTTTGAGCACGAGCGTGTGCGGAATCATCGGGTCGTGCTCCGGGTCGGTGTACTCCTGAATGTCGAGGTCTTTCTGGACCTTGCGGCCGGGATCGGAGAGGAAGGTCCACTGGGCGCCGACCGACGCACGAAACTCCTGGAGCGTGTGGTGGTCGTCGGTAGCGATGGTGGCGATCTGGGCGTAGCCGACGGCGACCTTCGGGTAGAACGAGGCGAGCTCCAGATGCTGCTGGTGCTCTTTCGGGCAGTAGTGGCCGCGCGCGAGCGTGAGGATCAACGGGTCGTCGCCCTGCAGCTCGCTGAGCTTGCGTGGCTTGTTCGTGTGATCGGGCAGCTCGTAATCGGGGAAGGTGCCTCCGGGCGCGATGTCGGGGCGCACGGGTTCACCTTTTCGAGACGCCGATGAGCAATGCCGCGCCCGCGAACGTCAGAATGATCTTCTTCATTGGGCTCGAGGCATAGTAGTCGGCGCCGTAGATATCCGCGAGCCACTCGGCGACGTTCCCTGCCATGTCCAACGCTCCGTAGGGGCTGGCGCCGGCGGCGCGTCCGCTGTGGTACAGGTTCTCGTCGGAATTGCAGTTCGAATCGACCTCCTTCGACGCGCCACCCCGGCTCCGAGCTTCATCGTCCGTCCGCCCCTCAATTGTGCTTCAGCGATATCATCATCACGGTCGCTCCCCCGTTCGGAAGCCAGCGCCCGAGCGACACCGCGAGACCGAAGGTCCCCGCCTTGGGGCCCTCGATGAATCCCAGGAAGCGCCTGGGTGCATAAGCGAGCTCGACACTCCCGACCGGACCGTGGATGAGCTCGACCCCCCCGGATGCCCAGGTCGGGCGAACCTCGTAGGACGCACCCAGTCCGACTGCCAGTCGCCCGTGCTGTATCGGAAAACCTTCGATCAGCGCCTCCGTGGGGAGAACGAACTCGGTCTTGTCATTCTGATCGCAACAGGTGAAGCCAAAGCCCGCGCCGACGCCCAGCTTGACGGGCCCCCACCAGCGCCCGAACCTGAGAAGGATGAAATCAATCCCGGAGGAATAGCGCCCCGAGCCGAGCGGAAACCAGAAGGTGATGTCTCTCCCCGCGAAGAGAGGATTGTTCCCCCAGGGTTCGTAAATCCAGCGTTCGTCGGTGCCCGAGAACGGAAGGGCGACACATTCAGCGGGGGCGCCATTCGACGACAGACGAAGCTCCAGGTTGGTCGGGTGCTCGAGGACATCCACCAGGGCGCGGTCGAATTTCAGGGCCACCTCCTTCCCCTCGGTGGCCGAGGTCCCGCGTTCGATCTTCTTGGCCGCCAAGCGGCGCGCACAGGCGGCTCCATCCTTGGTCGCTAGATCCGCTATCCAAGCGCCTTCGACCACCGCGGGCGACGCGCCCTCGAGGTCGAGATACACGGTCTGGGCGCGCAGGTCGGTGCGCACGAGCTCGACGCGCTCGCCGCCTGCCTCCACGCGACGCGGTTCCGCCGGCCGGAACGCGGGCGTCGCGCAGGAGAGCGCGGAGGCAAAAAGCAGCGCACCGATTGCGCCGGAGACCGCCCCCATGACGAGACGCTACGGACTCAAGGGGTACATGTCCAGTTGGTTGCGATTGATGAACGACATCGTCTCCCCGCCCAGGATCGTTCCGTCGAAGCTCCAGTTCATCCGGGGGAGCCGTCCACGATTTTGCGCCCGTCTGAGAACCCGACGATCGCCCTCACGTCGATGGCCACGATGGCGTTAGGTCCTCGTCAAGTTTCCTGAGGAATTCTTGAATCGCAACAGCGGATACGAGTGGCAGCCGGACGAATCGAAGGCCCATTCCCGACGCTCGCCCCTGCCCTTCGCGTATCCAACGAACCTCGGCGCTCACCGAGATTGAATGGTCCAGCTCCGGTAGCGTGAACCGGACGGCGAGACGCTCACCGACCTGGAACGACCCATCTGTGGCGACGAACAACCCACCGACGCCGATGCTCCTCAAAGTGCCTGGGAACGAGTCGCCGGCGGTCTTCAGGTCGACGCGCATCTCGACATCGGCACGTCCTGACCGCCAAGCAAAATTGCGCATCGTCGTGTCCTATTGGTTAAGACGCCCGGCCTGGGGAACACTCCCAACGGAGTCGCAGGTACTCATGCGGGGCAAGCGTAGCTGCAATAGCTTCCCGACGAGATGGGAGGATTGCTGGGCAGCGGAAAGCAGCACGACAGGCCGCCGCTGCAGGTGCCGCCTCCGGGCGCACCGGTGCAGCTCTCGTTCTCGCCCGCGCAGCCTGCGTCCCCATTCTGGCCCCCGGTGCTGCCGACGAGTCACCCGTCGACCTTCGGGCAAACGCAGAGCGCGCCACGTGGACAGCACGTGCCACAGGTGGTGCAAGAGTCGGTCGGATTGGGGCAGGTACCGCAGCCTCCTGACGTGCCGCCGGTCCCCGTAGTGCCGCCCGTCCCGCCGCCGCCCGCCGCCGCCCCGCCGCCGGCACCTCCTTTTCCACCGCCACCCGAGCTTCCCGCGTGCCCCCCTGTGCCACCGCCCGTGCCGGCAGCACCGACCGAGCCTCCCCCACCGCCGGCTGCGCCAGCGTGCCCGCCCGAGCCTCCACTACCGCCGCTGTTCGACGAGCAGACGCCGCCGCCACCATCGCCGACCAGACAAACGTTGTTCGTCGGTTGGACGCAGAGGACGGCTGGACAGAGAACATCGACATTGTTGCAGCCCGCCTGCGCCCAGCTCGCCTTGATGGCAGTCAGGGTCGAGGGGTCGTTCACGTAGGTCATGCAGTTCACGAAACAGGGAGAGAGGGAGGAGCTGACTAACTGCTGACAGTCGCCGCTGGCGTTGACATCGCAGCTCTGCGCGGCTGGGAGGGCGTCGGCGTACTGAGTCGCGAAATCGCCGCAGCTTGATCCCCCGGCTCCGCCCGCTCCGCCGCCTCCCTTTCCACCCGAGCTTCCGGCGTGGCCTCCAGACCCTCCGCCCGAACCCGTGGCACCACCGTGGCCACCAAATCCGGTTGCTCCGGTCCCACCTATTCCACCTTGGCCGGTGGCGCTACCGCCCATGCCCCCGCCGCCATCGCTCTTGCTCGACACCGAGCCACAGCCGCTACCGAGACCGAAGGCCAGGCCAATTAGGAGGAGAGGGAGATGGAGCCGCATGGCCTCCGACAGAGAGCAACTCTCGGGCCAGGGCAGACGGCGGTCGGATCGGCACGTGCGAGCACCGTTCACCTCAGAAAACTGAGGGCTGCCGACTGGCAGTGGATCTCGACCGATCGCGCTCTCGGTCAACCGACCCCCATCTAACCCCTATGGACGATCCCCAGAGGGCGTTAGAGGGGGGGCTGGCCCGCGTCGGCGTCGGCGACGAAGACGCTCCTCACCGTCACCTCGAACAAGCCTTGCGCCAGCTCCATACGCGGCAAGACCTCCTTGCGGTAAGCCCCAGACGCACTCGGCACAAGCACCCATCCGGTGTAGTTTGACGCGCTCTCTCGCGGTCGGAACCGCGATTCCTCGACGGTTTGTCTCGATCCGTTTTTGGCACCAGACGGGGGTCAAACCCCGGACACCTTGGGCTGGACAGCATCGCCCGCCAGCGCCCGGACCTCGTCCTGCTCGATGTGATGATGCCGGTCATGAGTGGCCCCGACATGGCGCGCGCCATGCGCGCCAATCCCGAGCAAGCGACGATTCCGATCCTGATGATGACGTCGCTCCCCGCAGCATTGCCCACGGATTTGCCGCCGCTTTACGACGAGTACCTGGAAAAGCCGTTCAGGCCAGCGGCGATGTTCGAGGCGATAGAGCGTCTGCTGTCGGCCGCAGCCGGCCGTTCGGGGTGATGTGCGAACCTTCGGTGAGGGCGGCGCTGCGCCTGAATTAATCAGTAGACGCCTCTGGACCGGGAGCGGTTGAGGTTCGATTGAATTCGGGTGAATTGAAAAACAATCGCCGATCGACGCACATGAGAGCTGGTATCACACGCCATGTGGGGTAAGTTCTGACCGCGGCGATCGATTGGGGCCAAGAACATGACGAGGGACAGTTCCAATCACGCGCCCGAAGATATTTCGGAGCTGTACGACATCCTTCACCGGCTTCAGCTTAAAGTGCCGGCTAGCGACATCTACGTTAAGGCTCTTGATGGGTTGAGGGTCGCTATCGACAAGGTCCACGATTTAGTGCCGTCTAACGACGGCCATCCCTGACGGACCTGCTGAGGGGATTCGGGCCGACCGGAACTGCGTAGAGCACTCCCCCCAAACGCGCTGCCTGGTCGGGGGTTTCGAACAAGGGGTCGGGCGGCGCACGCTTCGTTGGCTGGCTGGTTTCGGGTCCGGACCGTTCCAGGTAAGGACGATCCGAGGAGCGAGTTCGCCGCGATTTGGGCGGCGGCTGAAAATGCAGATCACCTCTACCTTCCTCCCCGTGGTCGTTCCGAAGCTTGATCGGCGAGGTGTCTCTTTGCACACGCGGCGCACTGCATCTGATGTCCATTGATCGCGTGCCACGCCTTTGGGCCCGATCCCGCAAGAGATATTGACAACTCGTCACCGCAGTCCATGCACCGCATCTCTTTCGGCAGAGACCAATTCTCGGGCGTCAAATCGAACACCACACGGTAGTTTTGACCACAGAAACACTGGCCCTCGCGTTCGGCACCGCCGAGATGGATCCAGCGCTGGCAGCCGGGGCAGTGTTTGGAGAAGGTAACGTTCTGAGTGTTCTTGAACGACCGCATGACCTCCACATCTTTTCCTGGAGCCCCCATCCGCCTGAGGGCCTCCATCTGCTCTCGGCTGATCCTCAACTGCACCGTTCCGCTTTGGGCAAAGTATTTCTGGTTCCGTGGGAGGGCGCTGGGTTCCCCCGTGGGGATCTGCGGATTCGCCTCCGTGGTGGCGGAGATTCTGCCTGTCGCTACTCCGAACGGGACGTCCACCTGTAGCTCTTCGAGCAGCTGAACGACGGTTCGGTCTTCGGGTTCCATAGCAGTCTCCTTTGCCCGGTCTCACGAATTTGGGCTGGACACCGAACATACTGGAAGGGGGACGGAACGGGGCTTCGATTACGGCGGTCCAGCGACATCTTGTCGGCGGCGCCCTTTTGGAGCGGTGACATCACTCTGGGCTTGATCCGATCCCGTAGACAGTTTGGTTACGCTACCAGTGCTACCCGTCTGTTCTTTTCGTACTCGGCCGGGCTGACGTAGTCCAGCGACGAGTGCCGGCGGAACAGCCGGCCGCTCTCTCCGATGCGCAGCTCGGTGGTGTCGCCGACCCAGCGCTGATTCGGCAGCTCGGCCTCGAAGCGTCGAGCTAGAAGATTGGCGGCAACCGGCTGGTCGTGGTCGCTCATCGTCGTGCACTTGTACCGGCGTCGCACGCGGGCCACGAGTCCCTGCTGCTGCATTTAGGCGAATGACGCGTTTGCGGCTGACGTGCTCGTCCTGCGCCTTCAGGTCCCCCGGTCCTCTGCGCGACAGTCCGGCGGGCTGCGCCTAGCGTCGCCAGTCGCCGTGGCAGGCGATATTCCAAGCATCCCGTCGAGCAGGCGAAGTCGATGCCGGTCGTGTCCGCTCCTGTCACGTCGCCCGCTCGTCGGGTTCGATCATCGTCCTCCGACCCGACGACCGCCCGCGATTCCCTCGTTCGTCCCCCATTCCGCATGAGGAACGCAAAAACCGCGGACTCCCGGCTGGAAGTCCGCGGTTTCTCAGTAGCGGGGGCGTGATTTGAACACGCGACCTTCGGGTTATGAGCCCGACGAGCTACCAGGCTGCTCCACCCCGCATCAAGTTTCGAAGCCGGCGAACGTTGCCCCATCGGACGCGGGCCGTCAAGGGATGATCGAGGACGCGATCGCCGCCCGGGCTGTAATTCGGTCGCCTCTCGGCACCTCTCATCGGTAGACGCATCTATTTGAGGAGATGCCGACCATGCCGTCCCGTGCCAACCGAGCCCAGCCCGCCGCCGAAAGCCGGCCCTGCGCCTGCAGCGAGGCCGAGCGCGAGGCCTTTCTGACCTGGGTCGGCCGGCTGGTGCACGAGCACCGGGGACACCTGGTCGGGGTGGCGCGCCGCGAGGGGCTCGGCTCGGAGGATGCCTTCGATGTCGTCCAGGAGGCGTTCCAGACCTTCCTGACCCGGCCGGCCGCCCGCGCGCTGGTCGACGCGACCGAGGACTCGCGCCGGTCGCTGATCGTCATTACCCGGAACGGCGCTCGCAACCGCCGGCGCCTGGCCGCGGTCGCCCGGCCGCACGAGTCGCAGGACTCGCTCCTGGCCGAGCTGCCCGCGGAAGCGACCGGCGTCGAGGACCTGCTGGCGGCGGCCGAGGACGAAGTGCGGCTCCGGGGTTGCGTGCAGGGATTGGGGGAGATGCAGCGGACGGTGGTGACCCTGCGGATGCTGGACGAGGCAGACGGAGAGAATGTCGCGCGCACGCTCGGCATCACGCCGGCGCACGTCGCGGTCGTGCTCCACCGCGCGAAGGCCAACCTGCTTGCCTGCATGACCACGGGCCCGGAGGGCCGAGGTCCGGATGGTCCGGATGGTCCGGATGCTCTCGAATAGCCCGACCCGGCCCCGACTAACCTGACCGACAAGGAGCAAAGGAGTCCCATGTCCAACCCGAAGCCGCTCGAGATCACCGACCTCAACTTCGATACCGAGGCGCTGCAGTCGCCGCTGCCGATGCTGATCGATTTCACGGCCGCCTGGTGCCCCCCCTGTCGCGCCATCGCGCCGCACGTCGAGGCCATCGCGACCGCCTACGACGGCCGAGTCCGCGTCGCCACCTGCGACGCAGATTCGAACCCCGAGCTGCTGGCCAAGCTGGACGTGCGCGCCATGCCGACGCTTCTCATGTTCAAACAGGGCCACGTGGTCGGGCAGATCGTGGGGGCGGTCCCGCGCGCGAAGATCGAAGCGCTGGTGAGCAAAGCGCTCGACTGAGGGACGACACGGGCCGACGCTCGTGTCGACGTCTATGCTTCCCGGGTGAGCAAGGCCTTCACCAAGGACGATCGCCCCGACGAGCCGGTGGTCGTCCGTCATCGCCCGCCCCTTCCCGATGGCGTGCCCAACTACGTCACCCGCCGCGGCCTCCAGGCGCTGCGTGACCAGCTGGCGGCGGTCGAATCGGGCCCGTCGGCGACCGCCGCCCGTCGAGCCGAGCTGGAGCAACGAATCGCCACCGCGGTGCTGGCCGCGCCGCCGGCCGATCGTGACGAGCTCCGCTTCGGCGCGCGGGCGACGTTGCGGGGTCAGGACGGGCAGACCCGCCAGGTCCAGATCGTCGGAGTCGACGAAGCGGACCCCGCCGCGGGCCTGATCGCCTTCGTGGCCCCGCTCGCCCGCGCCCTTCTCGGACGACGCGCCGGTGACCCGGTGACCGTTCGAGCGCCGGGCGGTGAGGAGGAGCTAGAGGTGTTGGCCGTCGACTATGCCGACGATTGACGGTCGAGCCAGCGCACCCTCAGGCCCCCCGCCGACGCCAGACGGACGCCAGCCAGGGTTGCTGGTCCGGCGGCACCCCGGGCGGGCGGTAGTAGTGGAGGAGCTCGTCGAAGCCGGCCGCACCGACGAAGCCCTGCCAGGCCGCGAGATCGTGGTACACGCCGTAACGATCGCCGCCCGACCACCCCTCCCGGTTGTCACCGCGCGGGTTGGAGCTGAAGAGCACGCCCCGCGGTCGCAGCGCCGCGTGGAGCTCCCGCAGCACCCGTGGCAGCTCCTGCGTCGGGACGTGAAACAGCGAGGCGTTGGCGAAGATGCCGTCGAAGCGCGCGGCCGGCAATTCGAGACGCAGGAAATCCTGGTGCAGCACCTCGCAGCCCGTGAGCTGGCGCGCCATCTCGACGAAGCGGGCGGAGCCCTCCAGCCCGACGGCCACGTGTCCGAGGCGCTGGAGGGTCAGCAGATCGCGTCCCGGCCCGCAGCCGAAATCCAGGATCGTCAAGGGCGGCGTCCCCTCGATGTGGTCGAGCAGCGCCGAGATGTTCTGCGACACGTCGTGGTCGTGCGTCCCCGCCCAGAACGACTCGGCCGCGAGGTCGTAATGGGTGATGGTTCGCTCCGTGATCGCCGCCAGCTCGGCTGCCGTCAGCGCGCGGTGCTCGTTCGACATGTCGTCGGCAGAGGTTACTTCTTCTTGGCGGCCACCTGTTTGGCGCTAACCGCCGCCTGCTTCTTGCGGTTGTCGTCGTCGGTCTTACTCTGCTTCTGATCGGCCTGCTTGCGCATCGACTTCGGAGATTTATCACCCATGGTCCGCCTACCATGTGCACGGATGGCGGATAAGACAGGAGCCCGCAGATGAAAGCCGTGGTTTTGACCGCTTATGGCGACGTGGACAAGCTGGAGCTGCGCGAGGTGCCCGATCCGAAAGTGGCGGCCGGCCAGATCAAGGTCCGCATGGCGGGGGCGAGCATCAACCCGGTCGACTGGAAGCAGCGGAGCGGCGCGATCGCGAAGTACATGCCGCTCGATCTGCCGGCGACTCTGGGTCGGGACGCCTCCGGCGAGGTGGTCGAGGTCGGGTCGGGCGTGACCGCTTTCAAGGTGGGCGATCGGGTGCTCGGACGCGTGATGGGGGGCTACGCCGAGCTGGTGGTGGCAGCGGTGGAAGACTGGGCCAAGGTTCCGGCCAAGCTGGACCTGGTCGACGCCGGCGCGCTGCCGCTGGTGGCGCTCACGGGCGCGCAGCTGGTGGAAGAGACGGTCAACGTTTCCAAGGGCGATCTCGTGCTGGTCACGGGCGCGACCGGCAGCGTCGGTCGCGCCGCCGTCTTTGCCGCCAAAGCGCGCGGGGCCAAGGTCTATGCGGGGGTTCGAGGCAAGCACAAGCCGGAGGCCGCCAAGCTCGGCGCCGACTTTGTCGTCGCGCTGGACGACGACCGCGAGATTGCCGACATTCCGCAACTGGACGCGATCGCGGACACCGTCGGGGGCGACACCGTCCAGAAGCTCTACGGCAAGGTGAAGCCGGGCGGAACCGTCGGGGGCGTCGTGGGCGAGCCGGCCGGGGCCAAAGAGCGCGGCCTCATCGCGCGGGGCATGCTGACGCATTCGGATCCCAAACGCCTGGCGGAGCTGGCGCAGGCCGTCGCCGACGGCAAGCTGATCATTCCGATCGCCAAGCGGTTCCCGCTCGCGCAAGCGGGCGAGGCGCAAAAGTTCGCAGAGGCGGGCGCCGGGGGGAAGGTCGTGTTGACGGGATAGCGCGGGCGCGCGCGCGGGGATAGCGCTGGCCACCGCGCGTCGCTTCAGATGCGGATTCTCAAGTGGGAGGCGCTCGGGTAAGATTGGCGATTCTTCCGCCCCTTAGCCTGGAGATTACCGATGCGCCCACGCTCACTTTGTACCTTGGCTCTGGCCCTGGCTGTGATGGCCGCCGCCTGTTCTAGTAGCTCGACCGGCACCCCAGGCACAGCCGGGACCTCCGGGGGCGGACACGGAGGTGGCACGGGCGGTACCAACTCGACGGGCGCCGGCGGCAATACGGCAGGCACGACCGGTACCGGCGGCGGCGCGGCGGGAACGACCGGCGTCGGCGGAACCACCGGCGCGGCCGGTACCACCGGGACCGGCGGAACCGGCACCGGCGGCGGCGCGGCGGGAACCGGTGCGGCCGGCACCACCGGCGCGGCC
>OCTA010001259.1_pt1 | contig 23387 bp, 20 predicted proteins | sample 1538991 | NCBI WGS metagenome assembly OCTA01 (sample SAMEA3539302, study PRJEB22396) | soil metagenome | biome: tundra; feature: field; material: soil | place: USA | collected 2010-05 | depth 0.15 m | reverse complement strand
GCGGATGAGTCTTCCACCGTCACCTTCTCGGCGATCGACGCCACTTTCAGCATCAAGTTGAGAACCTGCGGCCCGGCCTTGAGCGACACTTCCGCGGGCGCGGCTTGCGCCAGTCTGGGCGCCGACGCCTGGACCGTGTAGCTTCCCGGCGGCACACCCGCAAAAGTGTAAGAACCGGCCTTATCCGCAGTGGTGGTTTTGACAGCTCCCGCCGGTCCGCTGAGCGTAACCTTGGCGGCGGGAATGACGGCACCACTCTCATCGGTGACTTGGCCCCTTAGTGTGGCGGTTTGGGCGAAGAGAGAAGGCACGGCACAGCAGGCCAGCAAGAGGCAGCAGATCGACTTCATGTTGTCTTAATGGCAGGCGAAAGCAGGTAACGGTTGGTTACTCCTTGGTTTCGGTACCATCGGCCTTGAACAGTGCCTCGTGCTTCTTGCCGTCCTTGCCGGTATAAGCAGCTTCGTACAGGGTTTCGTTGCCTCTGATAAATAGTTCGACCATGGCGATCTTGCCGCCGGCGGCCTTCTTCTCCATCGCGGCCTTGGCGGCCGCGGGAATGGTGTCGATGGAGGTCTCTTCCTCCACTACAAGCAGGTTGCCCTTCGTGTCGACGTTCAAGTCGCGGTGTTTGCCGTTCAACATGGTTTCGACTTCATACTGTTCGACGCCGTTCTCCGTCTCCTTCGAGATGCTCCCGCCCTTCACTTGATCCTGAACCGTCTTCTGAGCGGCGGCCGGCAGATCCTTGAGGGCCAGCTTCTTCCCGGCAGCCAGAGCGGCAACAGCGAGGGCAGCGATAGCCAACAAAATCGTAAGTGTTCGTGTCATGTACGCGAAGACCTGGAAGAACTCGGGCGTCACCTCGGCCACGTGCGCGTACTGGGCCGACGCGCCGGACATCACGGCCGTGGAATCGTCGTCATAGTAGGCCATGGCCGCAAACGCGGTGCTCTGATCGTGCCAGTCTTGGAAATCCGGCGCGGAGACTTGGCCGTGGCCGCCACTCTTCCGCCACAGAGACGAAAGCGTGACGATGCGGTCGGGATCGCGATACGCCAGCGGCTTGAGCAGTACCTCCCAGGCCCCTTGACGCCGGTTCTCCGGGGGCGTACGCTGAACTGAATCAGTATTTCGGACTGTTAGAGCTGAAATATCCATGGATCAGACGCCACAAGGGGAGTGCTCCTCGTGCCGGCCTTCCGTGCGTTTGCCGGTCTTCGGTCACTGTGCCAGGGACCACGCCACAGTTGCTTTCGCTGCTTCGTTCGCATTCAGCGCCCGGCAAGCATTCTCGGATACAGAAAGGAGGAAGCCGAATTGGCAGGGACCATACCTCCAATCAGGACTTACTCCTGTGATACTTTCGCTGAAACCCGGTAGGGGCAGCGTGCATAAAAGGAGACTTATGGCGAAGATAAAACAAGGCTGCGGAATGCTGGCGCTCGCGTGCGCGCTGGGCGCCATGGGGATCGCACCGGCGCAGGCGCAGACCGCCAGTGAAATCGTACTACAGAATTTCGGAGCCCTGCCCCGCGGGGCGATCCCCTACGCAGGCGTGATCCGCGACTCGGCGGGTAACCTCTACGGGATCACGTTCAGTGGCGGCACAGCGGGCGCGGGCGTGGTGTACAAGCTGGATGCGGCCGGCCGTCAGACGGTGCTGTACAGCTTCACGGGCGGGGCCGATGGTGCGAACCCCAACGCAGGTGTGATCGGCGACCCGGCGGGCAACCTCTATGGGACCACTCCATATGGCGGCACTGCGAACCAAGCTTACCCGAGTGGTTGCGGCGTGGTGTACAAACTGGATACGACCGGCCGCCAGACGGTGCTGTACAGCTTCACGGGCGGCGCGGATGGAGCGAACCCCAACGCAGGCGTGATCCGCGACCCGGCAGGCAACCTCTATGGGACCACTTCTGACGGCGGCACAGGGCGCGCGGGCGTGGTGTTCAAGCTGGATGCGGCCGGCCAGGAGACGGTGCTGTACAGCTTCACGGATGGTGCAGATGGGGGCAACCCCTACGCAGGTTTAATCCGCGACTCGGCGGGCAGCCTCTACGGGACTGCTTACCATAGCGGCACCACAGGCTGGGGCGTGGTGTTCAAGCTGGATACGACCGGCCAGTATACGGTGCTATACACGTTCACGGGTGGCGCCGATGGGGGCGGCCCTGAGACCAGCGTAATCCGGGACTCGGCGGGCAACCTCTACGGGACTACCTGCTGTGGCGGCACAGCGGGCGAGGGCCTGGTGTACAAACTGGATGCGGCCGGCCGGGAGACGGTGCTGCACACCTTCACGGGCGGGGCCGATGGGGGCACCCCTGAATCAGGTGTAATCCGCGACTCGGCGGGCAACCTCTACGGGACTACCCAAGATGGCGGCACATCGAACTGGGGCGTAGTGTACAAGCTGGATACGGGCGGCCAGGAGACGGTGCTGCATACCTTCACGGGCGGGTTTGATTGGGACCCCAGCCCGTCCGGTGTAATCCGCGACTCGGCTGGCAACCTCTATGGGACTACTTCTAACAGCGGCACAGCGTCGGGCGAAGCGGGCTACGGCGCCGTGTACGAGCTGGATGCGATGGGCCATGAGACGGTACTGTACAATTTCGCAGGCCCGCCGAGAGGTGCGAACCCCTGGGCGGGTGTGATCGGCGACTCGGCAGGCAACTTCTACGGGACTACTTACTCCGGCGGCACCGCAAACGCGGGAGTGGTGTACAAGCTGGATACGTCCCGCCAGGAGACGGTGCTGCACACCTTCACGGGCGGGGCCGATGGGAGTCAACCCTTCGCAGGTGTGATCCGCGACTCGGCGGGCAACCTCTACGGGACTACCTTCGGAGGCGGCACAGCGGACTTCGGCGTGGTATACAAGCTGGATACGGCCGGCGAGGAGACGGTGCTGTACAACTTCACTGGCGGGGCCGATGGGGGCGGCCCCCACGCAGGTGTGATCCGCGACTCGGCAGGCAACCTCTACGGGACTACTTACGGGGGCGGGTCGGCGAACTTTGGCGTCGTGTACAAGTTGGATGCGACCGGCCAGGAGACGGTGCTGTACAGCTTCACGGGTGGGGCCGACGGAGGCTACCCCTATGCGGGTCTGATCCGCGACCCGGCGGGCAACCTCTACGGGACCACTGTATATGGCGGCACAGCGAACGCGGGCGTGGTGTATAAGCTCGAAGCGGCCGGCCAGGAGACGGTGCTGTACAGCTTCACAGGCGGGGTCGATGGGCGCTGGCCCTTCGCAGGTGTGATCCGCGACTTGGCGGGCAACCTCTACGGCACGACCTTATATGGCGGCACAGCGAAGTGGGGCGTGGTGTTCAAGCTGGATACGGCCGGCCAGGAGACGGTGCTGTACAGCTTCACGGGCGGGGCCGATGGGGCCAACCCCTACGCCGGCGTGATCCGCGACTCGGCGGGCAACTTCTACGGCACCGCCGAGCTAGGCGGCACAGGGAAGAGCGGCGTGGTGTACAAGCTGGATACGGCGGGCCAGGAGACGGTGCTGCACAGTTTCACGCGCGGGGCCGATGGGGGCCTCCCCTACGCAGGTGTGATCCGCGACTCGGCAGGCAACCTCTACGGGACTACTGAGTACGGCGGGAAATACGGTGGTGGCGTCGTATTCAGGCTCAAGCCGCAATAACGGCTCGTGATGTGATGGGATACTTGGCCGGGAAGACACTCCACAGTCCCGTCCGCGGCGATGGCCGGCCTTACCCGGAAGCGCCACTAGCCGGGGGCGCGAAAGGAGTGTCTACGGAACGATCCAGCGGTGGCGGGGCTCCGCGCCATTGATCGCAGCCTAATCCTGCCGCAAAGCGGACGCGGGATCCACCCGTGCCGCGCGCCGCGCTGGAATGTAGCTGGCCGCCAGCGATACCACGCCCAGCAGCGCGGCCACGCCGATATAGGTCGCCGGATCGCTGGCCTTCACCTCGAACAGCATGCTGGCGACCAGGCGCGTAGCGGCGACGGCTCCGATCAATCCGGCCGCCAGGCCGATGCCCGTGAGCGCCATGGCCTGCCGCAAAATCAGCCGCAAGACGTCGCTGGTGCGGGCGCCCAGCGCCATGCGCAAACCAATCTCGTTCGCGCGCTGGCCCACCGTATAAGCCACCACGCCATAAACGCCGGCCATCGCCAGGCACACTGCAATCGCCGCGAAGAGTCCCAGCAGCAAAGTGCGGAAACGCGGCGCGGCCGTGTTCTCCGAGAGCAGATCTTCCATGGTGGTGAACTTCACGGGGACTTCGGCCGAACGCGCGCGCACCTTGCGCTGGATCGGCCCCCAGAGGGCACTGCCGGGCACGGACGCGCGCACCACGATGTTGAGCGCCGTTGCGGTCTGCGGGTGCTGCGCGTAAGGCATGATGATTTCCGGCCAAGACTCCGCAGCCGGTCCGTATTGCCGGACGTCACCCACCACGCCCACGATCCGCATGGGCTTCAAGGAGTCGAAGCCGCAATAAATCGTGCGGCCCAGCGGGTCCTGGCCGGCAAACGATTTACGCGCCAGAGCCTCGTTGATCACGGCGGTGAAGGAAGCGTCATAGCCGTCGCCGTCGTTGAAGTCGCGCCCGCGCTTGAGCGGGATGCCGAGCGCGGCGAAGGCGTCCGGCGTCATCACGGAGAAAACCGCCTGCGGCCCGTTTACGTCGAACTTGCCAAGGCGGTCGATAAAGTAGCTGCCCTCCGAGAATACCGTGCCCGGTGGATTGCGCGTGCCGCCCGCGGCCGTTACGCCCGGCAGCGTGGCGAGATCGGCCAGCAGATCCTTGTAGAAACGCGTGGCGCGGCGCGAGCTTGCCAAGTCCGAAGCGGGCACGCTGGATTCCATCACCAGCACGTGTTCGGGACGGAAGCCCAGCGCCACACTGTGCAGCGCGACGAAGCTCCGGATGAGCAGGCCCGCGCCGGCCAACAGGACCACAGACAGCGCCACTTCCACCACCACCAGCGCCGCGCGCATGCGGCCCGCCCTGCCGCCCCCCATCGTGCGGGTGGCGCCCTGCTTCAGCGTTTCATTCAAATCGACGCGCGAGATCTGCAGTGCGGGCGCCAGGCCAAACAGCAGGCTGGCCGCTAACGAGATGCCCAGCGTGAATGCCAGCACCCAGCCGTCGATGCCGCTTTCCGCCAGGCGCGGCACGTTGCCGGGGGCCAGCGCGACCAACGCATCCGAGCCCCACTTGGCCAGCAGCAGTCCCGCCGCGCCGGCGATCAGCGCCAGGACCATGCTTTCCGCGAGCAACTGCCGCACGATGCGGGCGCGGCTGGCGCCCACGGCCGCGCGAATGGCGATTTCCCGCGTGCGCGCGGTGGCCCTCGCCAGCAACAGATTCGCCACGTTGGCGCAGCCAATCAGCAGCACCAACGCGACCGCGCCCAGCAGTAGGCAAAGCGTCGTCTTCACGTTGCGGACCATTTCGTCGCGCATGCGCGTCACCGCCACCGACTTGCCCGTGTTGCTGTCCTTGTATTGCTGCTCCAGGCGCGCGCCGATGGCGGTCATCTGCGCCTGCGCCTGCTCCAGGCTTACATCTGGCTTCAGCCGCCCGACCACCCTGTAAACGTGCGCGGAGCGCGAAGTCGTCTCGGAGAACACCGCATTCGCCGGCAGCCAGATATCGGTCCCGTTCGGAAAGTGGAACTGCGGCGGCAGGACTCCGGCGATGCTGAAACTCTTGCCCAGCATCCGCACCGTTTGCCCGAGCGCGTTGGCATTCGCGCCAAAGTGATTCCGCCAGTACGAATAGCTGACGACCACTGCGCCCGCGCCGCCCCGCTTTAGCTCTTCGGGCGAGAACAGCCGGCCGGCCACCGGTTCCACGTCGAAGACCTGGAAGAACTCCGGCGTCACCTCGGCCACGTGCGCGTACTCGGCCGAAGCGCCGGACATCACGGCCGTCGAATCGTCGCCATAGTAGGCCATGGCGGCGAACGCCGTGCTCTGATCGTGCCAGTCGTGGAAGTCCGGCGCGGAGACCTGACCGGGCCCGCTGCTCTTCCGCCACAGAGACGATAGCGTGACGATGCGGTCGGGATCGCGATAGGCCAGCGGCTTGAGCAGCACCGCGTTGACCACGCTGAACACGGCTGTATTGGCGCCGATGCCCAGGGCCATGACTACCACGGCGAGCAGGGTGAAGCCCGGGTTCTTGCGCAAGGATCGCAGGGCGAATTTGAGGTCCATGCTTAGAGCAGGTGCAATGCCAGTCTGTGGCGAATGTACTATGCGGGTTTACAAGGGTAGCGGTTCCGGCCAGTGTCCGGTTGTGGGACGCGACTGACTCACTGTGAGGCACCTCGTACAGCTTCCAGCACAGGTGGACCTCCTCGTCGCGGCAGCCGATTGTCGCGCGCGGTCGCGTGGGCCAGCGGCGCCAAGTGGTCATTCCGCGAGAGATGCTCGAAACCCTTAACCTCCAGGAGGGGATCTTGTTGCATTCGCTGCACAGAAGAACGGGTGCTCATAAAGCCTAACGTTTGGTTGATCCTGATGACATCCTCAGCCTCCGACGAGGGCGTTCTCGCGAAGAAGGCCGAACGGGAGATGCGCCAGGGAAAACTGTCATAGCGAATAGGGTGGTTCGGGCGGAGGGCCTGCGGGTACCTCACGCGCCCTCATTTGAAGATATCTTTGAAATCAAGCTTGAAAGAGAATTGGTTGATGATCTTGGATACAAGTCTCTCACGAGGCTTGAATTTGACCGTCTCGCGGATGCTCTTTCCAGTTTCGGTCACTTCAAACGTGCGCTCGCCCTCCACAACGTAACCTCTGTCCTGAAGGTCGTCAATCATGGTTGTCAGCGAGCCAGAGGGCGGGACAAGCTCGTTTTGGCCGAAAGGATGACCGCGTTCGATTGACGATTGCAACTGCGCGATGACGAGGTCGGTTGTGGACTCCGTTCTATCTGGTGGCGGCCCTCATCCACCCCTATCGCTGTGATGGGATGGTCGATACCAGGAGCCACGTAATGAGCGCTCCTCTCGCGGTTCAACTTCCACGGCTCGTAACAGATTGCGCCAGAAGTGTCCTGCTTCATCCGGTTGGATCATAAAGCCAAAGTTCCCCGCTTCATTGCGCCTTCTCGCCCTCATGATGATCGAGAAAATCCTGATCGATCGCCTTGCGCCCCGCGAAGCCTTCATTCGTGCCGTGCCAGAACTGGATGGACGCCTCGTCCAGCTTCCAGCATAAGTAGACCTCCTCGCCGCGGAGCAGCGTAGGGAAGTCCACCAGCCCCTTGTCGAGATCCTTCACCAAGACGCCGCTCTGCTCAAAGTTTTCCAGAACCGATCGCAGCCGCTGCCCGGCGACATCGCGGCGCGCCTTGTCTTCCGCGGCCCGCTCGCGGTTTACGACGATGCCGCCCATCATGGTAATGCGCGTCGCCAGCGACTGCACGGCCTGCTCCGCCTCCTCGTATTGCGACTTCATGGCCACCGCCTCACGCATCCACTCGCGGATCTGCGGAAGCATGCGCTCAGCCTCCCACAACGTGAAGCGTTGGGACATATCAGGCTACCGGTTCGGCGTAGTGCCTGGCCACGTATTCGTCCACCATCCCGATGAACTCGGCCACGATGCGGTCGCCCTTAAGCGTGGTGATCAGGCGTCCGTCCACGAAGACGGGCGCCTTGGGTTCTTCGAAAGTGCCCGGCAGCGAGATGCCCAGGTTGGCGTGCTTGGATTCGCCCGGGCCGTTCACCACGCAACCCATCACGGCCACCTTCATGCTCTCCACGCCCGGATGCTTCGCTTTCCACACCGGCATCTGCTCGCGCAGGTAAGTCTGGATCTGATCGGCCATCTCCTGGAAGAAGGTGCTGGTGGTGCGGCCGCAGCCGGGGCAGGCGGTGACCTGGGGCGTAAAACTGCGAATGCCCAGCGATTGCAGGATCTGCTGCGAAACGATCACTTCTTCGGTGCGGTCGCCATTGGGCAGCGGCGTCAGCGAGGTGCGGATGGTGTCGCCGATGCCTTCCTGCAACAGAATCGCCAAGCCGGCCGTGGTGGACACGATGCCCTTCGATCCCATGCCAGCCTCGGTCAGCCCCAAGTGCAACGCATAGTCGCAGCGGGCGGCGAGCGCGCGGTAGACATCCACCAAGTCCTGCACGCCGCTGACTTTGGCGCTGAGAATGATGCGGTCGTGCGCCAGACCGTACTGCTCGGCGGCGGCGGCCGATTCGAGCGCGCTCACCACGATGGCTTCGAGCGTGACTTCGCGCGCATCCTTGGGCTCCGCCAGCCGCGAGTTCTCGTCCATCATGCGGGTGAGCAGGGCCTGGTCGAGCGATCCCCAGTTCACGCCGATGCGCACAGGGCGGTGGTATTCGATCGCCGCCTCGATCATGGTACGGAAATTGTCGTCGTGCTTCTTGCCGATGTTGACATTGCCGGGATTAATGCGGTACTTGGAAAGCGCCCGCGCGCACGCCGGATATTTCCGCAGCAGGATGTGGCCATTGTAATGGAAGTCGCCGATGATGGGCACCCGCACGCCGAACTTGTCGAGGCAGTCCACGATCTTCGGGACGGCCGCGGCCGCCTGTTCGGTGTTCACCGTGACGCGCACCAGTTCGGAGCCGGCGCGCGCCAGCGCCATCACTTGATTGACGGTGCCGGTTACGTCGGCCGTGTCGGTGTTGGTCATGGACTGCACGACAATCGGATGATTGCCGCCGACTTTGACACCTGCCACGTCTACTACTGCCGCCGCGCGGCGGGGCTTCACTGCCATCGATCCTCCAGGGGAACTTTGATTTTAGCATCATGCATCTGGCGGCCAGCGCGCCTTACAGACGGAGGCGGGACGGACTTCCGGCGGCTCATTGCAGCGTGCGAGGCGTTCGGACCCAGGACGACGCCGACAAGCCAACTCCGTATGCAATTAACGCCCGACGACAAGTATCATGCCTTCCTGGCCCGATCTGTTGAGGCCGACGCTTTGGGAGTGCACGTGAGAATCGCGTGCCTTGGGGACGTCACGCAGGCAAGCTCTGGGCCAACAGCGATCCGCGACGGCGCCTGAGCAAGCGCAAGAACGACGAGTTGGACTTGATCCGCCTCGTGGAGGCGTATCCCGAGCTGAAGTCTCTCTAACCTGCCGAGCTCCGGGAGCAACACGACCGCGGATGATCGAAGGCGCGGCGGCCCTTACGCCGCCGTGCCTTCCGACTCTCTAATCAGGCAGTGCGCCTTAGCGCCAGTGCCCTTCTTGCAGAACATAACCACCGTGGCGGTGAACCCACCTGTGGGCTACCCACCGCGCGTGTGGCCGTGGCGGAACGTCCCAACGGCCTGGTACCCAAATGTAGGCGTGGCCGTCCCAGTTATGATAGCCCGCAATCCAAACATGGTTTGGGCTGGGGGCCGCTGGCCGCGTTTCGACAATAGCCACGGGAGGCCCGATCTTGACGACCACTTCGGCGCACAGTGTGCCGGCGCTCAAAAGCAGTCCAAAGGTAGAACCGATCAATAGTTTCTTCAGCATGCGGTTACTCTCCATTCCTTGACCATCATACAAACATGTAACCCGGCAGCGTGACAGAAGGACGCTGGCATGTGTTAAAAAAAGTACAAACATCGGTGCCACGTGGCGGAGCGCTTAGGGCGAATTAGGGAGAATAATGGCGTCAACACCAGGACCGTTCAGGGCACGGAGTTGACTTTACGGCAAGAATCAGCCCAGAATCCAGATGGCGCATCACGATGCCCGGGTGGCGAAACCGGCAGACGCAAAGGACTTAAAATCTGTCGAAAGGCGTTTGCGCCACCAAAACCCACAATCCGTCACCATGCGTCACGATGCGCTACGCCATTGAAAACATTAAGGTATAATGCAATGTGCGAAAATCGACCGTGACTCTCTGTGACGCACCGTGAGGACAGGGGGTCACTACAATTTTCACTACATCCAGGCAGCCCTTCACCCCCGGAGAGGCATCTATGGGGGGAGCTTTGCGGGGCGCATCCATTCACGGCGGGGTCTTCCTCCCCCGTACCTTGGCCGGCACCGGCGCAATGGCGGGCCACCGAACCGCGTTCGCGTCGATTCCTGAGAGCATCCGGCAACCGGCCCGCGACTCGGCAAGGGCCGGAGCGGGGAGCCGTGCCGCTTCGTGTAGGCGCTACACCGGCTCCCGGCCCGGTACCGGAGCCAATGGCGGGCTGCGGAACCGACCTATTGACAAGCCGGCTGATTTTTCTTATATTATAAGCATAATGCGCGAAGATCTCTTGACTACGGTCGAATGCCTCCTGATGGCGGCCATTCTCTTGCAGGAAAACAAGGCCTACGGCGCGGCCATTTTCGACAGGGCCGGCGATCTGGCCAAGCCCACAAAAGTGTCCTACGGATCGATGTACCCGACTTTGGAACGGCTGGAGAAGAAGGGCTTCCTGACCTCTGTATTCGGCGATCCAATCGCGGAACGCGGAGGCAAGGCCCGGCGCTACTTCAGTGTGACGGCAGCCGGGGAAGCCGCTCTACAACGCTCGGAATTGCTGGCCCGCAAGATCAGTTCGGGTTTGGCTGAGGCGTGGGGGACAGCGTGAAAAACGGATTGCGCTCGATCTGGAGGCTGGTGAAGCTACTGCGGTACTTGAAGTATCTCCCTAGCGTTCTCTATTATTCCAAGACGATCAACAAGTTCCCAGATGATGACCCTCTTCAGACTATGATCGGGGTCCTGGACCGCCCCGATACCCCGGTTGACCTTCAGCCGCTCAAAGACAGCCTGTTGCGCATGCAGTCGCGAATCCAGGAAGGGGTAAGAGACAAGAGCGCTTCGGCAAAGCAGCTAAAACTCATAAACAGCGTTGCGGCAGCCGCAGTTGTATCAGTCTGCCTTCGAGCAGGAAATCTGGCCGTAGCGCCGAAACAGCCCGCATGTTCAGGTTCGGCTGGCGCGCTACCAGTTCCAGCTCAATTTGCCGTCATTCTCTTGCTTTCTAGAAAGCGCCGGGATGACGTGCTCAACGATCTCTGGGACTGGCATCCTGGCTGGGCCGCACACCACGGCCTGTTGGCTGCCAACTTTCTGTGTTACGTGAAGATCGCATCGGCAGCGGTTTATGAAGCACTAGACCTGCTTTGCAGGGTTGCTGAGATCGTCAGCAAATTTCGCGGAGCAAAGTGATGACATCTAGCGAGCCGAACTTATCTCGGAGAGTTGGGAAGGTGATTGAAGTTATGGACCCGACGAAGCCGCGACGGCTCCTAGAGGCGTATGGGGCCGCGCCCGATTCGCAGCAGGCCACATTTGTGTTGGGCGAAGACCCTGACGCTCGCAGAAGGGGCTTGCGCAAGAGTGGAGTTTTCCGAGTTTTGCGAGAGGTCCAATGGCGATTGGCGGACCAAGAGCGCAAGTGGATGGCCGCCGAAATCCGCGCCGCCTATGCGGAGCATGACCGCAAGCCCAGGCCGGTCGTGTACTTCTTCAGCCGGCTTGCAATACCTTCAAAATCGCGTCGGGACGATGTTATGAACGATATCCTGGACTGGTACGCCAGTTGGACAGCAGAAGCCGGTCCGCTGGTTCCCAACCTGCGCTGCCTTCGTAGAATCGGAGCTGTGTGGATTTGGGGACTCATTATGGATATCCCGAGGAAGGTAAGCGACGTGGCCCGCAAGCTCCGAATTCTGTGATGAGATCTTCAAGCCCGCACTTACCCGATTTGGGAAGGCTCGCGCAATGAGCCAGCCGTGCACGGGTCGAACCAGTCCCAACGCGTATGACAAATTCGGAGACATCTGTGCCCAGACCAGACCAAGCGGATAGAGAATCACTCCTTGCTCGGGTTGAAGATATCATAAGGACCATGCCCCCTCGGGCAACGATCCGTCACGAAACCCCTGAGAATCGCGACTGGTTCGGGCGGGTGTCCGCCGCTATCGAGGAGTGGAACCCATCAAAAAGTGCCTTGCTGAAAGAGTACCTTGACCTGTTTTTCAGCAATCGTCCCGCCAGGGAAACAGCACATGGCCTGAACAAGCTATTGGTACTATTGGAGCAGGCACAGGCTGATCTTCAGTTGGAGACCCGCGTTAACGCTGATGGTATGGCGGCCCCCCAAAGAATGCTGTCACGGAAAGTGTTTATTGGGCACGGTCGGTCCTCGGTTTGGCTTCATCTCAAAACGTTTTTGAACGACCGGCTGCACCTTACGTGTGTTGATTTCAACGCCGAGGCTGTGGCGGGTATAACTACGACGGCACGCCTCCAGAAATTGCTCGACGATGCAGGTTTTGCCTTCCTGGTGATGACCGCAGAGGATACGCACGCGGACAATAGCAGCCACGCTCGCGAAAATGTCATCCACGAAGCGGGACTGTTTCAAGGGCGTCTCGGGTTCGAGCGTGCCATCATCCTCTTGGAAGAAGGGTGCGCCCAATTCTCTAACATTCACGGCCTGACCCACATCAGCTTTCCGAAAGGAAATGTGGAACCGGCATTTGAAAGAGTACGACAAGTTCTTGAGCGTGAGGATGTGATTGGTCCTGGTTCTCTCAACCAAGGGACACCGCTAGAGCAGCCCGGTAGGCAAGTACAAACGCCACAGAGGCCCGCGCCACTTGTGTTTGATGGATTCAGAGCATGGAAATCCCTTTGGACCTTTCCGGTCCCATTGGGAACTCAGAGCCTTTCGGTTGTCTGGGTGAAAAATAATCAGCTTTCCTCCGGTCTTCCCATTCACAACGTTAAAGCTGGGATTGACTATCTTTATAACGGCCAGCCCATGTTTTCGGTCGACAAAGCTTTATGGTGGGAAGAACATTTCGGCGGAAATAACTCGGGCGTGCGTCAGTCTGTCAGCGTAGATTTGGAAGCGAACGAATCTCAGTGCTTTCCAGTCTTCATGCAAGGCGACGCATTGGTTGATCCGCAATCAGCAATGAATGCTGAACACTCTACCAAGGATTTGAAGCTCGGAAGATGGACTACCAGGATAACTGTTACGGCAGATTATCAGCAGCCCATCAAGGGAGAGATTGAGTTTACCGTCTATAAGGAACCCGGAGAGCAGAGGCACAAAGTGGGCTGCCACCATCCACTTGGAATTACGCGGCTACCGATAGAATGGGATTGGACAGATTTACAGTAAACTAACATCGAGCACACGGGCTGCCTGATGCCCGCTTCCATCGCCGGGGTCGCCCGAAGCGTCTGATGAATCCTCGCAAGGTCGTGGTGCAAGTGGGTTGCCATCATCTTCCAACGGGGCGGAGATTTCAGATTTTTCCTTCGCTTCATCACCCGGCGCAACAATGTCGGCAATAGGAAGCGGTGTTGTGTAATCTCCAGGCTTCCAGGCCGGCGCTCCATTACCATCGTAGGTTTCTTCGGCGCGGCCCGAATCACGCATCACATCGTGGGTGAGCCGGACTGTCTCAGCCTTAGGCGATTCAAGCTGGCGGCGAGTGAGTGCTTGCTTGTTCTCACGTCGTTGTTTCCAGTTTATGTACATTGTTGAGATCTTTCCCATTATGTAATACTGGAAGGCGCTATAGGACGTTGCCTTCACTGTTTCGCTAGAATAGACACTGTGTGCTTCGGCCCGCCACTTTTGCATGTCGAAAACCGTGCATTTCTTGCAAGCTAGCTTTCCGCTATCAATTTGCTCCCGAAGAAATGCTTCAAGTGTCTCTTGGGTCTCCAATGCCCCTTGTGTGAGCTGAAAATGCCTGAACAATTTAACTTCAAAGTCCTTGGGGTGTATAGGTATGACCTCCTCTGTGCCATCCTCATTTAGGAGGTCGATAACGTACTTGTTGCCACCGCCGATATCTTTGTCCTTGTAGCGCCCGCGCACGGGTCGTACAACGGCTGTCAAATAATTGCGAAAATACTGATAAACCGGGCTCCACGCACGTATCTGCGCAGGCACCACGTACTTGCCCTCAGTCGTAGACAGCACTAACCGCATTTTGGTGTTCTGAAAGAGACCGTTGAGGTCGATGCGTTTGGTATTGACGCTATAGAACTCAATCGGGCCATATGTCTTTTGGTAGGTTTCGAATGCCCGCAAGATCAGAGGCTTCGTTTCGAGGTCTTCAATCTCAACGTAGTAGTTGCTCCCGAGCTTTAGATAGATCGCAAAGACCGTTATCGCACGGTCCTTAAGGTTTTCGATAACCAGGGACGAAAGGTACGTGCCATTGCTTGCCTGGCTGGATGTCGTAGAGAATGTACCCCTGACGAGCATGCCAGCCTTTCGGCGGTAGTTCATCAGGGCCACGACAAAAGCGAGAAAGGAAAAAATCAGCGGGAGAATTCCGTAGGGGAAGGGGCTGGCGGGATTGTTGGTTTGAACTTGAGTCAGGATCAGGCCTGCACAAGTTCCTGCGGTCTGTGTAGCCATATGTGCCATTGTGCCAAAACCGGGATGCTCACGACAGGGGTGCACTGCCGTGCCGCTCCGCCTGAGGCCCCTGAGGGATTGCGCATTGAGAAGGCCTGGGATTTTACAACCCCAGCTTGCCCGCGCTGTTTTCCCGGAATAAGCTCCCGTCCCGGATATAACGCCGTACCATCTGAACGCTGCGATGCCCCGTCTGATTCATGATGGACCGCTCCGACGCGCCCCCAATGGCCGCCGTGGTCGCATGCCCGGCCCGTAGCGAGTGCCCGGCATACTTGGCAGGGTCCAGGCCCGCCCGTTCCGCTAGTTTCTTCACGACGCGCGCCACGTCATTACCGCTCAACCGGCCCGGTTGTACTTTCCCGTGCCGACTGATCGAGCGAAACAGCGGCCCGCTGCCGATGGCCGCCCGTTCTGTCCAATGTTGGACAACGCGCACCGGGCAGGTCTCGGGGTTCGATCCGTAGGGGATACCCACCTTGCGGCCCGCGCCGTCCTGATCGGTTTTGGACCGGCGCAACGTCACCGTCAGGCCATCCTTGCCGAATGCGCAGTCCTCAATGTCGAGTCCAACCAATTCCGACCGGCGGAACGCGCCCGCGAACCCTAGCAGGATTAGCGCCCGGTCCCTCAGCCCGATTTCAGCGGCGTCCGTGAACCGGGAATTGGCCACCCTGAGGCGGCTCTTGCGACTGGCCCAGGAATGGAGGGTGATTGACCGCGTGCCGCGACTCCGGTTGCTCCGGGGAGAGCGCCAGCGCGAATTTGTCCTCTCGCAGGAGCAAGAGAAGCTTTATCTCGCTGCGTTGCCGCACCCGCTTGGAGACGTTGCCGTGGTCCTGCTCGACTGTGGCTTGCGGCTCGGTGAGGCGCTAAGCCTCGAATGGCCACAGGTTCACCTGGAACCGGCGAACGGGGCGATGTTCGGATATCTGACCGTGCTATCCGGGAAGGCCAAGAGCAAGAAGTCTCGAAACGTACCGCTGAGCGAACGGGTAGTGGAAGTCCTGAAACGTTGGGGGTCGGGTAGAGGCTACGTGTTCCATCGTGAACACGGCACGCCGCTCTCCGAGACTTGGACGGACCAGCAGCACGCGGCCACGCGAAACCTTCTCAAGCTGCCCCAGGAGTTCGTGCTACACTGCCTAAGGCATACGTTCGGAACGCGGCTGGGCGAGTCCGGGGCCGATGCGTTCACCATCATGAAGCTTATGGGGCATTCCACCGTTTTAGTATCGCAGCGATACGTGCATCCGTCGCCGGAGTCCATTGAGCGGGCATACGAGCGCTTTACGAACCTGAATCGACGGTCTGTCACTACAGTTTCCACTACATCCGACCGGCTCAATACAGCAGCGTTTCAGCAAGTTATTTAGAATCAACACGCCCGGGTGGCGAAACCGGCAGACGCAAAGGACTTAAAATCCTTTTCCCGGCAACGGGAGTGTGGGTTCGATTCCCACCCCGGGCACCAGCAAGTCTTTTTAATTCAATAGTTGCAGCTCTTTCGCGTGGCATGCTTCGACTTCGCCGCGGCGGATGCGCGCGCGGCCTCATGTCCCGGACGTCAGGTTTGCGTCCATGTAGGTTCGGAGCACGGCATTGATTCGGGTTTGGTAACCCTTTTGTTTTCGAAGCCATTCGAGGAGGTCTGCATCGAGGCGGATCGTTATAGTTCGCTTTGCCGCTGGTATGACGACGCGCGCCTTTTTCCAGAATTCCGCATCGGTTGGGCGTGCCTCCGGGTCGCTTTCGATGGCGCGCCGGATTTGACGATCGCTCAGGGAACGAAGACGCTTCCAATCGCTACTCTCTTTAACCAAAGGTTGTCCAGTACGCTTCTCTTTCATGCCGTTCTGCCCTCCACGCCGATATAATTCGCCGCTCAGTCCGAGACACATCGGTGTAGATCACCGTGATCTCAATGCCATTTACGACGCCAATGGCACACACGCGAATCTCGCCGTACTCAAAACGATCGTCCACTCTTTCAAGCGTGGGGCCTTCGAAGATCCTGACGGCGTCCTCGAACGCAATGCCGTGATGGGCAATGTTCCGCCGATTCTTCTTGGGTCCCAACTGTAACTCATGGCGTCATATTTACATTATGTATTTACGCCGACGGAAAGCGCAAAGCCATCGTCGCCACCCGGCCATTGGCAGAGCGGCGCTCCACACGGTAGACTCGAATATGTCCCTTCGACCGGTTAAGCGGCTCATCAAGGCTAAGCCGACCCTGGAAGGCGCGGGCGTGCACCTGCGCCGCGCGTTCGGCTTCGGCAATACCTCCGAATTCGACCCGTTCCTGCTCCTCGACGACTTCCGCAATGACGTCCCGGAGGATTACCTGGCGGGCTTCCCGTGGCACCCCCACCGCGGCATCGAGACCATCACGTACGTCCTCGCCGGAACCGTCGAGCATGGCGATAGCATGGGGAACCACGGCGCCATCGCGGCCGGCGACGTCCAGTGGATGACGGCCGGCAGCGGCATCATCCACCAGGAGATGCCCAAAGGCGACCGCGCGGGCCGCATGCATGGGTTCCAACTGTGGGCCAACCTTCCGTCCGCGCTCAAAATGACGCCGCCGCGTTACCAGGAAGTGAAAGCCGTCGACATCCCTGAGATCACCGATGACGACGGCACGCACGTGCGCGTGGTCTGCGGCAAGTTTTGGGGGAAGGCCGGTCCGGTGGATGGAATCGCCGCCGACCCGATGTACCTGGATGTCTCGGTGGCTCCAGGCCGCCGGAAGACGCTCCCGGTGGAGACGACGCGCCACGCCTTCGCATACGTTTTCGCGGGGAGCGGGAAGTTCTGCAATGCCTCCGGCCCCCTCGCCGTGCCCACCGAGGCTGTCGGATGGGCGGACACGGCGCCTCCCGCGGAGGCGGACAACCGCTCACTGGTGCTGTTCGATCGCGGCGACGAACTCACGGTACAGGCCGGGGAAGATGGGATCCGGTTCCTCCTGGTCTCGGGGCAGCCGCTTGAGGAGCCCGTGGCGTGGTACGGCCCGATCGTGATGAATACGCAGGAGCAACTCCAGCGGGCGTTTCGGGAGCTCAGGGAGGGGACGTTCCTGCAGCCGGAGGACGGGCGCTAAACGGAACCTCTCCAACATGTTTCCTGAGAAATCTGGACCCCGCCTCGCACCAAAATGTTATGAGCGCCAGTCCTTCACCGTTGCCCGCACCCAACACCGACCTGATCGCTAACGTGTTCGACGCGTTTCCGCTGCCGGCGTTCGTTGTGGACCATGATTTCAACATCATAGACTTCAACCTTGCGGGAGCCAGATTGCTGGACCGGGTCCCCTTCGCCGTGCTCCGTCTGCGCGGGGGCGAGCAAGTGCAATGTATTCATTCGATCGAAACCGCGGATGGCGCTGCCACGGCAGCTTGCGAGGACTGCATCGTCAAAAACTTCGTGCGAGAGGTTTTCGCTCAAGCCACAGCCTGCCGCAAAACCGGGCGGTTGCGCCTCACCAGAGAAGGGAAGGCGGCCGACGTGGACCTTCTGATCACCGTTGCGCCGATTCCCGATGAGTCCGAGCCGCTCGCGCTGTTGATCCTGGACGAAGTTGGGGAATTGTCCGCTTTGCTTGAATCGAAGGGCCGCGCCGCTACCCCTGCTTCTTCTTCTCCAGATTCCAAAGCCCGCGCGAAAGCACGCGGCCGCAAAACGGACAATAGTTAATCCCCACGAAACTGTGCCGCTCCTCACCAAAAACAAAGTAGTATTCCGTGTCGATCTCCGTGAGTATCCTGCCGTTGGTGAGCTGGTAGGGCTGCGCATGGCGCGCCAGTTCGAGATCCATGAGCTTGTCGAAATCGGAGCAGCAGGTCATGAGGGTTACATTCTATCGCACCCATCGCAAGCGGGGCCGGTCTCCCCGGTAGTTGTACACTAATGGATTGGCCGCCGCCACACAAGCCGCTCCGCAACCCGTATTTGCGCCGCCCGCTCCACGCCTGGCGCATCGCTGGATCATCACGCGCGGCATCGACCTGGCGTTCATCATCGGTAGCGCCCTGGCCGGATACGCGTACCTGGTCGCGAACGTGGCGCTACACGTCCCCATTTCGCTTCTGTGGTGGTTCTGGTCGGTGGGCTTCGATGGCACCCACATCTTCGGCACGGCCTCGCGCACGTTCTTCGACAGCGAGGCGCGCCACAGCCGCCGTGCTCTGCTGTTCGGCAGCGCGGCGTTCTTCTTCGCCCTGGGACCCGTCCTGGTGCTGCTGGGCGGCAAGGCTGTGCTCGCCTTGATCGTGGCCGTCTGGGCCTACTACCACGTGGTCCGCCAGCACTACGGCTTCATGGTCCTGTACAAGGTGAAGAACCGCGACCTCGCCAAGCTGGACAATTCTCTCGACCGCTGGTTTCTCGGCGTGATGACGGTCTTCCCCCCATTCCACCGCTTCTTCATTCACCACCCCGAGGAACTGGGACTCCACTTCTCGTTCCCGCGCCTGGAGCCCTTCCTGTGGATGCTGGTGGCCGCCACCGTGCTGGTGTATTTCGGCCGGCAGTTCGTGCGCATCCGCCGCGGCGATCCCGTGAACCTGCCGAAGTTTCTGCTGTTCGCCGGCGTGATCCCGCTGCACTGGCTGACCTTCGCCTACATGAGTTGGATGGGCGCTGTGCCGACGGTTACCATCGTGCACAACCTGCAGTATCACGCGCTGATCTGGTTCCACAATCGCAACCGATATGGCGCTGCGTCATCCGCCGGAAGTCACGGCCGTATTCCGCAAGCGGTTTCGCGCAGCCTGCTGAATTATGTGCTGGTGGCGCTGGTCTTCAGCGCGCTCTACCGCGTGCCCGGCTTCCAGCTTGGTCAGGCATCCGACCTGGCCTTCGGCTTCTTCTGCGGCTTCGGCCTGACCCACTACTATCTCGATAGCAAGATCTGGCGCGTGCGCAGCGACCCGGCGCTGCGGCAGGCGCTGCAGTTAGCTTAGCCGCTCACTTCACCCAGACCGTCACTGTATTGTTCGGCGCGCCCGCCGCAGAGACGGCGTCATTTCGGGTTATCGGCAGCTACATCGCCGATCGCACGTGGCGTGCTACGGCAGCACCGTGAAATCCGTCCACTGGCCGGCCACCATGGCTTTGCCGCCATTCCGCTCGGTCGCGATCACTTGCAGATCGTAGTCGCCGGGAGTCATGTTGTCTGCCAGCTTCAGCGTCCCGAACACGGCCCTCCCGCCTTGTATGCCGATTAGCCGGGCCAGTGCCGAGTACACTTCCTTGCCATCGCGCAGAACACGGACGCGCGTGGCCAGGTCCACATCCAGGTCTTCCTTGCGGCCGTTCTCGACCGCGCAAAGAAACTCCAGCGAACTCCCCTGCTTGAACTGCCGCAGCGCCGCCGCGATGCCCGGCAGGCCGGACTTGTCCGGTGGTTGTTCGCCATCCCGCAGCACGACACTGGTCAAAGCGAATCCCCCCTTTTTCAAATCCGGGATCTGGAGGAACTGTGTGGCCGAGCCGATCTGGGCCGTCGCCTGGTCTCGCACCGCAACGCGGATCTGGTACGCACCGCGCTGCGGAACCGGCACGTCCAGCGTGTATAAAGCGCCATCCCGCAGTGCCCCGCGCATGTGTCCGGGCGCTACCCGCAGATCGAAGTTGCGGCTCACCACCGCCAGCGGCTGGCCGCCAGTGCCGGTGGCCATCGCCACCAGCAGAATCTGCGCCCAGTCGTTGCCGAGGGCGTCGTGCTTCCAAGTCAGGTCGGCCGCGTTGATCCGCAGCAGATTGCGGACCACCGGACCTTGCTCGGGGACCTTCGTATACAACGCCGTCAGGCGCACGCCCACGCCCGAGGACCCGAACGGCGACAACATTGCTGCGTGCAATTGTTCGATCGGCGTGGTGTATTTGGGAAGCGTCTCGCCATCGGTCTCGCCGAAAAACCCCGAGCGCGAGCGTACGTGCAACCCAGCGCGCGTCGCTATCACCTGGATGCGATGAAAATCCGGCTTGCCCTCCGTGCCCTGCAACGTGCTTTCCGACGGGCGATACCCCAGCAGGTAGTAACCCGCCTGGTCTTCCAACACCCGGTCAAGTCCCCAATTCAAATTGTTGCCGTTATCGTAAGCCAGCCCGCCCGTCTTGTCCGCAAGGTATGCGAGGTTTAGCTGGTGGATGTTGGCAGCTTCTTGCCTTCCAAAGCGAACGCCTACGTGGGTCTGTTTGTTCAGCTCCGCGTTCGCCGATTCGCCACTGTGGCCCAGGTCGGGCGCGTCCTGCGCCCCCAGTTGCCGCGTCTTGAGGCCGGTGGCCTGCATGGTGTAGATCACGGTGCCCGAACGGTTGGCCCGGTCGACCAAGCGGCGAAAGGCGCGCTGGGTTTCTTCTTCGCCCTCGGCGCCGACCTTGCCAAATCCATCGGAGAACAGCACCACCGATTTGCGGCCGGGCAGTTCGCGGAGCGCACCGACGATATAGTCGACCGTCACGAGCGTAGCGAAGGTGGAGATGGCGCTTCCTGCGACGTCGGACGACACTGGGTTCCAGCGCAAGCCGTCGATGACCGACAGCAGCACCCGCCTATCGACGCTGAAATGCTGTAAGACGCCCGAACCGGCGCCGGTCCGGCAAACCGCGACCAGGTCGCCCGGCTGCATCTGGTGGTTGACAAACTTGCGCAGCGACCAACGCACGAATGCCATGCTTTCGAAAGAAAGGCCGAGATCGTCCACCATCAGCACGATCGTGCGCCGCACGTCTTCCGGGCGAACGTGCGCCGAGGGCGGAGGCGGCAATCCCTCAACGGACTTGGGCGAAGGCTTTTCACGCGCGGCCCTGAGTTCCGGCGACGTCTTTCGCCCCGGGGCCACCCGCACATACGCGAAGTGGGTCAACTTCTGCAGCTTCCCGTCCTCGAAGACCTGGAAGTCTTCGGGCGTGAGATCGGTGACGTGGTGCCCTTTGGAATCGGTCACCACGGCGTCCACTTGCACCAGCGTTGAGGTGACGGAAAAAGTAGCTGCTGGCCGCGGGGAGTCCGGCACCGGCGCAGCAGGCTGCTGCCCGGAAGCGAACAACGCGCCAATAACGAAGACGCTGGCAATTGCCTTCATGCCACCATTCTTACAAATAGCTGCTCTTGGCGGCTATGGCAGCACCGTGACGTCCGTCCACTGGCCGGCTGGACCCGCTGGAAAGCGGGTCCGCAGCCTGAGAGGCTGCCCCACTCCTCACTCGACCCAGACCGTCACCGTGTTACTCGCCACCCCAGCCACAGTGACAATCACCGGTGCCGCTCCCGAGACACCCGCAGGCAGCGCTACGTTCACCTGCCACAATCCCGCAAACCCCGGCGCCAAGCCCGCGAACAACACATCCGCAGGGGCGCCGCCCACCGTCGCGGTGACCTTGGCAGTGACCCAGGACAGCGGATCGGCACTGGCCGCCACGCCTGTCGGCACTGCCGGCGACACGGCGCCCAAACCCGTTCCAAACAGAAGAATGGCCTGCCCCGCCGCAGCCGGATTATCCTGCGAGTTGACCGAATAATCCTGATTCCTCGCCGCCGCTTCCTGGCTGCCGTACAGCGTGAAGATCGCAGGCCCGGCCGCGGCGATGGTGACCGTCTGCGATGCCGCCACGCCGACGTGCGTCACGGTCAGGGTCGCGCCGCCGGGCATCGCTTCCCACGGCACCTGCGCGTTGATCTGCAGCGGCGATACGTAGACCAATGGCGCCGCGATCCCGTCGATCTGCACACTCGCGGCCGCCATTGTGGCGGGCAGCGGCAACAGCAAAGGCCACTGCACCTGCGCCGCAAGGTTCACGCCGTAGATCGAAAACAACTCGCCCGGACTCAAAGCCGCTTCGGGCGCCGCGGCGTTGACCGCTCCAATCGCCGGAAACGCCGGCGCCGGGACCGCCCATTCATAAGTTGCCACGGCGCCTGCCGGCAAGGTGTCGGTAAAGTTGGCGCCATTCCAGGTCGCCGCGAAGGTGGAACTGCCGGATGCCGCGTTCAGCACCAGCAGTACGATCGACCCATCCGGATTGCTAAACGCCACGTCTTCGAGCGAGCCGGGGCCATAGGTGTTCGAGTCGATGCGATAAGCGCCCGCCTGCACGAATTTACCCAAGTGACCCAGCACATAGTACTCGACGTTGCGCGTGATCTGCGGCGGCGAGACGCTGCCATCCACCGTCACCACGCCACGGCATGCATTACACCCGCCATTCTGCGGCCCGGAATCCCGATCCAGCGCGATGTTCCAGAGAGTCACTCCGCGCGCCCAGTTGCGCGTGGCTCCGATTAACAGATTCTCCGCGTTCCAGGCCAGGTCTCCCGCGAAGCTGGACCCCACGGTTCCCGAACACTCCGTGAACCAGATGTCCTTCGCCGGGTAAGCCTGTTTCACCTGCGATTGCGCGCTCACGCCGCCGGCATAGCAATGGAAAGAACTGCCGGCCAGATAGCCATATGCCGTGCTGTCGGCCAGCAGCGCCTCGGGATACTGGGGATTGTCCCAGTTATGTTCGTAGCCGAAAATCTTGATGCTCTCAAGTCCCGCGCCCGCCAGCGCCGGCCCCAGGTAATTGCCGATGAAGTTAGCTTCGTCGGAAGGGGCCACATACGCCGAGGGATACCCGCTGGTGGAGTTGAGCGGCTCGTTCTGCATGGAAACGGCGTAAATTGGAATGCCCTGCTGTTGGTAGGCGTCGATGAAGCGCGTGAAGTACTGCGCCAGGCTTGGAAAGTCGGCGGTCACAACGTTGCCGCCATTCATCGATCCGGTGGTTTTCATCCATGCGGGCGGACTCCAGGGCAGCGCATGCACCTTGAGCGATGGGTTGATCGAAAGCGCCTGGCGTAGCAGCGGGATCAGGTAAGTCTGGTCATGCGCAATGGAAAACTGTGCTAAGTTCGGATCGCTCTGGCCAGCCGGCACGTCGTCATAGCTATAGTCTCCGCTGGCGGAGAAGTCACTGGCGCCCATCGGCTGGCGCAGCA
>OCTA010001258.1_pt1 | contig 23395 bp, 13 predicted proteins | sample 1538991 | NCBI WGS metagenome assembly OCTA01 (sample SAMEA3539302, study PRJEB22396) | soil metagenome | biome: tundra; feature: field; material: soil | place: USA | collected 2010-05 | depth 0.15 m | reverse complement strand
CGAGACCGTCTTCCTGCAGCCGGCCGGGCGCTACTCGTTTGTCAGCTCGCGCATGTTGAAGGAGGTCTTCAGCTTCGGCGGCGACGTCTCCGGCTTGGTCCCGCCCAATGTGCTCAAGCGGCTGCGGGGTCGGATCGGGGCGAGCTGAGGGTGAATCCCGTACCTCATGCGCTCACTGGCAGCCGAACCTGCTCCTGGGAGTGCTGGACAGCCGTGTGGAAGGAGGCCATGGCCAGAAAGCCCAAGAAGCCGAGAAAATACGGAAGGTGCGGCTCCACCCTGTTCAGCCACAACTGCACGGCCCAAGGCAGATCGGCGCGGATGCGGTCCATAAACCATAAAACGAAAAAAACAGCCCATGAGAGCTTCAAACTCCAGAGCATCCAGGGCGGAGTCCATTGCCTATAGCTGCGCACCAGAAACTTGGCCGACTCATCGCCTCGACATTGAAATTGCACGACAATCATCATCACGATGGAGATGGCCAGCATCCCTCCGCCAGTCCATAAAAGCCAGTGGGGACATTTCCTGCCGCCGCTCACAATGCTCATTGCCAGCAGCACTCCGCTTGCTGCCAGCCCTGCAATGCTGATCTGCTCGCCAAGCGCAGTGAGGAACCGGCTGCCATGCGATAACGCCGGGACTGAAGCGAGCTGTACGGGCATTTCCAGGGTGGGAATCTGATGCGTTTCCAAACCCTCCAGGTCGCTCTCCAGCAGAAACGAATCTGCGGGATTCTTCGGATTCACGTGGACAATCACCGAGCGGCCCTTGAATTGTTTCACCCATTCCTGAGCTGTAGCTTTCAGTGGAAACTCGCGCTGATAATCTCCCATCTCGAGATCGGGACGCCGGTAAAAGTAAGTGAGCGCGGCAAGATAGAATTTCCTGCCATCGGAATCCAAGTGCTCGGCGACGCTGACCACATCGATCACAGCCGAAACAGCGAGCCAGCCACGCACGGCACGCGAAGTAGTTCTCTTTTTCGCCAAACTTCGTCTCTTGCGAATCCAACGAGCGTTGAATCCAAGAACCGCCGCAATGACTGGCCAAATAAGTTCCGGACGAAAGAGCAGTCTGGAAGCGGCGTCCAGCAGGTGGTGCGCGAGTTGGGCGGATGCTTGCATGATTCAATCCAGCCTGTAATCAGATCGATGCAATTATCGCATCCTTTGCTGGTCCTCGACTCTGAAGCACCTATTCATTCACCGAAAAATCTGTAAAAATAGAAGTATGATGACGACCGCAAGTTCTTCTCCCAAGATATTTGCCGACCGCATTGGCCGGATCGAGGTCTCCGCCACCATGGCCGTGGCCGCAGAGGCCGCCAAGCTGCGCGCGCATGGCGCCAATCTCGTCGATTTCGGCGCGGGCGAGCCGCACTTCCCCACCCCGCGCCACATCAAGGACGCGGCCATTGCGGCCATCGAGGCCAATTTCTCGCGCTACACCGTCGTGCCCGGCATCCCCGACGTGCGCAAGGCCATCGTGGATCGCCACGCCGCCGACTTCGGCTCCGACTATGCGATCGACGAGGCCATCTTCACCACCGGCGGCAAGCTGGCGCTCTTCAACGCCGTCCAGATCCTCGTCGATCACGGCGACGAGGTGATCCTGCCTGTCCCCTACTGGGTCAGCTTCAAGGACATCATCCAGTACGCGGGCGGCAAGGTCGTCTTCCTGGAGACCAAGGAGGCGGAGAACTTCCGCATCACGGCGGACGCCATCGAGAAGGCGATCACGCCCAAGACCAAGGCGATCATCCTGAATACGCCGTCGAACCCCTCCGGCTCAGTGGTCTCCGCCGAGGATCTGGAGCGGATTGTTCATCTGGCCCACGAGCGCGGGATTTTCCTGCTGCTCGACGAGTGCTACGCCTACCTGAACTATGCCGGCAAGCCGGTCAGCGGGGGCTCGTTCACCTGGGCCAAGGAGCACATTGTCATCCTCGGCTCGCTGTCAAAAACTTATGCGATGACCGGCTGGAGAGCCGGCTTTGCGCTGGCTCCCAAGGCCGTGACGGCCAACCTCAGCAAACTGCAATCGCAGAGCACGTCGAATGCCACCAGCTTTGTGCAGAAGGCCGCCGTCGCGGCTCTGACCAGCTCGCAGGAGTGCGTCACGGAGTTCCGCGCCGCGTTCATCGACCTGCGCGACCATATGCTGGCCAAGGTGACGGCCATCCCCGGCGTTACCTGCACCAAGCCCGAAGGCGCCTTCTACGTCTACCCCAACATCAGCGCCTATCTGGGCAAGGGCGGCATAAAAACGGCGACCGAGCTGGCCACGCGACTGCTCCACGAGGCCCACGTCGTCAGTGTGCCGGGCGAGGCCTTCGGCACCGCCGAGCACATTCGCATCTCCTACCCGGTGAGCAGGCAGAATATCGACGAGGGGACGCGCCGCATGGGAGAATTCCTGGGCAAACTGAGCTAGTCGGGCCTTGCAACTTGCGTTGGCGCGCGCGCCGTTTTGCATCGTGAGATGGGCAAACCCTCTCCTTTCAACGCGGCGCCACGCGATTGCGTATGTCCTCAACAAAAAAATGATTTCCCTCTGTGCAAACGTATCGTTTGTCGGGTAGGATGTGTTTTCGATGCCAAAACCTATGGATTTTCGCCCTGTAATTCTAGCCGGAGGCAGCGGTACGCGCTTCTGGCCCCGCAGCCGCCGCGCCCACGCCAAGCAGGTTCTCGCCCTGGACGGCGAGCGCTCGATGATTCAGCAGACCGTTGAGCGGCTCAAGCCCATTGCCACTCCGGAGCAGATCTGGGTCATTACCAACGAATACCTGGCCCACGAGATCGCCGATCAGTTGGAGGGCGTGCCCGCCAGCCAGATCATTCAGGAGCCGGTGGCGCGCAACACCGCCCCGGACTGTGGGCTGGCCGCCTTCCTGATCGAGCGCCAGAACCCCGACGCGGTGCTGGGCATCTTTCCCTCTGACCACGTGATCGCCGACGAGCCGCGCTTCCTCAAGGCGCTGCAAAAAGGCATCGCGGTGGCTCAAGCCGGAGAGAACATCGTCGTGCTCGGCATTGAGCCCACCCGCGCCGAGACCGGCTACGGCTACATCGAGACCACTGACTTCACCCGGGACGACTCCGCGCTGCACGTTCGCCGCTTTATCGAAAAGCCCAACCAGAACAGGGCCGAGGAGTTCGTCGCCGCGGGCAACTACTACTGGAACTCGGGGATGTTTTTGTGGTCGGCGCGGACGCTGGCCAATGCGGTCCGCGAGCACCTGCCGGAGACCGCTCCGCTGCTGGAACGGATCGCCGCCGCCTCCGGCACGCCGGAGTTTGAGGAGGTCTTCCGCGAAGTCTATCCCAAGTGCGAGAACATCAGCGTGGACTATGCTGTGCTGGAGCCGCGCTCGGCCAAGGGCGAGCACCTCTCCCACCTCTACTGCATCCCCGCCGAGTTTAGTTGGAACGATCTGGGTTCATGGGCCTCGCTCTACGAGTACCAGATTGAGACGCGCCTGCGCGGAGACGCCGAGGGCAACGTGACCGACACGAAGGGCCACATGGCTCTGGACGCGGTGAACAACTACGTCTACAGTCCGAACAAGTTCGTTGCTCTGGTTGGCGTGAAGAACCTGGTCATCGTCAACACCGGGGACGCGCTGCTGATCGCCCATCGCGACCACTCGCAGGATGTGGGCAAGATCGTGAAGGAACTGGGGATCACCGGACGGACGGAGCTGATCTGATCTGATGGGAGTCTCAGGTTCCGTCCGAGGCGCCTGTGAATTGCATTTGTTGACAGTGATATTCCCGGCCGAAAGAATCAGCCAGCTGTCCTTTGCCAAAATGCCGATCTTATGTCAATTCAAACAGATGCGCAGCGTGCTCTTCTTGTCTGTCCGCGTGTGAAACGGATTCATATTTCCGACAGTAGATATTCTTGTAGATGGTGCTGCATCCAGGATGCGGCGAAAAATCCAATATTGACGCACCTTCCGGCAGCAGAACACAGGGACTCATCCCCGGAGGCCGGGATCGCTCGTCTGCAAGCTATTGACAAAATGGTCGGGGAGAGAGGATTTGAACCTCCGCCCCCTGGTCCCGAACCAGTCTTCGCCGCTTATTGAAATTTGTTGAAATCACGAGAAAATAACTGCTTTAGATTGAATTAGTTGTGGCTATATCGTTGAAAGCTGTTGTTCTGTAATGTTTCAGGATGCTCTGACCGCTACGATTTCGTCTACAGCAAACTGATGCGAACCCCTTCATTGCGACAGTTTGCGCTTGCTACACCGGGAGCTTGTTCGATAGTGAACGCTTTAATTAATACGTGAGCGCTACGCGAACCCCATCTTGTCGAGCACGGTTTTCAGTGGCAGGCTCTATTCATGGGCACAACGAGACTGCGGCGAAGGGCAGCCTGGCGCGAGTTGGTTAGCGAGCAGGCACGAAACGGACAGGACGTAACGGCGTTTTGCCGTGAGCGCGGAATCCGCACGACGAGCTTTTACGACTGGAAGAAGCCGCTTGGCGTAGACGATGAGAGCAGGGCAGGGGTCTCCATTGTCTGCCTTTACCAAATACCGCCAGCCGGCTTCCGTCGACGTGCGACAGGTCGAGATGCGTCGTACGCGTCTGAGCAAACATATCTTGGCAGCGGCCTCTGTATGTGATGAACTTCGGGTATGAACGTAGCGAGAGTAGGGATTCCGGCGCGGCGTCGCCAGAGCCGGGTGGAAGCTGCGCGGTTGGTTGCCGAGTATGAGCGAAGCGGGCAGACGCGCCAAGCGTTTTGCGCGCAGCATGGGCTGCCGGTCGCGATGATCCAATCGTCATTCAGGGCTTTGCTGATGGCGGCGATTCCACCCCAGCGACGAAGACCTGTCGCTGGGGCCCCGGCGATAGGCGGACCGCCGTTGTTGCCGGCGTGCCGGGACGCGGCAGAAAGCGCTGCAATAACGCTTCCTGCGGTCACAGTGCAGACAGATCCAGAACACAGCATGGCATCTGCGGCAACTTCGCTGCCGTAGAACAACTTCACCAGAATGAACAGGTTCACCAGCATGATCCATTGCATTGCCAGAGGAGAGTGGACAACAGCAACCGCTCGGCATGGTAGAACCATCTTCCGGATGGTCAACCTGATTTTTGGGTTGCCTTCAACGGGGTCTTGCCGTTCTCAGCGACAAGACCCCGCATATCCCTCCCGCCGGGACTTCCTCACACCTGAAATGATCCACAAAAGATGCTTGATCGATGACGCGCAAAAGAATTCTTCCAGTGGGTCATTGCAGGTGGGCAAACTCCGAACGCGCCTGTTGGAGGATCGCAAGATCTCCGTCAGCCTCTGCCCAGAGGGCGAAGAGCTTTTCATACTCATCCCGGCTCCTGGCCGTCTTTTTCTCCAGAGCGTAGGCTCGCGCAAGGCCAAGATGCGCGAGGATGGTTCTGGGCATTGTGGGGTCTTCGAGTGCGGGATTCGCGATCAGCTCTTTGAAATCCGTTTCGGCCTTCTCGCCTAGCCCTGCAGCCAAGTAAGCCTGTGCGCGAAGTTCCAGCGCCTCAGCCCGAGCCAACTCATAAGGCCGGGAGGGCTCCAGCGCGGCAATCGCGCCGGCGGGGTCGTGATGGTGCAGCGCCAGCAACGCTTTGACCTCAGGCAGCAGAACATTGTGTTCGATTGTGCCCTGGGGATATTGTTCGGGCTTTTTGAGAAAGGCCTCCGCGGCAGAGTAGTTTCCCGCACCGGCAACCAACGTTGCATAGTCGGGGCTGCTTGTATCTCTCACTTGGCGAAGCAACTCAGTGGCCCGGGCGGTGCGGCCAAGTTGGACTTCGATCCGCGCCTCGTCCAAAAGCAAGCTGTCGGCGAGATCCGCATTCACTTCGGCCTTCGGCGAAACAGCGACGGAGGTCCCGTTGCGCGCAAATGTGCGCCGGGCGGGAGACAGTTCAAAATCGTCGAATCGGTACAAGCCGCTGGCAGGAAAAGACATAGCACGCCTTAAGAACTATTGAGAAGGATTAAAGCCCGCCTTCAGATGGTTTAAGGACTCCTAAACCCCAGTTGCGGTGTAGTGGCAATCAAGCCGGTCGACACAACGCCCAGCTTGCAGGGAGATCACTCATGAAGATTCTACCCCGCCAGTCGCCCGTGGCGGAAAGTATCGATGGGCACACGGCTGCGGGGACGCAGGTAGTTCGCAGGATTGAGATAACGCAGGAGCGGGAGATCGTGTCGGTGCTGGTGCATGGGCGGGCCGGCGCCACGGCGGGCAGATCGGCAGGGGAAACGGCGTGGCCGGAACTCGTTCTTCCGGCGTGGCCGCCAGCGGCAGTTGAGAAACCAGACAGGAATCGATCTTAAGAGGTCAGACGGAGACAGGCAGATGCTCACAGTTCATCATCACAACCACAACCAGAATTCAGAGACGGAGAGAAACGCCATGGAAATGACAATCCAACAATTCGACCGCAACTCGATGCGCCTGCTGGCGGGGGCGTGCAGACTTTTCATCCTCCTTGCCCTTGCGCCTGCGGCGTTTGCTCAGCAAGGCGCCCCGGCACTGGGCGGCAAGAACCTGGTTTCGGTTGCGACTGCGTTCGCGCCCCAGGCAAACATTCAGATGGCTTCACCCGCTGTGGGCAATGTGCTTGCAGCAAAGTCGCCAGCCAGCCCGGTCAGCACAGTAGAAGAGAATACGCCGGCGAATCCGGCCAAGCCAGGCGGCGAGGGCATCAAAGTTCACGGGTACTGGGTGATCGACGTCAGGAACCCCGACGGAACCCTCGTCCAGCATCGCGAATTTGAGAACTCCCTTCAGTCCATCGGGGCGGGGTTTCTGGTCGGACTGCAGTCGGGTTACATGGTTCCCGGCGACTACATGATCGTCCTTGTCGGGACAGGTGCCACCAACTCACCCTGTACCGCGACAAACGCTTACTGCGGCATCGTGCGCTCTCTCTCGACCTATCCCGCGCTGGATTATTGCGCCACTATGTACTGCACCGGCAGCTCGCTCAGCTACGCCTACAACTTTGGCGCGGCCTTTGCGGGACCCTTTTCGATGGTTCTCTCCGGTTCGATCACGGCCAACCAGACTGGGGTCATCGGGGGTGTTTCCACGGCCATGGCCCTCTGCTCCAATCTTGGCCTCGCCGCCGTCCCGAGCACCATTGAGACCATCAGCCCAGCCACGTGCGTAACCCAGACTACTCCACTGCCGTATGTTGGCCCGCTGACGGGCACCACCCTGACGACTCCCGTCCCAATAACCTCCGGCCAGATCATTCAGGTAACGGTCACCATCAGCTTCTCTTAGCTTCTTCAGCACAGAATCAGGCGAACCAGAGCAAGGAGAGAAGCAATGCGAGACCGCATGGCCAATTCGGAGACTTGTGGGGAGCAGTGGAGCCCGCGCGCGGCGCGCGACTTCGCACCCTCGAAACCGTCCGCCTTTCTACGCGCGGCATGGTACACGGCCCTATGCGCGGTTTTGTTCGGCGGGGCGGTGAAAGCCTTCGCGGCGGACAACGTCACGTGGACGCCCTACGCGGGAACGCCCAACGTCAATGCGACCTTCCAGGCGTATCCCGGCGGCCAGTCGGCCGACAATATGATCGTGCTGACCGTCACCGGGCCGGACCATCTTGAAGGCACAGAATTTGGCCAGCATTTGTCGATCACCGGCGCGAATGCAGCACAGTTTCAGGAGGACACCAATGTTTTCCCCTCGTGCTCCGCAACTCTGGGCGCAGGGAATGGCGCTGCCCCTCCGTACACTTGTGCTTTGCCCATCTACTTCAATGCCCCAACTGCGCCGGGAAGCTACACCGCAACGCTGACCTACAACTTCATCGATGCAACAACCGGCATTTCCAGCAGCCGGTCGATTACCCTGACCGGAACGGTTCTTGCCGTTCCCGCTCCATCGGGCAACGCCAGCCTCGCATTCCTTCCGGTGACGACCATTTTTGCCGGGACCGGCGGGGCGGGATACTCGGGGAACAACGGTCCGGCAATCGACGCGGAATTGAGCGATCCTTCCGACGTCGCCATCGACAGCAAGGGAAACGTGTATATCGCCGACTCCGGCAATTATGTGGTGCGCAAGGTGGACACGACCGGCAAGATCACAGTCTTTGCCGGCACACCGCTGGAAGGCGGCTACTCCTACGGCTACACCGGAGAAGGCGGGCCTGCGACTTCGGCCACATTGATGGGCCCAGTGGCGCTGGCCTTCGACAAAACCGGCAATCTTTACTTTGCCGACGGCCTGTATGCGATCCGCAAGGTGAATGCGGTCACCGGGGCGATCACCACCTATGCGGGAAGCACGAGCTTCGAATACGGCTATTCCGGAGACGGCGGATTGGCAACCAGCGCGCTTCTCGACGCGCCTTCCTCGCTGGCCTTCGACTTGAAAGGAAACCTCTATATTGCGGAGATCGACACCAACGACATCCGCATGGTGAACACCAGCGGGATCATTTCAACCTACGCCGGGCAGAGTTCGTATTACAACCAGGTTGCTGGACACACGCCCTATTTCCCGGGCTTTTCAGGAGATGGCGGGCCGGCATCAAGCGCGACTCTCTTTCGTCCCTACTCGCTGGCGATGGGCACGTCGGGCAATTCGCTGTTGGGGGCTGTCTCCATCCTTTACATTGCGGACGGTGAGAACAACCGCGTGCGCGTTGTGGATACCGACACCGGAATCATCACCACAGAAGCGGGCCTGGGCGCATTCTCAACCGGAACTCCCGCCTCCATCGGCGCGGTGGACCTGCCCGCGGCGACCGCCGAAATCTATCCTCAGGCGGTCGCTGTCGATCCCGCGGGGAACTTCTATCTCGCGAACTTCGACGGTCTGCTGTTCAGGACGGACTCGGCCACCGGCCTCATGACCCAGTTCCCTTCCGCGAGCACCACCACCCTTTACGGTGGAGGAGGCTCTACGGCGGGCATGAAGTTTGCCAGTACCGGTTCGATGTACATCGCGGCGCAAAACCTTAATACCGTCACCGAAGTCTCTGCGCAGGGATCGCTGAACTTTGGCAGCGTGGATGTGGGCGACACCAGCAGCCCGCAGTTCCTTACCCTCCAGAACAACGGATCAGGACCGATGACATTCGATGCGACGCCCTACATCGTCGCAGGCAACTATGGCGTGGGTGACACGGGAACCTGTTCCTTCACCTCACCTCTGGCGGTGGGCGCGTCCTGCACAGTGGCCGTCACATTCAGCCCGCAAGGGCCAGGGCCGCTCACCGGGACAGTCAGCTTCGCCAGCAACGACCCCAACTCGCCGCTGGTGGCGCAATTGAGCGGAACCGGTATCGGTCCGCCGCCCACAACGGCCACACTCACACCCTCCCCAATGTCGTTCCCGGCCACCGGCATTGGGCTCCAAAGCCAGCTCAGCGCCATTCTCACTAACACCGGCTCTTTCCCGCTCTTTCTCTTGATTTCGGTCACCGCCGGATCCCCCTTCTCCATTGACCCGTCGAGTACATGTCTCACGCTCACGGTGGCTGTCGGCTCCAACTGCAGCATCGTGGTTGATTTCATCCCGCCAGCGGCAACCACCTACTCAGCCACGTTAAGCGTGAGCGATAACGTGACCGGCTCGCCGCAAACGGCAACCTTGACCGGAACGGGCGTGGTGGTGGCCGCCAATGTCTCGATCAACGAGACCATTCATGTAACCGATGCGCCCATTTTCAACCTATCCACTTTGCTGAACATTGCCGAGACCATTCATGTAACCGACACGCTGACTTCCGTTGCGCCCGCAACGCAGTTGTCCATCAATGAGCAGATTCACGTTAGCGATGCCATTACGGCCGTGCCAAGCCAAATCACTCCCACCATCATCTGGGCGACTCCGGCGGCCATCCCCTACGGCACTGCGCTGAGTGCAACGCAGCTTCATGCCAGTTCGACCATAGCCGGAACCTTCGCCTATTCACCCCTTGTTGGCACTGTGCTGACCGCTGGAACGCACACCCTTTCGGTTCTCTTCACTCCTACGAATATGACTGATTACACCACGGCCTCTGGATCAGTGACACTGACGGTCAACCCGGCGCTGCTGACGGTGACGGCGGTGAACATCAGCAAGATCGTGGGAACTGCGAATCCGGCTTTCTCGGCCAATTACAGCGGCTTCGTCAATGGAGACACCACGGCTGTTCTGGGCGGATTGCCTGCTTTGTCCACTGCGGCGACCACCTCCAGCCCCATCGGAACGTATCCGATCACGGCCGCGCAGGGCACACTGACGGCGGCGAACTACACGTTCACGTTTGTCCCTGGAACGCTTAACGTGGTCGCGGCGCCTACGATCGTGCTGACGACTTCGGCTCCGCTGTCCGGGTCGGCCAGCGCTGGTTATACAGCGACCGTCAAGGTAACAAACAACGGCACGGGAGCTGCCTCGAACGTGACACTGACCGGAGCAGCACTGGGGTCCGTTTCGGGCACGCCCCTACCGCAGACGCTGGGAACTCTTGCCGCCGGGGGCGGATCTGCCACCGTCACGGTGAACTTCCCGGCCAGCGCGGGCGCTAACGGAGCGGCGGTTGTGGAAAAAATCTCAGGGAGTTATACCGGGGGCACTTTCTCGTCAAGCGTTCATGCCACCCTGCCGTAAACAGGGATCATCTCAATGTTTTCTAACATTTATTCGGAGGAATTCATGAAGGGCTTGAAATATTTCTTGTTGCTTTCACTCGCGAGTACGATTCTCTTGCTCAGCGCTCCGGCCGCAAATGCGGACACGTACACGTTCGTTTTTACCAATCCGGATCAAAGCGCCGTTGCCGGGGATATTGTCGAGTTTGATGCAACCATCACCAACCTTGATCCGTCCAACGGCCTATACCTGAACAGCGACAATGTTGCTTCGCTCGACTCGCCGTTGACCTTGGACGACACCGCGTTTGGGAACATTCCTTGGCCATTGAGTCTTGCCGGAGATACGGGCGATTCCTATACGGGTGCGTTATTCGACGTGACTGTGCCTCAGGGAACCGCGAATGGCACGTACTCGGGTGAATTCCAGGTGCTGGGCGGAAGCGATGGAATCACCTATGATTTGCTGGGGGACGAGGATTTCACGGTCACCGTTGGAAACGTTGGAGGCTCGAGTCCAGTGCCGGAGCCATCAAGTCTGCTCCTATTGCTGAGCGGCATGGCAGGACTTGCGGGGACACTCCGCCGTCGGCTGATTCGATAGTTGGACTCCTAAGTGGGGAACTTGTCTTTGAGACAGGCTGCCACGCGGCAGACGAGGACTTGTCCACGGGAATCGCAGGGTCAAGCACTGCAAGCAGCCGCTGAAGATGAGTCGCATCGAAATCTGGCGCTATCATCAAGCTGCGCCCATGCTGCAACCGCACTTCGATCATTGGGACTGCTGTGGGGGAGGGCTTGACCGGCTCTGCAGTAGCCGCCAACTTCAATTCCAAAAACCGGGCGGCAGGTTCTGCGACGGCCTTGCACCCCATGGACGAAGACCTGCCGGAGGGTCCCCCTGCTTGGCTCTCATCGACGACGCCAAGCCACTTCTTCCAGCCGTAAAAACTCGACGTACGGATTCCGCGCTCACGGCAAAACGCCGTTACGCCCTGTCCGCTCGTACCTGCTCACTGACCAACTCGCGCCAGTCTGTCCTTCGCCGCTGTCTCGTTGTGCCCATGCATAGAGACTGCCACTGAAAACCGCGCTCGACATGATGGGGTTCAGATAGCGCTCACATTAATACAGATCGGGCTTCATATAGGTTGCCATGCACTTTGTCTTTGGAAGTCATGTTGTTGTATCTCTGAGCCGGGTAGGGGTGTGGGGAAGGGACGGTGTTTGAGTCCCTCCCCTACCGGCGCTGTAGTAGATTTTTCGTTGATCCGAGCCGGAATCGCAGTGTAGCAGTCAGAACTCGAGGGTGAATCCGGCAGACGGCAGAATTGGCAACATGTTACCGCGCCGCATCGTTGCCTTTCCGGTGCTGAAATCGTACTGTTGCAAGCCAAAGTACCGCCAATTTTTGTGGTTCATCATATTGTCGATTTCCACGTCCAGGGTTATCTTGGAGCGCTTGCGATAGTAGGCCTTGTTCAACCGGGTGTCCAGCCGGGTAAAGGTAGGCACGCGCAACTGGTTGCGCTGGTCGGAAAGCGTGAAATTTGCCGTCTGATCGTTCGCCGCCGGATTGCCCTGGAAGAAGCCTACTACCGGAAAGTTGCTCTCGTAGTTAAACTTGCCGCTCAAATACACGGTCGGGTTGAAGCGATAACTGGCAAAAGCGGTCCCGATGTGACGCTGGTCGTAGTCTCCATCGAAACACAGGTTGGCCAATTGATCGCAGTAGCGCGCGTGTCCCAGGCTGTAGGACAACCACCCCGAGAGCCGATTGGCGCTCACCCTCTGCAAGGTGATCTCCATGCCGCGGGAATAACCCCGAGTGGAATTGGTCAACACAGTTCCATAGACCGGCATAGCTGCAACGCCGTTCACGAGACGCCATTCCGTTTCCGGCGAGTAGGGAATCTGATTTTCTTTCCGGTCATACAAGTCCACCTTGAGGCGGATCCTCTCGGAAAACTGCTGTTCAAATCCCAGAATGTAGTGAGTCGAGCGTTCGGCGCGAAGTGCGGGGTTGTTGAAGTCTCCTAGAAGTTGCTCGAGTTCGGGGAACTGTGCGTATTGCCCATAGCCCGCCAAGATCTTGGTTGTCGGCGTAATTCCAATCAACGCGCTTGCGCGGGGCAGCATGACATCCTGGCGCGTATAGTCGAGGCGGCCGTACCGTCCACCCGCGGTCAAAAGTATCCGCCCGTGGAGAGCGCTCCATGATGGCTGGGTATATGCGCCGTATTGCCAGGTTTGCTGATCGAACTTCCCTAACGGAAAAGGAGTTACCATCGGCCGTGCCGTCAGGACATTCCACACAAAGTTGCTTACATAGTTTTCCCTGGCATCTCGGGCCTCGGCGCCTGTCTCCAGGCTGAAATGTTTGGTGAGTTGGATCGTGTCATCATGCCGGAATCCGTAATCCTTCGTCGGGGAGCGCAAGAGGTCGCCACTGCCCATCTGGTTGTGGTCGCTTTCGCTGCTATAACTGAGGACAGTGCGCAAGCTTGCGGATGACCGCGGAGTCCATCGCCAACTCATGTTCAGGATGTCCATTGGGCTTTGCGCCTTGGCCGCCTCCGTTGGGTTGGAGAAGGACTGATTCAGACTCGCGCTCCCATTGATCGCCAACAGGTCTATATGGTGGCTCGACGAGGGATCCCAGCTCAGTTTGTTTTCCGTGTCATAGTATCCGATGGACAGACCGGAATAGCCCATGCGTTTCATCAGGTATTGGAGATAGCTCTTCCGTGCTGACAGCAGCCACGCCGCTTTCTTCGAATGGCCCAACGGACCTTCAGCGGTCGCACCGCCTTGAAAGCAATCCATGTTGATCCGCGTCGATACTCTCTGGTTATCAGGTTCGCGCGTCTGGATATTCAGCACTGCGCCCGTGCTGTCGCCGTACTTGGCGGGAAAACCGCCTCCGAGCAGCGAAATGGATTCGATGAGATCCCCATTCAACAGCGAAACCGATCCCACGTCGGTAAGCTGTTTGTCCTCGTGAAACGGGTTCTTCAATAACACGCCGTCCATATAGAACGCGATATTCGGGATGCCGGCGCCTCGATAGGCGAAATCGGCGTAGTAGTCGTCCGGAGCCGCCACCCCGGGCAGGCTGTGTATCGAACGGAACGGATCTCCGAACAGACCCGAAAGGTTCTTCAGTTCCGAAGCTTGCAGAACCTGTTCGGTGGGTGCTTCAGTTTCGATGGGATCGAACGGGCCGGAGGTAACCGTGATCTGATCATTCCGCTTGAGCGCCTCTTGGCCAATTTGGAGTTCGATCTCAGGGCCGCCACCCACCGGAACTAGCAGCTTTGTTTTGAGCAGCCCGTAACCCACTGTGGTTATATAGAGTTCCACTTCGCCGGGCTGAACTTTGGAGAGTTCGAAGCGGCCTGTATCGTCCGTGATCGCTTCGAGATTTTGGGCGCGAATGGAAACCAGCGCTTTTGCAATCGGCTCTGACGTCTTGAAATCTTTGACTGTCCCGCGCAGAGTCACGAGGGCGGGAAATTGCACGGAAACTAGGGAATTGACGCCGGCCTGCAATTGAAGCCCTGGAATCCGCACACGGGGGAAATCCGCCCGTTGGGCCGTTAAGGTATAGGTCCCTGGCGGAAGATCCGGAAGAACAAAGTTGCCTTCTTTGTCGGAAGTAGTTTGGCGCTCCAGGCCGGTGCTGTCATTGGTGACAGACACATGTGCTAAAGGTACGGCCGCGCCAGCGGTATCGGCGGTGACGCCCACAAGGTTTGCAGCCGTTGCCTGCCCGGCCGCTCGAAGTGCTGACCCATGCACCAAGAATGAAACGAGTATGCATGCCGCACCGTGGAGCAAAAAGCGCCGAGCACACCAATATTGACTGCAAAACATTGCGTAGTCTCCTCTTTCAAATCCTCAAGGCCCGCGGCAGAATTCGCCGGCATTCCGGTTTCATGCACTACCTACTTCCGCGGCGATTCTGGACCGCATTCACTGACGTTCGCGGCGTGACCCAGCCATTTCGATAGCCGCTCAGCTTGCAGCAGCGTGTATTGGATTTCTTGCGCTTTGGCCGTGCCTTCCGCGGCTTGTCCGGTCGTGACGCTGAAACTGAACTGTATTGCCGCGTTATTTCGCGATGCCGCCTCGAACAACTGCTGAACCGCAAGCGTCAGATCTGTGGGGTCAGGACTGCTTCCTTCTCCCGCCATGCCGGGAGAAATCCCGTCCGGAAAGAGTATGGGACCAAGCTCCAACCGCAGTTTCTCGGTTCGTTCGCCCACTTCTTGCGCATGGGCCGCGATCATGCAGAGATATTGGTTGTGGGTCGTCTCGCTCAGGCTGCCAATATCCGTCGGAGGAATGGCGTTTGCAAGCCGTTTCAAAACCCATGCGTGTCGCATGGCCTCGCCTGAGTCCTCCAGGACCTGTTCCGATAGCCGCTGGATCTTGGCGCGAACGTCAACCGAAGAACCGGGTGCTGTTTGCGCCTCGTAATACTGACTCAATTGATCGGACAAGGGAATAGACGCGCGTTCGGCCTGCGCCTCTGTCATCGCCACAACAGCAGGTTCCGCTCGCTTCCGTTGCAGTGCTTCTGTGACTGTTATCAGATTGATAACTGCAACCGGATTATGTCGAACAGGGGCAAGGGCCTTGATGATTTGCGCTCTCCGCGATTCTGTCGCCAGGACTCCCTCGATATGCAGCTTATGATCTGCGCCGATAGCTACTGTAACCTCCTGGCCGAGAGTCGCCCCAATCTGATCGAGCAAATATGTCGTCTCAACCTGCAGATCGGCGGTCACATCGCCCTGCCGTGTGGAAGGGGAAGCAAGAAACTCGGCGTCGGCCTGAAACACTTGCGGATTGACTTCGAGCGCAGACCTTTGCTCGAAACCGGCTTCGACAATCGAATACACCACGGGTGTTCCCAGCCCTGGGGTCACGCCTGAACTTTTCGGCTCCTGCACTGTCAGTTCGAGAGCAACCGCCCTAAAATTATCTTTGCGGACCGTGAGTGCTGCACTCAGCAACCGATTGTCTCCAGATCCATCTTTCGGTGTGTAGTGAACAACGTAGTCGTTTCCCTGTTTGTCCACTTGCGCAACAACGCCGGCCCCTGCGAGCCCTTCAAAACTTTTAGCCGAAAGGTCATACTCCCATAGATCGTCCGGAGAATCCAAAACTTCGGGGACAATTCCGCCGCGTGTACTGATTTCCGTCCTGGCTCCCTGTTCGTATATCGCGGATGAACCGTTACGTTCGCTCCATTCTCCGGCGACGAGCTTCCCGGAGTCGTCATACACGCGCCGTGCAGTAATTCCACGCGCGCCACTGTGCCAGACATCGATGCGACGGCGAAGAAGTACCTGCTTATCGTTGTATCTCCGTTTCTCCAGCCGCAACGAGCGATGCAGTACAACATTGGGATTGTTGTCGTGAGCCTCTTCTACAGCGCTTGCATGGGCAAGCAACTGCTGTGCGTTCACCGTGGGAGACCAAACATACGATATTCCGGCAGCCAAACCGAGCAACAGCACCGCGGCCACGCCCACTGCCGTCAGCGGTGCGCGCAACGTTCTCCCGCTGAAGACGCGGATTGCGGCTAGCATCGTTGACCATAAAGGCCGATTGGCCTGAGTCTGCATGGCCAGCCCATGGAGTTTGCTCTCGAACCTGCCAGTCCGTTCTTCGGCTGATGGTAAGCTCGGGAGCAGAATGCGATTGCGATAGTCCATAAACGAAGAAATAGTCTGGCTGGTCTTTTCTGCCTTCACGCGACAAGCCCAGCACGCCTCTAAGTGCGTCCGAATGCGCACGGCTTTTCGCGATGGCTGTTCGCCATCCAAATAGAGCAGAAGATCGCCCTCGTCAGGGTGCCAGTTCCGATCCTTGCGAAAACGATTGAATCGCCTATCCATTCCGTTACCTCGCCATCTTCCGCATTGCCCGCCGCAGAAACTCTGCGACACTGGAACTCGTAATGTTTAGAATCTCCGCGATTTCACGGTAACAAAACCCCTCGGCCCGTAAATGAAGGCAGCGGCGCTCCTGCCCCGATAGCAATGCAAGTCCATTGCGAACGGCGCTGAAGCGCTCACGGTCGAGCAATGTCTCCTCAGGATCTCTTCCACCATCCGGTACCTGGAGCACTACCGCCCTGTATTCCTCGGATGCGAGATCCTGGATAAACTTTGTGCTTCTTGTCTGGTCAATTGCCAGGTTATGAGCGACCCGAAAAATCCATGACCGCAAGCGGTCGCCTGCGATAGTTTTGCCGCTGGCCCAGTAGACGTAAAGCCGCAGAAACGTCTCTTGAGCCAAGTCTTCGGCCTCGACAGGATCGCCGAAAGTCGCCGCCAGGTATTGATATACAGGGGTTCGCAGCGTTTCATAGGCACGGATAACATTTTGCTCCAGATCCATTGGTTCCTGAGTCAAGAACAGGAGTGAGGATTGTGCCGTAATGGTCGCTTGTGTGGAGGCTTCGGTCTTCGTTCGCATAATAGGCTCGAGTTGAACAGCACTTCCCATTCGGCGTTAGATCTGTTCAGGGACTCCGTTTAGAAGACGAATGAGCCTGACCTTTATGTGACAACAAAAATCCATCGAATGGTCAGACCATCTCTCGTTGTTGAACGCCATCTCTGGCCGCATGGCCAGAGCATTGAGGACGACGCCGCCAAAGTCTAGGGCTTGGGGTGCGTGGCAAAGAAATTCAATAGAACGTCCATCTCCATAACTCCCGTCGTTGAATTGAAGTCGGGGTTGTAGGGAATCTGCCCTGAAACATTCATCGGATTAGTGTACCAAGCGTGGGTTTCTCCTTCTAACCTGTAGAATTTGACCTCTGAATTCCCGCTGCAACCCGTGGCATCCTTCTCAAAGACCGCTGTGACATTCCCCTGCGCGTCGCACAGAGGAGCAGTGGTGTCAAAAGTGCTGCAATTGTTCGCGGAGGGGCCGGTCCAATAGTCGAACGTCTGGTGCTGTGACGCCCAACCCGCAACGCCACAGTAAGGGACAACCGCATCCTGGTCACCGGCGAGAGTAAGAACGGAGACGGGTCCGGCCGTGGCTGGCACGCCTTGCAAGTTTCCCCCAAACCCATACAGCGTTCCTATCACCGCGCCAACCGCAGCCACCTGATCAGAGTGCTCGATCCAGAAACGATAACTCATTAGCGCGCCGTCGGAAACGCCCGCAAAGTAGACCTTCTTCGGGTCGGGATGAATCCGGGGTTGCATTGTGCTGACAAGCTGACTGAGAAAACCGGCATCGTCCGGGGGATTGTTTCCGAAGTCGGTCTCGTCAAAATAATTATTCCATTCTGCGATGTTGGCGGGTTGCGCGATCAATGCATACGGATAAGCAACGGCAAACCCATCCTGATACCCACGTCTCCCTACGAAGGGAACGCGGCAATCCGTCAGCTAATGTTCAGATTCAGCACCTGATAGCTGACTGCTCATTTATCAGCCGAGAGTCTAATCATGCAATAAAAAACGCTGAATGGTAATAACAGTGGTCAACATGTTGTCGGAACTTTACCTGCTCGAATGTCCCTCATCAAAATACCGATCTGCTGTTAAATCAAACAGATGGGTGCGGATTCAGTTTGATTGTCTGGGTGTAAAGCTGGATCATATTTTCCGACTGTAGATGTTTTTGTAGATGGTCTTGCATCCATGATTCGGAGGGAAGCCCAATATCGACGCACTTTCCGGTACTAGGGCACCTGGGCCAAACCCAGGGGAACGGGATTGCAGATTTGTAAGTCATGGAAAATAATGGTCTGGGAGAGAGGATTTGAACCTTCGACCCCCCTGGTCCCGAACCAGCTTTTACCGCTTATTGAAACCTATAGAAATAGCGTGATATTAACTGCTTTAGAATGAGTGCGTTGTGGCTGTATCGTTGAAGGTTTTTGATTTGAATTGTTTCAGAGTGCTTTGACCGCTACGATTTCGTCTACACTCAAGCGCACATATGGCGTATCACCGCAGCAAATCACAAGTGCGCCGAGCGTGAGCACCTGGAATTCCTCGAAACGGCCACAGCGGCGAACTTAAATCAGGTCGACATCTCGCTTACTCGCGTTGCAGCTCCCGTTCGCACAGCCAGGTGAAGATTACCGGCGTTACGATCAGCACGTGAACAAGGGAGCTGAGCATTCCTCCGAGCACTGGGGCGGCGAGCGGCCTCATAAACTCTGCGCCGGTTCGCGTGGACCACATCAGGGGCAGCAGGCCTGCAACCACGGTGGCCACAGTCATCACCTTGGGGCGAAGGCGGAGCAGAGCGCCTTCCATCACGGCCGCGTGCAGGCCGGCGCGCGTGAGCTGGCCTTCGGCTGCGATTCGCCGCGCCACCGCTTCGCGCAAATAAATGACCATGACCACGGCGGTCTGCACCGCGGTTCCAAAGAGCGCGATGAAGCCAACCCATACGGCCACTGAGAAATTGAGGCCGAGCGCCTTGACGAGGAAGATGCCTCCAGAGAGCGCGAAGGGCACAGCCAGCAATACGTGCGCTGCCTCTTTGGCTGAGCCATAGGTGCGATAAAGCAGGACGAAAATAATCACAAGCACAATTGGAATGACCAGCTCCAGGCGCTTGCGCGCGCTGATCTGGTTTTCATATTGGCCACTCCACTCGACGTAGTATCCCGGCGGCATCTTCACCTGTTGAGCTACAGTCCGTTGAGCCTGATCGACAAAACCTACCACATCGCGGCCTCGCACATTCAAGAGGACTGAACCCCGCAACAGGCCGTTCTCGCTGCTGATCATCGATGGTCCCAGCGTTGTCTTGATATTGACTACCTTGTTGAGCGGCACCTGTGCTCCGTTGCTGCCGGTTACAAGCACATCACCAAGCTGCTGCGGATTCTCGCGGAAGTCGCGCGCGTAGCGGACGCGCACCGGGAAACGCTGCCGTCCCTCGATGGTAGTGGTAAGATTCTTGCCGCCCACGGCGGTTTCAATGGCATCCTCCACGTCGGCGACATTCAAACCGTAGCGGTCCGCGGCTGGCCGGTCCACGGTCATCTCAAGATAAGGAGAGCCGGTGGTGCGTTCGGCGTAGAGATCGGTCGCGCCGGGCACTTGGCTCACCACTTCCTTAATTTCTTCCGACTTCTCTTCGATTACGCCGAGGTCGGGACCGAAAACTTTGATGCCGATCTGCGTTCGGATGCCGGTGGAAAGCATATCGATGCGATTGCGAATCGGTTGTGTCCAGATGTTTGTGACGCCGGGGATTTGCAGCTTTTCATCGAGTCGCGCAAGGATTGCATCTTTAGTCAGTCCCTTGGGCCATTGATCTTTGGGTTTGAAGGTGATGGTGGTTTCAGACATATTCACGGGCGCCGGATCGGTGGAAGTTTCCGCACGGCCAACCTTGCCCACCACCATTGCAACGGCTCGATCGGCGGCGATGATCTCATCCTGCTGGCGCAGAATCTTGGTCGCTTCAGTCAGAGAGATGCGCGGATCGGTGATGGGCATGAAGAGCGCCGTCTCTTCATCCAACGGAGGCATGAACTCAGAGCCGATGGTGGTTGCGGTGTAGACCGCCGCGCCGAACAACGCCAGAGCCGCGCCCAGCGTGATGACGCGGTGGCGCAGCGCCCACGAGAGCACGGGTTTGTAGATGGCTTGCAGCAGGCGCATCACCGGATTCTCATCCTCGCGATGCAGCTTGCCGCGAATGAGAAAGGTGCATAGAACCGGCACCAGCGTAATGGCCATGATGGTGGAACAGACCATGGCAAAGGTCTTGGTGAAAGCCAGCGGATGAAACATCTTGCCTTCCATGCCGGTGAGCGCAAAAACCGGAATGAAGGCGAGAATGATGATGACCATAGCGAAGGAGATGGGCCGGCCCACAAGCCGCGCGGCATTCAGCGTGATCTCCCAGATGTGCTCGCGATAGTTGCCGTGCTCCTCTTCGTATCGTTCTGCCTGGCGAATCACGTTTTCAGTCATTACGATTCCCGCATCGACGAGCACGCCGATGGCGATCGCAATTCCACCCAGCGACATGATGTTCGACGAGATGCCCGCGCCCTTCATGAAAAGGAATGCGCCCAGCACAGCAAGCGGCAATGGAATGGTGACGACGAGAATGCTGCGAAAGTGCCAGAGGAAAAGAATGTGCGCCAGAGTTACCAGAATGATCTCTTCAATCAGCGCGTGGCGCAGCGTGTCCACCGCATGGTCGATGAGAATACTGCGGTCATAAAAAGGAACAATTTTCACGCCCGCAGGAAGCCCCGGCTGAATATCGCCGATCTTCTTCTTGATGGCTTCGATGACCTCGCGCGCATTGGCGCCATAGCGGATAATGACGACTCCACCGACGGCTTCCTTGCCGTCCTTGTCGAGAACGCCGCGCCGGAACTCAGGACCGAGTTGCACGCTGGCCACGTTGCCGACGGTGACGGGAGTGCCATTGTAGGCGCCAAGCGAAATCTCTTCGATGTCCTTCAGGCTGCGAATCAGGCCGATGCCGCGCACGATATTCTCTGTGTCGCCGGTTTCGATCACCTTGGCGCCGACGTTGTTGTTGCTGCGTTCGACCGCGCCAACGACATCCTTCAGCGCGATGTTGTAGGCACGCAGTTTGATGGGATCGAGATCGATCTGGTACTGCTTTACGAATCCGCCGACGCTGGCGACTTCGGCGACTCCAGGCACGGAGTTAAGCTGATATTTGATGAACCAATCCTGTATGGAATGAAGCGTGCCGCTGTCGTAAGGCCCCTCGACGGTGTACCAGAATACCTGGCCTACGCCGGTTGCATCCGGGCCCATCATCGGCGTAACGCCCGCGGGCAGAAAGCTGCCCGCCAGGCTGAGCCGCTCCAGCACGCGAGTGCGCGCAAAGTAGATGTCCACCGAATCTTCGAAGATGACATTCACCATCGAGAAGCCGAAGGCCGATGCCGAGCGGACCGTGCGCACGTGCGGCAATCCTTGAAGGTTGACGGTGAGCGGATACGTGATCTGGTCTTCGACCTCTTGCGGACTGCGGCCCTGCCACTCCGTGAAGACGATGACCTGATTCTCGCTCAGGTCGGGAATCGCGTCGATGGGCGTATGAAGGAGCGCCCAATAGCCCCACACCGCGAACGCAGCGTAGACGGCCAGGATCAGCCAGCGGTTCTTCATCGAGAATTCAAGGATGCGGTTGATCATGGTGTCTCCTATCGGGCGCTGAAGTGTGTGCGCATGGATGCGATGACATTGCCGTTTTTGCGCGCCTCGACAAGCACGGTCCACGTTCCCGCCGTCGGCGCCTGGCCGTTGCCCACGTACATCTGGCTGCCGGCCTTCCACGCCAACTCGCCGGAACTTTTCATCTCCGGCATTCCCATTGAAGGCATTGCAGGCATGATGAGCGTGACGGTGACGCGAGCATCGGAGATGGGCTTGCCGGCCGCATCGGTCAGCGTCACGTGAAACTGGTTGTCTTCGCCAGCCTTCATCGGATTTGAGTCGGAGTGAAAGTCGATCTTGGCCGCGCTTGGCTCTGCGTCTGGATTTTTTGGAGAGGTCGCAGCTGTCTGGGTTTGCTGTGCAGACGCAAATTCCTTCGAGCCGCCGTAAAGCCCCGAGACTCCCGAGCTGAGGTGAGCCTGCGAGTCGATGAGAAAGTTGCCGTTGAGCACAACATTGTCGCCCAGCGTCAACCCATGCAGCACAGGAAACAAGTCTTCCGTCGCCGCGCCCACTTGCACTTCACGCGCCTCGAAGACACCGTTGGGCCGGGCCAGATAGACGATCTTGCGCGTGCCCGTATCGAGAACAGCCGAGCGGGGAACCACGATGGACGGCTGCGCAGCACGGCTTACGAATGTGGCGCTGACAAACATGCCGGGCAACAAGCGCATCTCCGGATTGGCGACATGCACATGGACTGGAACCGTACGCGTCTGCGGATTGGCGGCAGGCTCGATGAAATCCACATGACCGTGCAGAGTTCTATTGGGCAGCGACTCGGCAGTAATCTCCACCTCTTGCCCTTGACGAATCTGGGGCAGTTGCTCCTCATAGACATCCGCCTTGATCCACACCTGGTTGAGATCCGCGACCGTGAAAAGCGTGTCGCCCGCGTTCACATATTGCCCCTGCGTTACCTTGCGATCGACGACCGTTCCAGAAGCGTAGGAGTAGATGGTGACGTGAGGAACGCCGTCTTTTTCCGGCGCATCCGACTGCTTCCCGCTGATCCCCCAAAGCTCCAGTTTGTGCTGGCTCGCCTTTACCAGCGCGTCGGCCTGCGTACGCGCAAAGACATCGTCAGACTGCTTCAATTGATTGCGATTCTCCTCCGCCAGGTGATACTCCTCGATAGCCGTGGCAACCTCAGGGCTGTAAATGTCGGCTACAGGCTGTCCGTTGCGCACGCGCTCGCCGGTGTATTGCACATAGAGCTTGTCCACGCGGCCACTGATGCGCGCGCTCACGGCGGCAAGCTGCGCCTCGGGCTGCTCTACGCGGCCAAATGCGGCAATGTCCGTTTTCAGCGCGGCCGTGCGCACCTCGGCAACCTGCACGCCCGCCGCGGTAATTTCGGCAGGAGTCAGCTCGACCGTCGTGCCGGGCTCAGTGCCTTGTTGCGCGGTTTGGCCGTTTTCGGATCGAGTGGAAGCGACGGGGCTTACCGTATTCGCTGCCGCTGATACAGAGCGCATCTCCCTCGCTGTCAGAAATCCAACCACCAGAGCCGCGCTCAAAACTCCAGCGCCGACACCGAATGCAAACAGCTTCTTTTCCTTCATTGTCATTTGCTTGTC
>OCTA010001257.1_pt1 | contig 23399 bp, 13 predicted proteins | sample 1538991 | NCBI WGS metagenome assembly OCTA01 (sample SAMEA3539302, study PRJEB22396) | soil metagenome | biome: tundra; feature: field; material: soil | place: USA | collected 2010-05 | depth 0.15 m | reverse complement strand
ACGAGCGCGTATTTGCCTTCCAGCCCGGCAATTGCCTTCGGACGGGCGTGTTTGAAATGAATGCTGCGACGCCCGATCGGAACCTCGTTATTCGGGCCGTCGGTCAGGTAGACGATCTTGGCCGGCACTTGAGTCGAGAGACCGAGCAGATTCGCCGCCCAAGCACCCTCGGGCACGATCTTCCAGCGTTGCCGGCGAGCGACGGCGCGCGCCGCTTCGTCAATGTCCGGGCTCAGCTCGCCGCCGAGCGCCGGATTAACCTTGGGCACATCATAAAGTCCCCGCCGCAGACGGCGGATTTTGCCGCTGAGAGTGAGGCTTGCGAGAGTGACGTCGATGGTCGTGCGGCTGGCGATGTCGAGAAAATCCTTTGCCGAAAAGGCTTTCCCCTCGCCGAGGCGCTCGATCCTCGCAACTATCTGACCGTGCATGGTTTGCATGAATTAACCACCTCTTTGATTAAGAAAAACTGTACTATTTTTTCTTAACGCTTGCAAGCGCCACGCGTCTAAGGCTGCTGTTTATCGCTCTACGACCAGCTCCAAGGTTCGCTAGCGCGACTGTGTTTTGGCGGCCTGGCACCTTCGGCTTCATCCTGTTCCGCGCGTAACACTGCGCGTGCGGCGTACCCCTCGAGAAAGTCGAGTTTCGCGTACGTCTTCCGCGATTGACAGGAAAGAGGCCCAGCTCTGCTTGCCAGAAGTGACTTAGGCCGATGACTGGAGGCTCGCGGTGCGGCCGGTCACCGCGAAGAACTTCCCGATTGCACTGAGCGAGGCCTTCGAAGACGCTATTCTGCGCGCCGCTCGAAAAAGGGGCCGTTTGTCACGCTCGCGCGGCCTGAGAATTGATTGCTTCTCGAACATCTTCAGAACGTACCCCATAGACTAGGCCATGCGTTCGCGCCATTGCTGTTGCGTCTGCTCCAAGGCTTCGTGTCGCCGCTGTTGTGCTGCGCTCGCGATCTTCCAGGCGTCGTCGAGAATGGCATGGATCTCGTCGAATTGCGAGCGCTCCATCGTGCGCCCTCTCATGGCCTGTTGTATGCTGCGGACTTGTTGTTTCGCGTCTTTGGGGAATTGCTCTGCAAGACCTTTGGCCTCGTACGCGTCGTTTCGGAACGCGCCGTATTCGAAGCTGGCGATTTCTTTCTCGTTTGTACTTGATGGTTTCTTTGACTTCAAGCCAACGGTTCCAGTATGCCTCGTGGTCCTCGCGCAGCATACGCTGTGCTTTGTCCTTCATCATTTCGAGGACGTCCCGGTGCAGCCCTGTTTTCGGCAGTCGTGCATAAGAACGTCTCGCACAGTCGATAAATCACCGAGGGGGTTGGTGGAAGGGCTCTCGCATTTGGCAGTCTTGGAGTCGTCTGATGGCGGATGATGGTTACGGTTGGTGTCATATAATAAGCTGACCGGAAAAAGGGAAGGCACCCGAATGGGACTCGAAGTCCAACGACGAACAATTTCCATCATGCTAATATTGGCGGGGTTGTCGGCTTCGGGACTGCCCTTGCATGCCCAGCAGCGTCCTGCTCGCCCTCCCTTCCAGCCAGCGCCGGCTCCTCCCGCGGCAACCGGTTCCGGCGCGTCGCAACCACCGGTCATCCGCATCGAGCCCATCGGCCCGTTACACCTTGCCGCGGACAAGCCACCAGGGTGGACCTACTGGGTACCCGTCGTCGGGCCAGTAATTTCTGGGCTTCTTGCGTTTCTTGGAGCGTGGGCAGGACTACGGATTGCGCAACGGAACACGCTACAAACGGTCCAGGCGTCGCAGAAGACGAGCGAAGCGGCGATGTGGCAGAAAGCGAATGAGACGGAGCTGCGCGACATTGAGGAAAAGCTCGACAAGTTCTACGGCCCGTTCTCGATCCGCCTAAAGACGGATCATCAGCTCGCGCAGGATATTCGTTCACGCCAGCCCGCTGGGTATCGCTTGCTCGTGAAGTTGTTTGACCCGTTGTGGCTACCAAGCTTGTCCGCAGGTGATCGGAAGCTTGTTGAGCTGATCTGCGAGCATGCTGGCATCCTGGAGCGCTTGATCGCCAAGAACGCAGGGAGCATGGAAAAAGAACTCATCGAGTATTTCAGTCGGGCGAGTGCGCACTTTCGCATTTTGCAGCTCGCCTATCAACGCGAGCTTGGAGAAGACCCCGCACGGTTTGCCGCTTACGTCTATCCAAAGGAGCTCGACACCGTACTGGAAATCGCGATGCAACGACTGAATCGTCGCGTTGCTGATCTTCGCGCCAACCCGGGCGCGGCTCCCGGCCCCATGCCGTGGCTCGTTATTCCAAAGGAGTACGCGCTTCCCGCTTGGCCGGATCCTGACAACAGGTTGCAGGCCAAGGGTTCCTCACACGAAGGCCAGCCCGAACATCGTGCAGACGCTAAAGTGGTGAGCTAGATGCTGTGCAGTGAAGACGCGGGTAAGGAACTCGATTGGTACCGTGGCACGAAGGCTCGCACGCTGTGCGACCTGTACGAATCCGCGACGTTTGAGAACGTGCACCGATTATGGCTGGCGCACCTCCCCCAAAAGCCCGGATCGGCCCTGGACGTGGGCACAGGTTCTGGTCGCGATGCGGCGGCGCTGCGACAGCGCGGCTGGCACGTTGTTGCCGTTGACTGCTCACCCGATATGCTGCGCGAGGCACAACGTCGTCACCCCGACGCGGGCATACTATGGATGAACGACTCGTTGCCACACTTAGGTGTCATCACCGACGAGCGGTTTGACGTGATCCTTTGCAGCGCTGTCTGGATGCACCTTAATCGGAAGGAACGCGTCACGGGCATGAAGACCATTCGGAGACTGCTGGCGAACAATGGCATCAGCATCATCACGCTGCGCCACCCTCCCGACTTGACGCGGCACATGTTCGATGTCACCATCGCAGAAACCACCGACCTCGCCCGCCGGAAAGGTCTCGTGGTGCTGCAAGCCACGCATTCACGCGACCCCATCCCCGAGTGGCTCCGTCCCGACATCTCGTGGTCAACCGTCGTCGTGCAGCGAAACGACGACATTAGGTTGTGATTCCTGTGGCCGACTGGACGCGCTACCGAGAACTCCTGAAGACCATCCCATACGGCAAGGTGTTGCCCACTGCTACCTATATTCACCGCGCCGCGAATGCGTGCCAGGAGGGTCCAATCGGCGAGCTCCTCTCGCAACTCAGCGAACGTCATCGGATTGGTGAAGAATTCAATGTTGTGAAATTTCGGACGGATGCCCCTCGTCTCTCGTTCCTTCAGTATTCAAGCTTTTTTGAACAGGCACACCCATGCCTTGATGAGGCGATCGCGATCGACCTGTGTTCGGGCCGCTCTCTGCGAACCACCTACCGAGACAGTCTCAACCCGCCAATACTACATCGAAAGGAGTTGATGTTAACGTCTGATCACGCTCGATTTGCGGAATTCGCGGCCCTTTCACTAGCTGAGGAGCAAGCCGGGCTATATGCCAACACTGCCGTTATCGGGTTTCGCATCAACTGGGAGCGCCTCTTAGCTGCTCACGGAATCGCAATCGATGGGCATTGCCTCGTTCACACCTCTGGGAGTTCCACGGCCACGCCGAACGAAACAACTGGAACAAGGGCCATCGCCGTTCACCGGCACAAGACTGCGCTTACCCGCTATCAGTTGTCGAGGCCCGTCAAGACGCTCGTCGAATACTCTCAGTTGTACGCCGGCTCTACGTTCCTCGACTATGGCTGCGGTCTCGGGGCCGATATCCGAGGTTTACAAGAGCTCGGTTTCGATGCGAACGGCTGGGACCCAGTGCATTCACCCCAAGGGCCTCGAACTGAATCAGACCTGGTCAACCTTGGCTATGTGCTAAATGTCATCGAGGATCCTGCCGAACGACTGGAGACTCTCTCATCTGCTTGGCGGCTCACGAGGCGGCTGCTCGTCGTTTCCGCCCAGATAGGTGATGCGAGCACTGAGGCACCACAGGCGACTGCGCTCAACGATGGCGTCCTCACGCGGCGCAACACCTTTCAGAAGTATTTCGGACAGCAGGAATTACAGGCCTATATCGAGGATGCGCTTGAAGTGGCAGCTGTGCCGGTGGCCCTCGGCATCTTTTACGTTTTTCGGGATCCCAGCGACCATCAATCCTTTCTGCAGTCGCGTTCACGACGCACAGTGGATTGGGAATCCGTCAGCGTTGGTTTGAGCAAGCCTCAGAGACCGCCGCGTGAATTCCGCGCAGCCCGGCGTAAACGGCCCGACCCGTTCGCGGAGCATATGCCGTTGCTCGAACGATTCTGGTCTCTGACTCTGCAGCTTGGGCGATTACCGATGACTCAGGAGTTCCCAAGCAACTCAGAACTGTCCACTGCTTTCGGATCAGGGAAACGCGCATTGCGGATGCTCCTCGCGCGAAAAGGACACGAGATCTTCGAAAGGGCTCAAGCGGCTCGCAAGTCTGACCTCCTCGTCTACCTAGCAAGCTCGCACTTGCGAAAGGCCATCCCATTCGGCCATCTCCCCGAAAGTGTCAAGACAGATATCTCCGTTTTCTTCGGCAGCTACAACCAAGGCCTGAAGCAAGGCCGTGAACTCCTCTACTCGGTCGCTGACCCCAGCACGATCGTACTTGCTTGCGACGAAGCGCCAGTTGGATGGCAAGACGAACGTAGCCTGTATGTTCGGAGTTCGCAGGCGGACCATCTTCCAACCGTGCTTCGAACTTTGCTCGCGTGCGCGGAGCTGCTTTACGGCGACATCAACGAGGCAGACATTCTCAGAATCCATAAGTTCAGCGCCAAGGTAACGTTCTTAACGTATTCGGATTTCAAATCAAGGCTCGTCCCGCAGCTCCTGATACGAACTAGAGTCGATCTGCGAGCGGCCCGCGTGGACGTCTTCGATCACGCCGGCGATCACCAACTTCTCTATTTCAAGGAACGATTCCTTGACGCCGACGATCCGCAGCGCGCAAGACTGCTCTCGATTTCCGACACACTTAGGCGGCTAGGCATTTCGGAATCGGTTTTTCTCGGGCCAAGCGCTACTGACCTGACGCAAATGCTTCTCGATTCCGGACAGTCTGAACTCCTTTACGAGCTGGGCTCAAAATCGGCTTGACTGCTGACAATGATAGAGATCACACATAATTTTGAACCGCGCGAGTTCATATGGCTCTGGGCGAAATATGTCACAGGTTTCAACCCTAAGTACCATTGCACGAATAGTATCCGTGGTCGATACTCCCGAAGGTTAAGCAAACACAACAAAGACCTGACCGGGTCGGAAGTCATAATCATGGACGAGTACCCTCCCGATTCATATCAGGCGATATACATATGTGGTGTGGCGAAGGAGGGGTATGCCAACAAGAAGAATTACGAACACAACCTACATACTGCTATAAGTCCCCGACCCGGTGCTGTCGAAGCCTGGTCTTTCGAAAAATGGCACCTGCAGGTGCGCGGCGGTACTTTCCTATACATCCCAGCTAGCGAACAGGAGCTCCCCTCCAGATACAGAGACCTTCCACCGGAGTACACGACATGCCGGATCTTTCGATGGTCAGCTTGCTATTTCGACGCGTAGAAACCGAGAGTTCGCCGAGGAAATCGAAGCCTGCTTAATTCTCGGCTTGGACAACGCGGCTAGTGGACGAGGTGAGCGTGCTCACGCTCTCGTCCCTTTCCACGGGTCCTGGACTGCAGTTCCCACTCCGAATATTCCCCACGGCCGGGTTGAACAAACAAATCTGAAGCGGGACTCCGTCCACCGGAACATGGTACGCGGGAAACCGGTTACCCCGAGACCAGCCCAACGTGGAGACTCGATATTCGGGTCGAACGGTAGGGACCGGCGAGGTGTGGATCATCCTTCAAAAGGTGTCGTTCGAGGAGGCGAATCGCGCCAATATCGAAGGCACCCTAACGGGCTGTTCGGCAACCAAAGGCATCGTTCAGACATCGGAAACACATTCTTCGAGATCAAGATACAACACCCGTGGCGCGGGCAGCCGTGGCGGCCGCGGCGACCGTGGCGCGCGGGCAGTTCGCTTTGGACGACAGCAACCTGCTATATTGTCAACATCGTACGCTTGGCACAGGACTGCAAAGATGTAGGCTGGACGGTTCACGTGTTCCGGCCTACCGTTCAGTAGTTGCGACAGTTTTTCTGAGCTGTCGGTCCTGTGAGGGCTGCGGCGAATGGGACGCGAACTGTTGAAAGCTGCTGAGGTTGAGAACATCGCTAAAGCGAATACGGTCCAAGAGCTGGAACTGGACGGACGTAAGTCGTCCGGCGGCACGCCGCCCCCCGGGCGGGCTGAGACGCCTTTTCGATTCTCAGGTCACCAAACATTTCCGTTACGGATCACGTGGATTCCCAAAGCGGTTGCCGAAATAAGCGCTGGCCGCGACCCTTTGACTGACATTGATCAAGGAATCACGCAACTCGGACTCGGCAAAAATATGGTTGAGGCACTGCGATGCTGGATAGAGGCATTTCAGATCGCCAGAAGGGCAGAGCAAGGATGGCAACTGACGCCCATCGGGTCTCTGGTTTTCGACCCCACCGATGGTTTGGACCGTTATTTCGAGGACGTTTCAACGGCGTGGCTGTTGCACTGGCTAATCAGCACGAACACCGAGTCACCGTTTTTTGCGTGGGAATGCCTATTTAATCGCTGGCCATCCACCGAATTCAGCGCCTCTCAAGTCATCGCGGCATTCCAAAAAGAAACGAGCAAGACACCGAGACCCGCATCTCCCGTGACGGTTCGGCAGCACTGGGAGGTTTTCCTACACAGTTATCGTCGGCCGCTGGCAGACAAAGGCGAGGATCACCTGGACAGCGCGATGTCCGTTCTTCGACTCATCCAGCAATTCGGAGAGCGCCCCAATGCAAGCGGAAAATGGGAGACGGTGTACTCGTTTGCCATGGGTCGCAAGCGGGCGATTCCCGAACAGCTTTTTGGCTTCTTCCTGCACGACTGGTGGAACCGGAAATATCCCAACGAAAGGACGACGCCCCTCCGCGAGATAGTCTTGGGCGAACATAGTCCCGGCCGGCTACTGAAGATGCAGGAGTCGGAGGTCATTCAGCGCGTCACCGATCTGGCGGCACGCCAATCCAAGGTTTTCCAAATCGTGGAGTCGACGAACCTGCGCCAACTGCACCGACTTCAGAAGAGCGATGGGCTGGACGATTTGAAAGCCGCATACCGAACACCCAGATTTATATGAGCACCATGCCGAAACGTTCTATGGAACAGCACAACACGGCGATGGGCCAGTTGCTCCAGATTCGCCCAAGATTCATGCGCTCCGTTCATCTGGAACGTGACCTCAGCGACGCATCGTCATCTCAAGGATACATCCTCACGCCCGTAGCGATGACCGCGCTAACGCGGATTTGCGCGAGCTTCTACGGGAATTCCACACAGCGGGCTTTCCGAATCGCGGGTGACTACGGCTCGGGAAAGAGCGCCTTTGGTCTCGCCCTTGCGCGCGTTTCCGCGGGCTATACGAACGCTCTGCCTAAGGAACTCCGTCCATTCTGCACCCGCAACCGGATGCGCCCTCATCTTGCAACCGGGGATCATGAGCCACTGGGCGTTACGGTGCTCCGTGCTCTCGGGATTCGAACGCCTAATGGGTCGCGGCCTTCGACAAGCGAAGTGCTGACGAAAATGACCAAGGCAATCGGCGTGGCCCGAAGCAAGGGCTTCAGAGGTGTACTCCTTGTCCTGGATGAACTGGGCAAGAACCTGGAATTCGCGGCCCAGAACCCGGAGGCCGACGATATTTTCCTGCTGCAGCGCCTCGCGGAAGAAGCTGCCCGTAGCGGCGCACTGCCGTTCGTCGTTGTCGTGATGCTCCATCAGGGCGTTGCAGCCTACGCGTCAGGGCTGGATACGACGGCTAGACGGGAGTGGGACAAAGTTGCGGGCCGGTTCGAAGAAATCGTCTATGTGCAGCCCCTGGAGCAATTCGTCACCTTGGTTTCCGCCACCCTGAACGTGCGTCAAGATGTCCTACCCAGAGCATTGGCGGACGAGGCGAGGAAATCGATGGTGGCCGCTGTCCGTGCCGGCGTGTACGGCTCCGCCGCCGCCTCCAGCTTGGGGCAATTTGGCCCGAAGATTTTTCCGTTTCACCCGACCGTGCTGCCGGTCCTTGTCCGGGCAATTCGAAAATTCGGCCAGAACGAGCGCTCGCTCTTCAGCTTCATATCCGCATTCGAGCCGATGGGGCTGCAGCAGCATATTCAATCGACGAGCCTGAGACTCGAACCCTACCGTATCTACCACCTTTTCGAGTATGTGCGGCAGAATTTGCTGCCAGCGATTAACGCAAACAATTCGCACATCCATTGGAGCTTTGTCGAGTCATTATTGTCAGGCACTCCTCTTAGTAGTCGCGAGGAGGAAAACGTCTTCCGGACAGTGGCTCTCCTGACGCTGTTGGACAGCCCCGACCTCCCGGCCACGTCTGATTTTGTGCACCTTGCCCTGGATGATGGCGGGAACCACCGCGCAATTTCGAAAGCCGTTGCCGAAATGAAGAGCCGGGGACTGCTCTACGAAAGAGGGTCCACCAAGGCCCTTTATCTCTGGCCCCATACCTCCGTCAATCTTGACGAAGCGTTTGCACGGGGAGAGGTGGCGACGCGCAACAGCGGAGACAGCATTGATCTTCTCTGCAAACAATTACCGCCGGACCAGATCGTCCCCCGAGGACATTACTTCCGCTCAGGCACTCTGCGCTATGGAGATGTCCAGTTCGTAGCGGCGAACATGCTAGCCCACTTGCTCGACAATCAGCCAGTGCTGAACGGAAAAGGCGCGGACATCAATTTGCGCGTAATATTGCCGGCGAGCCAATCCCAGTTCCGCGAAGCTGACAAGCTTCTTCGTGAACGTCAGCGGGATCTGGCGGGGGGGGTGTACATCGCCATTGCGCAGCCGCCTATCAACAGTCTGGCAGCGCTGTCTGACCTCATCACGTGGCAATGGGTGCAGGCGAACACTCCTGCCCTCGCGGGAGACCGCTACGCCCGCGAGGAGGTGGCCAGTCAGGTAGCCCGCGCTGAACGCAGTTTTCGGGAGCGTCTGGCGGGACTGGACAACCTTGAACTTCCCGTCGGCGACGCGATGACGTGGTTCTCTGTCACGAACGAGGTGCGGCTCAAGCCGGGACGCGAGCTGCTTCAGTTCTTGAGCGAGCAGTGCGACCACATTTACAGCAAAGCGCCCCGCGTCCTGAATGAATTGATCAATCGCCGTTATCCAAGCAGCGCTGCGGTCGCAGCGCGAACGAAGCTTGCTGAAGCGATGGCTACAGCACCGGACAAGGCTCGACTCGACATGGACGATTCGAAGCGCCCCCCGGAAATGGCCTTGTACCTGTCCATCCTGCAAAAAGGTGGATTCCACTCCGAGAATAACAACAGCTGGTCGTTTAACTATCCGACTTTCTCAAAGGATCTGTGCAAGCTTCTCCCGGCCATGAACCGCATTACGCAGCTCCTTCAGGAGGGAGGGGCCGATGCTATGGTTCCGGTTAATGACCTCTTTGAGGGGCTATCGCAGCCTCCGTACGGCATTCGTGAGGGACTGCAGCCGTTCATCCTCGCAATCTATCTGGCGACCAATCATCAACGCGTCGCGCTGTATGAGGACGGAACGTTTTTGCCGGAAGTGCGGGGGGAGGTGTTCCTGCGCCTGATGAAGGAACCCCAGTTTTTCCACGTACAGTACTGCGCAATCGATGGGGTCAGGGCGGACGTCTTCACCAGGTTGCTGCGGCTCCTGCAAATAGATCCTCGCGACGCCGCACGCACCGATCTTATTGATCTTGTCAGGCCGCTGACGATCTTTATCAGCCGGGAAGTACCCGAGTATTCACGAAAAACTAACGCACTCTCTGCAATAGCGGTTGCTTTGCGGCGGGCGCTCCTAGACGCCCGCGACCCAGTGAAGCTTGTCTTCACCATGCTCCCGGAAGCCTGCGGATTGCCGCCTATCGGTAGTGAAGGCTTCAAAGATCCGGAGGAATTGGCATCCCGCCTGCGTCGTGCGCTGCATGAAATCCGACTGGCCTATCCAACGTTGATCCATCGATTAGAGATGGCTATTTTCGCAGCATTCGATGTGGACAAGGGCAGCATGGCTCCGCGCAACGTGATTGCGGGACGTGCGGCGCAGCTCGCCACGGTCTTGAGCGAGCCGGTGCTCAAATCGTTTGTCCTTCGCGTTGCCGATACTGCCCTTGAAGACAGGGCCTGGGTTGAATCGATCGCAAATCTGCTGACCCGGAAATCCTGCGAGCGCTGGCTGGACAGCGATGAGACCGAGTTTCATCACCAATTGGAAATCGCCGCAGGCCGATTCAAGCGCACTGAGCTCGCCCGAATCGGAACGTCGAAACGACTGAATGGTCACGCCTGTCGTATTGCGTTAACCAAAAGCGACGGAAATGAGGTGGGGGATCTTGTCAATTGGGAGGGAATGGACGAAAGTAAGATTGCTCCCGTCGAAGGTCAAATTCAGCAGCTCCTGAGGCAGCACGGCCGGCATGGCTTGGCTGCGGCGTTGCGTGCCATTTGGGCACAGCTGGACGAAAACGATAGAATGAGGGAATCATAAACAAATATGACAGAATTTGTTTCCACGCCCGACTGGCCCGAGAATTCCTCGCGAATCCGTCATATTCTGAGCCTCTCAGGAGGCAAGGACAGTGCGGCGCTGGCCGTGCATATGCGGGACCGTATGCCGCAAATGGAATATATTTTCCACGATACGGGGAAGGAATTGCCGGACACGTATGAATACCTCGAACGCCTTGAAGGGTATCTCGGAAGGAAAATCGTCCGCACTACGTTCGGGACTACATTCGACAGCATCCTTCGAATGAAGGGAGGCATGTTGCCTTCAAATCATCGCCGCTGGTGCACGGAGATGATGAAGCTCAAGCCGTTTGAGAATTATGTCGGAATCGACTTTTGCATTAACTACGTGGGGATCCGGGCCGATGAGGACCGGGTAGGCTACATCAGTCATAAGCCTAATATTCGGGCCGTGTTCCCCTTCCGCGAGGACGGCATCGACTATGCCGGCGTTCAGCGCATTCTGGAGGCTTCTGGCTTGGGCATGCCGCCATATACCGAGTGGGGCCGCACCCGCAGTGGCTGTTTCTTCTGTTTTTATCAGCAGAAGATTGAATGGGTTCGCTTGAAGCAGAGATATCCCGAGTACTACGAACAAGCAATGGCATACGAAAAGCCAAACGCGGTCAATGGCAATACATTCTATTGGAACGATGATGAATCCCTGGCCGAGTTGGAGCGACCCGAGCGGATGGCGCAGATCGAGGAAAACTGGGCCAAGACACAGGCCCGCTTGGCGAAACGCCAACAGAACCGGACTTTGGCGGAAACACTTGGGGGGCTCGAGGTTTTGCCGCAAAACCAACAAAGCTGTCTACTCTGTCACCTCTGAAGACAATCTATGGCAGCCCGGACGCGAGGAGAGAAATGGATTCGACTGCTGCGGGCCTACGGCCCGGTGGCCGACAATGAAGCCATGCAGGCCGAGCATGTGGACAAGCTCTCCTACAGCCTCGGCATTCCTAAGCTCGCTTTCGGTCATCCTGCTCGCAAACTTCTTTTCGACTGCTTCCCTTTAGCCACTGGCGCTTTTCGTAATGTGGTACTCACCGGCACAGCCGGTGAAGGCAAAACTTCGTTGTGTTTCGAGTTGGTATTCCATTTGACCGGCAACCGCGCTCAGGGTATTAACGGGGTGGAGGAAGTCCGCGTGGAAACTCCTGCGGGCCCACGAACGCTCACCTTGATCTACGATGTCACGGCCTGGAGAAAGCGCACCGATGGCCATATCAGCGAAGACGATGTGGCCTTGCTGGAACGGATGGCCCGGTCCTCTTTCGAGATGGGCGACAACTATTTCGTCCTTGCGGTGAACGACGGCCAGATGCATGAGCTGTTTCGCGCGCTGCCTCCGGACGCGCCCGAATTAGTCCGCAGGCTGCAGAGCAGCCTCATCGATCTGCACACACGCCACGAATGCGATTCCGGCAAACGTCTCCGCCTCGTCAACCTGAGCATGGTCCCTTGTGAGCGGATCATGGAGCTTTGTCTCGCCGCTGTGCTTGATCGTCCGGAATGGGCGTGCTTTCAGGAAGAAGCGGGGAATCCGCTGTTCTCGCCATCCTTTTCCCTAGCGCGGAACTTTCGGACGCTGAATACTCCCGAAGCGCGTACCAAGCTCATGACGCTGGCGCGCATCGCGGACATGACGGGCCATCATCTGCCGATTCGCGGCGTCCTCTGCATGCTCTCCAACGCACTGCTGGGCCATCCTGACGCGAAGGATCGTGTGCTTCGGCCCGGGGCCGAGGTAAACGCGCTGGCAAAGGCCGGATCTGCGCACAAGGCTGCGTTTCACCGCAATTTGTTCGGAGAGAATCTCACAGCCACGAGCCGCCGCAAACGGGAGATATACCGCTTTCTCTCCATGCTCCATATCGGGGAGGAGACGACAAACGATCTCGACGAGCTATTCGTGTTCGGATCGCGCGACGAGGACCTGCGGCCAGAGTACGACGAACTCATAGCCGCGGACCCCTATCAGCAGCGAAACCCAGACTTCGAAACTGTGCTCCGGCGCTATATCCGCGGAGACATCAACACCGATGATGAGACGCGGATGTTTCTGAGTGAGCTCTCCGTCGAGCGGAGACGGATATTTGTCCAGGCGAGCGCAGCCCAGTTCCACAAGTATTCGTTATGGAAGACGACGGTCTTCCACCACGCACGGGAGTTTCTTGACGAAGTGGTGGCGCCGATCGAGGCCGGCAAGGCCCCTGCCCGCCTCCACCTGCGCAAGCTCGCCTCGGGCCTTAACCGCATCTGGACGGGTCTTCTCTTGTCGGATCACGCCAACGAAGTCTACCTGACCACTGGGCTCGATCTGACCACCTCCGCGATCAGCGATATTCTCCTGTCCCAGATTGAGCTGGATTCGGAGCCAGCGGGGCTGGAGGTCGTGCGGAAAGAAGTGGGCAGCGCCCCAGAAGTAGTGCTTCGCGCGAACGGACGAGAATTCCGTTTTGCGCTCACGCTTCCAAGATTTGAGTTTCTGTGCCGTGTGGCCGACGGCGCTATGCCCTCGAGTTTCTCGCGGGATTCCTGCGCGGACTTCATGTCTTTGAAGCAGAGATGCCTACGCGATTTGAAGCTCCGGGCCAGTACGCGTTCACTGCAATTAATCGACGTGCATGGCGGCGGAACGATTCAACGCTTGCCCATTCATTTGGTGGAACAATGATTTCTCTGGCCAACACCGAGCCTTACTTCGGCTCCAAAGACCGCAACGAGGCGTGGGTGGCAGAGGCGATCTGGGGTCACCGGCTGGAGCGCCAGCCCTTTTCGGCGCTGCTGCTCGAATTCCTGGGGATGGCGGAGGGCATGTTCCGCCAAGGAAAGCTCTTGGAACGGTCGGAGCCGGGCGAGAACCCCACCTATGCCGCAAACCGGTGCCTGCAGCTGCGCAATCTGCTGTTCAACAATCCCAGAATGGAAGAAATCCTGCGCAATGCGCAGGGCAGCGACGAGGATGCGTGGGCAGTCTGGCTAAAGCTGATGAAGGATGGCGCGTCGCTCGGAGACCGCATAGCGGCCGACTTTTCCTACCTGCGGACACGCTTCGACACATTCAGCGAACTGGTCAGCGTGGTCCGCCTGCTTCGGCGTATTACCGCAGACCCAGGGAGCGAACGAAGCTGGACGATGCAGTTTCTTTTCCCCATCGGACCTGCAGCGCTTTACGAAGCGATATATGAAAAAGGCGATGGGTTTGAGCAAACCAGGCGCGTATTCACGAGAACCGGAGAAATCGCCTATCTCATGCTTTCGCGTGCGTCCGAAGCTCTGCGAACAAAGATACGCGACCTCCTTGCGCCATCGTTCGAACCGAATACCTCACGAAACCGGCTGGTGATGAGCCTGATTTCCTCGGCCGAACCCGATCGCGGCGAGATGAAAGGCGGCACGTACCTCCCTTATAAGACGCATCCCGCCTTCGACCGCTTGGCCGAGGACGTGGCGGCGATCCTGAGCCTGAATCTTCCCGATCAGGACTCGTTTCAGTATTTGCAGCCGCTCTTCGGCTTTCATCTTTACCTGTATGGCCTGGAGACTGCCAACGCTTGGCTTGGAAACCGTGGTCTACCCCCTATTACCTGCGAGATATTAGCGCCTCGCAGCGATTTGGTGAGGAAGGCAGCGGGCGAATCCTACAACCACAATGACGGCATCGGCACGCTTGCCGTGCGCAAGTTTTTGGAAACTACGGTTTTCTCCGATGCGCAGCTGCAGAAGACGCTTGCCGACGATTCGCTGGACGACCTCGCGAAGAAGGAGTACCTGGCGGATCATCTTGTCCGCACCGTTTCCCTTAAGAAGAGTCTTGAGGCGAGTGACCCCCGAAGGCTCACCGAGATGGTCTATAGTCTTTCTACCCAGCTCTACCGCAAGGGCACCGCCGACGGATTGACCGGACTCGCAACGGGCTGCGGTTTGGTATCGAGGCGTGGAACAAACCGGTACAGGTATGCTCCTACAGACGAGCTGCTGCGCGCCCTCGTCTTTGCAAACGTCACGTCGCCTATTGAGGAGAGCGCCTTCCTGCGCCATTTGCGCAGCCGCTACCACATCGTCATTGGTCCCAGCGAGGCCAAAGGAGATGTTCTCAGCTATCTCTTCGATGAGACCGATTTCAAAAAGAACCGGGATCGTTTCGGGCAGCACCTGGTGGGCATGGGACTCGCGCAGCGCATGAGCGACGCCTGCACCTACGTCCTCAATCCTATGGAGTCATTCACATGAACGTTAGCCCGCCCGATGCGCTGGTGGGGTCAATAGCCCTCGAATACGTTTTGTTGAGACTCAAGCCGCAATTGGAGGACGATCCCGATTTTCATGGGGCCTTTCACGTGCTCTCGGGGTTTTCCGCGGAGCAACTGGCAGGTTTCATCCAGGCCAGCATCGCCGCCGGCGATAGGGCGGCGCGTCTTACTATTCAGTTTCCGGAATTCGAGCTGCGGCCTTACGGGGTTTCAGCGCAGTACACGACGACCGATTCATCGGTGAATGTCCGCAACCGCGAGAGGAACGGCGCGGTGACGCTAACGGCCGAGGTGGAGGCGGATGCCGAGGCTTCGCTTGCCGATAGTGATCACACCGACGCCTCGGATCTCAAGGACAAGGCTATTGCCCATATTTGGGTCGATTTCGTCTCGAGGAGCGTAGGCATCAGCCTTCTGCCCGAGGATCGAAAGAAACTTGAGGCGATGGTGAAGGGATTGTTTGACACAGGACGGTGCCCCACCGCCAAGGCGGGGGCGTTTCTGTCGGCCGTGCTGACCAACTTCAAGGGTGGTGAGCCGCTCAAACGCGCGGCGGGCAAAGCTATGCCGGTCATCGGCCTGCCCCTTTTCGAAGACTGTTTCAGCTCGCTGAATGAATCAAAGATGGTTCAGCCGTCGCAGTGGGCGGCGAGATTCAAGTCGCACTATTCGCTCGAATGCTACCTAGACAAACGCGGATTGGCGCAGGAGATGCTCGATCCGGACGTCCTGCGGAAAAGGCTGGCTCAGCTTCGCTCCGACGAGCAGCAGCCGCCGATGCCGGAGCCGTTGCTGGACGCATTTAAGGACTACATCGAATCGGAAGGTGCCCGCAATAGCGCGACAGAGAAATTGCTCTTCACCTTCGACTGGAACTACACCACGTATTGCTTCGACAAAGCGAAGAAATCCACGTCGAAGGATTTCGCGGAGCGCACCCGGAGCGCCTTGGAGGCCGAGGGTGTCACGCCCACGCCAGACGACGAACTAGTCATTCAGGCGTTGAGCAAAGTGGGCCGCAAATCGGGCTCTGCGCCCGATGAATTCCGTGAATTCTTCGAACGGCGGAGCGCGCAGCTCGAAAAGGATATCAGCCTATTCCTGGAGTGGGAGGACTTCGTTCACGGCAGGAGAATCGAATGCGTCGATCTCTACCGGGGCATTTTCGAAGCGCTTCATCGATCCATCAGGGGCCTGTCGGCCAATGAACCCACCTACCTGGTGATCGAAGGCAAGCAGCAGGGCAAGCCCAACAGTTTTCTCGAAATGAATCAGCGTGCCTGCGAGCATTTCGAGCGCGCGTACGGCTCCATCGAGGCGCGGACGAAAAAACGTATTCAATTTAAAGAAACCTTGATCTGCAATTACTCGAAGGCGGTGCTACCGAAGATCAAGGATAAGCCCAAATTCAAGGGTGCAAGCAAGACGGGGCGCGCGACGAAGCTTAGTTTCTTGGTGTCGGTTTTTCAGAAGCAGCGGGGCGGGGCGGAGCGGAAGGTGGCCACCCTATCGCTGACGTGGCGATTCCCGATAGGATCGGTCCTCAGCCAGGAGGCCTCGGACTTCGATGCCATTTGCCGCTATCACGCGCACCGCGGCACGGCTCTCGTGGGGTGTGTGGCGGAGTATGAGGTCGTGGGCCGCAAGGGAACCCCCGCTTCCCTATCACTGGAAAACGTGGACGGGTTCGCAGACGCCGCCAGAGGTGGTGGCCGGGGCGCGTTCGTTCCTGCGCAGGATCGGATCGAGTCCCTCACCGCCTTATGGCGGGACACCTTGACCAGCGCGGAATCCAAGCACTGGCTGCTTCCGGCCGATGTGTCAGCGCTCGCCGCCGATTTCGAAGCGTTCGAAGCGGCTTACAGCTGTGCTGTCCTGGCGTTGAGGACAGATGCCCTTGCCACGGAGAAGGCAGTTGACGTGGCGGACAGCTACCGCGCCCTTCTCCTGAAGATCAATCTTCTGAAGCACCAGGATGTGCGTCGTCAGCTTCTTCGCGTGGTCCTTCGGGTCGGTCTCGCGCAGGTACAGCGATCAGGCCGACGTCCGCCGATGTCTGTGGTCTGTCCGTGGCATCCATTGAGAATGGAGGCGGCCGCGGCCCGTCAAAGCCAAGTTTTCGGACTTATCGAGCAGTTGCTCGGCAAAGACAGACCGCCCTTCTCCGACGGCGCGAGCGGTGCCCTTTTCTTCCGCGAGGTGGAGCAACTGCTCACGCATCCGCTTAACCCGGAAGTCACCGTGGTGTGGGAGAACGCTCAGGCTTTTCCCCGGATCGTTACGCAGGCTTTCGACGCATATACGCTGCACCAGCCGCCCGAGCCCTCCTCCGAATCGGCCATGCCTGTGCTCGAGGACGAATCGATGAGCGCCGCAGCCACGATTGAGCATGAGATGGTCGAATATCTCAGGCTGCAACCGCATGAGCGGGATAATTTTTCCATCCTTCTCTACAACTGCGATTCTCCGGATCTCCCGACGGCGGTGGTAGAGACGATCAATCGCATCAACGCACAGCGCGAGGGCGACAAGATCACCTGCCAGGTGCTCTTGATGCACCGAGACGAAACGCATCTCCGCCAGATTTACCGGGACCTCGTCGCCAGAGGCGTGAATGGCGAGGCCGACCCGACCGAGGGGTCGGGAGACTTTCTGGCAAGAGTTCGCGTCAACATCACGGCGGCCAACCGACTTAGGCGGGAGGGCCGCTCGCAGCCCGTGGACATCGCGTATTGCCGCGACCTGATTTCACGTGAGGCGAAGCCGGCATGGGAATGGCTCCCGCGCGAAACGATGAAGCCTGCCGATCTGCAGCCTCACCAGTGGAGCCGCCGTCTTCCGGTGAGTGAAGGCGACAGACGAGTCCGACTACAGCTCAGTTGCCCGGCCCAAACGGAGACCGGTTGGGCCTACTTATACTCCATAGCCGCGCTCTGCGCTAACGGCGCGGACGATGCCTGGGATGTGGGCAAGTGTCCTGTACTCATGCGATCGCTCGACTTCGACGACCAGAGTGTGGATCGTATATTCCGCGAGACGCATGAGCTGGCGACTTGGGTCGTGAACCAGGACGAACTGCTCGACCGCAAGCTCCTAGAGGCGCGGCAGGTGAAAGTCATTCGATACGTTCAGTCGGCCACCCACGGACGCAACCTAATCATCTCCTCGGCCGCGCGCGAGACGCTGCTGGTCAACACCCTAAAAGAAAAACTGCGGCTGCTGCTTCCGTCAGACACACCGGAGGATGTCATTGATGCGCTCTGGCAGCAATTCATACACGATGCGAACAAGATTTCCGGCGGGCTGGTGCTGAAGGCCGCGCGACGCGCGAACAACACCAACGAACTGCTGGGCATGGTACTTTCCCGTTATCTTGTGCAGTCGGAAATTGGCGCCGGACGGCCGATTGCCTGGTGCTTTCTTGACGACTACAGCGAGTGGCTCGGCAAGAAGGAAGGCGCGAACATCGCCGACCTTCTGGTGCTGGCCCCTCAGGTGGACGCGTCGGGAGGGATGCATCTGGACATCATCGTGGCCGAAGCGAAATTCGTAACCCACGATGGTCTCCCGGGCGCCACAAGCACCTCCGCGAAACAGCTCATCGATACGCTGTCCCAGATGACGGAGGCTATGGATGGAGAAACACGGACGATCGACCAGGACATATGGCTGGCCCGGCTATCCGACTTGGTGGCATCGCAGACCGTGGTCGCGCCGGGAATGCCTCCGCTCGATACCGTCGCTTGGCGCCGCGCCATACGTAAGCGCGAGTGCACGGTCAGTATTTGGGGTTACTCGCATGTTTTCGTACACGAGCCCTTGGATTTGTCGGCACAGGTGTCAACGGTCAAGGGCATCACGAACACGAAGGGACATGCGAAGCTTGACGCGCTACAGGAGATATTCGGCCCCGGGCATGTGCGCGAGCTCATCCTCCAGTTCGGCGCCTCCGACTTCCGGTCCACGGCCGAGCTGCGGCTGCGTAATGGGCATCCCGCCTTCGGCAAGTCGAAGCTGTACAGCCTTGCCAGCAAAGCCGAGAGCAAGAGCGCAGCAGCAAAACCGGAACGGGATTTGCATGCCGGAGAGGTGTCCGAACCCGCCGATTCGGTGTTGGTTTCGCATCCGCCGTCGCCAGGGCCGGATGTTCAGGATTCCCGGCACGTTTCGGAGGCCGCCGTTGCCGCAGATTCGATTCCCAAAGCCGAAGCGGATGCCCTAACCGCGTTCCTCGAGTCCCGTTCGGCGCTCCACAAGAGTTCGGAAGAAGCCGGTACGGCGTGGCTGGAACTGATAACTGGGCAGCTCAGGCAGGCGTTAATATCCCGCGGCCTGCCCGCCCGGCTCATTGAGGGCGTGAGCCCGATCTTGACCCCGAATTCGGGCATTATCAAGCTGCAGGGATCGAAGGATCTGACCGTTCAGGCCGTCGATTCGCGGGCAGATGAGATTTACACGTCCGACGGAATCAAGATTATTCATACGACACCCGAATCCGGCCGAGTTTCCATCGCAGTGGAACGGCCGAACCGGCAGGTGCTGCACACCGAGCCGGTGCTTCTAGCCTATCTCCGCAAGTACCGGCAGGGGACGCTCGGTGAAAAACTATGCGTGGGTATACGCGAGGAGGACGGATTGCCGCTTCTCCTGGATCCGTTGAACCAGCCACATACCCTGATTGCTGGCATTACGGGCAGCGGCAAGTCGGTGCTGATGCAGAATCTTATCTTGAGCATTGCCGCCACGCGCGATCCTGCAGAGGCTCACATCTATCTCATCGACCCGAAGTTCGGCGTGGATTATCGGCCACTCGACGAATTGCCGCATGTTGAATTGGGATCGGGCGGCATCATCGACGATCCGCATGCGGCGGTAACGACGCTGGAAGGCCTCGTGGATGAGATGAACCGGCGGTATGAACTCTTCAAGACGGCGCGCGTTCCCAACGTGCAAGCCTACAGGAAGACTACGGGTCAGCAGTTGCCGATTCTGTGGATCATCCATGATGAGTTCGCCGACTGGATGCAGACTGACGAGTATCGAGACGCCGTACCGAATATCGTGGGCCGGCTTAGCGTTAAAGCGAGGGCGGCAGGGATTTTCCTTCTATTTGCGGCGCAGCGGCCCGACAAGGACGTCATGCCGATGCAACTCCGTTCGCAGCTGGGCAACCGCTTGATACTCAAAGTGGACAATGCGGCCACGGCCGAAATCGCCATGGGCGTCAAGAACTCCGGAGCGGAGCGACTGCTCGGCCGCGGCCACATGCTGGCGAAGACCGGCGACACGCCCGATGCGGTGTTTGCGCAGGTACCCTTCATCGATATGGAATATACGATTCCGCAGCTGGTCCGTCTCATTCGGGTCCGGCACGGCAAGTCTGCCGAAGTGGCCGTATGATCTACCTCGACAACAACTCGACCACGCGGGTTTTGGAGAGTACCGCAGACGCGATGCGGCTGTTCCTGACGGAGCGTTTCGCGAATCCCGCATCGGCGATCGCGCAGTTCGGCGGGATCGCGCAGACCATTCAGGCTGAAAAGAACCGGCTATGCAAGGCGTTGGGCGCTGATGACGCCGACCAGTTCGTCGTTACTTCCGGTGCTACCGAAAGCAACAACCTGGCCCTTTTCGGGGCTGCGCGTGCGAACCGGGAGAGACGGCACCTGATCGTTTCGTCCATCGAGCATCCGTCTGTAATGGAGGTCTGCGAGCGACTGCGGGCGGACGGTTACCGCGTAAGCATGCTGCCTGTGAATCCCGAAGGGACCGTAGATGAGCCTGTGCTCGAGGGCATGCTGTCACTTGACACGCTGCTGGTCTCAGTGATGCTCGCTAACAACGAGACAGGCGTCATCCAACCCGTGGGTTCCGTCGCAAGAGCGGTGAAGCGACGCGATCCTGTCGTTCTGATTCATACGGACGCGACGCAGGCGGTAGGAAAGATGCCGGTCGATCTCTCCGGTGACTTGGCGGACGTGGACCTGCTCTCCTTGTCCGCGCACAAGTTTCATGGGCCTAAAGGTACGGGCGCGCTGTTTGTGCGGGATACGGACATCCTGGCTCCTATGATGTATGGCGGCGGGCAGCAGAACGGGCTTCGTGCGGGCACGGAAAACCCCGCAGGCTTGGTTGGCATGGCCACCGCTTTGATGACGCTCCTGGCGGATACTCAAGCCCTTGCACGGGTTGCGGGGCTCCGCAGTCGGCTGGAGACGGGGATACTGGGCGCTTTCCCGAGCGCCTTCGTGCTCGGCGGTTCCGCAAGTCGCCTTCCGACCACTCTCAACGTTTGCCTGCCTGATATCGACGCCGAAGAAATTGTCGACCAGATGGCAGCGCGGGATATTGCTATTTCAGCGGGATCAGCGTGCTCCCATGGGGCCCGAAAGCCTTCGTATGTCGCGCTCGCGCATGGCCTGTCTTATGAACGCGCGAAAAGCTGTATTCGATTGAGCTTGTCGATCGAAACCACAGAACAAGAGGTTGACCTCTTCCTGCGCGAATTCGGGGACGTATTGAGCCTCGCATAATAGGGTGACATTACGGTCAATAAGAAAGACCTGCATGCCGCTTGCATATACTGACTGGTGGTCAGCTCCTGGGCGCTCAGAAGAGGCAGAACGCTGAACATGAGAATGGAAATGTGCGCAGTCTGTGTGCCGTTCGAAAGGGGTTCTCAGCGACGCTCTCCTGGGAGGATCAGTGAGGCTGGGGAGCCGACCCGATATCGGCATCTCGCGGCAACGCGCCTAAACGGGGCGGCCAGCCCCTGACTTTCCTGGATGGCTGCCCCAAAGGTTAGGCCTTTGCAGCATCCTCGACTGTTGCATAAAACGGGAACACCGTATCCAGTCTGGTGACGTGAAAGACGTCGACCAGGTGTCCAGTGACTCCCGCCATGCGCATTTTGCTCCCGGCGTCCAGGATCTCCTTGTAGCAGACTATGAATCGACCGATCCCGGTGCTATCAAGGCTCCTAACGCCCGCCAGGTCGAAGATAATAGTGCACGTCCCATTGCGAAGCAGTTCCTCCACAAGAGTCACGATCTGCTCGCTCTCTGGCCCACGTATCACTCGGCCGGACGGCGCGACCACAACCACGCCGGGCGCGAGATCCCTGTGGCTGATCTCCATCAACATGAAAGCGACCCGTGTAAGCCGATGCGGGAGAAAGCACCAGAGGCAGCGCCGAGGAGACGGCACAAGTCTTCAAGCCATTCTATCGCGCCGATAAAGCCTGCTCCCGGGGTCACAGAGGCCCCGGGCGGGGACTCTCGATCTTCAAACGCGTCGCGGAAGCTCACCATGGCATTGTCGAGCGGAGGAGCGGACCAAGCAACTGATAGAACATTCACGGTCCTACTTCATCGCCAAGAGTCCAGGTGAATTCATCGACGTACTACCTCCGCAACTGAGCCCGACTCGACGTTTCCGCCCAGGAAAGCCGAACGGCCAGCAAACCTTGCAATCTTAGCCAACCGCTCCTCAATGCGGAGGAACTGGTTGAATTTCGCTACTCGCTCACTTCGGCAGCCCGAACCGGTCTTGATGTGGCCGGCGCCGGTCGCAACCGTCAGATCGGCAATGAAGGTATCCTCGGTTTCCCCAGATCTGTGGGAGACAAAGCACCGGTAGCCGTTCCGCGCCGCCAGTTCCATCGTGTCCAGCGTCTCCGTCACCGTACCGATCTGATTCAACTTGACGAGGACTGCATTACCGATTCCTTTGTCGATTCCTTGCTGAAGGATCTGCGGATTCGTGCAGAAGATGTCGTCTCCGACCAGTTCGATTTTGGCCCCTAGAGCAACCGTCAAATTCCGCCAGCCATCCCAGTCGTTTTCCCCCATTCCATCCTCGAGGAGTATGATCGGATACTGCTTTGCCCACGACTCCCAAATCTTGATCAGCTCGTCGGAGGTAATCGCCTTCTTGGTGGACTTGAAGAGTATGTACTTACCGTCATCCCACATTTCACTGGCGGCCGGGTCGAGGCAAATCGAGATATCGGTCGACGGCTTGTAGCCGGCTTTCGTGATCGCATCCAGAATCAGTTCGACGGCTTCATCGTTCGATTTCAAATCGGGAGCGAAGCCCCCTTCATCGCCCACCGCGGTGCTGTATCCTTTGCTTTTCAAGACCTGCTTGAGTGCGTGGAAGGTCTCCATTCCCATGCGGATGGCCTCGGCGAATGATGGCGCGTTGTGCGGCGCGATCATAAACTCCTGGAAATCTACGGTGTTGTCGGCGTGCTTACCGCCGTTGAGGACGTTCATGCACGGCACGGGCAGGGTGCAGGCATTTGCGCCGCCCAGGTACCGGTATAGGGGCAGCGAGTGAGCGCTCGCCGCGGCGCGGGCGGCGGCCATCGAAACGGCGAGAATCGCATTGGCTCCCAGGTTCCCTTTATTTGAGGTTCCATCGGCCTCAATCATGGTTTGATCGATGGCCCGCTGATTGGTCGCATCCTGGCCCACAACAGCAGCGGCCAGTT
>OCTA010001256.1_pt1 | contig 23404 bp, 15 predicted proteins | sample 1538991 | NCBI WGS metagenome assembly OCTA01 (sample SAMEA3539302, study PRJEB22396) | soil metagenome | biome: tundra; feature: field; material: soil | place: USA | collected 2010-05 | depth 0.15 m | reverse complement strand
GGGTATCGGAAGCCCAGATCGCGGACGGCGATGAGCGGGCCGGTGGCTTCGTCGCCGGCGACGCGACCGACGGGGACGGCCACAGTCGCGGTCGCCGTCGCGATCGTGCCCTCGGCGCCCGCGAAGAGCGGCGCGACGTTTCGTCCGGCGATCACCGCGGCGCCCAGCGAAGGGAAGGCCTGCGTCAGCTTGCGCAGGGCGCTATAGATGAAGAGGACGCCGCCCAGGCTGGCGGCGAAGGCGCCCGGGTGCGCAGCGATCCCGCCCAGGTAGCGTGAAAGGATGGCGACCGCGGCGATCAGCCAGCCGCGCGGGACGACGACGGTCAGGAAGACCACCGCCCGATCCAGCGCGCGGCCCGATTCGGCGTAGCCGGCGAGGGCCCGATCTTCGTCGCGGTGGTGCAGCTCGGGCGGCTCTTGCGCGACCACCGTCCGCTGCCCGACCATCCGCTCGACCAGATCGTGGGTCAATGCGAGCCGCTGGGTCGACCAGCGCTCGAGCGCGCGTTGCACGCGCAGGCAGAGCGCGAGCGCCAGCGCGCCCCACCCGGCCACCAGCGCGAGGTGCCAGGGCGCCGCGATTCCGAGCGCCAGGATCGCGACGCCGGTCAGAAGCTCGAAGGTCCCGACCGCCGCGGCCAGGCCGCCGCCGAGGGCCAGCGATTCGATCGCCTCGGTGTCGACCACGCGACCCATGAGCTGACCGATGCCGGCGGCGCGGGTCAGCTCGGTGTCGAGTGCCAGGATCCCCTGCAGGAGCCGATTGCGCAGCACCGCGCCGCCCTCGATAGCCACCCGACCGGCGGTCCAGGCCGAGGCGAGCCGGGCCGCCACCAGCGCGCCCACCAGCACGATCCACCCCGATCGAACAGGCGCGCCGCTCGACAGCGCGCGCGCGCCCACCATCCACCAGAGCGCCACCAGCAGGGCGAGCTGTGCGACGTAACCGCCGGCCGCCGCGGCGATCCGACCGCCCAGGCCCGCCGCGCGCAGCGCCGACACGATCGACGGGCTGGCGCGGTGCAGACGGGTCCCCTCCGCGACACGCTCGCCGCCGAGCGCCGCGACCAGCAGCGCGTCGCGCACCGAATCGCCACGCGCGCCCGCGAAGCCCGCGCGGCGGACCGTCTCCTCGATGCCGGCGCGGACGGTCGCCTCGACGGGCCCGCCGATGAGCGCGGACAGCACCGCGACGTCGCAGGCGACGACGGCGCCGGCGAGGCCCAGCAGGCGGACGCGCGGGCCGGCGTACGAGACGACGCCCACCAGGGCACCGGCCCCCGCGCCCACCCGCAGGAGGGCCGGGACCTCGGCCCGCGCGCGCGGCGACAGCGCCGGCGCGACATCGGCGTAGGTGAGCTCGAAGCGATCGGCCGGTCCGGGCGTCGCGATGCCGGCGGCCGGACCGAGGCGCGCCAGCAGCTCTTCGCGGCGGTCGAGCGGCCAGAGACAGGATTCGAGCGCGGCGGCGCTCATCGGCCGATCTCCTCGATGCGTCCCGCTTCCAGGCGAACGCGGCGCCAGACCTGGCCCGACCAGGAGGCGGCCATCACCCGCTTTTCGGCTTCGGCCAGGGCGGCGTAGCGCGATCCGGGCCGCGCCAGCAGCGCGGCGGGCGCGCCGTCCTCGGCGATCGTGCCGTCGGCGATCACCAGCACGCGCGAGAAGCCCGCGGTCTCCAGGATGTCGTGGGTCACGCAGAGGACCGTGGCGGTGGACCAGCGACGGCGGGCGCGCGACAGCAAGTGGCCGCGCTGCTCGCGCGCGAGCCCGCGGAACGGCTCGTCGAGGATCACCAGCCGCGGCCCCTCGCGCAGCAGGCCGCGCGCGAAGCGCACCCGCTGCCCTTCGCCGCCGGAGACCAGCGCGCCGGCCTCCCCGAGCGACGTATCGAGCCCGCGCGGCAGGCGGTGAACCACCTCGCCCAGATCGGCCTCGTCGACGGCCTCGTCGAGCACGGCGCCGAATCCCTCGGGCGTGGTGGCCAGCCCGAACGCGAGGTTGTCGGCCAGCGACCGATTCCATAGATAGACCGACGGATCGACCCACACCGTCCGCCGCCGCAGCGCCACGATCCCCGCGCCGTCGAGCACCGCCCCATCGACGCGCACGGCGCCGGTGGCAGCCTGGTGCCAGCCGAGCAGCAGCCCCACCAGGCTCGACTTGCCGGCGCCCGAGACGCCGACGATCGCCAGGTGCTCGCCCGGCGCGATGGTGAGGGTGCCGACCTCCAGGATCTGGCGGCCTCCGGCCACGACGCGCACGTCGTCGAGCTGGATCGCCGCGCCCGGGGTGGCGGGTTCGGCGGCTGCGACGTGGGCTGCCGGCTGACCAGCCGCCTCATCGGGGGCCCCCTCTTCGGGCGCGCCGAGCGGCTCGATGAGCCGCAAGGTCAGGTTGCGCTGCGCCGGGATCTGCTGCACGAAGAGCGCCAGCTCCTGCCCGAGCGCGGGCAACGACAGCGCCCAGTAGACCACCAGCAGCGCCGTCCCAGGATCTGTTCCCGTGCCCGTTGCCGCGCCGCCGTTCGAGCCGCGGGCGAAGAAGTCCACCAGCAACCAGACCGCCAGCCCGAACCCGATGAGCGACTGGGCCGCCTCCGCCGCCAGCGCGGCGCCCAGCGCCGTCCGCGCCGCGCGCATCCATTCCCGCAGGCGATCGCGGTGCTCGCGGGCCAGGGCCGGCTCGCCGGCGTGGGTCCGGACGGCCACCAGGCCGAGGAGCCCGTCCAGATAGAAGCGCCCCAGGGCGCCGGCGTGGTTGCGCATCCGCAGATCGCGCTCGGCGACGGCCGGCTCCGCGGCGAACGGAATCAGCAACATCGCCGCCGCGATGGCCACCACCAGGGCGGCGCCGCGCGGATCGAGCCAGGTGAGGCCGACGGCGATCACCACGATCTCGAGCGCGGTGCGGGTGACGTCCCCCGCCAGCGTCGGCAGCGCGCGCAGGCGATGGAGCAGGTGCGCGCGCTCGGCCATGTCCGAGACGGGGCGGGTCTGAAAGTAGCGATCGGGCAGGCGCGGAATCTTGCGCAAGAACAGCCGGCGCAGGCGCTCTTCGAGCCGCCGGCCGGCTCCCCGCATCCCACCCGCCAGCGGCAGCTCGAGGGCGAGCAGCGCGACGAGCAGCAGCACGATCGCGGGGAAGACCCGCGCCCGTCCGAGAACGCGCGCGAACGCGCCACCGCCGTGCCCGGACGGCAAATCGATCAGCGTCCGGAACAGCACCGACTCGGTGACGGCCCCCAGCGCGGTCAGGACCACGCCGGCGGCGAGCGCGCTCCAGCGCCAGAGGCCGTCGTGGCGCAGCAGGCGCACCAGCTCGGCGCCCACGCGGACGCGCGGCTCGTCGACCGCGGCGCGCAGCTCGATCGGAAGCGCGGCGCGCTCGGCCGCGTCGAGGGACCTGGCGCCCGATACCCGCAAGAGCACGGCCCCGCGGATCGAGACCTGCGGCGCCCCATCCGCGGCCGGTGGCGCCGACGTCGCCGTGGCGTAGATCGACGGCAACGGCGATGCCGCGGGCGATGGGCCGGCCGACTCGGACGCCAGCGTCTCGACCAGCCGCCGCGCTTCCGCGCCGCGCGCCAGAGCCCCCGAGGCGACCAGCGCCGTCACCGTGCGCGTCGCGCGATCGAGCGCGGCGATCGACGATCCGTCGGAGCCGACCAGCGCGCGGGCGACGATCGCCTCGCCGTCGTCGATCCCCAGCGCCCGCAGCCGGCGCACGAGCGGGCGGGTGAAGCCATCGCTCGCCGCCCAGTCGGCAAACGCGTCCGCGGCGATGGTGAGACTGTGGACGTAGACATCGCGCAGAAAGGCCGCGCGACGGACCCAGCGCCGCCCGCGCGCCGGATCCATCACCTGCACGAAGGCGCCGTGCGCCCGCCAGACCACCACGAAGTGCGTGAGCCCCGACGGCATCCGCAGCACCACGATCGCCGGAAGCGCGTCGGACTCCGGCAGCAACAGGTGATCGACCGGCATCATCACCTGCTCGGCCTCGAGGCCCAGGCTGCACGCCAGCGCCTCCAGCGTATCGATCGACGTGCCGTCGACGGAGGTCTGGCAGGCCTCGCGCAAGCGGCCGTAGCTGACCGCCACCCCGAACCCCTCGAGCAGACACTTGAGCGCGGCTGGCCCGCAGTCCATCGCCGAGGTCTGAATGACCTCCGGTGCGAAGAAACGCCGCGGCGGTGACGACGGAGTCGGCGGCGACATTGTCGGCGCACACGCTACAATGCCCGGCCGGAGGCAGCCATCCCCCGCGATCCCCAGGCCGACCGAGGCGCCCGCGACATCGACCGCGCCGTCGCGGCGCACGAGCGCGCGATCGCCTGGCGCATCGCCGGTCGTTTCGCGCTGGCCGAGCGGGCGTGCCGGCGGGCGCTCCGCGGCTACCTCGCCGGCGAGGGGCGCCGCCATCCCGACGTCGCCAACGCGCTGGTCGAGCTGGGCGTCATCTTGGAGGCACGCGATCGTCCGCGCGACGCCGCCGCCTGCCACCGCCGCGCGCTCGCGATCCTGGGGCCCGCGGCGAAACGACCGGAAGGCGATCCCGATCTGGTGCGCCTGGCCCTGCAGGCGCGGATGGCGCTCTGCGGCCTCGACCGCGCGCGCGGCGCGCTCGAAGCCGCCGATCGGGGCTACACCCGGGCGCTGGCCGAGGCGCGGCGGCGCCTGCCACCCCGCGATCCCCTCATCGGCAGCCTCCTCAACAATCTGGGCGTCCTGCGCAAGGCGCAGGGGCGCTATGCCGAGGCACTGACTTTTTACCGTCGAGCGTTGCCGCTGGTCCGGCGCGGCGATCGCGAGGCGCGCGCGACGCTCGAGCACAACCTGGGCGGCAGCGAGCATGCCCGTGGCCGCTACACCCAGGCGGAGCCGCACGCGCGCCGCTCGGTCGCGCTCCGCCGGGCGGCGCTCCGGCCGACCCACCCGGCGGTGGCGGCCGACGTGGCCGCGCTGGCGGCGATCGTCGAGGCGCGCGGGCGATTCGACGAGGCGGCCATCCTCTATAGACAGGCGCTGGCGGTCTTCCGGCGCAGGCTGGGCGCCACCAGCCTCGAGCTCGGGCTCGGGCTGGCCAGCCTGGCCGCGCTCGAGCAACAACGCCGGCGGTTCGCCCGCGCCCGCCCCCTCTACGCGCGCGCCCTCGGGATCCTGGAACCACGGCTTGGCCCAGATCACCCCGACGTCGCGATGACCGTCAACAACCTGGCGGTGCTGGAGCGCGACGATGGCCGACCGGCCGCCGCCAAGCGGGGCTTTCGCCGTGCCTTCGCCAGCTTTCGGCGAATGCTCGGCGCCCGCCACCCCCACACCCTTCTTGCGCGCGAGAACCTGCGCGCGGTGAACAAAACCCGGCCAATCTAGCCGCGCTCAACGGCGTGCCGCGATCCGCCGATGGGGGGGGGACCGATGACCGATCGTCAGCTCGACCTGGTGGTGCGGGGCGGAACCGTGGTCACCGCGCAGGGCCGGCAACAGGCGGACGTCGGCGTCACGGACGGACGCGTCGCCCGGATCGGCGGCACGATCTCGAAGGGCGTCCACGAGGTCGACGCCACCGGCCGCTTCGTCCTGCCGGGCGGCGTCGACCCGCACGTCCACCTCAACGTCGAGCACCTGGATCCGAACGAGCCCGACTGGGTCGACGACTACACGAGCGGCTCGGAGGCGGCGCTGGCCGGCGGCGTGACCAGCCTGGGGAACATGGCCTACGTCCTGCCCTGGGAGACGCTGGCCGCCCGCGTGCGCGCCGAATCGGTGCTGGTCGCCAAGCAGGCCATCGCCGACGTCTTCTTCCATACCGTCGTCCTCGCGCCCAGCCCGGAGATCGCTGCCGAGGTGCGCCCGGCGGTGGCGGCCGGCCAGTCGAGCATGAAGTTCTTCATGTGCCTGCCGTCGTTCGAGGCCCACGCGCCGCAGTTTTCACGGATCATGAAGGCGGCGGGAGACGCGGGCGGCATCACGCTCATCCACTGCGAGGATCTGCCGACCATCGAGTGCTGCACCGCCATGCTGGGCGAGCGTTCGCAGATGGGGATGGCGCACTTCGCGGAGAGCCGTCCGGTCGCCTCCGAGCTGGTGGCCATCGAGCGCGCGATCGCGATGTGCCGCGCCACGGGCGCCCCCACCTACATCGTTCACCTCTCGTCGGCGCGCGCGCTGGCCGCCTGCGCGGCGGCCCGCGCCGAAGGGCTGCCGCTCTTCGTCGAGACCCGCCCGCTCTATCTTCATCTGACGGAGGAGCGCTACCGGGACGCCGACGGCCCGCTCTACGTCGCGCAGCCGCCGCTGCGGGCGCCGAGCGATCGCGAGGCCCTCTGGCAGGGTTTGGCGGATGGCACCATCGACACGCTGGGGAGCGACCACGCGCCCTGGACCCGCGCGCTCAAGCTGGATCCCAAGCTGGACGTGGCGCACCCGCGCGCCGGGGTGGCCGAGCTCGACACCATGCTCCCGCTGTTCTTCACGGAAGGCGTCGCGACCGGGCGGATCTCGCTGGAGCGCTTCGTGGCGCTCACCGCAACCAACGCCGCCCGCCTGTTCGGCCTGTACCCGCGCAAGGGGACCATCGCCGTCGGCTCCGACGCCGATCTCACCGTCTGGGAGACGCGCGAGCGGCGGATCCTGCGCGACGAAGATCTGTTCTCGCGCGCCGGGCACAGCGTCTACGCGGGGCGAGAGATCAGCGCCTGGCCCAGCACCACCATCCGCCGGGGCGCGGTGGTATTCGAACGCGGCAAGGTGGTGGGACGCGCCGGCAGCGGCGAGGTGATCCCCCGCGGCGGAACCCAGGCGTTGATTTAGATCGGGACCCTCGAAGGGTCCCGCGCCCCCCGCGATGGGCTCGGGCCGGCCAAGCCGTCCCTCCCCCGAAGCGATCTGATTGGCGGTTTCCGATCCCCTCTCCCCGCGAGAGCGGGGAGAGGGTTAGGGAGAGGGGACGCCGCCGAGCGCCCGTAGAATCACTTCGAGGACGGCGATCTGCTCCCGGAAGACGAGATCGGTCTGGAATCGAAGCACGGTGATACCTTGGCGACGAAGGAATGCCGTTCTACGCCGGTCGTAGTCTTGCGCCGCTGGGCTGAAGTGTTGACCGCCGTCGAGCTCGACGGCCAGATGCCCGTTGGAGCAGTAGAAGTCGAGGATATAGGGGCCACAGGGATGCTGGCGCCGAAACTTGAAGCCAGCGAGTCGTTTGGCTCGGAGGTGAGCCCACAAAGCAGCCTCTGCGTCTGTGCTGTTTCGGCGCAGAGCGCGACGACGTGCGAGCGAGACGTCCACGCGACGGTTTTCGGCTCGATTTCGTCACCGTTGCTCACGCCGGGGATCGACAAGTTGGCTGGTCCCGCCAACAACCTGGTCGCTATTGGGAGGTTCCGAGCCGCGCTCCCCTCTCCCTAACCCTCTCCCCGCTCTCGCGGGGAGAGGGAATCAGAGCCCCCGACACGATCTCCGTCGACTGTCAATCGCCGGTGGAGGTCCCGATCCGGTCGAGGCGGCGCGCCTCTGCGTGGCGCCCTTGCGCGTCGAGCGTGCCGGCCAGCGCGCGAAGGAGGCGGCGGTCGGCGTCGTCGATCTCGGGCAAGTGGCCGATCGGCGCCGCGCCGGGCGGGTGCGCGATCCGGCGGCGGATCGTCGCGTCGACCACCACGATTCCCGCCAGCAGGCCGACCAGCAGACCGAGGATGGCGATCCCGCGACGGGGACCGAGCAGCCAGGCGAACGCGCCGCGCGGCCGCGCGATCTCCGCCTCGGCCAGCCGCGCGGCCACTTCCATCGCGTTGGCCGGACGATCCGCAGGATTGTGCGCCAGACAATCCCGACAGAGGCGGCCGAGGCGCGCCTCGAACGACGATGCGTTCGGCGCCATCGCTTGGCGCAGGATTAGCCCCTGGCTGCCGCCCTCCCACTCGGGCCGCCGCTGGTAGAGCAGCTCGTGCAAGATCGACCCGAACTGCCAGACGTCGGAGCGCTGATCGGATCTGTGCCCCATCGCGGTCTCGGGCGGCATGTAGCGCGGCGTGCCGCCTTCGATGGTGGTGTCGGCCCCCGCGTCGATGGCGAGCCCGAAGTCCGACAGCACCAGACGTCCGTCGGCCATGCGCAGGACGTTCTGGGGGGTCACGTCCCGGTGGGTGATCCCCACCAGGTGGATGGCGGCCAGCCCCGCGCAGATCGCGCGCGCATCCACCAGCCGCTCTTCGAGGGATCGCGCCCCGCCGTCGCGCAGCGTGTCGCGCAGCGTGCCGCCCGTGGCCAGCTCCATCGAGACGAACCAATGACCGTCGGCGTTCCCCAGATCGAACACCCGGCAGACGTTGGCGTGGCGGATGGCGCGCGCCACCCGCACCTCGCGCGCGAGCCGCTTGATCCAGGTCTTTTCGCGCGCGCGATCGGGACGCAGGATCTTGAGCGCGATGGGTTCCCCCAGCACCCGATCCCAGGCGCGAAAGACCTGACCGCTGCCCCCGTCGCCGATGGTCGCTTCAATCTGATAGCGGGCCGCGAGCACCGCGCCCGCCACCAGCTCGACCGGCTGCGCGTCGAAGAAGCTCCCCAGCTCGACTGTCCGTTCGATATCCGGGGCGTCCTGGTTGGAGGTTTTGGGCATTTCTTCGGCCGATGGACCGACGCCCCCTCCGGCGGGTACCGGCAGGATATAGCGCCTCGTCGCGCAACATCAAGGGTCGCTGCGGCTCAGGTCCCGGTGCGGGTCGAGAGCCAGCGATCGATCTCGACCAGGCGCGGCGCCGCGGTGGGACTGTGCGCGTAGGCGGCCCGCGCCTCGGCCGCCAGGCGCAGAGCGCGATCCCGCGTCGTGTTGGTCTCCCAGAGCGCGCGCGCCAAACCGAAATCGGTTTCGGCGCAGAGCGCGGGATCTTTTTCGTGCGCCGCGCGAATCCGCTGCGCGCGTTCGAGCGGAACGATCGCCGCCGCGGGCTGGTGGTCGGCCAGATAGCTCTCGCCCAGGCCCGTCAGGGGATAGGCCAGGTTGGTGCTCTCCGTGCCGTAGGTTCGCTCCTCGATGGTGAGGGCCCGCTCGTAGGCGGTGCGCGCCTCGGTGTGGCGACCGAGCTTGTCGAGAGTCTCGCCCTTGTTCGAGATGAAGGTCGCGACCAGCGGGTGCTCGCCGCCCACGTCTTGCCCCAGATCCTCGATCGCGCGGTCCAGGTGGTCGAGCGCCTCGCCGTAACGTCCCATGTCGGAGAGCGTGAGCGCCAGGTTGTTGAGACTCCCCGCGATGTCACCGCGGCTGGCGCCCGAGCGCTCCTTGAACGCGAGGGCGCGCCGATCGTGCTCGAGCGCCTCCGCGTTCCGCCCCTGCCGCCGTCGGTTGTCGGCGATGTGCATCTCCAACCAGGCGCGCAGCCGATCGTGGCCCCCGATCCGCTTCAAGATGGCGTCGGCGTCGCTGCTCCAGTCGTCCGCCTCCTCGTACTGCCCGCGGCGGCCCGAGGAATACACCAGCATGACGGCGGCCTCGGCCCGGAGCTCGTCGTATCGAGAGGCCTCCGCCAGCCAGACCACCTCCTTGAACGCCTCGTGGGCCGCGTCGTTGTCGCCCGACAGCTCCTCGACCTCGCCCAGGAGCACCAGGGCCTCGGCCAGCGCCGGCGGGTAGTGGACCCGGCGCGCGTCGGCGACCAGCGTGCGCAGGCCGTCGGTGGCGCGCTCTTCGTTCCCCGAATCGTGGAGCGCCTTGGCGTCGGCGATACCGCCGCGGATCCGCGCCACCTCGTTGCGCCCGGCCGGGTCGGCCGGCGGCGGCAACACGTTGCGCAGGAGCCTCGGGTCGGAACAGAGCTCCAGCGTCCCGAGCGCGCCGACGGCGTTGACGGCGTTGTCGACCACGTCGCCGTCGGCGTGCGCGAAGAGCTGGGAGAGCGACCGCACGCCGGTCAGCCGGTCGCGCAGGCAGGCCATCCGGAGATCGAGGATCTCGGCCGACTGTTCGCCGCGCACGTTGGTCGCCTCGCAGGCCTCGGTGTAGGTGCCGCTCCAGCGGGTCAGATAATCTTCCAGCAGTCGGTTGACGCTCCAGAAGGTGTCGCCGGCGTAGGATCGTCCGCTGCGCTCGAAGGCCAGCCGCACCAGCGATTTCGTGCGCGAGTCCCAGACCCCGTCCATCTTCTCGCCGGCCGCGCGACAGAGCCTGGGACGCTCCGAGATCTGGATCGAGCGGGCGACGCTGCCGAGCGCGATGAGGACCAGCGCCGCCAATCCGATCCGCCGGTGGCGCCGCGCCAGTCCCTTCGCGCGCAGCCAGAGCAGCTCGAGCGGCGCGCGGGGCCGCGCGATCTCGGCCGCGGCCAGGCGCCCCGCGACCACCATCGCCGTCGGTGGTCGCAGGGCGGGGTTCGACGCCAGGCAATCGGCGCACAGCCGCGCCAGCTCCTCCTCGACCGGCGAGGCCGCGGGCGGCAGCGGCGATTTCATGGTCACGCGCTCGCCTTCGTGATCGAAGGTGGGCCTGCCGCCGAACAGGATCTCGTGCAGGATCACGCCGAGCTGCCAGACGTCGGCCCGCTGGTCGCCGCGCGCGCCGAGCAGCGTCTCGGGCGGCATGTAGTTCGGCGTGCCGCCGTGGACGGTGGTGTTGGCCGTCATCTCGATGGCGAGGCCGAAGTCGGTGAGGACCAGACGGCCGTCGCCCATCCGCAGCACGTTCTGCGGCGTCACGTCGCGGTGGATGATGCCGACCGCGTGGATGGCCGCCAGGCCCGCGCAGATCGCGCGCGCGTCCTCGAGCCGCTCGGGCAGGGGCCGGCGGGCAGATTGGCCGTCCTGCACCAGATCGCGCAACGTCCCGCCCGCCCCCAGCTCCATCGTCACGAACCAGTGACCGTCGGCGTGCCCCAGCTCGAACACCCGGCAGACGTTGGGGTGCCGGATCGCGCGGGCCACCTTCACCTCCCGGGCCAGGCGCTTGATCCAGCTGCGCTCGCGGGCGCGCTCCGGCAGCAAAATCTTGATCGCAATCGGCTCGCCCAGCACCCGATCCCAGGCGCGGTGGACGGTCCCGCTGCCGCCCCGTCCCAGCGTCGCCTCGATCTGATAACGCCCCGCCAGCACGGCCCCCGGGCCAATCTCGAGCGCGGGCGAAGTCTGCCGCGTCGCGGTTCCCGTGGTGATGGTCCGCTCCGGCTCGTCGACCACCGTATCTTGCGGGAATTTGGCTGGATCGTCGTCTTCTGTCACGCCGCTTTCCCTCAACCGCCGCGCCCGTGTATACCTTGGCGCCCTGGGGACGGATCAAGGTTAAGTCGCGATGCCCAGCCAAGACAACGTGGTCAGTCAAACCATCCCGCACCGGAGCGGGGGCAGCCGTGAGGTGGTTCGCCGGGGCGTGCTGGCCGTGGTCGGCGACGGGGCGTCGCTCGACAGCCTGCGCGCGGCGCGGATGGTGCCGATGACGGCCCTCTCGCTGGACATCGGCCGGCGCCCCCCCGCCGTGGAAGGGCGCGAGACCCTGACCCTCCCCGATGGCACCGTTTCGAGCCTCCACGCGCGCATCCAACGGGCGGCCGACGGATCGGACATGTTCGTGATCCAGGATCTCGGCAGCACCAACGGCACCTACGTGGACGGGCGCAAGGTGCTCGGGCCCACGCCGCTCGGTAGCGGAGCGGTGCTGTTTCTCGGTTCCCACGTGCTGGTCTTTCGGCTGGTCACGGCGGCGGAGATGGACGCGATCGAAGAGGACGCGGCCCGGCCCTTGACGCCGGTTCCCACCTTGTCGCCCACGCTGGCGGTCACGGCGGCCAAGCTCCGGCGGCTGGCCCGCTCGGAGGCCGAGATCTTGCTAGTCGGCGAGACGGGGGTCGGCAAGGAGGTGTTCGCCACCGCCGTGCACGAGCTGTCGGGCCGCACCGGCAAGCTGGTGGCCATCAACTGCGCCGCGATCCCACGCGAGCTGGTCGAAAGCGAGCTGTTCGGCTACGAGAAGGGCGCCCATTCGACGGCGCAGGCCCGCAAGGTCGGCCTGGTCGAGGCGGCCAACGGGGGCACCCTGTTCCTGGACGAGATCGGCGAGATGCCGATCGAGCTGCAATCGAAGTTGCTGCGGTTTCTCCAGGACCGGCGCTTCTCGCCGCTCGGGTCGACCCGGGTCATCGAGGCCGACATCCGGATCGTGGCGGCGACCAGCCGGGTGGCGCTCGAAAAAGGGGCGCATGTCCAGGAGGCGCTGCTCGGGCGCCTGGGCGCCCAGCCGATCGTGCTGCCGCCGCTGCGCGATCGAATCGAGGACGTCGGCCGGCTCTGCGCCTACTTCCTGCGCGACGTCACCGATGGTCGAACCTTCGAGCCGGAGGCGTTCAAGGCGCTCATGCTCCACGACTGGCCGCTCAACGTCCGCGAGCTCCTCAAGGTGATCACCGAAGCGGAGGTCTTGAGCCGCAGCACGCCCGCGATCGGGTTCGAGCACCTGCCGAGCGCCATCGTCTCGAAGCTCCAGCTCGACATCGGCGACGAGTTCGAGGACACCAACGTCGATCCGGAGCCGCGGCCGCTGGACGACACCGACCGCGGCGGCGCAGAGCTGCTGGTCACCTCCGCGCCGACGACCCGCCTGCGCCGCCCGGCGCCGACGCGCGAGGAACTGGTGCGCGAGCTGACCGAGAGCAAGGGGAGCGTGGCCCAGGTGGCCCGCCGCCTGGGCCGGCAGTATGCGGTGGTCTGGCGCTGCATCCAGCGCTACGGCATCGACGCCGGCAGCTTCCGCAGCGGCGGGCACGTCTGATGGCGACCCCCCCGCAGATCGTGCTCCGCAAGGGGCGCGCGCGTCCCCTCTGGTTCGGACACCCCTGGGTCTACGCCAACGCCATCGCGCGGACCGACGGCGAGCCGGCGGCCGGCGACGTCGTCTCGCTGGTCGACCACGACGGACGTCTCATCGGCCGCGGTTTCTACAACCCGCGCTCGCAGATTCCGATTCGCCTCTGCACCCGCGCCGACGAGCCGGTGGATGCCGCGTTCTTCCGCAAGCGCATCCAGCGGGCCCGGGCGGCGCGCAGCCGGCTCGGTCTCCCGTCGGAGTCGACCACCGCGTACCGCCTCATCAACAGCGAGGGCGACGACCTGCCCGGCCTCGTCGTCGACGTCTACGGCGACGCGGCGGTCGCGCAGGTGACGACGCTCGGCATCGCGAATCGGCGGAACGAGATCTTCGACGCGCTCGAGGCGGAGCTACCGATCAAGACGTTGTTCGAGATCTCGCCGGCCTCATACGCCGAGCTGGAGGGCTTCGCCCCCGCCTCGCGGGTCGCGCGGGGCGCGCAGCGGACCAGCATCCCGGTGCTGGAAAACGGCATCGCGCTGGAGGTCGAGCCGCTCTCCGGGCAGAAGACCGGAATGTTCATCGACCAGCGCGAGACGCGCGCCCGGGTGGGGACGCTGGCGCGCGGCGCCCGGGTCCTCGACGTGTACGCCTACGCGGGGGGGTTCGCGCTGGCGGCCGCGCGCGGTGGCGCCGCCGCGATCACCGCCGTCGACAGCTCGGCGCGCGCGGTGGCGCGCATCGAGGCGCACGCGGCGCAAAACGGCGCCAAAATCGGCGCCGTCGAGGCCGACGCTTTTCGCTACCTCGAGACCACCACCCCCAAGTCCTTCGATCTGATCGTCATCGACCCGCCCAAGTTCGCGCGCGCCCGCAAGGACCTGGAGGCCGCGCGCAAGGGGTACGAGCGGCTCAACGCGCTGGCGCTGCAGGCCGCCGCGCCCGGCGCCGTGCTGGTGACCTGTTCCTGCTCGCAGAACGTCGACGCCGAGACCTTCGAGCGCATCGTGGCCGCGGGCGCCAAGCAGGCCGGCCGCGAAGTCCGGATCTTCGAACGCCGCGGCCCCGCCGCCGACCATCTGCTCCCCCCCGGGTTCACCGAGGGCCAGTACCTCAAAGTCCTCTTCTGCTACGTGGTCTAGGGCGCGGGATGCACGCCGCTGGGCGTGCCGTGGAGCACCGCCAGGTAGTAGACCAGCATCGCGATGATGGTCGCGAGCGAGATCCATTCGAAGGGGATGCGGCCGAACAGCTTCCAGCGCGGCGCGAAGAAGCGGCCGTGCGACCGGCGGTAGATCTGCTGCTTGATGTCGGGCAGAAAGCTGGGCGGCGCCGCCTGCTTGAGCTTGCCGAGCGAGCCGACCGTGCGCCGGAACGACGTCAGCTCCGTGCGACATTGAATGCAGGCCGCCAGGTGCTGCTCCACCTCGAGCCGCTCGCGCTCGGGGAGCGTCCCGTCTACAAAGTCGGAAAACGCGCTCTGTGCCTGTCCGTGGTCCATCGCTATCTCGTGTGCTTGTCGAGCTCTTCTTTGATCGCCATCCGCGCCCGGTGCAGCCGCGATTTTATCGTCCCCTCCGGCAGACCGGTGATCTCCCCGATCTCTTGATACGACAGCTCCTCGACGTCCCGCAAAATCACCAGGAGGCGGTGCTCCTCGTCGAGCGCCGCGATGGCCCGCTGCATGAGCGCCTCCAGCTCGGCCGCCTCCATCAGCACATCGGGGCCGTCGATGTGCCCCTGCAGGACCGGCGCCGGCGTCCCCGCGGTGGCAGGCGCCTGCAGCGCGTCGTCGATTTCCCCGCCGTCGGTCGGCCGCCGCGACAGGTACTTGATCCGGTTCTTGCTCTGGTTGGCGGCGATGCGCAGCAACCAGGTCGAGAACTTCGCCTCGCCCCGGAAGCCGTCGACCGTCTTGAAGACGGTGATGAAGACCTCCTGCGCGACGTCCTCGGCCTCGTGGCGGTTGCCCAGCATCCGGTAGACCAGGCTGAACACCTTGTCGCCGTAGAGCTGGACGATCTCGTCGAACGCCTGTCCGTCGCGCTCCTTGAGCCGGGCGATGAGCAGCCGCTCGGCGAGGCTCATCGTGTAGGGGCCCCGTTCCCGCCGCGCCCGCGCAAACCGGAGCGTCGCCTCCACGTCTGTATGGACACCGACCGCGGCAAAAGGTTCCCTCGGGTCACGGATCGGTCACGGCGGCGGAGGCGGCGTCTGGTCGGCGGGGACGAAGAGCCGCAGGCTGAGCCCCACCACGGTCTCGCGCGGGCGCTCGACGCCCGGGGTCACCTCGCTGCGGAGCAGGTCCTGGCGCAGGCCCGCGTCGAAAGCGCCCAGCTCCGAGATCGCCGAGAACCCCAGGGTTGCATAACCGTTGCCGGTCACGGCGTCGTAGCCGCCACCGGCCCGCACCCCGAACCGCGCCGCGATGGTGAGATCGGCGCCGCCCATGATCGAGGTCCCCTTGCGCCCGGTCTGGTTGTCGGGCGTCAACCGGGTGAGCCCGTCCAGCGCGATCACCAGACTCGGCGCCGGAATGAGCGCCACGCCGTACCCGATCCCCTGCGTCGCCTGGCTGTTGCCGAGATCGCGCAGGTTGGTGCCGATGACCGCCAGCGAGACGATCGACGTCGGACGCACCGTCGCGCCCACGTCGAAGGTGAGGCCGCCGCCGTGGCCGGTCACGACGTCGTCGTCCTCCAGCTTGAAGTACTTGATGGTCGCCCCGAGCGAGAAGAATTCGCTGAACGGCAGCGACAGCGCCCCGCCGGCTTCGTGACCGGACGCGACCAGGCCGCCGCCGCGATCGGCCGTGTGGTAGGTGTAGTAGAGACCGCCGGCCAGGTTGTACGACGAGGTGCTGTCGACAATCGACGCGTGCAGGAAGCTGTCGGAGAGACGGCTGGTGGCGGGGAGTGAGGCGGGGGCATTCGCCGCGCTCGCGTAGCCGTAGGCCGCCTCGACGTCGTAGGCCTTGGCCAGCGACATCCCCGACGGGTTGAGCAGGGGCCCCTCGTCGCCGATGGCCCAGGCCCGCGACGCCCCGCCCATGCCGAGCGACCGGGTCCCGGAAAAATCCTCGAACGCCCGCGCCGACGACGCGAACGCGGCGGTCACCACGATCGCGAGCAGGAGATGGCGCACGGCCGCAGTCTACGGCCACGGCGCGCTACCTCCAATTACGCTCTGCCAGGCTGGCGTATCCCTCCCACCCGACGACGACGTGATCGAGCACCGGGATCCCGCAGAGATCGCCCACCGCGCGCAGCCGCGCGGTCAGCTCGACGTCGGCGCGGCTGGGGGCCGGATCGCCCGACGGGTGGTTGTGGCAGAAGATCACGGCGGCGGTGGCCTGCCGGATGAGCGGACGGAAGACGTCGCGCGGGTGAATCTCGACACCCGTGAGCGACCCGCGCGCCAGACAGTGCTCGCTCTGCACGCGGTGGCGCACGTCGAGACCCAGCGCCCAGAACTCTTCGACCGGCAGCGGCGCCAGGCGGCTCCTGAAATACGTCCAGACCTCGGACGCGCCGGCCACCCGCTGGCCGCGTTCGGGTCGCCCGGCGACCGCCCGCCGCCCGAGCTCGAGCGCCGCCAGCACCTGCGTCGCCCGCACCGGCCCGATCCCGGCGAAGGTGGCCAGCTCCCGGGAGGTCGCCCGCAGGAGCCCGCCCACGCCGTCGAGGCCGCGCAGAACGGCGCTGGCCACGTCGAGGGCGCTCGCGCCGCGCGTCCCGGCGCCCAGCACCACCGCCAGCAGCTCGCTGTCGGTGAGGTGCTCCGCGCCGCGCGCCGCCAGCCGCTCGCGCGGGCGGGCGCCCGGTTCCAAGGCCGCCATCGACGTCATCGACCCCTACCTAGCGCAACGGTCGTGCCACCGCGGATTGGCGACAACCTGGCTACTTTCGGCGGTCGATTTTGCTAGGCAATTTCGCCAAATTAATGACTTGGCCTTGCCGGAAAGCCGTGTTAGCTTCTCCTTCGACGCTCGTGGACTGCGGCAATTTGGCCGCACCGGCGTTTGGCGGGTCGCAGTCGTTTACAACGACCCCCGAAGCTTTTTTTTGGCGATTTTCCGCAACTGGGGTGCAAGAGGGTTGGTTGGATTGGCGGGCATACGCGCCCGATTTCACAGGAGTTGAGACTGAGTTCCGAAGACGAATTTCGGGCGGCCGCTGGCGCTGACACCGCCGTGGGCCCCGAGCAGGACACCATTATTTCTCCAGAACCGCCTGCGGGCTCCACCGCGGCTCCGGCCGGGGTGAGCTTCGACGACGGCGTACCGACCATCGTGATCCGGCGGTCGGAGATCGACGACGACGAGCCGGCGGCCCCGATCGCGGCCCCGGTCGCGGCCCCGCTGCCGGAAGTGCCGCCCTCGCCCGATCTCCTGCGCGCGCTCGAGAAGATGCGCGAGGTGTTCCGGATCCGCGAGCTGCGCCCGGGACAGGCCGAGATCATCGAATCGGTGCTGGCCGGGCGCGACACGCTCGCGATCATGCCGACCGGGAGCGGCAAGTCGCTCACCTATCAACTGCCGGCGCTGGTGCTGCCGGGACCGACGCTGGTGGTCTCGCCGCTGCTGGCGCTCATCGAAGATCAGTTCAACAAGCTCAAGGCCGCGGGCGTCGCGGTCATCCGGATCGACTCGACCCGCACCGCCAAGGAGCGGGCGGCCGATCTGGCGGCGGTTCGCGATGGCACGGTCCGCCTGGTCATGATCACGCCCGAGTCGGTGAACTCGCCGGCCGTGCAAGATGCACTGGCGGGGGTGAAGTTCTCCCTCTTCTGCGTCGACGAGGCGCACTGCGTGTCGCAGTGGGGGCACGACTTCCGGCCCGCCTACCTGGGGCTGCGCCGCGCCGCCGAGGTTTTGGGCCGACCGCCGATCCTGGGCCTGACGGCGACGGCCACGCCCGCGATCGGCGACGACGTGATGGTGCAGCTGGGGATGAAGGACGCGAAGGTCTGCCGCGTCTCGTTCCACCGGCCGAACCTGGCCTTCGACGTCCGCAAGGTCGCCGGCGAGGGGGACAAGCTGCGCCAGCTGGGCGTACTGATCGCGCGGCTGCGCCGACCGGGCATCATCTACTGCGCGACGGTGCGCGCCGTCGACGAGCTATACGTCGCGCTCCGCCACGGGAAGATCCCCGTCGAGCGCTACAACGGCAAGATGACCACCGAGGAGCGCGAGAAGGCGCAGGCCTCGTTCATGGAGCCCGGGCGCAAGGTCGTCATGATCGCGACCAACGCCTTCGGTCTCGGCATCGACAAGCCCGACATCCGCTACATCATCCACTACCAGATGCCGGGCTCGCCGGAGTCCTACGTGCAGGAGGCCGGACGCGCCGGCCGCGACGGCAAGCCGGCCCGCTGCGTGCTGCTGTTCCAGCCCGACGACATCGCGATCCAGGAGTACTTCCTCAAAGAAGCCCATCCGACCAAGTCGCAGGCGCGCATGGTCGCCGAGGGGCTCTACGCCTGGAGCGACGAGGGCAAGGAGGTTTCGGTCCGCGACCTGGCGCTCTCGATGGCGCTCCCCCAGCCGCGGGTGCGCGTGGTCCTGTCGGTGCTCGAGGCGATGGGCGTGGCGGAAGAGGTGAAGGCGGCCCGCTGGAAGGGCGTCGAGCCGCGACCGACCCGCGAGCAGATCGACAAGGCCGCGCAGGTGTTCGAGGCGCGCCGCATCTCGGATCGCCGTCGCCTCGAGTCGCTGCTGGGCTACATGAACACGCAGCGCTGCCGGGTGCAGATGTTGCGCGCCTACTTCGGCGAGCCCGAGGGGGAAAAGTGCGGCATCTGCGACTCGGACGCCGGGCTCGACAGCGAGGTGTTCGATTCGGGATCGGCCGACGAGCGCCACGGCTTGCACGCGGCCACCGACTTCCACGCCCGCCCGCGGCGACGCCGGCGGGGGCGCGGGATGCACGATGCGCCGCTGCCCGGGATGCCGCAGGCACCGCCGTCGCTGCCCGCGCAGCCGGTGGCGCCCGTGTTCGAGTGGGCGATCCCGAGCGATCTCCTGCCGCCGCTGCCCGAGTACGAAATGCCGGCGGTCGCGGAGAGCGAGAACAGCTTCGACGAGACGCTCTGGGCCGACGCGGCGCAGAGCGCCGGCGAGCCGCTGTCGGGCGAGGTCGTGATCCCGCCCGAGGACGACTGGACCGTGGCCGCCCTCGAGACGATAGCCGCCGACCTCCTCGCGCCGACGGCCGACGGCGCCCCGCTGCCCACCGAGGATGCGATCGGCAAGCCCGCAGGCGACGGCCTCGGCACGGGCTGGGCGTCGGTCCGCGACGCGAACATTCGCCCCTACAACGAGTGGCGTCCGACCGTGCCGGTGACGTTGCCGGTCTTGATCGTTCGACCCAGCGCGAACGTCGCGCAGGGATCGCAGAGTCAATCGTTCCACGGGGGTGGCGGGCCCCAGCGCGGCGGCGGTCAGGGCGGGGGCGGTCATTCGGGCCGCCCCGGATTTAGCGCCAAGGGACAGATGCCCGGCAAAGGCCAGCGCCGACGACGGGGCCGCGACCGAGACCGCGAACGCGAACGGCCGAAGCACGATCAGCCCCGCAACCGCGATCGCGGCCCGCGCCTCCCCGGCTTCTACAATCCCGGCGGGGATTAGCGTGGGACTCGGTCGAGCAAAGCTCGTCCCTCTATGTGAATCGGAACCCTGGGAGGGTTCCGCGCCTCCCGCGATGAGCTCGGTCGAGCAAAGCTCGTCCTCCCTCGACGCGATCTACGCGCCTTTTAGCCAGTCGGTGAAGTGGCGGATGCCGGCCTCCATCGGGACGCGGGGCGCGTAGCCGAGGGCGCGGGCGGAGAGCGTGATGTCGGCGAGGGTGCGCTTCATGTCGCCGGGTTGCTCCGGGCGCCAGACCACCTGTGGAGTTTTCCCCAGCGCCCGTCCCAGCAGATCGACCAGCTGCAGGAGCGTCGTCGTGTGCGAGCCCCCCAGGTTGTAGATGCGAAAGTCGGGCGCCGCCCCGGTCGCCGCGTCGATGGCGGCGACCACCCCGTCGACGATGTCGTCGATGAAGGTGTAGTCGCGCGAGCTGCTGCCGTCGCCGAAGAGCTCGATCGGCTGCCCGGCGGCGATGAGGCGGGCGAACTTGTGGATGGCGAGATCGGGCCGCTGGCGCGGGCCGTAGACGGTGAAGAACCGCAGGCAGGTAACGTCGAGCGCCAGCAGGTGGTGCGCGACGAAGAGCAGCAGCTCGCCGGCGCGCTTGGTCGAGGCGTAAGGCGAGACCGGTTTGAGACAGGGATCGGATTCCTTGAAGGGCGGCTGGCTGTCGAGGCCGTAGACCGACGATGACGAAGCGAAGACCAGCCGCCGCACGCCGTGCCCGGCGGCGGCGTCGACCACCCGCTGGGTGCCGGTGACGTTCACCTCGGCGTAGCGCGCCGGATTCTCCAGCGATGGGCGCACGCCGGCCAGCGCCGCCAGGTGCACCACCAGGTCGGGCCGGCGCGGCGCGAACGCCCGCTCGAGCGCCGCCGCGTCGCGGATGTCCCCCTCGACCAGCGAGAACCGCGCCTCGCGGCGCAGCGCCGCCAGGTTCGCCTCCTTGATGGCGCGGCCGTAAAAGGGATCGAAGTTGTCGAAGCCGACCACCTCGTCGCCCCGCGCGCACAACCGTTCGGCCAGGTGCGATCCGATGAAGCCTGCGGCGCCGGTGATCAGGATGAGCATCGTGGCGGCCCGGAGGATAACAATCTATCGGGTCGCCGTCTGGTTCTGACCGCCGGCCTGGGCGGCCGACGTGACGCGCAGATGGAGCAAGAATTCCACGTTGCCCTTGCCGCCGGTGATCGGCGAGACGGTGTCCGCCAAGGCGTCGTAGCCCAGCGCCGTGGCCGCCGCGCGGACCTCGCCGAGCGCCCGCGCGCGCGCCGCCTCGTCGCGCACGATGCCGCCCTTGCCGACATCGGCGCGCCCCACCTCGAACTGCGGCTTGACCAGCGCCACCAGATCGGCGCCCAGCTCGGCGAGCGGCGGCAGCGCCGGAAGCACCAGCCGCAGCGAGATGAAGGAGACGTCGACGACGATCAGATCGACCGGTTCGGGGAGCAGATCCGGCTGCGCCAGCCGGATGTTCACCCGGTCGAGCACGCGCACCCGGGGGTCCGAGGCGATCTTCCAGTCGAGCTGTCCGTGGCCGACGTCGACGCAGGTGACGCGCGCGGCCCCGCGCTGCAGCAGGCAGTCGGTGAATCCCCCCGTCGAGGCCCCCACGTCGAGCGCCACCCGACCGCGCACCTCGACGCCGAACACGTCCAGCGCGTGCGCGAGCTTGAGGCCGCCACGCGACACGTAGGGCATCGGCGCGGAGCGCAGCCGCAGCTCGGCCGTCCCGTCGACCAGCTCGCCCGCTTTGTCGATTGGGCGATCGCCCGCCAGCACCTCGCCCGCCAGGATGAGCGCGCGCGCTTTTTCGCGCGAGGCCGCGAGGCCCTGTTCGACCAGCGCCAGATCCGCGCGGATCCGTTTGGGCGCTGGACCCCGCTCGCCGCTCGGCCCCATGGCCGGCGATGATACCGCCGCCGGGGGGAAACCCCGCGGAAGCCACCTGGCGGGTCTAGCCTCTGGAGCAGGCTGCCGACACCTGCATCGGCGACAAGTCGTGCGCCTCGGCGACCTTCAACTGCGGCGGTAGCTGCGGCAGCATCGTCCCCTGAGGCCCGCCAGGTGGGGAGGCCTGAACGGCTGGCCGCGGGAGGCCCGGATGCTCGCCGCGCGGGGCGGTTGCAAAGCGACGGCCGCTGCGTAGAATGTCGCCGCGCTCGACACCGGGTCGAACGCGTTGGGGATGTAGCTCAGCTGGGAGAGCGCCTGAATCGCACTCAGGAGGCCGACGGTTCGATCCCGTTCATCTCCACGATTTTCTTACTGTTTTCCAGGCAGAAGCGGACAAAAACGGGGTTGGGAAACGATTGGGAAACGGTTGCTCCCGGGTTTCCCATCGTTCAGGCGCTCAGTTGCGCCCCCCCGCCAGCACCTTGAGGACCTGCCGCTGCTGCGCGTTCGCGACGGCGCCCGGCTGGACGTAGCTTCCAGCCGTCGTCTTCTCGAACGACTCGTGACCCAGCGCCGCCGCCACCGCGTGACCGGTTATCCCGCTGTCCACGGCCAGGGTCGAATGCAGCCCCCTCATCCCGTGCGCGGTGATCTCCGGAACCCCTGCTTCGCGACAGATTCGCTGCACCCATTCCCGCGGCCAGTCCCTCCAGTGGCTCCCGAACAGCAGGTCTTGAGGCCCCTTCCCCCTCGCGATCTGCCGAAGATACCCGCGGACAGGTTCCGGCACCTGGAGGGTTCGCCTCCCGGCAGCGGTCTTCGTCTCTGGGATCCATAGCAGCCGACCCTCGTCATCGAGATCGCGCACCAACCTGGTGATGATCTCGGTGGCCCTCATCCCCAACAGCAACGCCAGCATGGCCGCCACCGCCCCCTCCTCCCCCGCGTCTGCCCGCTCGGTCGCCTTCGCCAGCCACGTCCTCGCCTCGTCGATCCGGATCTGCTCCTTGCCGTGCCGCCGCCGCCCAACGCCCTCAATACCGTCTAGAGGATTCCGGGCGATCCACTTCTTCCCCACGCACCACTTCAGGAACGATCTTGCCTCCGCGAGGATGTTGCGATGTGAGTCGACGGCGAGCGCCTTTCCGCCCTTCGCCTTCCTCCGACGAAGGCCCGCGTAGAGCTCCGCGCCCATCTTCGGCGTGATGCTCGACAGCGCTTCGCCATCCAACCCCCGAACCACCTTCCCCTCCTCATCGACCTCGCAGAAGAACATCCCGAGACGGTACTCGGTGTCTTCCACCGAGCCCGGCTTGTTCTGTTTCTCGGTGCGCAAGTACATCTTGTATGCCTTCTCCGCGTCCTCGATCGTTCGTTCCTCGGCGGCTTGCATCTCCCGGAAAGCCAAGCGGATCACCTTCGCCGCTTCTGCTTGCGTCGCATAGTCGCGATAAGTCCTTTCGCCTCCTCCGCTAACCACGATGACTCGCCACTTTCCTCGTCGTGAGTACGGGCCGAGCACGCGCTCGCCCCTTCTTTTCTGCGCCATGTTCCATTCTCCTTCCTCCCTCGGCGCAGCAGATCGTCAGCATCGGCGACGATACCACGCTGGATCAGAATCGTGGCCACCTGGTCGGCCACCGCGCGTGCGAACTCCGCGAGGTGACCGACAGCACCTACCTCAGGGGCTGGAGTCGGATCGCCAACGCGCGGTGCTTCGGCCGCCCCCTCGTTCGAGATCGCGCTGCTGATCGATCGGCGACCGCTCAAGACTCACCCCCTATCTGACCTTCGCGTACTGGATGGAACATGCCGCGGCCATCAGCAGCAGGCTCAGCAGGGAGGACGATGAGAAAGCGCTTGGTCATGGCAGGCAGGACAACCCAGATGACAGACACTCGGACCGCACACAGGCCAGTTGCGGGTACGTTGACGGGAACTGCTGTCCGTAGCGTCGGCGCCGGCGTGTCGTCATCCTCGATCGGCGCAGGCGTGGTTTTGGTCGCATCGCTCACCGCACAAATCTCCTGGCTTTGCTGTTTTTCTTTGGACCTCGGCCGCGAGCGCCACCCTGTCCCTGGCACTTGTC
>OCTA010001254.1_pt1 | contig 23423 bp, 21 predicted proteins | sample 1538991 | NCBI WGS metagenome assembly OCTA01 (sample SAMEA3539302, study PRJEB22396) | soil metagenome | biome: tundra; feature: field; material: soil | place: USA | collected 2010-05 | depth 0.15 m | reverse complement strand
ATCCGTGCAGAGCCCGTACAGCGGCAGTGCGGCGCAGCAATCGACCGGCGATGGAACATTATCATTGACACTCGCGGATGCCCTTGCGCGAGGATTGAAATTCAACCTCGGAGCGTTGACGCAAGCATCGTCCGTCAAGCAAGCACAGGGTGAGAGAGAAGTTGCGAAGAGTGCCCTCCTGCCGACAGTCAACACCGAGGTTAGCGAGGAATTCGAACGTATTAATCTCAGAACAACCGGCGTGGAGTCGAGCACGTTCCCCACCGCATCGAAGTTCAATTTCTACGACGCGCGCGCGGCGCGTTTAGAACAATCAGTGTTCGATCTTGTCAGGACCGATAACCTCCACAGCGCAACTGAAAACCTCAAGGCAACGATGAACGGCGCTCGCGATTCGCGAGACCTAGTCGTTCTAGCAGTTGGCGGAGCGTATTTGCAATTGATCGCAACACAAGCGCGCGTCAGCGCCGCGCAAGCCCAGGTAGAAACGTCACGTGCTATCGACCAGCAAGCGGCGGACCGGCTCGCAGCGGGTCTGGCTGCTCGGATCGACGTCACGCGATCGCAAGTGCAATTACAAACAGAGCAGCAGCGCCTGCGTTCGCTGCGCGCGGATCTCGATACTCAAAAGCTTCGTTTGGCCCGAATTATAGGTTTGTCTTTAGGACAACATTTTGAAATTGCCGACAGCTACCGCTATTCGCCAGTCGTTGACTTGACAGAGTCTGCAGCACTGCAACTGGCCATGGAGCGCAGAAACGATTTGCAAGCAGCCACGTCCGCCGTTAAAGCCGCTGAGCAGTCTGTCAAGGCTGCACATGCCGAACGCCTTCCCAACCTGATAGTGTCGGCAGATTTTGGTGCAGCCGGGAGGACTCCCACTCGCCATTCCACAGGTGTCTACAGCGTGTATGGAACGTTGACGATTCCCCTCTACGAAGGGGGACGAATTCATGGCGACATCGATCAGGCAGCGGCCGCGCTACAGCAGCGTAAGAGCGAGTTTGAAGACTTGCGCGGCCAAGTCGATCAAGATGTCCGGCAATCATTCATAGACTTGAATGCTGCGGCCGGCCAGGTCGATGTTGCCAAGAGCAATGTAGAGCTGTCGCATGACACGTTGACTCAGTCTCGCGATAGATTTGACGCAGGCATAGCTGACACCGTTGAAGTTGTGCAAGCTGAACAGGCCGTGGTGCAGGCAGACGACGACTATATCACCGCGGTATACCAGCACAATCTGGCAAAAGTGTCGTTAGCACGAGCTGTTGGCAACGCGGAACAGATGCTGCCGTCGCTCATGAGGAAGTGAGCATGGACGATATGCCCTCCAACGACCCCACCTATCCAAAGGACGCCGATAGCAGTTTGCTGGTTCGGATGCTGTATGACGAGCAGACTCGCCTTCGTGCCGAGATAGACGAATTGCGCCGTAAGCAAGAACAAGTGGTAAAGCAAGGGAGGACGATAAAAATTCGAAGTCCGATGGCGATCAATCTCAAGATGATCAAAACAAGAAGCCAGACGACGACAAAACCAAGAACGAGCAGAACAAGGATGGTGAAGACGGTGGGCAAAAGAAAGACGAACAGAAGAAGCCTCCTCTTAAAGATCGAGTTCGATCGTGGACGAAAGAGCATCCGCTTGGCACCGTCTTTGCAGTTGTTGGCGTCATCGTTCTGATCATTGGCTGCGTTATCTTATGGCGGTATCTGCAGAGTTACGAGAACACTGACGATGCTTTTGTCGACGGTCATACGGATCCAATCAGTTCGAGGATCAGCGGCTTCGTCACCGCGGTTTATGTTGAGAACACGAGTCGTGTCAGGAAGGGTCAGTTGCTCGTTCAATTTGACCCTAATGATTATCTGGTAGCCAAAGAGCAGGCCAGCGCCGCGTTGGCCCAAGCCCAGGCAGGCATTCGCGCCCAGACTCCCAATTTGCCAATCACTGCCACGACCCAGTCCACCGCTGTCACCAATGCCAACCTCAGTGTTGAAAGCGCGATGGCAAACCTCACTGCCGCTGAAGAGAAATACCGTTCCGCCGTAGCCGACTTGCACCAAGCCGAGGCCAATGCCGCGAACGCATCGCGTGAAGAAGGACGATACAAAGCACTTGTGGTGAAAGAAGAAGTGTCACGGGAGCTTTATGATCAGCGTGCAACGGAGGCGCGATCGGGTGAAGCCGTGGTCGCGTCCCGGCGCGAGACTGCTGACGCTGCAGAGAAAGCCATGAAGCAGGCAGAAGCTTCTCTCAACCAGGCACGCCAGCAAGCCAAGGAAGCGAGCAACAATATGCCGCGACTAATTGACATGCAGAGGGAAACGCTTGCCATGCGAAAAGCGGACGAGCAATCTGCGCGCGCGCGCTTGGACCAGGCCAACCTCAACCTGGAATACACCAGGATTTATGCCCCGGATGATGGAGTCATCGGCGACAAAACAGTCGAAATTGGAACCCAGGTGCAGCCGGGGCAGGAGCTTTTTGCGCTGACTCAAACGAACGACATCTGGGTCACTGCGAACTTCAAAGAAACGCAGATCAAGCGAATGCAGGCGGGACAACGTGTGACCGTTCACGTCGACGCCCTTTCAGCAAACTTCGATGGATATGTGGAGGCTCTTCCTGGTGCCAGCGGAGCGGTGTATAGCCTGCTGCCACCGGAGAACGCTACCGGTAATTACGTGAAGATCGTACAGCGACTTCCGGTGCGCATCCGCATCAAGCCCAACCAGGTGGGATCCGAGAGGCTGGCGCCTGGCATGTCAGTTGAACCCAAGGTCTGGGTAGACTGACTCGCATAATCGTTAAGGACATAGCCACATGCCCGGTGGAGACAGCGCTAATTGGAAACCCAGTCACAGCCCCTGGTTAATTGCCTTGGCCGTGATGATCGCCACTTTCCTGGAGGTCATGGATACCAGTATCGCGAGTGTGGCCGTGCCTTACATCGCCGGCAGTACGGCCTCCACCAACGATGAAGCAGAATGGGTACTCACCGTTTACCTCGTTGCGAATGCCGTCTTTCTGCCCGCCAGCGCATGGTTTGCGCAACGATTTGGCCGCAAGCGATTTCTGATGTTTTCCATCGTGGTATTTACAGTTGCATCCTTTGCCTGCGGCATCGCTCCAACTCTCGGATTTATTTTGATCGCGCGCTGCGTTCAAGGCGCAGGCGGTGGAGCGCTCCAACCGCTGGCACAATCGATCTTGATCGAGAGTTTTCCGCCAGAGAAACAAGGACAGGCGCTTGGACTCTACGCACTCGGTGTGGTACTGGCACCCGTTGTGGGTCCAGCCTTTGGCGGCTATCTGACTGATGCGATCTCCTGGCGCTGGGCGTTCTACATCAATGTGCCAATCGGCCTCCTTGCCATTTTTCTACAAAGCCGATTTCTTGAGGATCCGCCATACATTAAGAATGCCAAGCCGGGTAAATTCGACGGCGTTGGATTAGGACTGCTGGGCCTTTGGATTGCCTGCATGCAATATGTTCTCGACCGTGGGCAGGAAGATGACTGGTTCGGCAACACCGGCATTCGGTGGGCATTTGCCATCATGCTTATCGGGCTCATCGTTTTTTTAATATGGGAATTCAGGCATTCCGCGCCGCTCGTAAATCTGCGCGCTCTTGGAAACCGTAACCTCGCTCTCGGGTCTACTCTCGTCTTTGTGCTGGGAGCAGCTATCTATTCTTTGACTACCGTCCTACCTGTCTTCTATCAGACTTTGATGGGTTATGACGCGACTGCTGCAGGTCTTGCCGTCAGTCCTCGAGGTCTCGGGGCTGTAGTAGCATCGATCTCCGTAGGCGTACTGCTGTCTAAACTTGATCCACGAAAAATTGTGGCCACAGGCTTCGCCGTCCTCGCACTCTCTTCCATGTGGATGAGTCTACTAACCCTCGACATTTCGCCCACAACGCTTTTCTGGCCGATTACACTCAGCGGACTTGGAATGAGCATGGTATTCGTTCCACTATCCAATGTAGCGCTTGGCACGATTCCAAAAGATCAAGTAGGAAACGCGAGCGGCATCTACAACTTTCTCCGCAATATTGGAGGAAGCGTCGGTATAGCCGCAGCGAACACGATCGCACAGCGCCATTTGCAGACACACAGAAACGAGAATGCGCATTGGCTTTCTGGTGCCAGTTGGATATTGCGGCGCGAGCTGAACTTACTTGTGACGCGCATGCAGATGCACGCGGGACCGCGAAGATCACTCTTGCGAGCCTACTCGTTAATCCAGAACGGTCTCGATCATCAGTCCCAGCTTTGGGCGTACGTAGATGATTTTCGTTACCTGGCGTTGCTGTGCGCTACATGCATGCCGGTGGCTTTCTTTTTAAAGCGGGCGATGAAGGGTGAAGCCGGCGGTTAACAGATTCAAAGGCAGCTGACCAAACTCGACAGAAGCGACACAAGTCAGGAAGACGCCTTAAAATGACATTTTCAGGGTCGAAGGAAATTGAGAGTTCCACAGAATCTTCATCTTCGACGCTCAGGCTATTCTCACTTGAAAGGAAGATACAGCTGTGCTGACATTCCGTGGTATTTGGATATTTTTCCTTTCGTTGTCCGTTTGCACGCTTTCAGTAGACGCGCAAGAGCCCAAGCATGAAGTTCTACACGTAGATGCTCAAGCAGCGACGACTCCTTTCCCCCATTTCTGGGAGAAGACATTCGGCTCTGGCCGCGCGATCCTATCCTTGCGTGACAGCTATCGTACGGATCTGCGCACCGTGAAGCAGGCCACCGGGTTTGAATCGATCCGCTTTCATGGCATCCTGATGGATGAGGTCGGAGTTTACGACCCAGATCGTGTAACCAAGAATCCTGGACTTGCTGCCGAAGCCGCGCACGATTCTTCGGCTTACAACTTCTTCTATGTCGATCAGATTTACGACGGCCTGCTCGAGAACGGGGTTAAGCCGTTCGTCGAACTAAGCTTTATGCCGCGGAAGATGGCGGCCGATCCAAATCAGTTGCATCCCTTCTGGTATCACCCCGATGTCTCCCCTCCCAAGGACTACAAGCTGTGGGATGACATGATCCGGGCCCTCGCTGCCCACCTGGTCGAGCGTTATGGAATCGGCGAGGTCAGCACTTGGAAATTCGAAGTTTGGAATGAACCCAATCTTGACTTCTGGGGCGGTCGACCCAATAAAGACACATACTGGACTCTGTACGACCACACTGCCCGTGCGCTGAAATCGGTTTCACCGCGCATTCAAGTAGGTGGACCCGCAACAGCACAAGCCGCCTGGGTGCCTGATTTTCTGTCGCACGTCAAAGCAGAAAATGTTCCTGTTGACTTCGTGTCAACCCACGTCTACGCCAATGACACTGCTAAAGACGTGTTCGGCACCAGCGAGCAGATACCTCGCGACGTGATGGTGTACCGAGCGGTCAAAAAGGTGCACGATCAGATCGTTTCGTCCGCCTTTCCGCGTCTCCCATTGATCTTCTCTGAATACAACGCGAGCTACTCCAACGAACCAAACGTGACCGATGCACCATACATTGGCCCCTGGCTGGCGAACACGATTCGCCTCTGTGACGGCTTGACGGACAGCATGGACTACTGGGCTTTTTCAGACGTGTTTGAAGAGCAGGGCGTCGAACGGACGCCGTTTTATGGCGGATTCGGCCTCGTTGGCGGCGATCACATTCCCAAAGCTTCACTCAATGTCTTCCGTGCGCTACACCAGCTTGGCGGTCGTAGAATTCAACTCGATTCCGATTCAGCACTTGCAACCGCACTTCCTAATGGCGGTCTCGCGATCGCGTTATGGAACTACGCTCCTCCCACGGGTACCGGCGCTGACTACACCAAGCCCACAGGTCCCGCCGGTCCAGCGCGCACCTTTGAATTACAACTGGAACACTTGGGCCCTCATGCCCACGCCAAGCTGTTGAGGATCGATGATACGCACGGCAACTCGGTGTCAGCCTTTGACGCCATGGGTCGACCATCAGGGAGTCTGACGCCGGATCAGGTTGCGAAGCTTCAAAAGGCAGGAGAGATGGCCCCAGCGGAACCAATCAAGTTTCAAGCCGGACATACCACAATCACGGTGCCCGCACATGGTTTGGCAGTTCTCATCGTGCAGAAATAGAGCAACACTGACAGCTAGGTCGTCGCGTGGTGACGTTCGCGGCTATTGGACATCCAGGAGCAAGGTCCATCGCCTGATTGCGACCCACGCCTTCGGGCTCACCAAATTCATTCTTCGCAATCGGTCGACGGCGTCTATCTATCTCGAATGCCGTGCTGATTGAGACTTGTCGTCGCCGCGCACAACATTAACGTCTTTCGCAGTTTCAGATTCTGGAATGCTGTCACCGGATTCCGGCTTATCCGATTCATGTTCATGCTTCGATTGCTTCGTCTCGGGAGGAATCTTCATCTCGTAATGGATCGGATCATCGGGCTGGTCGGGCATAGGAACTCCTGTCTCCCCATTCGATGCCGGATTGCCGGATCATCGCTGCTCACCGACGCGATTTCGGCTCCGCAATCCTCGGTGAAGTCAGGCCGACTTTCGCGCTCGGGTGCTCTTCTTCGGCTTCACGAGTGTCATACCCCGCTTCTTCGGGGATGAAGCGTCTTCTCTGGAAGAGGTCTTTGCGGTGGTGCCGGCTGACCTGTCGTCGCCCTTGACGCTTCGCCTGAGGGCATCCATCAAGCTGATCACCTTTCCTGACTTCGGAGCAGGTTCCTCCTGAGGGATGGGTTTCTTTTCAACTTTAGCCTTCACCAATTCCTTGAGAGCAGCCTCGTACTCGTCTTTGAATTGCTCCGGTTTGAACTTGGCAGCCTTCCGCTTGATGAGTTCCTTTGCCAGCGAAAGTTGATCCGAATCAACCTCGACCTTCTTGATATCGCTGAAATATTCCGACGGGTCGCGCAGTTCCTCGTCGTAACGCATGGTGTAGGCCATCATCCCGGCCAATTTGTCATCCGTTGGCGCGGCAATGGCCACCAGATGTTCGCGACCTCCGAAAGCAATTTTGCCCAAGGCAACTTTGTGCATCGTCTGCAATGCCTTACGAACCACCGTGAAAGCGTCAGTCTGCTGATCGTTCTCGGGAGCAACAAAGTAGGGCTTTTCAAAGAACGAAGGGGAAATCTCGTCCACGTCAACGAACTGCGCCACGTCCAAAGTGCGTCGCGATGGAATACGGAGATGTTCAATCTCCTCTGGTTCGATCGCAACATATTCTCCCTTACGATACTCGTAGCCCTTCACGATGTCGTCGTCGGGAACTTCACCTTCTTCGCTGGCGACGTTCTGATGGTGAATTCTCTCGCCTGTCTTGCGGCTGATCTGATGGAAATGGATTTCGCTTGTAGTATCCGTCGCCGGAAAAAGCTTCACGCCAAAAGAAACGAGCGAAATTCGAATCTGTCCTGTCCATGTTGGACGCGCCATTCTTAAGCCTCCGCAGCCGATCTTCGTGCGATTGATCCAGCCTGGTTTACATTCTCGAATCAGTTACTTCAGATGCAGTTTCGTTGAGTACAGTGCACATCCGACCAACAGGGATGGGCGAGTCAGTTTTGGCAGAGTTGATTACGTCCTACCGCAAACTGTGGCAAGGCGCCCGGCTGAAGCAGGGCAATCCTTGGCGGAAAGGGCAGCCCTGTTCCCTAGCACCCGGCGCTCTAGGAGTGCTAGCGACTGCGAGACTTTCGACTAAGTACTGAAGTTTTGAAGGTAAGCGAAGCTGGACTTGGTAGCGCTAACGGGAATCGAACCCGTGTTTTAAGATTGAGAATCTCACGTCCTAACCCCTAGACGATAGCGCCACACTTGCGGGGAACGGCCGTTGCCGGCCACTTGTTTACTCTAACAAAAAAGTGCTGGAGCGCCAAAGAAACCATTGGCCGCTAACTCCGCCTCAGATCCCCAGTTTGCGGACTTCGTCGTTGTAGTACTTGCGATACAAAATCTCCCATTCCTGGGAGCCTTCAAGAATGATCTTGCGCTGCGAGGCAATCTTGGCGCGCGCCGCGGTGTCGATGGCCGCCTCCTGCGTTAGAAGAGCTTCCAACGCCTTTCGGGCTTCTTGGCGAATCGTATTCCGATCTTCGTTGAATCCGACCTCGTTGATGTCCGCCAAAGTGTCTGCAACGGTGTGAGCCAGCTTATTAAGTTTGTCGCGGCTGATCCTCATAGCACCGCCTTGTATTTGCGCGCCAGCTCGGTCTTAACCTTCTTGAACATCTCGGCGTATTGAGCGCCCGATTTGCGCATTTCATCGGAGTAGGCGTCGAGAATGACTCGCACCTCTTCGTTGATTCGGTCCTCAAGCGACAATTCCTCAATGAGACCCTCAGTCACGCGCGCCTCCGTCGCCTTCAAGTCGCTGGTGGTGATCAGCTTGGCTTCGAGGAGGTGCTTGACCGTGCGGCGGCCTAGATAACCTATGTATTCGCGGGAAAAGATCATGGACTAACCGTCAGGATAACGCATCGAGCCGGGGCATGTACACCTTGGCATCAATGAATTTGCGGCCGCAGACTCAGGACAGGGTTCGCCGTGGTCCCGGCCAGCGGATCAGAAGGAAACAGTGACTTGCAGGTGGACCGATGACCCCGAAGGCGGAACCTGGACCACGACTCCCTCCTGGGTAATGGTCCGAGTCCTAATCCCCGAGACTGAACGGACCTCGTAACTGAGTGCAGCCCCGTTTTGCGCGCGATTGGCCAGCCAGGAAAACGGGATTTCAACAGTGCAGCCTGCAGGGGTCCGCGAACCTTCGACCGGAGCCGGCAGGGCATTCAGGCGTTCGCTCCATGGGAGAATTGGGGCAATTCTCGCTTGGCACGTCAGGATCGACCCAGCCGAAATATCCATCGCCTCCGCAGCAACAAAGGTAATGGAATACACGCTCGTTATCACGCGTTGCGGATCGAGCACGACAGCGCGGTCGACAGGCGCCGGATTTGCTTTAGATGGAAAAACCGCCAGGAGCAGGAAGAAGAGGCATACACGTTTCATCGGAGTCCTCCCTTCCGTCTATCGGAAAGGAAAAGGCACTCACGAGGAGGATTCCGCATTAAGGAAAGTGAAAGCTGGTATTTAGGCGACGGCGAGCCCGATCGGTGCCCGCTCAGAAATAGATCGCTTTCACTCACGAGGAATGAAATGCGGGCGCGGTCTGCCCGCGCCTCACAGGAACCCCGTTAGCTGCGGTGCGGGCAGGTTTTGCTGTTGATGCACTCGTCGGAAACGCGCAGGCGCTCGACCGGCCGGCCGCCCACCAGGTGCTGCTCCACAATTTCCGCAGCATCTCCCGGCTTGACGCCTCCGTACCAGACCGCGTCTGGATAGACAACAACCATAGGGCCGTGCTCGCATTGATCCAGGCACCCGGACTTGTTGATGCGAACCCGGTCAGCCAGGCCAGCGGCCTTGGTGAACTGCTGCAGCTGGGCGAACAATTCGCTCTTGCCATCGCTGGTACAAGATGGGCGGGGAGCGCCTTCAGGACGGACATTATGGCAAACAAAAATATGGTGCTCAAACAAAGGCAAACGGATGATCCTCCTCAGTCAAGACTAATTGCCCGACGCGGCTTGGCAAGTTTCCACAATATCGTCGTTGCCGCCCGCCGGCATCTGCGAAAATGAGAGATTGACTATGAGTAAAGATAATCTGCTCTCGCTGAAAGACGACATGGTGGCCTTTATCGAAGGCCACGGCATGCGCCGCCTCCCCGGATACGTTACCGAAGACATCCCCTCAATTCTGTGGGAGGGCCAGGGAAACCCCGACGCGTGGAAAGACTTTGTAGAGATGGCCAAGCACGTCGGCTCCCCCTTCGTGAGCTTCAGCGAGATGACACTCGAGCGTGAAGAACTTGAAGCGCTGATTGAAGAAGCCGGCGAAATGAACTTCCCCGACGAAGAAGCCTCTGAGTTAGTCGAGGCGCAATGGCTACGCAAATATACCGGCATGCTGGGTTACATCCAGCTCGGTTTCGTGTATCAGGGCCTGGTGTTTCTGCACGAAACCACGACGGAGTGGTACGAGCGCTATCAGGCGCTGCTTGAAGATATTGAGAGCTTCCAGGACATCGTGATCGACGACGCTCACGAGGGCACCGGCGACGAGGACGAGTAAGCAGGGTGAGCACCTTGGGCGCGACTGTGAGTGACGCAGCGGGTTCCCGTACGCTGCCGCGCCAACGCTGGGTTCTGGCTGAGGCGCATCCTGAACAAGCAGAGGCGCTGGCGCAAGCAGCACGCCTGCCCGTGGTGCTTGCCGAGTTGCTGGTGGCTCGCGGAATCACCGACCCGGCTGAGGCTCACGCCTTTCTGAACCCTGACACATCGCAACTGCACGACCCGCTCTTGATGCACGGAATGTCCGCTGCAGTCGAGCGGGTCGAACGCGCCATTGCCGCTCGAGAACCTGTACTGCTTTACGGCGACTATGACGTCGACGGTACTACGGCAGTCGTGCTGCTGAAGACTGCCATCGAAATGCTGGGAGGGATCGTACGCTTTCACGTGCCGCACCGACTGCTCGAGGGCTACGGCTTGCAGTCCAGCGTGCTTGAAGCCGCGTACGCTGAAGGCGCTCGCCTGGTGATAACGGTCGACACCGGCATGCGCGCTTTCGCCGAGGCTGAAACCGCGCGCCGGTTGGGTTTGGACCTCATCATCACGGACCACCATCTGCTGAAGGCTGACGATACTGTTCCGTTCGCCCTGGCGATTCTCAATCCAAACCAGCCCTGCTGCCTCTATCCTGAGAAGTCGCTGTGCGGGGCCGCCATCGCGCTCAAGCTTGCGCAAGCGCTGTTGGAACGGCGTGATCCCGTCCGCACACGCGAGAAAACCTTGCCCAGTTTCCTGAAGATGGCGGCGATTGCCACGATTGCAGATGCCGTGCCGCTTCGCGGAGAGAATCGCGCCATCGCCGCGCTCGGACTTCGCGAGTTACGGCGGCCTGTAGGTGCAGGGTTGTGTGCGTTGTTTGCCGCTTCAGCTCTTGATCCCGCGAGCAAGCCACTCACTGGTTACGATGTCGCATTTCGTTTAGCTCCGCGCATAAACGCGGCAGGACGCATGGACATTGCGTCGGAAATCATTGAGCTCTTCTGCACGCGCGATGCGGGTCGAGCGCAGGAACTGGCGACGAAGCTGGAATTGCTTAATCGCCAGCGACGAGATGCCGAGGCCGCCGCACTTGTGGCGATTGAGGCGCGCTTGGCTGCGGATGCAGACCTGGCTCTCGGACGCATGATCATAGTCGACGGCGATGGATGGCACCGCGGTGTGATCGGCATTCTCGCGTCGCGCGTGGTCGAGCGCACCGCCAAGCCTGCCATTGTAGTGAGCGTCGAGGAGGGCGTGGCGCACGGCTCCGGCCGCTCCATTGAAGGCTTCCAATTACTGCAAGCCATCGAGACATGCAGCGATCTCTTTACAAGATTCGGCGGTCACGCTTTCGCCGTAGGCTTCGCCATGCCCGCGGCGGGATTGCCGGAACTCAAACGGAGACTGTGCCTGCACGCCGCGCAGATATTAGGCACCCTCGAACCGGAACACCTTCTAAGGATTCACGCCGAGTTACCCTTGGATCGCATCACGCCAGTGTTAGCAGGGTGGTTGCGAAAGCTTGATCCGCTAGGACATGGCAATCCCGAACCGATTTTTCTTGCCCGTCGTGTGCGTCTTGCGTCTTCGCCGCGCACGATGAAGGAGCGTCACGTCCGGCTGGAACTGGTCCAGGAATCGAGCACGACTGGAATAGGAGGGAACATCCAGATTCGTGCCATTGGCTGGAACATGGCGGCCCGCGTGACAGCTTTAGGCATAACCCAGGGAAGCATCGTCGACCTGGCCTATCGCGTCCGCGAAAACGATCATCCCGAATTTGGCGGCATTGAGGCCGAGATCGCGGGAGTTCGGCTTACAGAATCCCAAACAAATGAAGGTCCGCGGCGACCCGCGGACCTTCATTACTAGCGTTGATCTGCGGAGAGCTACCGCTTCGGCTCTTTCTCCTTGGACTCATTCTTCGGACGCGGCGGGGGTGGATTGTTGGGACGCTGCTCATACTGCGGCCGCGACGGAGTGGTCGGACGCACGTCGGTATTGTTGTGAGGCGGCGGCGGCGCAGTCCGATAGTCCGGCGTCCGGGTCGGCGCGGTCGGGTGCACCTGTGAGTCGTTCCGAGGTGGCGGCGCGGTCCGATAGTCGGGAGTCCGGGTCTGGGGCCCGCCATTCGTGTTGGGCTGGACCGTAGAAGTCGGACGGTTGTTGAAGCCGTTCGATGGATTGGCATGCGCACCGTTCACCGGGCCTTCATGCGCCCCGCTCACTCCGCGATTGAATCCCCCAGGAGCAGGATGATCTTCACGCGGAAGCGGTCGTGCTACCGCAACGTTCTGCGGACGTCCGCCATTCGCCTTGAAGTAGGCCGTTCTGTCTGAGCGAGCCGCCTGGAAGTGCTGCTGCTGAAAACTCGTGGGCGCAACATGTTGGTCACGCATGGCCATTCGCTCTTCCGGGCCTGGATCATGCCGAATGCCGCCTGGGCCGCCTGTGTAGGCTACGTGCCGGTCGTTGATGATGGTGTTCCGCTCAACGATGGTCCGGTCCACGTAAACGTTGCGAATCACCGTGGTGTTCACCCGAACTACCGCAGTGTTGTACGCAAACTCATGGCCGCGCCATTCGCCGCCAACAAAGCCGATCCCCATGTAGCCGAAGCCGTAGTTCACGCCGCCGTAGTAACCCACGTGCGGTCCCCAATATCCATCATGAAACACGTAGAGGCCGTCGGACCAGCCCCAATATCCGGGAGTCCACAGTGCGCCTTCGTACGGTGCCGGTACCCATGCTCCGGGAACCCAATAGTAGCCATCTTCGCCATACGCCCAGTAGCCCGGCGTCCACATCAAACCAGGTTCGGGGCAAAGAGGCTGCTCGTAGACAGGGAGAATCGGAGGGGCAAATCCCACGCTGATGAAAACTCCCGCGTAGGAAGAAGTGGGAATCACTGAGAGCAGCAACGCAAGTAAAAGCCAACGTGCGGAACGAAATACTCGCATGGATAAACCTCCTGGATCGATCAAGTCCGCCTCCGCCCGGGCTACCTTGATGTTCCCGAACGGGGTCAGAGAAATGTAAGGTCCCAAGAACCAGACTGAATGTACTGATTCTGACGACCCGACTTAACAAACCTGCAGATTGAAACCGCTGCAAGTGGGACAACCCCTGTTCCCACCGCACTCCGGTTTTTCTCGTCCTTATCGATTGTGCTCCGGACGCGGGCTCTTTTCTGCATACTCCCGTTCCCGAATTCCTAATACTGCGTTGCCGGAAACCAATCAGTAACCTCACCTGACTTAGAGCCAGATCAAGCTAATCAATTGAACCCAAACGAATCTTGAAAGTTGCCGGTCCACTCCCAAGTTCCGCTTTCAGCAGCACGATCGCAGAGTATTGCCTTATGGCTAGGCAAGTTTGTAGGTCATGGCAACTGCCTCAATATCTTATACTTAGACCGATGCCTACAACATTGCGGGCCTGCAGATTGACGGGGACAAATCCCAGACCTTGTTTGTAGGTCGTGCCGATTTGCCCGGCAACCTGGCCTACTCCGATGTCAAAAGCGAAGTGAGGATTCGTCTTTTGGGTCACGCGTACCGCGTAATCGAGGGTCGTCGGCACGTGGGCTCGGCCCCCTATCAGGATCGCGCCAAGATTTTTTGAGGTAGGAGGTTCTTGAGTGAAGCCGACTGCTGGAACGATGGCGGTATGCAAAGGCCCAGGTAGAGGAATGCCAAGACCGCCAAACAGGCGACCGCCAAATCGTGTCGACTGACCGCCAATGCCGTAGATCGAAGCATTGGTCGCCTTCCATCCCAGATTGGCGAGGAATGGGATCGGTGCATGGAGCCACGTCTTTGTGACCGCAGCGTAGATATCGCCGTTGGTATAGGTTTTGCCGTCGAGTGCGCCGCTGACGAAATGGTCGCCGGTGCGCACAACGAATCCAGCCGCAACTCCCGGGGTGAGCGGGCCGAATTGGCCGTCCTTGATGGCGACCACCTTGCCGTTGAAGATGTTCATGCCGCTGTAATTCCAAAGGCTGCTGAAGAGCGCGCTGTTCCCTTCCGTGTGCACACTCCGCGTATAGCCCACCTCGGCGCGGTTGGCGAAGCCTTCTTCAATGCTGAAGGTGTGAATATTGCCAATGACGCTGGACGCGTTCACGAAGTGGTAGCCCACGGCCGGATGCGAGAAGAAATGCTTTTTGGCCGAATAGACAACGTAGGCTGTCGGAGTGATGAACCCTCCCGTTTGCCCCTCAAGCGTAAGATTCTGGGCATTCGCGAACGGAACAGCGATCAGAAGAGCGATGAGGGCCGCGCCCGGAATGAATTTATAAATTGCCTTAGTACACACAGATTGCCTCCGATTGGGCGCCTCGAACGACGTCCTGCTTTGCAAAACACTCTGTTGTAGCACAACGGAAGCAGGGTCGTCTCCCCGACGGGGCCGATGATAGACTCACGCCATGCCGCGCGGTCTTTTTATCACGCTTGAGGGACTGGACGGGTCCGGTAAGACCACGCAAATCAAGCGTCTGGCTGCATGGATGCAGAAGCGCGGGACCGTCCCGGTGGTGACCCGGCAGCCCGGAGGAACCGCAACCGGCGACCGCATTCGCGAGCTGCTACTGGACTCACGATCCGCAAGCCTTGCGCCGCTGGCGGAAATGGCCATGATGTTTGCCGATCGCGCCCAGGCAATTGCCGAAGTGATTGAGCCAGCGCTGGTCGCTGGAAGCGTCGTGATCTGCGACCGCTTCACCGATTCGACTGAGGCCTATCAAGGCGGCGGCCGAGAATTGGGATCGGAAGTGGTGCTCGATCTGCACCGCCTGATCTGCCGCAATCTGCAACCAGATCTGACGCTATTATTGCTGCCGTCCCTTTCGGACAGCCTGGACCGCGCCCGGCGTCGCAACGACCGCACCGTCAGTCAGAGCGGCAAAGACGAAGGGCGCTTCGAGCAGGAGAAAGACGCCTTTTACGGCCGAGTCTGGGAAAAATATCGCCAGATCGCGCAGCGAGAACCTCAGCGCGTAGTGCTGATCGAAGGCGATCTGAGCATCGATGAGGTTCACGACCAAATTACAGAAGCCGTTGCGATGCGACTCAGTGATCGCTCGGAATAGTCTTTATTTCCAACCTCCCAACATGCGGCGCACCGTCACGAATTGGCCCAAATGGTAAGCGTTATGATCTGCCGTCAGCAGGGCTTCGCGCAGGAGTGTCTGCCCTTCTCCGTGCGGTATGCGGCTATAAAGGTCAGTGGATTTATCCGCAATCAGCGTGCACAACGCATCCTGATCTGTACAGAAGGAATGAATGCACGCGTCCCAGGCCTTACCATCGGGAGGTTCGGGCGTAGCGGGCCAGTATCCCTCGGGAAACTTCGGCGACTTGTAGTTTCCATCGCGCGAAAATTCGAGGATGTCCCACTGCGCTATGCGCATGTGCTCCAGTAGTTCCCACGGAGAATGCGGCGCGCCCTTGGGCCGCTTCCCGCGCAATTCAGCAGGAAAATCCTTGACCGCTTCCTGGAAGTCCGCGTGGGCGTTGCCGCCTTTGATCAAGTCCACAAGACTTTTTCTTAAAACTTCGTCCTTATCCATGAATGACTTTCCTCTCTCCATTTTGCAGATAAAACACCAGCTGTTCCGATTCAAAGATTCGTCACCGTGACGAAAAGATGCTTCCCAGGGACGGGTCGTCTTCGACGAATGGTCTCGATTCAAACCGGGCCGGTCTGGCCACGTCTCTTCAAGCAGCTGCGATCTGATCCAACAAAATATCGAGGACAGATTGTGCATCTTGTAGAGCCGTCCGATTCCCTTCAAGACGGCTGATCATCAATGCGCCCTCCAGCGAGGCAATGATCGAGTTAGCAACTCTGCGCGGCACCGTCCCCTTGCGAGTCTCGCCACGACGGATACCTTCCTCTATAACCTTACTGATGCGCGCTCGCCAGTCGCGAATGCCGTCCAGTGCCAAGTTGCGCAGGACCACATTTCCGTCATCCGCATCAATCGCCGTGTTCATGAGCGGGCATCCCCCGGGCGTGGTAGAAGGCTTCTCAACAAATCGCTTGATGTATAAGCGCAACTGCGCAATCGAACCATCGGCCGAGCTTAGAGAATCTGTGCGCAACTTTACCGATCTCGCCAGAGAATAGCGAAAGGCCTCCGCGGCTAGCTCTTCCTTGCTCGAGAAATGACGGTAAAGTCCCCCCTTTTCCAAGCCTGTCGCCTCCATCACATCCTGCATGGAGCAGCCCGCATAACCCCGCTGATTGAAAATCGGCGCGGCCTGGGCGATGATTCTCTCCCGCGTCAGCTCCCCTTTTCGCATTCGCAACTCCCCGCGCAACAGCATAGATCAAAAACGTGAGTCTGTTAAAAAAAAAGACGCATCGGTCTCAAATCCTATGAATCTGATGAAGACCGAGACCGATCGGTCTCTTATTCTTTGCTCGATGTTCAAGGATGGCTTCAGCCGTAGCTCCCCCTCCCCCCGTCGTTGCGGGCCGTGCCACGCTGAAGCCTGCCATCAATCCATGGGTTATCGCGCTAACGGTCACGCTGGCGACGTTCATGGAGTTGCTCGATACATCGATCGCCAACGTATCTCTGCCTTATATCGCGGGAGGGTTGGGCCGCTCCTATGATGAAGTGACATGGATTTTGACCACCTATCTAGTGGCCAACGCGGTCGTGTTACCGATGTCGGCATGGCTTTCGCGCGTCCTGGGCCGCAAGAATTACTACCTGGCTTGCGTTGCTCTGTTCACCGCGACCTCGCTTCTTTGCGGAATCGCGCCGAGCCTGCAGATCATGCTGATCGCACGAATTCTGCAAGGCATAGGCGGAGGCGGACTGGCACCGGTCGAGCAGGCGATCCTGGTCGATACATTCCCTCCGAATAAACGCGCGTCAGCCTTCGCCCTCTACACAGTTGCGATTGTCACGGCTCCGGCTATCGGCCCCGTGCTCGGCGGCTGGATCACGGATAACTACAATTGGCGATGGATCTTTCTCATCAACATTCCCATCGGAATTCTTTCGATGTTTCTCACCACGCGCTTTGTGCATGACACGCCAGCCTTTGAGCAGGAGCGCAAAACGGTTCGCAATGCGGACGGCACACTGCGCGTCGACAGCATCGGCATCACGCTCATTGGCCTGGGTTCGGCGGCTCTTGAAATCCTTCTTGACCGCGGTCAGATCGATGATTGGTTCGGATCGCGTTTTATCGTCTGGATGTTCCTCATAGCCGTGACGTGCCTCGTGACTGCTATTTTCTGGGAACTGCATCACACCGACCCCGTCATCGACTTTCGACTGCTGAAATCGCGCAACTTCGCCTTGGCGAATGTCTTCTATTTTGTCTTCGGATTTGGTTTGTTTGGCTCGACCACGATGATCCCGCAGATTCTTCAGTCGCTTTACGGCTATCGTGCCATTGACGCGGGACTTGTACTGGGTCCAGGAGCGTTTGTGATTACACTGTTAGCGCCGGTGGGTGCGCAGTTAGTGCAGCGAGGCATCGTTCACCCGCGCATCCTGCTGTTCGGCGCAGTCATCACTGTTGGACTGTCATTCCTTCACTACAGCCACTTCAATCTCGATACCGACTATAGTCACTATGCGCTGGCACGAGCGCTTCAGGGGTTAGGCTATGCTTTCTTTTTTGTGCCGCTTTCGGTGATCACGTATTCTCAGCTCAAGCCGAATCAAAATAACAAGGCTTCGTCACTGACTAACTTCTTTCGCAACTGGGGCGGCAGCTTTGGTATCGCGTTCATCACCACCGCTGTCGAACGCCGGCGGGACTATCACCAGGACGTCGTCGGGAGCAATATCGCCGGTTCGAACCCAGGACTGCAACAGCAGTTGCAGCAGTCAGCCGCGTACCTGCAGACGCATGGGTTTTCGCACGCAGATGCACTGACTGCGGCCTATGCGCGCTATTACAACCAGTTAGAGGCGCAGACCCACCTGCTCGCCTTCATGGATTGCTTCCATGTCATCGGCGTGGTCACGTTGATTGCTGCCCCATTGGTTTTACTGACCAAGTATTTTCGCATTGGCGGAGGAGCGCCGACGGGCCATTGAGGATGGTCCGCCGGCTGCGCTCGCTATTGCTGGTACTTGAACGATTTGTCTGGATGCTGCGGAGCAGGAGGCACAGGACGCGGATCAGCCTGGATCTCCTCTTGAAGCTCTTTTAGCGCCGCCTGGAGTTGCGTGTCGGTACCGGTGAAGCTCTCATGAGGCAGATTATCGACTACCATGTCCGGCTCGACACCACGACCTTCGATCAGCCACTTGCCATCGGCATACACCCCGATTTCAGAGGCTGACGCGATACCGTTGTCCGCCTGCATGTTGCTGAAGCTGAGCCAGATTTCGCCGCCCCAGGTCCGCTCTCCAATCACCTTTCCCAGTTTGAGCCGACGAAAACCTTCGGCAAAGGCCTCGCCGTCGGATGCGGTCTCGTGATCGCAAAGCACCACGATGTGTCCGCGGAATGCATACTGCATGTTCCACGATGGATTGCCGGTACGTGGCTGGAAATAGAACCACGCCTGGCGAAGCAGCTTGCTCAAAAGCCAGGAGTCAATATTGCCGCCATGGTTGTGGCGAACATCGATGATCAAACCCTGGCGATCGAAGACTGGATAAAAATCCCGTGCCCACTGATCGATATCCTCTGAACCCATTGCACGCAGATGGACATAGCCGATGGACCCCTTTGAGGCCTTCTCAACCTCGAGGCGACGCGAATATTCCCATTCCGTATACCGCAGCCGTGTATCGTCACGCGAGCTGATCGGCACCACCAGCACATCGCGTGCATCGCCGGTCGCAGGCTTGACGTGAAGCAGCACTTGCGCCCCGGCTTTGCCGCGCAGCAGGGCACGCTCGTCGGGCACGCTGAGCGTGTCGACTCCATCGATGCTGGTGATCACCTCACCTTCTTTCACCAGCGATTCAGGACGAGAAAGCGGCGGCGCCAGGTTAGGCAGATCGGGATCATGCAGATACACATGTTCAACAACAAAGCCGCCCGCTTTTTCATCGCGACGCAACTGCGCGCCCAGTGCGGCAAGATCAACCTGATCGGAGGGCTTGCGTGCGTCCCCGCCAACCACGAAGGTATGCAGGGCAGAGAGCTCACCGACCATCTGAGCAATGACGTCGTTGAGTTCGTCGCGATCGGCAACGCGATCGACAAGCGGTAGATAACGATCGCGCATGGCAGTCCAGTTCACGCCATGCATGTTGTGGTCATAAAAATAGTCACGCTCCAGTCGCCATGCATCGAGAAAAATTCCTTGAAATTCGTCGCGCGGATTGGTCGTGATTGTCCAGCGAGACAAATTAATGGCAGCCTTGGGCAGTGCCTTCGGATCGCCCAAGGAAGCACCTTTGGCATCGGAATCAACGATGTAGAACTCATCCCCCTTGCGAATCAGGGACTTCTTACGATCGGCCGAGATCTCATAGCTCTTGACTTCGCTGAGCACCGTGTCGTTCATCGCCCTTGTTGGCAACGTCAAGACATTGCAGAGAGAGATGCTCCTGAAGGTCATCGCTGGAGTTGAGCCAGCAGAGGCGCTTGTCGGTGGCCTGCAGGCTGCCATAATTCCCTGGAGGGGCGGGCACTTCTTCGAGCCGCGAAGCCAAATCAGCAAAGTCAATCTTTACTTCTGCCGGCTTCTTCTCGTCAGCCTTCTTTTCCTCGGCGGGCTTATCTGAAGCTGTCTTCTCGGTCGAAGATTTCTTTCCGTCGGAGGACTTCTTATCGTCCTTCTTCGTTTCGTCCTTTTTATCTTTGCTCTTGTCAGAGTCCTTGTCTTTATCCTTGTCGGCGACATCCGGATGAAGTTCGTCGGACGGAAGAAACGGCGAGCGGAGACCGGGCGTCAGAGCAAGCTGGTACACCTTCACCGTACGATCAAAATGCGGCTCGGGCTGACGGGGACCCCAGGGCGAATTGATGGTGGTCTTCAGCATGCGGTCGGAGAGGAAGTATAGCCACTTGCCGTCCGTACTCCACGCAGGGCTTCCGCTATTGAAGCGGTCTGAGGTAATAGGCTGGATCGTTCCCGACTCAACACCGTACAGTTTGATTTGTTGAAATTGATTGTCGGCACTTTCGCTGAAGGCCAGCCATCGGCTATCTGGCGACCACGTCAGGTCGCCGAAGTCGCCATTCTTTGACTCGGCGATGCGCTTATCCTGCTTGGTCTTGGTGTCATACAGCCAAAGCTCTTCATCCTTGTTGTGATGAGCGAGCCAATGACCATCAGGCGAAGTCACCCCATCCCAGCGCAACACCTTGGCATCTTTTGTCCATTGCTCCGCTGCCCCTGTGCCGTTGGCTGGATATTTCCAGAATTCGGTTTCTCCGCTTTCGGTTGAAAGGGCGACGACCGACTTGCCATCAGGTAGGAAACGGGCCTCGCGATAACGAACTGCAGAGTTACCGGCAACCTTGACTACGCGGCCATTCTTCGCAGGCAACGTGAAGACTTCGCCGCGTGCGGTGAACACGGCACTGGATCCGTCAGGAGAGATGTGGACGGCCGTGAGGTAGTCGAGAGGCTTCTTGACCCAATGTTCGCGCATCTGGTCGAAGTCGGAAACAAGTGTGATGGGAATGGCTTCTTCATGACCGTTCGCCAAGTCAAGATGCCATAGGTCCGCGCCGCTCGCGTAAACGATATGGCCATCGGAGAGCGATGCCGACTCGACGTCGAAGATGTGCTGATGGCTTTCCTGCTTCAGGTCGTGGCCCTGCAGGTCAATGGAGTAGACATTCATCACTCCATCTCGATCGGACAGGAAGTAGATGCGGTCCTTCCAGAACATCGGATGGCTCGAAGTGCCGTCATAGTCGGCGGTCATTGGCACCGCTTCGTACTGGCCGTCAAACCGCCAGAGATTCTCGGCCCACCCGCCCTTGTAGCGCTTGGTCGAGCTGCCTTGATTCCCCCAACGAGTGAATACGAGCGTGTGGCCGTCGCCAGCGTAAGTGGCTTCATCCGCCTCAGCGAGAGGAACAATCTCGCGCTTGCCCTGGGCGTCGGTTAGAACCAACCGGTCACTTGGCAGGGTGGAATAACGAGTGGTCGCAATCATGAGCCGGCCGTCGGGTGCCCATCCAGCCGGATGCGCCGCGCCATCCCAGGTGCGCCGCTCGGGCAATCCCCCGGTGATGGGCATCGTATAGACCTCGCTAAGCCCTTCGTAGTTGGCAAGAAACGCCACGGTCTTGCCGTCTGGCGAGATTGTGGATTTGGATTCCACGCCGGGACTTGTGGTGAGTCGCTGCGCAGCGCCTCCCCCGATTTTGACCGACCATAGATCGCCTTCGGACGTGAAGACGATAGTGTCACCATGGACCGCGGGATCGCGGTAGTAGCCATGATGCGTCTGTTCGGCCGCCATGGCTGGAGCAGCGCCCAACATGGGCCTTGAAACTACTGCGGAAAGACAAAGAAACGTAGCTAGCGAGACACGGCGCAGGGACTGATCAAAGGCCATAGAAAAACTCCCCTTAAGAAGCGAGGTCCTGACGGTTGGTGGACGGGGCATAGTCCCGCCCTGATACTGGGAAGAAGCGGCGTGAAATTCTTACGGTACGGCTGGTTCGAAGAATACTACGGAAGCCTACTTGAAAATGTTCTTGGGACACATGGCGTGGACACCGACATTGCCGTCGACGAGCTGGGTAATGTCCACGTCAACGGCCACGCTGGTGAGCATGTAGGCATCGTCGCGGCTGAGATGCTTTTCTTCCACGAGGAAGTTGATCATGTCGCGCACCGCGAGGGTGGTCGCTTCTTTCAGGTCGGGACTGAAGCCCATGCTGATGTAACTCGTCGGCGTTTCGGCGCGGGGCCACAGCAGATGCTGGTCCTTATGAACGATGAAGCGAAAGGTGCCGGAAAGAAAGGTTTCCATGGCTGTGATATCAACTTCGCCGTTACCTTGACCGGCGTGGCCGTCTCCGACCTCAAAAAGCGCCCCTTTGGCATGAACCGGAATGTAAAGCGTGGTCCCGGCCACTAGCTCCTTGTTGTCCATGTTGCCGGCATGCATCCAAGGTGGCGCGCTATCGAGGCGCCCAGCGGATTCAGGTGGCGCCACTCCCATGCTGCCGAAAAAGGGATGCAAGGGAATCTCGATGCCGGGCGCGAAATGCGCGACCATTGTGGAGCGATCCAGCGGAATGATCTTGCGGCGGCTATAGGGATAATCATTGGGCAGGAAACCCCGACCGGTGCCAAAGCCGTTGCACGCAAACGGCACATCTATATCGATCTTGAGAATCTGGACCTCGAGCACGTCTCCGGGCTGAGCCTCGTCGATCGCGACGGGACCGGTCAGAATGTGGCCGCCTGGCCCCTTGTCCTTCACTTCGCGATAAATGTCGGCGTTGTAGGCAGGAATGTCCCCGGGTGCGACGCCTTCCTCAACCATGCGTTCCGTCGGCCCGCAGGTGGAGAGAGTCTGAATACGCACAGTATCGCCGGCGTGCACGGTGAGCACCGGCTTGGCTTTAGCCCAGTAGTATCCCCAAGCGACGGTGGCGGGGGAGGCGGGCAGCGTGGCCTGCGGCGTCTGACTTGCAGCCATGGTTGCGGCGAGGAACAGCGATGAGGTCGCAAATAGAAGTCTCATGAAAGGCCCCCGGACAGGCTGCAATCGCGTTTTCTAACTGATACAAGGTGGAAAATTGGCGACGTCGGCACTTTGAATATATCGAAATGGGCGAGTAAATCCGCGGAATCCAGCTTCGCTGCAGCAAGTTCGGGAATATCAATCCCGTTTTGTGGGACAATACTAGATGAAGCACGTTTCCCCAGAGAATCTTCAGAGATGACATCGATTCAGCAAAGACGCGATTGGATATGGGTTGCGGTGATCGCAATCGGTATCACGCTGCTGTCTCCGGCAGTACGCCCCGTCAACTCTGCTGCCGCCCGCGACAAGTCGCTGTCCTTATCCGTGCCGGCAGCGTCGTCCGTTGGAGCCGAGATAGCTATTGGGAAACGGGTAGGCAGGTCCTTGAGAGCCCTGCTGCAATTCCAGCAGAATCACGGACCCGATCGTGGCGCCTGGGTTGTTTATCAGCCGGTGCAGTTTGTCGGACTGGTTTCACCGCTGAACATCGTTTCGTCGTATGCCCTCTCGCACCTTGGCTATGCGCCCGCCACACCCTCGCTACCCTCGTCCTTCCAGCGTCCGCCGCCGACGCAGATCGCTTAGCCCCCTTCACATCCTTGGTTTTGCAGTTTGAAGCAACTACAGATCGGAAGAGCGTCGTGTAGGG
>OCTA010001252.1_pt1 | contig 23448 bp, 13 predicted proteins | sample 1538991 | NCBI WGS metagenome assembly OCTA01 (sample SAMEA3539302, study PRJEB22396) | soil metagenome | biome: tundra; feature: field; material: soil | place: USA | collected 2010-05 | depth 0.15 m | reverse complement strand
CGCTGGTCAGCGAGCGGCTCGGCCTGCAGGAGGTGCCCGGCGTGCTGCACCGGCTATCCCGGGGTGACACCGTAGGCCGGGTCGTCTTCACGCCGTGAGCGACGCGGCCGGGGTGGACTTCTTCCGGTCCGGAGCCCTGCCCGCGCCCCTGGTGAGCCAGGCCGAGGCCGAGCGGATCGCGGCCGCGCAGTTCGGGCTGGCCGCGCGCGCCCGGCCGCTCGGCAGCCAGCAAGACAGCAACTTCCTGCTCACCGGGACTGAGGGCCCCGTGCTTGGCGTGCTGAAGATCGCGAACCCGGCGTTCACCGCCGCCGAGATTCAGGCCCAGGACGCCGCGGCCGGGCACCTCGCGGCCACGGTCGGCGGGCTTCGGGTCGGGACCGTCCGGCACGGGCCGGTGACCGTCACCACGGCCTCCGGGCCGGCCGCCGCCAGGGTGCTGCGCTACCTGCCCGGCGGCACGCTCACCGGGCCCGGTTACCTGGCCCCGGCGGTCGTCGCCGGGCTCGGCACGATCGCGGGCGAGGTGAGCCGGGGCCTGCGCTACTTCACCCACCCCGGGCTCGACCGGGTGCTGCAGTGGGATCTGCGGCACGCCGACCGGCTCGTCGCGCGGCTCGCCGGGCAGGTGCGGGACCCGGGCCTGCGGTCGGGAGTCCAAGAAGCCGCCCGGCAGGCCTGGAGCCGGGTCCAGCCGCTGGCCGCGCATCTGCCGTGGCAAGCCGTCCACCTCGACGTGACCGACGACAACGTGGTCTGCCGCACCCGCGACGGGCTGCGGTGCCCGGACGGGGTGATCGACTTCGGCGACCTGACCACCACCTGGGCGATCTGCGAGCTGGCCGTCACGATTACCTCGGTCCTGCACCACGCCGGGGCCGAGCCGTGCTCGACGATGCCGGCCATCCGCGCCTTCCACCAGATCAGGCCGCTGTCCTTCGAGGAGGCCGCGGTGCTGTGGCCGCTGGTCGTGCTGCGGGCCGCCGTGCTGGTCGTCAGCGGCGAGCAGCAGGCCGCGATCGACGCGGGCAACGCGTACGTGACCGGCTCCCTGGATCACGAGCGGCAGATGTTCACCCAGGCCACCTCGGTGCCGCCCGACGTGATGACCGCGCTGATCCTGGCGGACCTGGGCTTGCGCCACCCGCCGCTGCGGGTCTCCGGCGGCTCGGCCCTGCGGCTGGGACGGTGTGAGATCCTCGACCTGTCCAGCCAGTCCGACGTGACCGACGCGGGCGCCTGGATGGAACCGGAGCTGGCGGATCGGCTGGCCACCGCCCTGCTCGCCGGGGCTGGGCCGGGGGGCGTGGATGCCGTCGCCACCCGCTTCGGCGAGGCGCGGCTGACCGCCTCGCAGGTGCTCGCCCAGGTCTCCCCCGCCACCGTCGCGACCGGGGTCGACGTGTGGCTGGGCCGGCCAGCCGAGCTCACCGCGCCGTGGCCGGGTGAGCTGACCGCCGACGGGCCGGATCAGCTCGTGCTCACCGGGAACGGGCTGGCGCTGACGTTGTCCTGGAGCGGATCGGGTCAGGTGGCGGCCGGGCCGGAAGTGACCGGGCCGGAAGTGACCGCGGGGGCGAAGCTGGTCACGCTGGCGGGTGGGAGCCGGCTGCGGGTAACCCTGCGGGCGGCGACCGCGCCGCCGATGCCGCCGCTGGTCCGGCCGGAATACGCGCCCGGCTGGCTGGCGCTGGCCGCCGACCCGGCGCCGCTGCTCGGCCTGCCACCGGCGCTCGGCCTGCCGCCGGCGCAGGGCGCGCCGGCGGAAGAGGATCTGCTGGCCCGGCGGGAGAAGTCGTTCGCCGCCGTGCAGGAGCTCTACTACCGCCACCCGCCGCAAATCGAGCGCGGCTGGCGGCACCACCTGGCCGGCACCGACGGCCGGGTGTACCTGGACATGGTCAACAACGTGGCCGTGCTTGGCCATGCGCACCCGCGGATCGAGGCCGCGGTCTCCCGGCAGCTGCGGCGGCTGAACACCAACTCGCGGTTCAACTACGCCGCCGTGGTGGACTTCACCGAGCGGCTGACCGCCCTGCTGCCCGAACCTCTGGACACCGTCTTCTTGGTCAACTCCGGCTCCGAGGCGGTCGACCTGGCCCTCCGGCTGTCGATGGCCGCGACCGGGCACCGGGACGTGGTCGCGATGCGCGAGGCCTATCACGGCTGGACGTACGCCACCGACGCCATCTCGACCTCCACCGCGGACAACCCGAACGCGGTCGGCACCCGGCCCCGCTGGGTGCACGCCGTCGACGCGCCGAACTCCTACCGGGGCCGCTACCGCGGCGCCGACGCCTGCCGGTACGCCCCGGAAGCCGCCCAGCTGATCGCCGGGCTGGCGGCGGGCGGCCGGCCGCCCGCCGCGTTCGTGGCCGAGGCGTTCTACGGCAACGCCGGCGGCATGGCGCTACCTGACGGCTACCTGGCCGAGGTCTACGCCGAGGTGCGGCACCGCGGCGGGCTGGCCATCGCGGACGAGGTCCAGGTCGGGTACGGCCGGCTGGGCGAGTGGTTCTGGGGGTTCGAACAGCAGGGCGTGGTGCCGGACATCGTCACGATGGCCAAGGCGATGGGCAACGGCTATCCGCTCGGCGCGGTCGTCACCTCCCGCGCGGTCGCCGAGCGGTACCGCGACCAGGGCTACTTTTTCTCCTCCACCGGCGGCAGCCCGGTCTCGGCCGTCGTCGGCCTGACCGTCCTGGACGTGATCAGGGACGAGGGGCTGCAGGCCAACGCGGCGCGGGTAGGCGCGCACCTGAAGGCCCGGCTGGAGGAACTGGCCACCCGGCACGAGCTGATCGGCGCGGTGCACGGGTCCGGGCTTTACCTGGGCGTGGAGTTCGTCCGGGACCGCGGCACGCTGGAGCCCGCCACCGAACAGACCTGGGCCATCTGCGACCGGATGCTCGAGCTCGGCGTGATCATCCAGCCCACCGGCGACCGGATGTGCGTGCTGAAGATCAAGCCGCCGCTGTGCCTGGACACCGACGGCGCCGACTTCTTCGCCGCCACCCTGGACCGGGTGCTGACCGAAGGCTGGTAGGACAAGCAGCACGGCGGATAATTTTGCCGTTTAGCCATCATGTATACAAAATTCTCTTATTGACCGCATGCGGGTTCGATGATAGAAATCTGATTATCTGGACCTTAGCGGCAGGATGCCGCTAAGGCATCCGCGAGGCAAGGGGAGGTGCCTCGCCGGTCGCGCTTGACCCGCTGGCCTTTCCATGCAGGCGCTCACTCGGCGGACTAGCGCTCGACTTCGAACTTGCCGCCGATCAACATCGGCGGGTTATTCCTGCGCATTCTCGACGGAGCCCGAATCAGCCCGATCCCTGCGGCGAGAAAGTGACCCGCGGCCGAAATCACCTGTGGTATTTTACTGTCGGCATATATGACCGGAGAGGAGATCGCCCCATGCCATTGCACCTCGATATTCTCGATGTCGGCCAGGGTGACGGGATGGTCGTCTGGCTGCCGAACGGCAAGGTGATGATGGTGGATCTCGGGTCCACGAGATGGAAGGGCCTCGTCACTGAAGACTCGTTCGAATACCTCCGCGAAAACACACCCTTCAAGAATCCGGGCGTGACCCTCGAGTGGCTCGTGCTAACGCATGGAGACACTGACCACTACAACATGGTAGAGGAATTCCTGGACACCTTTCAGGTCAACATCCTCAATGTGCTGCACGGCGGCTTGCGGACCGAATACGGCAAGCTGATCGGCAATCTGGGAAAACGCAAGAACTCGGACGGGACACTCCCCACGATCCAGACCGGGGTACACAAGGGCTTCTTTCCTCTCGCCCCAACGGAGGACCTCGGCGCAGAGGTGATGGTGATGGCGATAGGTGTGCAGGCTGCCGCGGGTAACCATGGTTACACGAAGAACACGCGCAGCGTGGTCCTGCGGATCGCCTATAAGGGCATCGGGCTGTTGCTGGCCGGCGATGCGACTAGGGATACCGAGGGTCAGATCCTCGGCCGGATGCTCGCCCTCAAGAAAACAGTACCCAGCATGGCTACGGCCTTGCGAGTTAACGTGCTGAAGGTTGCTCATCACGGCTCGCATCGCACTTCCAATCATGCGGCATTCATAGCGGCGGTCAATCCTGAGTACGCGTTCATCTCCTCGGACCGGCACGGTGCGATTGACCCTGATCAGGATAATATCACCGGCCATAAGCTGCCCCAGGCACTAACGATCTCGCTGCTGGAAATGTATGCCGCACGCCTAAAGGAGGGCTGCGCGGAGCACTCGTACGTGACGGCCTACCTGGAGGACGACTACAACAAGTACAACGAGAAGCCGGAAATCCCGGGGCAGACCGTTGACCTGCTGCCAGTCGATATGTCGGCCGGCTGGCTGCAGATAAACAGCACGAGGGGTATCTTCACTACGCTCACAAGCATAGGCGAAGGCGATGATGCTGACAATGAGGACGCTAAAGACGGTGGCACGCAGTACCGCGTGACGATCAGCGATAATGGCGAGCTCGACATTCTCAGCACGGACGACTATGAAATGTTTGATCAGATTAGCCAGGTAGGGAATTGAGCCTTTCTGACGTAGCCGCGCGGCTCAAGAACCTGACCGGGCAAGACGGTTCTCTAGCGCTCGATCCGGCTGGGTTTGCCGAGCCTGAGTTCGCTGCCTTTCACGACGCGCTCGCGTCCGTCCTGGCGGCCGCCGGCACCGCCCGGCTGCCGGTCAGCCGGGCCCAGGTCGCGCTGGCGACCGGGGTTACCGTCGACGGCCAGGTGACCCTATTCGGGACGAAGCCCGGCACCCTCCACCTCGAGGTCACCGGGGCCGACGAGGTCACGATCACGCTCGCGTTCACGGCCCCGCCGGGCTGGGGTTTCGCCGACGGGTTCCCCGGGTTGCCGTCCTCTTATCAGCACCTGTCCGCGAACCCGGGGCTGGTCGGCCTGGGCATCAGCTCCCTGTATAACCTCGCGCTCGCCTCGGCCACGCTGACCGCGACGAGCGGCTCGCCCGACCTCGCCTTCGCCGGGTCGCTCGCCGACTCCTCGCAATTCACCTTCCTGGCCACGGCCCTGAGCCTCCCAGCCCAGCCCCCGCTCACCGGGACGATCCGGCTGAACAGCAACGCTCCCGCCACGCCCGACCTGGTCGTCGGGGGCGGCAGCTCGAGCTTGCCGATCGGCGACCTGCTCAAGCTCACCGAGGTCGGCCTGCATGCGTACACGGTGCCGGAAGACCCGAGCACAGGCGAGGCGCTAACCCGCCTGGATCTCGACGCGACGATCGAGGCGGGCACGCAGGACCCGGTGCCGATCAAGCTGTCGGCGCCGTTCTACCACCTCGCCGGAGTGCTCGAGCTGACCGCCGACTTCGGCGCGGCGGGCCTGTCGATCGGCCGCGGGGTGCACGCGTTCGCCGAGTTGCTGAACCTGGACGTGGGCACCTTCGCGCTGCCCCGCCCGCTGGACGTGCTCGAGCGGCTGGCGCTGCTCTCGATGACCTGCGTCGTCACGGTCGACCCGCCCGGCATCGACCGGATAGCCCTCACGGTCGGGCCCGGGCAGGCGTGGCCGATCGCGAACGGCGTCGAGGTCGACAACCTCACGCTCGGCTGGGCGATCGCGTTCCCGTTCGATTCCGAAGCGCGCAGCATGTCCGGCTCGATCACCGGCACGCTGGTACTCGGCACGGTGGAGCCCAAGCTCGAGTTCGATGTCCTCGCCTTCTCGGACGGCGGCTACACCGCCATGGGCGAGCTCACGCATCCGATGACGTTGGAGCAGATCGCGACCACCATCAACGGCGCTCCGGTCGGCGGGCTACCGGAGCTGACGGTGCTCATCGCCTCGATCTCGGCCAGTACGAGCGGTGACTTCGGGGTCCTGGTCAGCCTGGGCAACTGGCCGATCGGGACCGTCGGGGGCACGCCGATCGTGCTGTACGAGGTGCTCGCGTCGCTGCAACGCACGGGCGGCGCGATCGCGGCCCAGTTCCTGACCGTGCTGGGCGTGGGCACGGCGCGGCTCTACCTCTCAGCGCAGCTGCACATGTCCCCGCAGGCCCCGGCCGGCTGGGTGTTCGACGGCGGGACCCAGCCGGGCACCTCGCTGGCCATCGGCGATCTCCTCACCGAGCTCGCGGGAACGTTCGGCATCACCGACGTGCCGGAGCCGATCAGGTCGCTGACGCTGACGGCGCTGAACCTGCACTACGACACCGCGGCGAGCCACTTCAGCTTCAGCTGCGAGGCCGACTTCACCGTGCAGACGACGGCCGAGGAAACCGTGCAGACGACGGCCGAGGAACAGGTCAAGGTCGCGGTCATCGTCTCGATCGATGTGGCCCCTACTCCCGCCGCCAAGCCGGCGACCCCGGCGGACCCGGCCGGGGCACCTGCGGTGACGGTCGCGGGCTCGAAGGGCTACTCGGCGACGTTCAAGGGCACGGTCAAGTTCGGTCAGCATGAGTTCGACCTCGCGTTCAGCGCCTCACCCGACACCGACGTGCTGGTGGCCGACTACCACCGCCTCACCGGCGACGCGCCCGCCAGCCTGCACGACCTGGTCGCGCAGGTGTCGCCCTCGCTGGCCGCGAAGATCCCGGACGGGATCGTCGTCGACCTGGAGGAGGTGAAGTTCGTCTTCCTCAAGCAGACCGCGACCCAGTGGGCGTTCGGGCTGCGGCTGGGCCTGTCCATCAACCTCAACGAGCTGCCGGTCGTCGGCTCCCACCTCCCGCCCGAGGAGACGCTGGCAGTCGAGAACCTGCAGCTGCTGTACTCCAGCGCGGACCTGGCGCCGCCGCAGACCGCGATCATCAACCCCCTGCTGGCCCCCGGAGTGGCCAAGCTGCCCGATGAGGTCCCGCAAGGCATCGCCTTCGACGCCGACGTCCTGCTCGGCACCGTCGTCAAGCACCTGCACGCCGGGGTCACGCCGCCGGGCCCGGCCGCCCTGCCTGCGGGGTCGTCGACGGCAACGCCCGCGCTGGCGGCCGCGCCGGCGGACCCGGCCCAGGCGCCCGCGAGCTCCGCCGACCCGATCAAGTGGTTCGACGTCAACCGGCAGTTCGGGGTGTTCTCCTTCGATCGGGTCGGGGCCGGCTACCGGGACAACGTGCTGCTGTTCGCGCTGGACGCGTCGGTCGCGCTCGGGCCGCTGGCCTTCTCGCTGCAGGCCCTGACGGTGGGCTCGAAGCTGACCTCGTTCGACCCGGTGTTCTCACTCGACGGGCTGGCACTGGAGTTCGACCGGCCGCCGATCACCATCAGCGGCGCCTTCCTGCGCAGCACCGACAGCGACGGCGGCACCTCCTACTACGGCGAGCTGATGGTGGGGGTGGCCAGCTTCGCGCTCAAGGCGATCGGCGGCTGGACGCCTGAGAAGAACTCGTTCTTCATCTACATCAGCATCGACGTACCCCTGGGCGGCACGCCGTTCCTGTTCGTCACCGGCCTGGCCGGCGGGTTCGGCATCAACAGAAGGCTGATACTGCCGTCGATCGACCAGGCCGGCGTCTACCCTCTGCTACCCGGGCAGGCGCCCGCCGAGCAGGCGACGCCGGCCGCCACCATCACTGCGCTGATCGACACGCTGAAGGACCGGATCCCCGCGGCCGTCGGGGAGTACTGGGTGGCCGCGGGCATCCGGTTCACCTCGTTCGAGATGATCGAGTCGCTGGTGGTCGTCTCGGTCGAGTTCGGCGTGGATGTCCAGGTGGGCGTGGTCGGGGTGGTCACCATGACCTTCCCGACCGGGGCCGGCGACGAGGCCATCGCGCACGTGGAGATCGACCTCGTGGCCTCGTTCACGCCGTCCACCGGCCTGCTGGCCGTGGACGGCAGGCTGTCGCCGCAGTCGTTCCTGCTCGGCGGGTTCGTGAAGCTCACCGGGGGTTTCGCGTTCCGGGCCTGGTTCTCGGGCCAGTATCACGGCGACTTCCTGGTGTCGCTGGGCGGATACCACCCTTCGTTCGTCAAACCGGACAATTACCCGGCCGTGCCGCGGCTCGGGCTGGCGTTCGCGCTCGGCCCGCTGAAGGTGACCGGCGAGTCGTACTTCGCCCTCACGCCGCACGCCTTCATGGCCGGCCTGCGGCTGGCGGCCACGTTCGAGGCCGGGCCGATCAAGGTCTGGTTCGACGCCGGCGTCGACTTCCTCTTCGAGTGGGCGCCGTTCCACTACGAGGCGGACGCCTACGTCGACATCGGCTGCTCCATCGACCTCGGCCTGTTCACCCTGACCCTGCACATCGGCGCGAACCTGCAGATCTGGGGCCCGGCGTTCGGCGGCACCGCGCTGATCGACCTCGCCATCATCTCCTTCTCGATCCCCTTCGGCGCGCTGAAGGCACTCCCGCCGCCGATCGGCTGGGACACCCTGGCCGCGAAGTTCCTGCCCGCCGACGCGCCGAAGCAGAACGCCGCGGCGGCGCAGACCAGCCGGGCCGCGCAGCTGGCGGCCGCGCCGCAGGCCGAGGCCAACGGGGCCGACGGGGCCGACGGATCTAACGGGTCCGCGACGCCGACGGCGACGACCACCAACGTGGTCAAGGCCGACGTGCCGACGGGCAAGCTCAAGACGGACGCCACCGACGGGGATGGTCACCTGCTGGACTGGATCATCGATCCCGATCACTTCCGCATCGTCACCACCTCGGTGATACCGGCCAACCGCGCGGAATGGGCGACCGGGCTGGACGCGAACAAGCCCGTGCTGGCGTCGCTGCCGAACGACCTCACCGCCTACCACCGCGGGCTGCCCGCCTCCGACGGCGAGCCGGCCGACCCGGGACCGCCGGACGACCGGTCGGGCGACCCGTCGGCCAACCCCGGGCCGCCGCAGACCGTGCCGCCGCAGACCGTGCCGGCCGCGCTGGCGGAGCTGTACCTGTGGGTGGAGGTAAGCCGGCCGGCCACCGGGCCGGTCTGGTACCCCACACTGCACGTGGCCCCGATGGACCAAACGGACGTGGTATCACACCACGTCATCGGGCTCAGCAAGATCACGAACGGGATCGCGGCCTACCTGCCGCCCCCCGGCCTGGCCGTGCGGCCGGTGTGCACCGCGTCGAACACGGCGCTGTGGGGCGAAAAGCAGGCGGGCAGCGACCAGCCGGCCAGCCAGGCCGCCAACGCCGCCCGCCTCATCATGGGCACGCTGACCGGCCTGGAGATCTCCCCGGTGCCGCAGCACCCCGACCAGGTCAGCGACATACCGCTGCTGGAGCTGAGCTACCAGCAGGACCTGAGCACCGGATTCGACTACAGCTCACCGGCCGCCGACACCAGCTACACCGTCACCAGTCAGTCCGGCACCGTCACCAGCCCGTCCGGCGAGAAGCACAGCACGCTCACGATCGACGTGCACGGCGCCGCCGAGGAGCACCTGCCGAACCAGGACTACCAGCTGTCCTGCCTCACCGAAAACTGGGTCACCGGACAGCGGGCCGGCGTGCTCGACCAGTTGCGCACCCTCGGCTTCGGCACCCTGACCCCGGCTGAGGTCGACCTGGGCACGGCGGCGAGCATCCCGCTCCCGGACTGGCCGGTCATCACCCGGATCGGAGCCACCGCATGACGACCCCACTTAGCCCGGCCGCCCCGCCTAGCCCGGCCGCGCCGCCCAGCGAGACCGTCACGTTCGCCCAGTACCAGCGGCCCGGGCTGCCGGCCGGGGTCTACGAGCTCGACGTCCGGGTGCACGTCGACGGCAGCGACCAGGCGGCCATCAGCGGCGAGCTGGCCAACTCGTACCGGTTCGCGGTGTACGGCGACCGGTACAGCCTGAGCGACCCGGCGGGCACCATCTCCGCGCTGTACCCCGCCGACAACGCGACGGGCGAGTTCGACGGCACGTTCCCGCACGTCGTGCTGACCAAGCCCCGGCTGCCCTGGACGCGCTACCCCACGCACACCCAGCCGGAACCGGACGGCACCCAGGCGGGCGTGCCGACCTGGCTGGCGGTGCTGGTGCTCGACGACACCGACATCGCCGCAGAGGACCTCGTGCCGAAGGTCGCCACCGTCGGCGACCTGTTCCCCGCCGCCCTGGGGACGGGGACCCACTCCTACTTCTCCTACGCCGGCGCCGTGCCGGAGCTCGATCCCGGTCAGGCCCGCACCGACGCCATCATGATCCTCGATCTGCCGCTCACCTTGTTCACCGCCACCGCGCCGACGCTGGATGACCTGGAACTGACCGCGCACGTGCGCACCGTCTCGGTGCTGAACAAGCCGGCCGCCGCCGGGGCCGCGCCGCCGGCCGAGGCGACCGGCACGTTCTCGATCGTGGTGAGCAACCGGCTGCCGCAGGGGCAGCTGAAATCGCACGCCTACCTGGTCTCGCTGGAAGGCCTGCAGTCCTACCTGCCCGCCGCCGACGGCAGCCCCGGGCCCGACGCCGGCGCACCGGGGACCATCCGGCTGGCGGTGCTGGCCCACTGGACGTTCTTCTCGGCCGGATCCCCGGCCCGGTTCGACGATCAGCTGCAGAGCCTCAACGGCCGCGATCCCGACGGGCTGCCGGCCGCCGACACCGGCGTGCGGCTTCCGCACGCGGGCGCCAGCGGGGTCGTGGCCACGGCCTTGCAGGACGGCTACGTGCCGCTGGACCATAAGCTCCGGGTGGGCGGCCAGACGGTGTCGTGGTACCGCGGGCCGCTGTCGGCCACCGCCGCGCCGGCCGCCGCGCCGGAGCTGCCGATCACCTCACCCGACGCGGTGACCGCCTTCGACCCCACCACCGGGATGCTCGACGTGTCGCTGGCCGCGGCGTGGACGCTGGGCCGGATGCTGGCGCTGGACGACACCACCTTCTCCACCGCCTTGTACAACTGGAAGCAAGGCCTCAAGCGCGACACCGTGACGAGCGCGGAAGCCCGGCTGATCGAGCAGGAATTCGGCGAGCTGACCGCCTCGGACGGGGCGGTCAACGCCGCCAGCCTGCCACTGCTGCATCACGTGATGAGCCTGCTGGCCCGATCGGAGCCGTCGTGACCGCGCTCTCGCACGCCCGGCGCGCCGACGCGCTCCGGGCCGCGTTCGCCTCGGTGCAAACCGTGACCGACCTGCTCGGCGACGTCGACGTGCCGGACCCCATCGCCGCCTGGCTCGGCCGGCTGCACGCGCTGACCGGCGTGCCGTTCGGCTACCTGGTGCCAGACGAGGCTATGCTGCCGCCGGAATCCATCCGTTTCTTCCGGGTCGAGGTGGCCTGGACCGAGGCGCTAGTGGACGGAGCGTTCAGCATCGGCCGCAACCTCACCTCCGACGCCGACGCCGCGTCCCTGATGATCGACCGCGCGGTCCAGCCCGCGGTGCTGGCCAGCGCCCGGGCCGCGGCCCCCCGCCGCGTTGGGCTGACCGCTGCGGAGCCGGCCGATCCGGGGCAGCCGGTGGTATGGAGCGGTTTCCTGCTGCGCTCGCGGGTGGTGACCCAGTATCCGGGCCTGGGCGTGAACGCCTACCCGGCCGGGGCTACTGGCGACGACCCGGACGCGATGCTCGCCATCATCCGGTTCGACCGGCTCGGTCCGGGGGCCGACACGCTGATCTGCATCGTCGACGGCGACGCGCAGTTCTTCGACATCCACGAGCCACCCGAGCACCTGCACTTCGGGGTGGACAAGTACACCGGGCCCCAGGCGGCCGGGGCCGCGCCCCTCGTGCTGAAGGGACTGCGGAAGATCGAGACGGACGCCAACGGGACCATAGCCCTGGACCCGCCGGTGCAACAGGACGTGAGCGCGGCCTTCCGGGCCTCCTCACCCCGGGTGATGAACGTCAAGGCGATGGCCGCCCTGGTGGGCGCGTACAGCGGGCTCGCGTCGGCCGACGCGGCCCAGATGGGATTCGAGATGACGCAGGGCGCCGGCAAGGTGCGCTTCACCCGGCCCAGGCCCACGACATGAAGGCCGTCGTCCCGGTCAACGTCACGGCGCTGCGGGTCAGCGGGAACGACATGACCAACGTCACCCCGCGCTTCCGCGGTGCCACCGTCGCCTTCGACGCGCTGCCGTACCAGTCGGACAGCTCCGCGGCCAGCACCGGTGACACGATTGCCCGGTCCATCGACGACACGCTGAACGCCAGCCACCGGCTGGGGGCCGGCGTGCACCTGCACTGGGAGCTGCCTGACTACTTCCGCCTGGGCCGTCAGGACGCCGCGGGCGGCCCGATCCGCTTCCCGCAGGTGCCGAACCGCTGGCTGGTCACGCGGACCAGCTCGGCGGGCACGTCACCGGCCGGCTCGGCTGCTATCGCGTCGCGGAGCTGGATCGTCGAGAGCGACTTCGTCGCGGCCTCGGTCCCGCCGGACCGCGACGGGACGGTACGGACACCCATCTCCGTCCCGATCACCGATCCGGCCTCCGGCGCACCCTCGATGCGGATGGGCCGCGTGGTGGCCGCGCAGGACTGGAACCCTGCCAGCGACGATCCCGCCAGCTACCTGCCGCACTACTCAGGCCCTGACGGCACTCCCTACTACCTGACGGCGGTGGGCTTCGTCGGCGCGGCCTTCTCGGGCTACTACCCGGACTGCTCCAGCGTGTTCGGCTTCTGGGACAGCCTGCTCGACCTGGCGGACCAGCTCACCGGCGGGGTCACCCTCGGATACACGGTGATCGGCTGGATCGCCGACCCGGCCGCGGACCCGCTGGCGCCGCTGGGCGGCCTGGTGCGCGATGCCTACAACATCTACGTCGACCAGTGCGCCAAGGAGAAGGTGCCGGTGACCGACACCCCGCTCACGTTCTTCCACCGCACCACCGCGGACCGCTACGGCTGGACGTTCAGCGACCGCGCCTTCACCGCCAGCACCGACGGGCCAGGCGGAACGATCAGCGGTTTCTCGGCACCCGACTCCACCGTGTGCTGCGGGGTCCGGCAAGACGTGGTCTGGTCGGGCACCGGGCCCTTCGTGGACCTGCTGGCGCCGAAGGCCGACGGGACCCCGAGCTACGTCGCCCAGGTGCGGCTGGCCGCGGGTAACACCACCGCCGAGGCCGTGGCGGCGCTGGTCAAGCAGGAGCTGGCGACGGGTCAGCCGCAGCCCGCCGACCAGGGCCTGCTGGACAACTACGAGCTGCTGCTCGAGGCGTTGCAGCTCGGCGTGCTGCGCGACCTGGAGTCCGCCACCACCACCCTGGCCACGCTGGCCGAGCAGCGCCACTCCCGGTCGTTCGCCCGGCAGGACGGCGGCCACCTGTGGACCATCCAGGCCCCGACCAGCGACACCCTCGACCAGCGGCCGGCCGAGGTGACGCTGCCGCTGGACCTGGCCGAGCAGCTGCACCTGCTCAACCGCGCGCAGCAGGCGTACGACAGCGCCCGCGCGGTCATCGAGGCGGCCCGCGGGCAGCTCTTCATGGACTGGACGATCTTCGTCAAGCAGTGGGTCGCCGACCAGCGCGACCCCGGCGACAGCGGCAACCACGTCGTGTCCACCACCGCCCTCGGAGACTTCCTGGACGCCGCCGAGACCGGCGAGCTGCACGAGGTGCAGCTCCTGGCGGCCTCGGCCGGCCTGGCCGAGTATCACAGCGACGAGGGACCGGCCACGACCCGGGTCAGCACGGCCAGCGCGGCCGGGACGCTGGCGGCGGACCTGGTCGCCGCCTTCGGCGTGGTCCAAGGTCACCTCCCCGCGGGCACTGGCTGGCAGCTGGTGCTCGGGCCGGCCCCCCGGCGCGCGATGCCGACCGATCCGGTGCTGGTGATGCAGGGCGAGCACCTCGAGCAGGTCCGGCGGAACGGGCCGTCGAAGATCATCGCCGTCCGGGTCGACACCGAACTGATCACTCAGCTCGAGGTCACCGATCCGGGTGGGCCGACCAGGGCCGTGCTGACGGCCGCCGACCTGGCGGCCGCCACGGCACCCGCCGGCCTCCCGGCCGCCGTCGGCTCCGCCGTCGTCTCGGCGCTGCTCGGCGAGGCCGCGCTGCTGTCACCGCAATCGGCGGGCCTGCTCGCGACCGCGCTGGCGGCCCGCGGGTTCACGGCGAGCGCCGGCGACCTCATCGGCGCCGTGCAGGGCGGCCAGGGCGGCCGCAGCCCGCTCGACCAGAGCGCCCTGCCCGGCGGGCTGTTCGCCGCGGTCCGGAGCACCGACTCCAGCGCCAGCCCGTTCACCGGGCCGCAGCCGGTCCAGCAGGTTCAGACGCCGGTGCCGCTGCGCATGGTCTTCGCCAATCCGGCGTCGACGGCGCTGGCTCCCAATGCGGTCGGCTGGTCGGCGCAGGCGGCGCAGCCGGAACTCGGTCCCGGGCGGGTCGACCCCTTCCTGCCGCTGTGGATGACGTGGGAGGTGAAGCTGTGGCCGCTGGCCAGGCCGGCCGACGACACGTACCCGGCGACGCTCATCACCGACCACTTCGAGCTGGACGGGAACGGCATCGATCTCACCTACCGCGTCCAGGCCGGCGCCCCGACGATGCCGCTCACCGCGACGACCGTCAGCTACCACGGCACGGTGGTGCTGTCGGCTAAGGCGCTGGCCAGCCTCACCGATCAGATCGGCCGCTTCCTCACCGACTTCGCGCAGGACCCGGCCGAGCCCGAGCTGCGCCAGGCGCAGGCCGCCTACGACGCCTGGCCCGTGATGGCCCAGTCGATCGGCACCTTCAACCTGGAGCAGACGCTGCGCACGCCCATCCCGATGATCGCAGTGATGGACCTCACCGGCGGCCGGCACGACGACGTCACCCCCGACGTGGCCGCCGCGGCGGTGGGCACCCCCGGGGACTCGTGGTACGCGACCGCCTTCAACGCGCTGGCCCCCATGCCCGACGGTGACGTGTACTTCTCCCCGCTGCGCGGCGGCTTCCTCGAGGTCACCCGGCTGGAGATCATCGACGTCTTCGGCCAGGTGATGGGGATCGCGACCGACGAGCACGGCGGTCTTGAGGCCACGCCGTCGCTGGCGCTGCGGCCGCGGGACGACGACACGACCAGGGCCGGAACCGTGTACCTGCCGCCCCGGGTGCTGGCGCCGGCCCGGGTGGACGCCAACTGGCTCTCGGCCGCGCACAACGACGACGTGCCCGGCGTCACCGGCGATTTCGTCGAGATGAACAGCCACCCGGCCACCTCGCCGGTGTGCGGCTGGATCGTTCCCAACCACCTCGACGTGGCGCTGGCGTTCTACGACGCCGGCGGCGCGCCCATCGGCTCGTTCACGGTCCAGCACGACGGCCTGACCTACGTCACCCGGGCGGGCCGGGAAGGTCACGACCTGCGCAACTCGGCCGAGCAGCAGCTGACGGCCGACATCGGCCCGGCGGGCGCCCCGGTCAACGTCAACCCGCACGTCGCCCGGCTGATGTGGTTCCTTTTCGGCCGGGACGCGTCGTTCCTGGCCGAGTTCATGGCCGGGATCGCCACGTCCGAAGGCTTCACCGCCCCGGCCCGGGCCACTCAGGACCCGGGGCTGGCCGTCCTCATCGGCCAGCCGCTGGCCATCACCCGGGCCACGATCGCGATGTCGACCGCCGGCCAGGTCGTCCCGCCCAGCCAGCTCAACACCAGTACCACCACCGCGCTAGCGACCAGCGTCGACCAGAACTGGACGACGTACGCCGACCGCCAGCAGCACACGTCGGCCGGCCTGCAGGCCGTGACCTTCCCGGCCCGCCTGGGCAACCTGGTCGACATCGACGACGGCCTGGTGGCGTTCCTGCCGGAGGCCGGCGACGGCTCGTACTCCACGGTGTACATGCCGGCCGGCTACCTGCCCGCCGGGGCGGCCGGCGGTCCCCCGGCCCTGCAGCCGGCCGGGCCCGACACCACGCTGCTCCAGCTGAACGCCGCGGCGCAGGTGTTCACCCTGATCGCCGATCCCCGGGCACCCGTGCACGTCAGCACCGGCGTGCTGCCGGCCGCCAAGCTGGCCATCCCGCCCGACCAGTACAGCGACGCGATGCGCTCGCTGGCCGTCACCTTCGCCACCTACCCGCTGCTGCGGCCGGCCCGCGGCATGGCGGTCACCGTCCCGGCGGTGGCCGGGTTCGACTGGGCGTGGGTCGGGCCCGGCGCGGCCGCTATCCCGCTGACCAGCGCTAACGACGCAGGCCGGCCGGTCTTCGGCTACACGCCGCAAAGCCTCACCGAAGGCTGGCTGCAGCTAACGCCCCAGCCGCCGACCCACCCAGGGAGCGACGATGGCTGAGCTCACCCCGTTTACCCTGACCAACGACGCCGACGGGAGCTCCGCGCTGGCCGCGGGCACCGAGACCAGCATGACCCTGACCGTCACCAACCGGTCGGGGGCCGACATCGGCCTGGTCGCCGGGACATCGCAGCTCGTGCTTGAGCTGCCCACCGCGTTCTTCACGGCCGCGCAGATGACCGCGATGGTGGCCACGGCCCCCGGCTGGAAGGGCTCGGCGACCGCGGACGGCACGATCACCGTGGTATGCGCGGGCAACCACACCTGGGTCCAGGCCGAGCCGGTGAAGGTCACGATCGCCCCGGTGCGTTCCGATGCCGCACCGGGTATCCAGATGGTCTACCTGACCCTGGCGGTACCAGGGAACGTGTCGAAAAACCCGACCCAACCGCTGACCGTGACGGCACCGCCAAGCACCACCCCGCTGCCGCTGCCGCTGGCCGCCAGCTTGTCGGGCGGCGGCGTCATCTACCGCTCCTCGGCCAGCGACCCGCTGGTGAACACCTTGGTGCTGACCCTGAAGAACACCTCGAACCAGGTTATCAGGACGGTGAAACCGGCATCGGGCACGCCGCCTCAGGTCAAGGTCTCGTTCGTGTACGGCACATCCGCCGGGGCGCTCGCGCCCATCCCCCAGGGCAGCGGGCCGCCGCCCGGCGACTCGGCGTTCCAGATCCGGGCCGCGACCGCGGTCGGCGAGGCGGATTGGGGGGCCACCAGCCTTCCGGTGAGCGATCACGGTCAGCCCACCTGGATCCTGACGCCGGCCGACGACAACACTCAGCTGTTCGGCGCGGCCACCGGCGACACCGCCAACTACTCGGTGGAGTTCAGCCAGATCCGCTCGTTCAACGAGCCCGGGCCCACGCAGATGATCGTGCTGTGCACCGGGTTCACCAAGGACGCCACGACACGCTACGACGACCTGGTCCTCGTGCTCGACCTGGACAAGGCCGACCCGCCGGCCACCCGAGGCCTGCTGGCGTTCGGCGCCCCCGATGCAGCGGTCCTGGTCGCGTCCCGGCCGGGTGAGTCACTGCCGGTGAAGTTCCGCTGGACGATGTACGCGGGCGTGGCCAAGGTGCGGTTCCTGTCCTCCTCGCCGCTGGTGCCGTCGTGGTGCGTGCCGTACCCCAACCCGGCGGGGCTGCTCTCCGACTTCGCCGACATCAACGTGCCCGCGCCGCCCCGGAGCGAGGCCCTGTTCACCACGCTGCAGGCCTTCGACGGCAACGGCAGCTTCCTGAACCAGGTCCAGTTCACCATCGACGTGCAGGTGGCGTACGTCACCGACCGGAACAGCCACGTCTACCAGGTGCAGCGGTACGGCGGCACCCTGTGGATGACCGAGGACTACCGGTACGACACCGGCACCGGCAATTCGGTGTACGGGGGACAAGCTGCTCCGCAGGCACCGGCCGGGCGGCTGTACGAGTGGGCGGCCGCGAACGGCAACGCGCCGGACGGGTGGCAGCTGCCCAGCCAAGACGACTGGAACGCGCTGATCAGCGATCCGGCCTGGGCGGCGCAGCCGTTCCAGGCACTGACCGGTAACGGCGAGGCCAAGTTCGACGCCGCGCTCGGCGGCGCCTGGCTGGCGTCGCAGTACCTGGGCTGGGGCGCCGCGGGTTACTACTGGACGGCGTCGGCGGGCAGCGCCATGCAGTTCATCAGCCATCCCAGCCCCGGTGCGGTCGACCCCTTGGCTAACGTCGCGGCGGGGTCCCGGCTGGCGGTCCGGTATGTCCGCCACCTCTGAGCTCGGCGCCGTCCGGCCGGCCCACCTGTCCGACGCCGGCCTGCGTGGTTTCCTGGCTCGCGCGCGCCAGCTCGGCCACGACACCGGGCGGCTGCTGGCCGGCGAGCCCGTCTCCTCGCGCGTGCGGCTGCCCGGCATCGACGACATCCGGCGGCTCTGCCTCGTCGGCCCGGCCGAACGGCGGGCCCGCCAGGCGGGGTTCTTCCACCCGGCCATGGCCGCCCGGAGCCGCCTCGGCCAGGGCGTACACGACCGCTGCGAGGCCTACGCGTTCGCCGACGGGCACGTCGATGACGCCGACCGGGCCCGGCTCGCCATCCACCTGCCGTTCCCCGCCCGGTTCGTGAGCATCCTGTCCCGCCGGGTCGCCGCGGGCGAGGTGTGGGATCTCACCGTGGCCCCCGCCGAGCTCGGCGTGGACGAGCGGGACGACGTGCTCAACGTGGTCAACCTGGGCGAACTGCTGATCGAGCCCGGCGGTCGCGTCATCGTGCAGGGTAACCTGCTGATCTTCGGGTGCCAGCACCTGCGGCATCAGGCCCCGGCCGGGGACGCGGGCTACCAGCTCGGCGTGCTGCCCACCCCGTACCCGGTGGATCGTCGCAGCGGCCCGCGAAACGGCCGGGCCGGCCCGCCAGGCGCCGCCGGAGCGCCCGGCCGGCCCGGGGTTCAGCCCCGGGGCGTACCGACGATGATCGGGTTCGCCCTCAGTGAGCCGCCCGGTGACGGCATGAACGGCACCGACGGGGCCGCCGGAGCGCCCGGCAGCGCGGGCGGGCGGGGGCGCACCGGAGGCGCCACCAAGACCGCCGAGATCACCATCGGCCGCCTCACCGGCTCGCTGACCATCCTGGCCGCGGGCGGCCGCGGCGGCGACGGGGGCCGCGGCGGCGACGGGGGGCACGGCGGCGACGGGGGCGACTCCGCGGCGGGTTTCCGCACTTCCGGCGGTACCGTTCCAGCGGGCCGGGCGGGCCAGGGCGGCCGGGGCGGCGACGGAGGAAACGGGGGGCACGGGGGGCACGGCGGCATCAGCTCGAACGTGTTCGTGACCCTGCCCGGACCATCGCGGGAGCGGCTGCGCATCATCACCCTTCCGGCCGGCGGCGGGCCGGGCGGAGCCGGGGGCCAGGGTGGCCGGGGCGGCACGGCCGCCTCGTCGGCGATGCCGCGGGCCGACGGGGCCCACGCCGCGGACGGCGCGGCGGGAAAGCCGGGACACGAGGGCCTGGCCCGGCCGGCGCCAGAAGTTTTTGTCAACGGAACGTCACACCGAGGAAACGGAACCAGCCCATGAGCATCGAGCAGCTACTCACCAAGCTCGGCGTACCGGCCGACGCCGGCGCCGAGGGCGCCGTGCAGACCAAGATCATGCTGCACAACGCGGGACAGCTCAAGGACCTGCTCGACATCGGCCTGTCCCCCGCCGGGCGCGCCGAGCACGCGGCCGCTCTGCTCGACGGCGTTCAGGTCCCGGCCGGCCACCAGGACGTGCCGCTGGTGCACAAGCTGATCGGGTTCGCCGTGGGCAACGACGAGCTCAGCGCGGACGACCACGCGCAGCTCGCCTCCGCCCTTCCGCTGACCGCCCATGTCGTCTCCGCGCCGTCGGCGGCCGCTCCCCAGGTGGTCAACTCGGTGTGGGACGTGTCGACACCGGACGGCTCGCTGCGGGTGATCAACCTGCCCAACGGCCTGGAGCTGCAGGACGGCGGCTGCATCGTGGCCAGAGCGACGCCGCTGCACTTCACCTGCTCCTCGCTCACCCGGACCGGAAACCCGCCGGCCGGATACTCGGGTGACTTCAACATCGTCGGCCGGCCGGGCACGCCGCTGCTCATACCGTTCGCCCCGAACGGAGTAGGGCAGGCGCAATCGGGTGCCCCCGGCCAGTGCACCTCGGCGGGCGTCGCCGGCGACGGCGGCGGCAACGGATCGCCAGGGCAGCAGGGCACCGCCGGCCAGCCCGGCGGCCAGGGCAACAACGGCACCGCGAGCGCTCTGGCCACCATCGTCATCCAGAACACGCTGACGCTCGAGGAGGCCAGGCAGTTCCTGGCGGTGGCGACCCAGTCCGGGCCCGGTGGTCAGGGCGGCTCCGGCGGACCAGGCGGCCCCGGCCAGCAGGGCGGGAACGGCGGGAACGGGGCGACCTGCGACTGCACGGGAAACGGTGGCGGATCGGCCGGCCCCGGCGGCAAGGGCGGAACGGGCGGCCCGGCCGGCGACGGCGGCGACGGCGGTGACGCCGCGGGTAATATCCTCGTCTACCTGCCGGTTACCGTCTCCACCTCGGTGGTGCAGGCGGTGCCCTCCCCGGCTCCTCCCGGCGGGCCGGGCAACGCCGGCCCCGGTGGCCCCGGCGGCGCGCCGGGCACGGCCGGTTCAGCCGGCAAGAACAACAGCGGCGGCGGGACCGCGGGCTCCGGCCCGATCGGCGACCCGGGCAGCCCCGGCCGCCCGGGCACCCACACCGGCGCGCCGGCCACCATCACCACGCTCAACGGCCAGCCCTAGGCGCGGCCTCAGGCCTGTTAGGGGCAAGCACCACGGTCCGTTCGGATCAAAAGATCTTATTTTTCTGAACGGACCGTGGTGCTCAGCTACGCCGAGCCTCCGGGCGGATGGTGGACCAGGCCAGGGTGACCGCGATCAGGTACCCGGCGGTCGCGACCGCTAGCGGGACGCGCAGGTTCGTCGGGTGGCCGGAGCCGTTGCCCAGCAGCGAGCCGAGCACGGCCACGCCGAGCGCTCCCCCGGACTGCCGGGCGGCATTCAGGATGCCGCTGGCCACGCCCGCATGCTCGGAGCCGGCCGCCGCCAGCATCAGCCCGGCGATCATCGGCGGCCGTGGGCCGTAGCGTGCGGTCAGCCGCCCGGCGAGCGAGCCGCCGATCTCGCGCTGGATGGTGGGCAGCGCGACGTTGGCGATCGTGACATCCAGCTGGATGACGAAAAAGCCCAGGCACACCGAGACCAGCGCGGCCCGGGCACGGCTGGCCGCCGGGCCGGGGCTGATGGTGTCATCGCGGCCGGGGGCGATCGTTTCTGTCCTGCTGCGTGACTCGCCGCCGCGCGTCATCGCGGGTCTCCTTTCCTGGCTCGTACACCATCTATGCTTCCTCACCTGGCCCGCTGACACGTTGTCTGGCGGTTTCGCGTGACACTGAAAGGATGCAGAGATGGCCGACGCCGCGGCGTTGCGGGCCCGGCTCGGGCACGTCTACTGGCTCGGCGGCGGGAGCGGGGGTGGCAAGTCGACGATCGCGGGCGCGCTGGCGGCTCGGCACGGGCTGCGCCGGTACGCGACCGACGATGTGATGGCGGATCACGGCCGCCGGCTCACGCCCGGCGACGCCCCGTTCCTCAGCGAGTTCGCGGCCATGGACATGGACGAGCGGTGGCTGCTCCGGTCACCGCAGACCATGCTCGAGACGTTCGGCTGGTTCCGCGGCGAGGGCTTCGGGCTGATCGTCGAGGACCTGCTGAGGCTGCCGCGGGAACCCGGCGTGGTCGTCGAGGGATTCCGGCTGCTGCCGCGCCTGGTGCAACCGCTGCTCGCCCGGCGTGACCACGCCGTCTGGCTGCTGCCGACGCCGGGCTTCCGCCGGGAGGCGTTCGGCCGCCGGGGGTCGTTGTGGGCTATTGCGGGGAAGACCAGTGATCCGGAGCGGGCCCTGGGCAACCTGCTCGAGCGGGGCCGGATGTTCACCGAGCGCCTGGCCTTCGAAGCGAAGGAGCTCGACCTGAGCGTCATCGAGGTCGACACCATGGTGACCGAGGATGAGCTGGCCGGGCGGGTGACGGAGGCGTTCGGACTGTAAGGTTACCTCCCGTGGATGGTCAGCTGATCCTCCGGCCGGTGACAGAAGACGACCTGCCCTGGCTCGAAAACTCCGGGAACGGGCCCGCCGCTACCGGCCCGCACGAGTGGCACGGCTGGCACGATCCCGGATCCTACCGGCGGCGGTGGGCAGAATCCAGGCTGCTCGGCGACAGCGGCGGGATGCTGATGGTGATCCACGGAACCGACCGAGCAGGCAGCATCTCCTGGCGCAAGGTCCAGACCGGGATGATCTCGCACTGCTGGGCCATCGGCATCGGGCTGGCGGCAGAATTCCGCGGACGCGGCTACGGATCCGAGGCACAACGGCGGCTGGTGCGTTACCTGTTCGCCCACACCCAGGTCAACCGGATCGAGGCCACCACCGAGATCACCAACGTCGGTGAGCAGCGGGCCCTGGAGAAGGCCGGATTCACCCGGGAAGGCGTCCTGCGCGGCGCCACCTTCCGCGCCGGGCGCTGGCATGACCAGGTCGTCTACAGCGTGCTCCGGGACGAGGTTGAGGGCCTGGGAAGGGACCCAGCGACCGCCGAGGGCCCCGGACCCTAGATCACCGAACCCTAGATCACGGGGGTGCTGGCGGTGCCGTTTCCCTCCGCTGGCGGGTCTAACCGCCCGGGTGATGGATGTCCACGGGCGGCAGGTCCTGTACCTGCTGCTTGGTGATGTTGAGCCGGATACCGTCGTCGACCCCGGTCACGGCGCCGATCGGGATAGCCACTTCCTTACGGCCCCACAGGTGCCCCTCTTGGAGGAGCACGTGGGTCACGTGGCGGCTGCCAGGGTCGATGACCAGCCCTTGGACTCGTCCGATGTGGCCGTCGGTGGCATGGACGTGCTCACCGCGGCGCACCTCCACCTCGTCCAGCGGGACGGCGTCGTAGGTGACGGTCAGCGGGACCGAAGCCGCGCCCGTGCCCATGCCCGTGCCCGTGCCGTAGTAAGGCATGAAAAGCACCTGTTCCGGGCCATAGCCCGGGTATCCGGGGATGCCCGGCAAGAACTGCGTCTCCTCGGCGGGATCGAGCTCCTCGAACTCCGCCAGGGTGCAGCGGAGCCGGATCTCGCCTGTCGTGGCGTCGATGAGGTCAAGGGGAACGAGCCGGCCGGGGCCGTGCCAGTGCTTCGGCTCGACCACGAGATGGGTGATCGTACGAGCGACCGGGTCAACGACGACGCGGGTCACCTTGCCGCAGACCCCGTCAGTACAGCTGGCGCTGGCCCCGATCGTGAATGACGTCGCCTCTGCCATTACCACCCTCCTGGTTCCTGGCAGGGCTCATCGTTCCAGCTCGCCAGCGCGGGGCCGGTCATTGACCGCTCCGCTGCGCATCGGTGCCGGCAATGCCCGGGGGGACGACCCTGCCTTGCTCGATCTCCTCCGACAGTTCCGCCTTGGCGGCCAGGACTACCTCGTCCAGCACGCCGGAGGCCGCCGCCCGCGAGATGACATCGCCGCCGCGGCCGCGCAGCACCAGAGCACAGCCGACAGCGATCAGCGTACCGGCGATCGGCCCCGCGATATACACCCAGTAGCTCGTCCAGTCACCACTGACCAGGGCGGGACCGAAGGAGCGGGCCGGGTTCATGGAGACGCCGCTGACCGGAGCTGCCCACAGGCCGGCCAGCGCGATGTAGCCGCCGACGCCGAGCGCGGCGATCGCGCCGACGTTCTGCGCGGCCGA
>OCTA010001250.1_pt1 | contig 23478 bp, 25 predicted proteins | sample 1538991 | NCBI WGS metagenome assembly OCTA01 (sample SAMEA3539302, study PRJEB22396) | soil metagenome | biome: tundra; feature: field; material: soil | place: USA | collected 2010-05 | depth 0.15 m | reverse complement strand
CCGAGCAGGCCAGCTTCATCACCGGCGTGGTCCTGCCGGTGGACGGCGGCCGGGCCGCCCGCGGCCCTGACCCCGAGCAGCGCTGACCCCGAGCCGCGCTGCCCGCCGGGCGGCGGGACGCGGCGGGCGACAGCTACGCGGACCTGGTCGGGCAGGTGTCCGCCGAACGGGGCGAACCCTGGCGGTCGCTGCTGGCCCCGGACGCCATGGCCGCGCTGCTCGGCAGGCACGGCCTGCGGTTGGTCCGGGACGTCAGCCAGCGCGACATGATCCCGGCGGCGGCCTGGGACCGGACCGACTCACTGCGTCCGGTCGACCTGTCCCGCATCGCCCACGCCGCCGTTCCCGCCCGGGGGGAGTGAGGGTTCGGGGGAACTGGTGGTTGACACTGGCTTAGGTTACTTTGTACATTACTCAAGTAATGAACCAAGTAACTTCGAAAGGAGCCGGGCTGTTGCCGGAGATGGCCGGCCTCGATGAGGGCGCTCCCCTGTTCGTCCAGATCGCCGAGCGGCTCGCCGAGGACATCGCGGACGGGAGCCTGGCCGAGGGTGAGCGGGTGCCCTCGACCAACGAGCTGGCGGCCTTCTACCGGATCAACCCGGCCACCGCGGCCAAGGGGATCAGCATGCTGACCGACGACGGGCTGGTGGAGAAGCGTCGTGGCATCGGGATGTTCGTGGCGGCCGGCGCCCGCCAGCGGCTGCTCGACGAGCGGCGCAAGCGGTTCGCCGAACGCTTTGTGGAGCCACTGGTCGCTGAGGCCAGCCGGCTCGGGATCAACGCCGATGACCTCGTCGCGCTGATCCGCGAATCCACCCATACGTAGGGAGGTACCACATGATGGGGTACCAGGATGTGACGCCAGCGATCTCGGTGGCCGGACTGTCCCGCCGCTACCGCGGCCAGCTCGCCCTCGACAACGTCAGCTTCGACCTCGAGCCCGGGTCGATCACCGGGCTGCTCGGCCGCAACGGCGCGGGCAAGACCACGCTCCTGCGCATCGTGGCCGGCGCGGAGTTTCCTTCAGCGGGCAGCGTCACCGTGCTCGGGGCCAGCCCGGTCACGAGCGACGCGCTGCTGCACCGGATGGTCTTCGTCCGCGAAGACCAGCGCTACCCGGACTACGGGCTGCCGGGGGGATTCAAGGTCTGGCACGCGCTGCGGGCGGCCTCCTGGTTCTACCCGGGCTGGGACGCCGAGTTGGCCGGGGCGCTGGTCGCCGACTTCGGCCTGGCCGCCCGGGCCGAGGTGACCCTGTTCGACGAGCCCTACGCGGGATTGGACCCGGTGGCCCGGCAGCTGTTCTACGACCGGCTGCTGGCCGACTACGCCGTCCATCCCCGCACGGTGCTGCTGTCCACCCACCTGATCGACGAGGCCGCCGGGCTGCTGGAACGGGTGCTCGTGCTCGACCACGGCCGGGTCGTGCTCGACGCCGCCGCCGACGAGGTACGCGGCAGCGCGACCAGCGTCAGCGGCCCCGCCATCGCCGTGGCGGAGTTCACCGCCGGGCGCACGGTCTGGAACCGGCGGCGGATCGGCGTCCAGGAGTCGGCGGTGGTGGCCGGGGCCCTGGACGGCACCGACCGCGCCCGGGCCCGGGCGCTGCGGCTGAGCCTGGAACCGCTGACGTTGCAGCAGGTCGTGGTCCACGCCGCCGGCCAGCCAGAAACCGGTATGCCAGAAACAGGCGCGCGGGAAAGGACAAGCGCATGACTACCTGGATCAAGGTCGCCCGCTTCCACCTGGCCGACCGGCTCAGCTACACGGCATTGCCTTGGGGCGTCCTGGCCATCAACCTCGCGATTTACCTGGCCATCGCCGCCGGCGCAAACAAGGGAGGCTCCGTGCAGATCCCGAGCGCAAATCTCGCTGCCATCTACCTGTTCTTCTTCATCGCGGGCATCCTGAGCATCGGCCGGTCGCTGCCGTTCGCGTTTGCCCTCGGGGTAGGCCGGCGCTCCTACTACGCGGGGACCGCGCTGCTCGCGGTCAGCCTCGCCGCGGTCTACGGGCTGGCGCTGGCCGTGCTGCACGTCATCGAGCAGGCCACCGGCGGCTGGGGCGTCGGCCTGCACTTCTTCCGGGTGGCCTACATCCTGTCCGGGCCGTGGTACCTCACCTGGCTCACCTCGTTCGTGGGACTGGCCCTGATGTTCATCTACGGCATGTGGTTCGGCCTGGTCTACCGGCGCTGGGACCTGCTCGGCCTGCTCGCCACCATCGCCGCCCTGGGTATTGTGCTGGCCGCCGGCGTCGTGATCACCAGCCACGCGCACGCCTGGCCGGCCATCGGCCGCTTCTTCACCACCGTCAGCGCGGCCGGGCTGACCGGCCTGCTGGCCGCCCTCGCGGTCGTGCTGCTGGCGGCCGGTTACGCCACCATGCGCAGGGTCACCGTCTGAGGAGAACCGGCCGTGCGGGCGAGTGAGGGTTCCGGGGAACTGGTACCGGAGTCCGTTCGGGAAAAAGGCTTTGGACGGCCCGGTACCGGGCGGGTGACGGCGCACCGGCCCGGTACCGGGCCGGTCCTTTAGCCGTGCAGGAACGGCTTGCCGAGCGGAAGGCCTTTCCCGCCGGTGCCGGCCGAGGCGGCGCCGAAGAACAGGTAAACGCCGAGCGCGGCGAACACCAGCACCACGTAGCCAGCCGCCTTGATCAGGCCGGCCGACGGGACGCCCGCCACCGAGGCCCCGGCGTAGGCGAGCAGGAGCAGCAGCAGCGCCAGGGCGACGAGCCCGAACAGGACGCTGAAGGCGGACGGCAGCCGCAGCGTGGCCAGGGTCAGCATCACCACCACGACCAGCCACGCGATCAGGAACAGCTTCACCGTGGCGAGGATCGCGGTAGCGGTGATGGCGAACCAGTTGTGGTCCAGGCCGAGCACGAGCACCGCGTAGCTCAGCCAGAAGGTGCCGAAGATGCCGAAGACGGCCGCGACCGCACTCTGGCCGAGCGCCGCGCACCAGACCGTGGCCATCAGCAGGCCCAGGGCGGTGGCCGCCAGGATCACCGCCAGCGGGGCCCCGAGGACCCCGGCGGGTACGACGCCGACCAGCGCCAGGCCGAGTGCCACCGAGCCGACGATGAAGCTGCCCAGCCCCAGCATGGCCGGGTCGCCCGCCATCGGGCCGACCACGGCGGCCGGCGGTGCGGCTGCCTCCTGGGTGAGAGTACCTGACCGGCCCGATTCGTCGGCGGTCGCATCAACAGTGGTCATTCATTCGCCCCTTCGTTGAGAGCGCCCCGCGGGTGCGGGCCTAATGCCATCCATACGTCCGCGGCCGGACACATGTGTTCTCACTTTGAACCAGGGCCCGGTTCTGGTCGGCCATCCGCCCAGGCCAAACGCCGGCTTTCCCGGCGTTTGGGGCATATTCGGCGCACTGGAGGGAGCTTTCCCGGCCGGAAAAGCTTTAGTGAGTTTTGGTATTCTTTAAATAATTTCCGGGCTTTCAGCTGCCGGCGGTGACGATCCCGTACTCGTGGATCTTGCGGTAGATCGTCGCGCGGGACATGCCAAGCGCCTCGGCGGCCCGGACCTTATTACCGTCGTGATCCTGCAGGCTCAGCACGATCGCGTCCCGCTCGATCGACTCCAGCGGGGACAGCAGCCGGCGGCTCACGGTCCAGCATTCAGGCGGCAGGTCCTTCGGCATGATCACGCCGGCCCGGCGGCGCTGTACGACCTGCTTGAGCACTTGCCACAGCTGTTCGGTGTTACCCGGCCAGTTATGCCGCAGCAGCAGCTGCATCGCCTCGGGCGAACAGGTCAGGCGGCCCTGCTGGCTCAGCCGGGCCAGGAAGAACGGCACCAGTTCGTGCAGGTCCTCGATGTGATGGCGGAGCGGCGGAAGCTCCACCGTGCCCTGGAAGAACCGCAGCAGCCTGGTCAGGTCGGCCGCCGCCTGCTTGCGGTTCAGCGTCAGCGCCACTCGCAGCTCGTCTGCGTCTTCCTGGCGCTTGGCTTCAGCGCGCTGGCCGTTCCTCGCCTCTTGCAGCGCGCTGGCCAGCGCGTGCAGCTGCCGGGCGTTGAGCAGGTCGACATGCCGGATCACCAGCATGCCCGAGCCGTCGAGCAGCTCGCGGCGAGCCTTGCTGAGCCAGTCCTGGCTGGCCGAATCGGCGTCCAGCACGTGGAACGGCGCGGCCGGGTTACGCCGCTGGTGCACGGCGCGGGCCAGGGCCAGCTTGCCGATCCCGCCCTCACCCTCGAGCGTCATCCAGTCGGAGGCATCGTAGAGGGCCTCGGCCTCGCGGCACGCGCGCAGCCACAGCACGCCGCTGCCGACCAGGCCCGGCAGGCACATGGCCGTCCTGGGCGCGGGCGCCTCCGGGGCCGCGGCGGCCGCCGCGGCAAGTTTCACGTGGACCACGCCGTCGGTGAACGGGCCGTCGCCGGAGATCCGCCGGCAGAACATCCTCGCCATCACGCCGCTGGGCAGGTCGACCGTGACCGCGCCCGGATGGTTTCTGGCCAGCGCCTCGGTGGCGTGACCGATCAGGGCGGACTGGTCACCGGGGTCGAGCACCCGGCGGGCGTGATCGTTCAGCATGACGACGTCGTTGCCGAGCGCCAGCACGATGCCGCCGGTCCGCCGGCAGGCCCGCACGTACTCCTGGAGCAGGTGCAGGTCCCGGCTGCTGCCCGCGGCCAGCAGCGCCTGGGTGATCTGGTCAGCGGTGGACTTGACCAGCGACATCAGCAGCGGGTCGGCGTTCTTGCGCCAGCAGGTCAGGTCGATGACGCCCACCGTCTTGCCCGATACCGGGTCGTGGATGGGGACCCCGGCGCAGGCCAGGCGCTCCAGGTGCTCGGCATAGTGCTCGTGACCGAAGACGTGGGCGGGGCCGCCGGATTCCAGTGCGGTGCCGATGCCGTTGGTGCCGACCCGCTCCTCGGCGTAGCTGAAGCCGGGCGCCAGCTTGACCCCGTCCAGGTAGCGTTCCAGGTCGTGGTCCGCGGTCAGCCGGGTCAGTACCACGCCAGCCGCGTCGGTCAGGACGATGCTGATCGGCTGCCCGTCAAGCTGCTCGTGCAGGTGCCGCAGCACCGGATCGGCCGTCCGGGCCAGCGTGGTCTCCAGGTCGGGGTCGTGCAGGTAATTCAGCTCGATGTGGTCCGCAGCGACGTTCCACTGCCGAGACCGCCACCACGACGCCAGGATCGGTTTGCGCACGACGCTCGGATCCACTGGCTCGGCCGCGAGAAACCTGTCCCTGGCGTCTGCCAGCCGGTCCCTCGCCGCGTGCAGCTGCGATGATGCACGTACCATATGGCCTCTCCCACCACTTATCTCCGGCTGGAGGCACAGCCAGGCGCGGATCGGAGTCGGGTTTACCCGCCCATTACAAAGTAAACCCCAGGTTGCCAGCCACTGTCTCAAGTTGAGACCGCCATATTTCCCCAAAGGGCGTTTTCTCGGGCGCATGGCAGCCCACGACGAGAGCATGGACGAAGAGACCTTTAACCCCTGGAGCATCGTCGATCTCGTTTTTCATCATCTGGCTAGCGAGGGCCTTCATCCGGTGCTCGGCGAGGCGGGCGACCCGGGGGCGCCCGCGGCGGACCTGCTGCGCGCGCTCGGCATCAGGCCGGCCGCGGAAGGCAGCCGGCAGGCTTCAGAAAGTGTTAAGCAGCAGCTGGCCGAGCTGCGGGCTGCGTTCGATGTGTCTCATGTTGAGAGCTCATGACCTCGGCTATCGGGGTGTGATGCAGGACACAAGGACTTTCGGGGCCGTCGGCAGCCAAGCAGCCGCAAGGCCACGCTAGCCCGAGGGGACGAACTGTGAGGCCCCCCGGGAGGACCTGACCCCGGACCCCGGAGACCCGCCCAGAAAGGGGTGACGATGAGTCGCCAGAGTGTCGCCAAGGCTCACCAGAAAATCCAGGAGCTGTCCTGGGAGCCTCAGTACCACGAGCCAGTGTCGCAGTACGGGACGGACTACACGTTCCACAAGGCACAGAAGAAGGACCCGCTGAAGCAGGTCCTGCGGTCCTACTTCCCCATGCAGGAAGAGAAGGACAACCGCGTGTACGGCGCACAGGACGGCGCCATCCGCGGCAACATGTTCCGCCAGGTGCAGGAGCGCTGGCTGGAATGGCAGAAGCTGTTCCTGTCCATCATCCCGTTGCCGGAAATCTCAGCGGCGCGCGCCATGCCGCTGCTGTTCCGCACGGTCCCGAACCCGGAACTGCACAACGGCCAGGCGATCCAGATGATCGACGAGGTACGGCACTCGACGATCCAGCAGAACCTCAAGCGCCTGTACATGAACAACTACATCGACCCGGCCGGCTTCAACAACAGCCTCCGCAACTTCCAGAACGACTACTGCGGGACCATCGGCCGGCAGTTCGCCGAGGGCTTCATCACCGGTGACGCCATCACCGCCGCATCGATCTACCTGACTATCGTCGCGGAGACGGCGTTCACGAACACCCTGTTCGTGGCCATGCCGGCCGAGGCCGCGGCCAACGGCGACTTCCTGCTGCCGACCGTGTTCCACTCGGTCCAGTCGGACGAGTCGCGGCACATTTCCAACGGCTACGCCACGCTGCTGATGGCGCTCTCTGACGAGAGCAACCACCAGCTGCTCGAGCGCGACCTGCGCTACGCGTGGTGGAACAACCACCGCGTGGTGGACGCCGCCATCGGCACGTTCATCGAGTACGGCACCAAGGACCGCCGCAAGGACCGTGAGTCCTACGCGGAGATGTGGCGCCGGTGGATCTACGACGACTACTACCGCAGCTACCTCGTGCCGCTGGAGAAGTACGGCCTGGTCATCCCGCACGACCTCATCGAAGAGGCCTGGAACCAGATCTGGAACAAGGGCTACGTGCATGAGGTCGCGCAGTTCTTCGCCACCGGCTGGCTGGCGAACTACTGGCGGATCGACCCGATGACCGACAAGGACTTCGAGTGGTTCGAGTACAAGTACCCGGGCTGGTACGACAAGTACGGCAAGTGGTGGGAGAACTACAACCGCCTGTCGATGCCGAACGGCCATAACCCGATCGTGGCCGAGAACGTCGACTACGTGTACCCGCACCGGTGCTGGACCTGCATGGTCCCGTGCCTGGTCCGCGAGGACATGGTGATGGCCGAGGTCGACGGCCAGTGGCGGACCTACTGCCACGAGGAGTGCCGCTGGACGGACACGGTCGCGTTCCGCCCGACCTACCAGGGCCGTGAGACCCCGAACATGGGCCAGCTCATCGGCAAGCGCGAATGGGAGACGCTGTACCACGGCTGGAACTGGGCCGACGTCGTTACCGACATGGGCTACGTGCGTGACGACGGCAAGACGCTCGTCGCCCAGCCGCACCTGAACCTGGATCCCAAGAAGATGTGGACCACGGATCACCTGCGCAGGATGGGTGAGGTGCTGAGCCCGAACGTACTGCTCAACGAGATGTCCTCCGAGCAGCGTGACGCGTTCCACGCCGACTACATCAAGCAGGGCCCGGCGGGTCGTCCGGCCCCGGCGGCCAGCTAGCAGCAGGCAGCGGAGGGGGCCTTACGGGGTTTCGTGGGGCCTCCTCCGTCCGTCCCGCGCCGTTTTTACGTCATACCAGCCCGGTACACGCAGCACAGAATCCCGCGAGGGGGGTTATGGGCGCAAAGCACGTCGTTCGGTTCGAGCCGGTAGGCATCGAGATCGTAGTAGACGAGGATCAGAACATCCTGCGCGCCGCGGCCGAGCAGGGCATCATGCTGATGCACGGCTGCAAGGAGGGGCAGTGCGCCTCCTGCAAGTCATTCATCCTCGACGGCGACGAAATCGAGCACGACAAGTACTCCACGTTCGCGCTGCCCGATTACGAGCTTGAGGAAGGCTACACGCTGCTGTGCCGGGCGCACGCCTACGAAGACCTCACGATCGAGCTGCTCAACTTCGACGAGGAGATGATCCGTTCCGGCCTGCCGATCCAGCAGGGCGTCGCGGAGGTGGTGTCCAAGGATGCGGTCACCCACGACATGCGGCACCTGGTGCTGCGGATGATCGAGCCGGATGAGATCAAGTTCTTTCCCGGCCAGTACATGGACATCGCCATTCCAGGCACCGACGCGGTGCGGTCCTTCTCCATGGCCAACACCTCGAGCCGTGAGAGCGGACTGCTGGAGTTCGTCATCAAGGTCTACCCGGACGGGAAGTTCTCCGAGTTCCTCGCGGACACGCTAGCCGAGGGCGACCGGCTGGATATCACCGGGCCGTTCGGCGTCTTCACCCTCCGAGAGGGAGACAACGACCTGGTGTTCGTCGGCGGCGGCGCGGGCATGGCGCCCATCCTGGCGCTGCTGCGGACGCTGGCCGAGCGCGGCCTGACCCGCAAGGCCACCTTCTTCTACGGCGCCCGGACCAAGAAGGATCTCTGCTTTGAGGCCGAGCTGCGCGAGCTTGAGAAAAAGCTGCCGGACTTCCGCTACATCCCGGCGCTGTCCGAGCCGGGAAACGACGAGGAATGGGACGGCGAGACCGGCCTGATCACCGATGTGGTCAAGCGGCACGCCAGCGACCTGCGCGGAGCACACGCCTACGTCTGCGGGCCGCCGCCCATGGTGGAGGCGGCGCTCCCGCTGCTCGCCACGCTGGGCGTGGAGGAAAAACGCATCTACTTCGACAAGTTCACCACCACCGGTAACCCGCAGGAGTGAGATCATGACAGAGACGCATGAGAACCATGAACGCAGTGTCCCGAAGCCGGTCTTCACCGACGCGGAGGCAGGCGCCAAGACCTTCCCGTCCTCGACCAAGCGGGACTTCAACTACTACACGCCGGCCAAGCGCAAGCAGTCCCGGTATGAGGACGTCACCGTTGAGGTCCAGCCCGACCCCCGTCACTACCTAGCCCAAGGCTGGCTGTACGGATTCTCCGACGGACGCGGCGGCTACCCGCTCGACTGGACCGCCCTGAAGGCCTGGGGCAGCGACCGGCCCGAGCCCGAGCGCTACCCCGGCTCCGGCGGCAAGGGCTACGACTGGCCCGCGACCGGCTGGCACGAGTTCCGCGACCCGAACGAGGAGTGGGAACTCACCTTCTACCGGTACAACTCCAACGTCGTCCGGCAGCTCAACCAGAACGTCGACGTAGCCAGGCAGTCCAAGTCCTTCGACCAGTGGAACCAGAACTGGGTGCACTTCGTGGCGGCGAACGTCGGCGCGTGGATGCACGTGGACCACGGGCTCGGCCTGTACCTGTTCGCCAACGCCAACCGTCGGGCACCCACCAACATGCACAACAACGCGATCTCGGTGAACAGCATGCACCGGATCCGGGCGGCCCAGGACCTGGCGCTGTACAACCTGACCCTGACCGAGGAGATCGAGGGCTTCGACGGGGCCGCGCACCTGGAGGCCTGGAACAACGACCCGGCCTGGCAGGGCGTCCACGAGGTCGCCGAGCAGCTGACCGGCATCGACGACTGGTGCGAGGCCATCTTCGCCGCCAACGTCGTGTTCGAGCCGCTGGTCGGCGAGCTGTTCCGCAGCCAGCTGGTGATGCACGCGGCGCCGCGGAACGGCGACTTCGTGACCCCGACAGTGGTCGGCGCCGAGGAGTACGACTTCGCCGAGCGGGACCTGCGTTACACCGTCGCGATGTTCCACCTGCTCACCAACGACCGGGAGTTCGCGAACCACAACAAGGAACTCCTGCAGGGCTGGCTGTCCACCTGGACCAGCCGGGCCATCACCGCCGCCCGGACGCTGCAGCCGCTGTGGTCACAGCCCGATTTCAAGCCGCCGCGCTTCGAAGACGCGCTGGACACGGTGAAGAACCGTTTCGCCGCCATCCTCACCGACCTCAACCTGGACGCACCAAAGGAGCTGGGCCAGTGACCACCTACAAGACCGCCGAGAGCCCGTACAAGTCCGACCACACGGCCTCGAACATGTGCGGGGTCACCCTGATGAACAACCAGATCGGCGCCGTCGTGGCTCAGGTCATGGATAAGTTGCCGAATGTGACGATCATGCGGCTTCCGTCGATGATCCGGGTCGACGCAACCGGCCGGATGGACTTCGACTACGACGAGATCTCCGAGGCGCTTGGCGAGGAGCCGGGTTACTACGACGCCGCGCAGTTCGAGGAGAACATGTCCACGCACTACGGCCGCATGATCCACCTGGACGACAGGACGATCATGTTCGCCAACCCCGAGGACGCGGCCGAGTACATCGACTTCGACCTGACCGCCCGGTCGTAACCAGACAATTTCGCATGTGCTCGAGGCATGTTGTGGCACTGAGGCGGCTATAACCGGCTCAGTGCCACAACCGGCTCACTGAAGGAGGCGCTTTGTACGAGAGCAACGGCGAGAAGTACTTCATCGTCGACTCGCATATGCATTACTGGAACGCTGCCCCAGACAACTGGGTCCCCGGCGCCGAGCAGTACGCCAAGGGCTGGATCGAATGCTTCCACGCTTACCAGGGGCTCGGCCCGCCGGAGACGCACTGGTCGATCGAGCACTTCCAGAAGTACTCAGAGGATGACCTGATGAAGGACGTCTTCGAGGACGGGTACGTGGACGTGGCCGTCTTCCAGCCGACGTACCTGAAGGAGTGGTACAAGGAGGGCTTCAACACCACCGAGCGCAACGCGCTGATGGGTGAGAAGCACCCGGGCAAGTTCATCTACAACACCCGGTTCGACCCCCGCGACGGCGACGTGGGCCTGGTCACCCTCAGGCGCAACATCGAGCGGTTCGGTTCCAAGGGCGTCAAGCTCTACACCGCCGAATGGAACAACGGCTCACGCGGGTACAAGCTGAGCGACCCCGCCGCCTACCGCTACCTGGAAGCCGCGCAGAACCTCGGCATCAAGAACATCCACGTGCACAAGGGCCCGACGATCTGGCCGCTGGACAAGGACGCCTTCGACGTCTCGGACGTGGACCACGCGGCGACGGACTTCCCGGACCTGAACTTCATCGTCGAGCACGTCGGCCTGCCGCGGATCGAGGACTTCTGCTTCATGGCGACGCAGGAGCCCAACGTCTACGCCGGCCTGTCGGTGGTCATCGGCGGGCTCATGTACGCCAGGCCGAAGTTCTTCGCCAAGGTCATGGGCGAGCTGCTGTTCTGGGTCGGCGAGGACAAGATGACCTTCGGCAGCGACTACGGCATCTGGGAGCCGAAGTGGCAGATCGAGGGCTTCGCGGCCTGGGAGATGCCGGACCGCGAGGAGTTCTCCGACTACCCGAAGCTCGGCACCGCGGGTAAGAAGAAGATCCTCGGCCTCAATGCGGCCAAGCTCTACGACATCGACGTGCCGAAGGAGTTCCAGCTGGACGGCGGGGCAGGCACCCCGGCGGCCCAGGACGACGCGCAGCTGGTCGCGGGGGCATGAGCAAGCCGGACCTACTGCGGGCGCTGGAGACGGTGCGCGATCCCGAGCTCGACGAGCCGATCACCTCGCTCGGCTTCGTCGCTTCGTGCACCGTCTCCAGTGACGGGGACGCGCAGATCCGGCTGCGGCTGCCCACGTACTTCTGCGCGCCCAACTTCGCCTACCTGATGGTGGCCGACGCTTATGACGCGGTGTCGGCCCTGCCGGGGGTGCGCCGCGCCGAGGTGGTCCTGGAGGACCACTTCGCTTCCGACGTGATCAACGGCGGCGTGGCCGCCCAGGCCGGTTTCGCCCGGTCTTTCGACGGCGAGGCGGTCGGCGAGCTGGACCAGCTGCGCGCCGACTTTTTGCGCAAGGCGGTGATGGCAGGCACTGATCAGGTGTGCAGGCCGCTGCTCGCGGCAGGACAGGACCAGGCGGCATTGCTCGCGCTGACCCTCGGCGAGCTGCCGCCTTCTCGCGCGCTCGAGCGGTTGCGCGAACGCCGCGCCGACCTGGGCCTGCCCGCCGGGGACGACGCCCTGCTGCTCATCGACCCCGGGACCGGCGCACCGGTCCAGGCCGAGGCGCTGCCGCTGCACCTGCGCAAGGCCAAGGTCACCCGGGTCAGCATCGAGGCGAACTCCGGGATCTGCCGCGGCATGCTGCGGCATAGGTACAACAACACCCAGGGACAAGGAGAGACCGTCCTCGACTGAGGACGCGGGCTCTTAACGAACGTGACGTGGAAGCAGGTCGAGGAGGACCCATGAAGGCCGTCCGGTTGCACAAATTTCATACTCAGCCGGTGATCGACGACGTACCTGAGCCCAAGATCAGCGGACCGCTCGACGTCATCGTGAAGATCGGCGGCGCCGGCGTCTGCCGCACTGACCTGCACATCATCGAGGGCCAGTGGGACGCGGCGATGGGCACGCCGCTCCCCTACATCCTCGGCCACGAGAACGCGGGCTGGGTGCACGAGATCGGCTCGGCGGTCACCAACGTGGCCGTCGGCGACACCGTCATCCTGCACCCCACGCCCACCTGCGGGCTGTGTCACGCCTGCCGGGCCGGCGACGACATGCACTGCGAAAACAGCTCGTTCCCCGGCCTGTCCACCGACGGCGGGATGGCCGAATACCTGCTGACCTCGGCGCGGGCGTGCATCAAGCTCAACCCCGAGACCCGGCCGCAGGACGTGGCCGCGCTGGCCGACGCGGGCATCACCGCCTACCACGCGGTCCGCAAGGCCATCCCGCTGCTCTACCCCGGCACCACCTGCGTGGTTATCGGCGCCGGCGGACTGGGTCACATCGGCATCCAGTGCCTGTCCACGCTGACCGCCACCAGCATCGTCGTGGTGGACCGTAACCCGGACGCGCTGAAGCTGGCTTCGGATCTGGGGGCTCACCACACTGTGGTGGGTGACGGCTCCCACGTCGCCGCGGTCAAGGACCTGACCGGCGGCAACGGGGCGCACGTGGTGCTCGACTTCGTGGCCGAGCAAGGCGCCGAGATGGACGGCTGGAACATGACCGCCCCGGCCGGGTCGTACTTCGTCATCGGGTACGGCGGGACCCTGCACATCCCGACCCTGGACATCATCTCCACCGAGCGCAACATCATCGGCAACATCGTCGGCACCTACAACGACCTGGCCGAGCTGATGGCGCTGGCCCAGGCCGGGAAGGTTACGCTGCACACCAAGGCCTACCCGCTCGACGCCGCGCCCGACGCGCTGGCCGACCTCGACGCCGGCCGGGTCCGCGGCCGCGCGATCCTCGTACCCTGACTCGCACCCTGACTCGCACCCTGAGGAGCAACGATGGCAAAGGAACTGCGCTACGGCGCTGAAGCTCGCGCGCTCCTGCTGGCTGGCGTGGACCAGCTGGCCGAAGCCGTGAAATCGACTCTCGGCCCCAAGGGGCGCAACGTCATCCTGGAGAAGATCACCGGATCGCCCGTGGTGACCAACGACGGCGTCACCATCGCGCGGGAAATCCACCTGAAGAACCAGTTCGAGAACATGGGCGCGCAGCTGGTCAAGGAAGCCGCCATCAAGACCAACGACATCGTCGGCGACGGCACCACCACCGCCACGGTGATCGCCCAGGCGATCATCAAGGAGGGCATGGAGGCCATCGGCAAGGGCGGCAACCCGGTGCTGGTCAAGCGGGGCGTCGACCTGGCCGTCGGACGCCTGGTGGAGTACCTGCGCGGCGTCGCGCACCCGGTGAAGACCGAAGAGGACTACGCCCGGGTCGCGGCGATCTCCGCCAACGACGACGACACGGTGGGTGCCGTGATCGCCAGGGCGCTGTTCACCGTCGGCGACAGCGGCATCGTGACCGTGCAGGATTCGCCGGTATCGGGGATGAGGGTCGACTTCGTCGAGGGTTTCGAGTTCGACAACGGCTACCTGTCGCCGTACATGGTGACCAACCCGGCCGCGCTCGAATCCATCGTCGAAGATCCGTACATCCTGCTGTGCAGCGAGAAGATCACCAAGGTCCAGGACCTGATGCCGCTGCTTGACAAGATCATGCGCGCGCCCCGGCCGCTGATCATCATCGCGGAGAACGTCGAGGGCACCGCGATGAGCATGCTCGTGCACAACCACGTGAACGGGATATTCCAGTGCGTCGCGGTGCGGGCGCCCGGGTTCGGCGACAGGCGGCTGCGCAAGCTGGAGGACATCGCCGCGCTGACCGGCGGCGCCGTCTACAGCAAGCACTCCGGGTTCAACCTGGAAACGATGACCGTGGCGCAGCTCGGCCGGGCCTCGCAGGTGCGGGTCACCGCCGGCAACACCACGATCATCGGCGGCGGGGGCGGCAAGGAGGCGGTGAAGTTCCGGCTCGCCCAGATGCGGTCGGAGCGGGAGCGGGCCACCTTCGGCATCGACGAGGACGTGCTGACCGAGCGGATCGGCGCCCTGTCCGGCAAGGTAGCCGTGATCAGCGTGGGCGCCCCGACCAGCGCCGAGCTCAAGGAACTGCAGCACCGGGTCGAGGACGCGCTGTCCGCCACCCGGGCCGCCATGGCCGAGGGCATCGTCGCGGGCGGCGGCGCCGCCCTGCTGCACGCTGAGAGCGTGCTCGACGGTGTGGACGTCAACGAGGACTACGCCATCGGCGTCGACATCGTGCGGCAGGCGCTCAGCGAGCCGGCGTACCTCATCGCGGCCAACGCCGGGTACCCGGCCGCGGAGGTGGTGGCCAAGACCAGGCAGCTGGGCCCGGACGACGGATTTGACGCCCTGGAGGGCCGGCATGGGAACATGATCGAAATGGGCATCATCGATCCGCTTCGGGTAGTCCGCTCGGCGCTGCAGAACGGCGCGTCGGTGGCGGGCCTGCTGCTGACGACCGACACGCTGATCGCCGAGGAGCAGACACCGTGGGGTGGCAGCGCGGCGCTGATGACCGAATTCGGCTCCCTTGACGAGGGCCTGAACCAGCCATCTCCTGACTCGAGCACGCCGCAGTCGCTCGGGCTCGGGCCGTCGGTTGGCTGACGTCGGGCCATTCGGTGGCTGACCTGAGGCTTACCGTTGGCTGACACGGTTCCGCTCGCCCGGCACGTGGTCGTCGGAGACGACGCCATTCCCGGCGAAAGCCGCGTCATGGACGCGGCCGAGCGGGCCCTGTCCGGGGAAAGACGCGGGGTCCGGGCGGTACTGCCGTTCCTGGGCCCCGCGTTCATCGCCGCCGTGGCCTACGTCGATCCTGGCAACTTCGCCACCAACATGGCGGGCGGATCGCAGTTCGGCTACATGCTGCTCTGGGTCGTGCTGGCGGCGAACCTGATGGCGATGCTGGTCCAGTCGATGAGCGCCAAGCTCGGCATCGCGACCGGCCGCAGCCTGCCTGAGATCTGCCGCGACCGCTTCCCCTTTCGGGTCGTGGTGCTGCTTTGGCTGCAGGCCGAGGCGATCGCGATGGCGACCGACGTGGCCGAGTTCGTCGGTGCGGCCCTCGGCCTGCACCTGGTCTTCGGGCTGACGCTGTGGATCTCCGCTGTGCTGACCGGCCTGGCCGCGTTCGCCATCCTGGGCATGCAGGTATGGGGTTTCCGCAGGCTCGAGGCGACGATCACCGGGTTCGTGGCGGTGATCGTGCTGGCGTTCGGCCTGGAGCTGCTGAAGAGCAGCCCGTCGGCGGGCGGGGTGGCGCACGGCTTGTTCGTGCCGCAGCTGGCCGGCGGCGGCTCGGCTTTTCTCGCGGTCGGCATCGTCGGCGCGACCGTGATGCCGCACGTGATCTACCTGCATTCCTCGCTCACCCAGAACCGGATCGTCGGCGCGAACGCCGTCGCGCGGCGCAAGATCTTCCGCTTCGAGATGGTCGACATCACGATCGCGATGGGCACCGCCGGGATCGTCAACCTGGCCATGCTGGCCACGGCGGCCGCCGTCTTCCACGCACGCGGGATGTTCGGCGTGGGCAACGACATGGGCCAGGTCTTCGGCGGCCTGAACCACTACCTGGGCGCGCACAGCGGGACGTTCTTCGGGGTCGCCCTGCTGGCGTCAGGTGTCGCGTCCTCCTGCGTGGGCACGATGTCCGGTCAGGTGGTGATGCAGGGCTTCATCCACCGGCAGATCCCGATCTTCGCCCGCCGGGCCATCACCATGATCCCGGCCCTGATCGTGATCGGCGTGGGCTTCAACCCCACCCGGGCGCTGGTCCTGTCCCAGGTCTTCCTGTCCTTCGGCATCCCCTTCGCGCTGATCCCGCTGTGGTTCTTCACCAGCAATAAGCAGCTGATGGGGACGCTGGTGAACCGGCGGACGACGATGCTGGCCGCCGCGCTGGTCACGGTCGTGATCGTCGCGCTCAACGTGTACCTGCTCACGACGGCGTAACCTGGCTGCTGTGAGCTCCGTTTCGCGCGGTTTCCACCGCAAGCGCCAGGAGGTCGACGCCAGCCGGGTGCCGCCCGGCCAGTACGTGACCCGCGACTTCCCCGTCCTGTCGGCCGGCCCGACCCCGCGCACGGCGCTGACCAACTGGACGTTCTCGATCTCCGGCGGCCGCGAGCCGAAGAGCTGGACGTGGCAGGAATTCCGCGCGCTGCCTGCCGAGTCGCTGACCGCGGACATCCACTGCGTGACCCGCTGGTCCAAGCTGGACACGACCTGGCAAGGCGTGTCGCTCGACGTGCTGCTCGCGGCGGTCGACTACGACGCGCAGTACGTGCTGGCGTTCTGCGACGGCGGGTACACGACCAACCTGCCGCTGGCCGACCTGACCGGCGGGCGGGCCTGGGTGGCGTTCGGCTACGGTGGCGCCCCGCTCGGGCCCGAGCACGGCGGCCCGGCCCGGCTGCTTGTCCCGCACCTGTACTTCTGGAAGAGCGCCAAATGGGTGCGCGGGCTGCGGCTCCGCGACACCGACGAGGCTGGCTTCTGGGAAAACTACGGCTACCACATGTACGGAGATCCATGGCGGGAACAGCGGTACGCGGGCGACTGACCTGGCAGGCCGCCACGGTCGGCTCGGTGGTCGAGGAGACGCCCACGGCGCGGACGCTGACGCTGGACGTGACCGGCTGGCCGGGGCACCGGGCCGGGCAGCACGTGGACGTCCGGCTCACCGCCGACGACGGGTACCAGGCGGAGCGGGCCTACTCGATCGCCTCCGCGCCCGGTGAACCGCTCGCGATCACGGTGGAGCGGCTGGACGACGGGGAGGTCTCTCCGTACCTGACGCAAGAGATGCGGCCCGGGGACGAGCTGGAGGTGCGCGGGCCGATCGGCGGGTACTTCGTCTGGGAACCCGCGTTCGGCGGGCCGCTGCTGCTGCTGGCCGGAGGCTCGGGGATCGTGCCGCTGCGGTCCATCCTGCGGTACCGGGGCCTTATCGGCAGCTCGGTGCCGGTCCGGCTGCTGTACTCCTCGCGGCGGCTGGCGGACGTGATCTACCGGAACGAGCTCGACGTTCGCTCCGATGCTGTGCAGGTGATCTACGCGCTGACGAGATCGCAGCCGGCCGGCTGGACCGGGTATGCCCGGCGGGTGGACGACGAGCTGCTGGCCGAGGTGGCCTGGCCTGCGGCGGACAAGCCGCTGGCTTATGCCTGCGGGCCGACGAGTTTCGTGGAGACGGTCGCGGCCGGGCTGGTCCGGCTCGGTTATCCGCCGGTGCGGGTCAGGACCGAGAGGTTCGGAGCCACCGGGCAGTGACGAGTCCGCTGCCGAATCCGACGGCGAATCCGGCGAATCCGGCGAAGGGAAGATGATCATGACGATTCTGGACGGGGCTGCTGCGGCTGACGGGCCTGGGCCGGCTCCCCAGGACCCTGCGCTGGACGGTAATGCGATCGGCGGGCTGCTGATCGAGGTGTTCGGGACCGAGATGACCACGGCCTCGAGTGTCTGCGCTTCGTGCGGGACGATCAGCCAGGTAGCCGAGCTGTCCGTTTACCTGCCCGAGCTCGGGACCGTGGTCCGCTGCCGCGGCTGCGACAGCGTGCTCATGGTCTTCGTCCAGATCCGTGGCATCACCTGTGTCGACCTGCAGGGCCTGGCCAGCCTGGCCATTTCTTAGGACCGGCCAGGAAACGATCGTGCGGGCGGGCCGACAGCAACTCGACCACCTTGCCGACGATAGCCTGCTCCGTTTCCTCGCGGTCGCGGACGGTCGGAGGTACCGGCGAAGCAGGCAGGTGCGGAGGTAGGTGTGCGAGCTGTACCCGTTCATGTGCCGCCAGCTGCGCGGGATGCCGCGGTCGCCCATCAGCCAGGTCACCTGGTGCGCCGACTCCAGGGGACAGCGTCCAGAAGTCCCACTGCATGTCGTGGTCGCGCAGGTTGTTGTCCGCGCGGCGCTTCTGCGACCGGATGAAGTGCTGGAACTTCAGCGGGTCGCGCCAGGTGTCGGGGCTGCCTCGCTCGCCGGCCACGGTGGAGAACCGGCTCAGGGGTGTCCGTCTTGGTGCCGGGCTGGAACACGGCGGCCTTGGCGTGCGGCCGCGTCGGTCGTCGTCGCCTTGACCTGTGCGTCTGTCACTGCCATTCCTCCTCGTTATCGTGCCTTCCGGCCCTGGAGCCGCCTGCCGTCGCGCAGGTGAGGCAGAGACCCCAGAAGACCACTTCGGCCTCGTCGATCGTGAAACCATGCCCATCGGCCGGTTCAAGACATGGCCGTTCCCCCGCCACGCAGTCGACGTCCTCGGTCCGGCCGCACCGGCGGCACACCAGGTGGTGATGGTTGTCTCCGACCCGGCGCTCGTAGCGTGCGGGGTGACCGGCGGGCTCGATCCGCCGCAGGAGTCCCGCCTCGGTGCACGCGGCCACCACGCCGTAGATGGCCTGCAGGGACAGCGAACCGAACTTCTCCCTGACACCCGCGGCGATCGCGTCGGCGGTGGAGTGCGGATGGCTGGCCAGCCAGGTCAGGACCGCCTGACGGGGCATCGTCACCCGGAGTCCAGCCTGGCGAAGCTCGGTGACAACAGCGTCGTCCGGGTTATCGGGGACACGAACCATGATGCACTCATCATTCCGCATTTTCTGGAATGGATCAAGTTTTAGAGTAAGACAATAAGTTGAGTATTAGGCAAATCTGGCGGTAGGCGGCCGCCGGATTTTAGTCGCCCTGCCCGGCGAAGATCCTGGTAAACCTGCCGCATGCATGACACTCGGTAATCATCGGCCGGGATGTCGATTCCGGGTCGTGACGGCGGCTCGCCATCGTGGAACCCGTTCTGGCCGCGGGCACGCTCGCGGGTTACCCGCCGCTGCACGCGGCTCACGCCGACCCGCTTGAGCGGTCCGGGCAGGACGCCGAGGCCACCGCGGCCTGGGGCGCGCGCGGAGGCGACCGCGGGCACCACCACCCTGCAGCGGGAACTGCGCCGCAGGCGCGATGAGAGGGGTACCCAGGACCGTTCGGAAGAAAAATGTCGATCCGGGCTGGGCCGGCGCGGCTGGGTTCGCAGGGATCGTGGATAGTTACCTCCGAATTATGACGGTAACTATCCACGATGACGGCTCGTCGGGGCGGGCGGGGGTGATGGTCAGGTAGGTGACATCTGGTGTTCAGCTGGGAGGTGCTTGGCGGACGAATGGCGCGGCTTTGATTTCCAGGGATGTCCGGACGTGGGCTGAGGGAGCGAATCGTGACGAAGCGAGCACGAGTGGGAGCCGCCGCAACGGCGTCAACACCGTGTACTTCCTGGACACGACGGGCAAGGCGTGCCCGGACGGGGTCGGCCAGCCGTACACCGTCCGCGGTTACCCGGCCGGGGACAACACCGCGACCGGGCTGCCATGGGCGCCCGCCACCGACGGGCTGCGCAACATCACCGGCCAGCTCGACCGGAACGGCACCGTGACGATCTGGGCCATCACCTCGACGGTCAGCGGGAGCGGCGACCAGGGGGCCGATCCGAGCAAGCTGGTGCAGATCACCGACCCGCGGGGCGTCTCGTTCACCCCGGGGACCAGGGACCGGTAACTGCTGGCACGATGGACGGTATGGGACAAGGGAGTCAGGACAGCCAGGCGGGACACGATCTGGACAGAAAGCTGAGCCGGGCGGAGGCCTCGCACGCGGTCACCGGGCTGGGCTGGCGGTACGTGCTCGGCGATGTCCGGACCGAGGTGCTGACCGGTTCGCTGCCGCTGGCGGCGGACGTGGCCGCGCGGGTGGCGGCGCTGCCGCACGCCGAGGGGCACCTGCGGATGGACATCCGCGCGGACCGGCTGCTGCTGACGCTGCAGACCGCGGCCACGGACTGTGTCACGCCGCGTGACGTGGAGCTGGCGCAGCGGATCTCGGCGCTGACCGAGGAGTTCCGGCTGTCCACCCAGGCCGGGGTCGGCGAAGACGCGCAGCCGGTCCAGGTGCTCGAGATCGCGATCGACGTGCTCGACGGGGCCAAGGTGCGGCCGTTCTGGCAGGCGGTGCTCGGCTACGTCGACCAGCCGGGGCCGGGCGGCCCGCTGCACGGGCTGATCGACCCGCGGGGCCAGGGGCCGGCGTTCTGGTTCCAGCAGATGGACGAGCCGCGCCCGCAGCGCAACCGGATCCACTTCGACGTCTCGGTGCCGCACGACGAGGCGCATCAGCGCATCCAGGACACGATCGCGGCCGGAGGCACGCTGGTCAGCGACGCTGAAGCCCCCGCGTTCTGGATACTGGCCGACCCCGAGGGCAACGAGGTCTGCATCTGCACCTGGCAGGGCCGGGACCCCGGCAGCGCGCGGGGACCCGGGTCGGACTAGGCGGTTTCTGCTCCGGCGTCGGCTCCGGTCTCGGCGTGACACGCGTAGATGCGATCTTCCTGCGCGACGTCGATGTCTGCCATGGCTACTGGCTGCCCCGCAGCGCGGAAAAATTCAAGGGCGTCATTCAGCCGAACGGCCGTGGTGCATGCCGTAGCTAAGGTTTTTGAGGTGGGTCGGGCGGTGTCTCGATGTCAGTGACCAACCTGACACGCTGGCGGGTCACCGAGGCGACTGTCTCGAAGTCACGATCCTCGCAGAGAACGGTGAGACGCGCTTGCTCGGCCGTCGCTGCTATCAGCAGGTCGATCGGGCCAGCCGATCGGTGCTGGCCTACCTCGGTCATCATCTGCTGCACCGCCTCCGCGCGCTCATAGCCGCGCTCCCCCATCGGCACCCAGCCGAAAACGGTTCTGAGCAGCCGCTTTTTCTCGAGCCGGCCGGCCAGCGAACGAGCGGAATAGAGAAACTCGAGCTCTACGACCGGGCACACCGCGATCACTCCTGCGGCCAGCTCCTCGGCCCAGAGGAGACGCAGCTTGCCCGGCAGGATCCGGAACAAGGCAGAAGTGTCAATGAGGTAGATGGCGGGCCCGCAGGCGTTCCAGTCGCTGGCCAACCTCCCGGAGGGCGGCGCTGACGGTGTCCTTCTTCGTCTTGGTGCCGAGGACCTCAGCGGCTGTGGCCAAGGCCTCTTCATCGATCTCAATGGGCGTTTTTATCATGGCCACGACGACCACCTCCGGCTGCTAGGATACCAAAGATATCCAATAAGGATACCCTAGATATCTTCAGTTTGGAGTTCGGACCAGAGGGCGCGGTAGGCGCGGGCGGCCTGGCTGCTGGGGGCGAAGGCGGTGACCGGGGCACGCTCCACCGACATGCGCTCGATGAGGGACAAGGAAGGAATCGTGGTGTGTGCAACCACGGTCCGTTCGGCCGAAAGGGTGTGAATTATTTCCTGGTGGAGCTTCTTGCGCCGGTCCACCATGGAGAAGAACGCGCGCACCTCGGGGCGGTGACCGTTGAAGCCGGCCACGAATTCGGTGAGCTGGTCCATGGTGCGGACCGACAGGGTGGTCGGGATCAGCGGCACCAGCAGGCTATCCGCGGCGTGCATGACGTTCTCCGACACGAGCGAGATGCTCGGCGGGCAGTCGAGGAAAACGTGGTCGTAGCCGGCGGCGAGCGGGCGGAGCAGCTGGGCCAGGGCGCGGGTGTTCCGCCGCCCCGCCCCGCCAAGCAGCAGGTCCATGTTGCGGTAGGTGAAGTCGGCCGGAAGCAGGTCCAGGTGGTCGAAGTCGGTGCCCTTGATGGCGCCGTCCAGCGTCTTGGTGCCGCGGATGAGCGCTTTGCCGCCGCCCTTGACCTTGGGCTTGATCCGGAACAGGAAGCTGGCCGCGCCCTGCGGGTCAAGATCCCACAGCAGGGTGCGCTGGCCGTCGGCGGCGGACAGGTGGGCCAGGTTGACCGCGGCCGTCGTCTTGCCGACGCCGCCCTTGATGTTGTAGGTGGCGTAGATCTTCACCGGGAGGCCTCCACCAGGGCGGCGGGGGGCGGGGGGACTGCGGACTCGCCGAGCAGGGTACGGATCCGCGGCTGAGCCGCCGGGCCCGCGAACCTGGCGAACCGGCGGGCGAAGTCGTCGCGGGCTCGCGCCTGGCTGACCGCGAGCCGGGCGGCGAGCTCGCCCATGGCCAGCAGCGTCGCCGCGGGCGCCGCACGCTCGGCCAGCATCGCGTCGGCCAGGGCACCGATCTCCTCGCGCTGGACCTGACTGTCCTGGAACTCGCCGAGGCAGTCCTGCAGTTGCTTGAGGTCGCCGACCACCTTCTTGTAGGCGACCGGATCGTGCAACGGCGCGAAGAACTCCAGCAGGTAGCGCAGCTCCTTGCAGCGTTTACGCAGGTCGTGCAGGGACTCCGGGGGCGAGTCCGGGGTGATCGCGCTGCCTTGCGCGGCGATCCGGCGGAACGCGCGGTCGGTCGTGCTCAGCGCCAGTGCGGCCGCGGCCGGCTCGCGCCGCGGGCGGCGCTTGCGGGGGGTGCTCGCGTCGCGGACCTCAAGCAGCGCCTTGCGCCAGTCCCCGGTCAAGGCCAGGAATCGCGCGGAACGCAGCGCCGCGGCCAGCCGCCGGAACTCGCGGGCCCGGCGCCGGGCCAGGAAGACTCGGAACGGCTCCAGGTCGGCCGGCGAGGCGGCCTGCAGCTGCTCCGTCAGCGCGCCGAACCCGAGCAGGTGAACGTCGAGATCCCTGGTCGGCGTGGTCAGGTCGCCGAGCCACTTGAATTCGGCGGCGTAGTGCCTGGCCAGATCGGCGGGCAGCACCTCGCCGAGGAGCTTAAGGGCCGACCGGGTGCGGCGGACCGCGACGCGCAGGTCGTGCAGGAACTCGGTGTCGATGTCGCGCAGCACGCCGTCGACGTTGAGCTCCAGGGTGTCGAGCAGCCGCAGCAGCAGCCTGGCCACCGCGACGGACGCGGGCAGCTGCGCGGTGATCTGCCCGGCGTTCGGCTCTGTCACGCCGTTGGTGTAGTCCACGGGATGGCGGCCGAGCGCGGTCAGCGCCGCGGTGAACACGCTCTGGCGGGCGGGGGTCACGCCGGGAACGGCGGCCAGCAGGCCGGCCGCCCTGCGGGCCTGGGCAGGATATCCGCGGACTTCGGTGACGGCCAGGCGCAGGGGGAGCTCGACGGTGGTGCCCGCCGCAGTCGCAGCGGTCACGGTGGGGCGGTCCACGAGCAGCCAGGCGACGGTCTTACCGTCGGCGTTCTGCAGCCGCATGACGCTGACCGCGCTGACCGCCCGGACGACCGGCAGCAGCGCTCGCGGGCTGATCAGCGCCGCGATCTGGTCCCGGACCTGGCCGGGGGGCAGGTCCGTGGCGGGACGCCGGGGCGGC
>OCTA010001249.1_pt1 | contig 23490 bp, 22 predicted proteins | sample 1538991 | NCBI WGS metagenome assembly OCTA01 (sample SAMEA3539302, study PRJEB22396) | soil metagenome | biome: tundra; feature: field; material: soil | place: USA | collected 2010-05 | depth 0.15 m | reverse complement strand
GCGACGACGGTCTCTTCGTCGTGGGCTTCGGTCTGGATCGCGGCTACCCCCTTGCTGACTTCGATACCCAGACGGCCGCCGCGGGTCTGGCACTCGAGCACCGTTTTGCCACATGGGATCTGCGCCCATGGCGCGACGACGCACCATTCGCCGTCACCGTCTTGCGCCGACCTAGACCGACCGCGTAATCGCGTCCTGACGAGCAGCCCCGAACCACTGCCCGGCCTGTGCGAGGCCCGTGAGCTCGGCACCGAACCACCGGGCTGGAAACGTTCGCACGCGACCAAGCAAGAGCCTGTGTCGACGCCGCCATCCGAACCGCGCCCCCAGTCGCATGGCTGTGCCCCGCGACTGGGCTCAAGAGGCTGCACGATCACAAGGCCTTGTTGGGCAGGCTATGGACCGCGTTCGTGCGCCTACTGGACGAGCTCTTTCGCACGCAATCTCATCACATGTGGAACACGGAGTTCACCTGTCGCGTGTCCCCATACCCATGTTCAACCGCAGGGTGCTGATGGTTGCCGACTGGACTCTTTGGCCAATCTGTGGTCGCCGCAAGCGGACTTCGAGCGGGCCGCAGGCGAGCATCGGTAACCCGATGTCTGGTAGGCAGCCACCATCGAATCGGGCGCCGGCCCCGCACCCCGCCGAACGGGCTTGTTGGCCCCTGCCCTACAGTGAGAACTGATATCAGTTGAGAATTAATATCATAATGAAGGACATCGATGACAGACACCGGAATAGCGGCCCCCGAGCCGACCGCACTGGACCAGACTCGTCAGCGCGAGCTGCAGTTGCTTTCCGATGACGCCGTGCTCAAGGGTCACCCACACGGCGACGAGCGGTGCAAGAACTGCGTGTACTACCTCGACGTCGACGAGTCGATCTCCTACTGCTGGCACCCTAAGCTCCGCGTTCTCGCAGGCCAGGACTGGTGGTGCCAGTGGTGGGAGGAGATTCCGGCGGAGGCGTGAGCGCGTCCGCGCTGCGACTGACCCCGCAACGTCGGGCGGTGCTGGACGTGGTCGCTCAGTCGCAGGACCACCCCACGGCGGGCCAGGTCCTTGACCGTGTCCGTGAACGTGTCGAGGGTGTCGGAGCGGCGACCGTCTATCGGACACTCGCCCTGCTCGTCGAGTCGGGGCAGGTGGCCGAACTGCGGCTCGGGCAAGGGCAGGCCCTGCGCTATGACCACAGCGTCCACCGCCACGATCACCTCGTGTGCACCGGGTGCGGACAGGTCCAGGACGCCCAGGTCCGGCTCGATGCCGGCGCCCTCGCCGAACTCGAGGAGGAGACGTCGTTCACCGTTGCCGGATACGACGTACAACTGCACGGCCGCTGCGCACGTTGCGCAGCGCAGGACAACGCCAAGGAGAGCGATCAATGACCGAGCTAAAGGGTTCCAAGACCCACGCCAACCTCAAGGAAGCCTTCGCCGGGGAGAGCATGGCGAACCGTCGCTACCTGTTCTTCGCCCGCCAGGCAGACAAGGAGAACATCACCGAGGTCGCGGAGCTGTTCCGTGAGACAGCAGACGCCGAGACGGGCCACGCGTTCGGACACGCCGAGTACCTGGTCGGTGTCGGTGACCCGGCGACAGACGAGCCGATGGGCACGACCGAGGAGAACCTCGCGTCAGCCGTCGTCGGTGAGACATACGAGTTCACTGCCATGTACCCCGGCTTCGCGTCGACGGCGCGAGAAGAGGGCTTCGAGGAGGTCGCGGACTGGTTCTCCACCCTGGCCCGTGCAGAGCGCACCCACGCCGGTCGTTACCAGAAGGCGCTGGACAAGCTTCGCGCCTGACGCTGAGTTCCGGGACGCCCACCCAGGCGTCAAGCTGACCCAGGTGGTGCGGGTGGGAGCCTTCCCGCCCGCACCATCGCCACCATCGCCACCAGAACGCTGACCATCGGAGAAATCGTGTCCCGCCTGGAACTTGACCAGATCACCCTCGACCGGGACGGCTATGCCGCGATCCGCGCCGACGCGCGCCAACGAATGCTCGCGATCCGCCGCAGCCGCCGCGTTCAGCTCGGCCAGCTGATCGCGCTGGAGTTCGAGAATGAAGACACCCTGCATTACCAGGTGCAGGAGATGGTCTACGCCGAGAACATCACCACTGGATCGGGCGCAGGCGAGGAGATCGAGACATATCGGCGGCTCATGCCAACCGCGGGGTCGGTGTCGGCCACGCTCTTCCTTGAGTTTAGTGATCTGGCTACGGTGCGTGCAGACCTCGAAGGCGTCACCGGGATCCAGCACCTGATCCGCCTGCTCGTGGGCGAAAGCACCATCGCCGCCGTCGATGTACCGCCGCCGGATGAGGCCAACGAGGACCAGACCTACTCGGTGCACTTCGTCCGCTTCGACATCACCGAAGGGCAGCGGAGGGCACTGGCGAGCCTCACCGTGCCGGCGAGGTTGTCCGTCGAACACCCGAACTTCACGGCCTACGTCCCGGTACCCGCCGGGCTGCGCGCCCAACTGATAGTCGACCTGGCTGCGACAGCCTGACGACCCTCGCCATCGACCGGCCGTCCCAACCGCCGAACTGGCAACCGGGTGAGCTGCTAGCTCCGCAGACAAATGGTCGCCTCAAGCGGTAGTCCGGCGGCATCCGGCGGCATCCGACACGCGCACGACCCTGCGTCGCGGTTTGACATGATTCGCCGCCCGGCACACAGTGGAGGGCTTCCGATGGACCCCAAGCCAGACAGGAGCAACCTTGCTTACCTTGACCGACCAAGCCCAGACCGCCGTCCGTACCATGATCCAGGATCCCCAGGCCCCTGAGAGCGCCGGACTGCGCATCGCCCCTGGCGACGAGGGGATCGAGCTCACCCTTGTGGCGCAACCGGCGCCCGGTGATTCCCTCATTGATGACGGCGGTGCGCGGGTCTTCGTCGAGCCCCAGGCCGCGGAGCTGCTCGATGAGCAGACCTTGGACGCCACGCTCGAGAACGGCCAGGTCAACTTCTTCCTTGCCTCGCCCGAAGCGGCATCTTCACCCGATGGCGGGCAGACCCAGGCGCGACACGACACCGTGCGCGGGGAAGCGCTGCCCCAGTAGCGGGCCGTAGAAAGCAGCTACCCGCGGTCGAGTGTTGCCCCGGCGGAGTCGCAGGGAGCCCACCGAGCAACCCGTTCTCCACACCACTTCGGTGTCCGGCCGCGAGGGTGTCGGGGACGAAGCAAGCGACGTACCTTTCGACCCTGGTGAGCGGTGCTGCATGTTCACCAGGGTCCTGCAGGCATCACAGGCGGCAAGAGCTCTGGAGCTCTCCTCAGGTTTCAAGAGCCACACCAGGAAGACAGCCCGTTTCGCTGTGCAAATGCCGGCGGTCCTGCGGGTGATGGCGAGTCGCGCAGCGGCCACCTACCACCCTCGGGCCCGGCAGCATACCGACCTTGCGAGCCTGCTCGCCACGTGCACATCATCTGACGTTCACTGCTGATAGGCGCCATTTCGCATTAATGGATCGTCAGGTGGGGCATGTTGGCAGAAGCACAACTCGAGCTGTCGGCGTCCCCGAAGGGCAGCACAGCAAGACTGCCCACCCCCGCTGTTGCGGGGGTGGGCGGGATCGAACGGGGCTAGTGAACGGTTACCGGATGAGGGGCTCGGCTGGGCATTGGGACGAGCCTGGGCGTGCGTCTCACGAGGATCGCGGCGAACACGCTGATCAGGGTGAACAGGACGGAGATGCCCATCCCCAGGTTGTAGCCAGAGGTCAGAGCCTGCGCGGCTGCGTCGTGAGTGAGCGAGCTAGTCGGGTCGCCACGACCCCAGACAGGATGGCCAAGCCGATCTCTCCCCCCATCTGCTGGGATGTGGTGATCAGTCCGGAGAAATGTCCGAGAACCCGTGCTGTGGCTGCGGCGTACATATGCGCGAAGCTCATGCCGCAACCGATAGGCGCGATCAGCAAGCCGGGCAGCACGTGAAGGGGGTAGTTGCCGTGTACCGGCAGGAAGCAGGCCCAGGCCATGCCGATTGCGACCAATGATGGACCCAGGATGAGGTAGCGCCTGAATCCGTGTTTGCGTACGAGGTTCGCCATCTGGGTCGATACCGAGCCAAGGATTTGGGCAACGGCAGGAAGGCGAGGCCTGTCTTGACCGGGCTGTGGCGCTCAACTTCCTGCAGACAGAGCGTGAGCAGGAAGCACATGCGAAGGCTGCCGGCAAACAAGGCCGCCATCATGGGTTGGCGTCGGAGACGTTGCGGAGTTCGAAGATGGAAAGCGACATCAACGGGTGTGGCGGCGCTGCTCGTTTCGCACCAAGAGCCCTGCCCTCCAAGAACTCCTCCGACACACTCACGCGGCCTTCAACAATCCACAAGGCCGCCAGGTGAATGCCCCGAGCGCCCTGCAGCCCGGTAGAGGAACGCGTTGCGGCATCGACATAGCGGCCCCGTCAGCCAGTGTCGGTCTCTGACTCTCTGTCAGATAGGACCACTGCCAGACCCAGACCCAGACCCAGGCCCGCGGGTCGTGGTCGTGGTCGAGCACCTTACCCACCCATGACAATCATGCGCGGCATGTGCGGTGAGAGGTGGGCAAGCCAGGGCCGGCTCAGTCCAACCCCATCACCGTTGAAGGAGACGTCAGTCGCGGCTCATTATCGGGATTCGGTAGAGCCCGAGAGCGTAGCCGGCGATGGCGATTGCGCATCCAACCGCCATACAGAAGGAGGCAACGTTGTTACTGGTCTGGCCCATGAAGGCCAACCCTGAGCCGAAAGCGAGCACGATTCCAACAACCCCGACAATCGAAGCGTGGAGCCAGTTGCGGTCGCGGCCCCGAACAGCGGCGATGGCGATCCAGATCGCGAGAACGACAAGAGCCACGCCCAGGATCATGTGAATCCCCAGCAAGCCCGAGGACGAGCCGGCAGTCCAGCCGGATCCCGAGTCGGGCAGTTGAAGCCAGAAGGTATTGGCCATCCCCAGGAGCAGTTCCCCGAGCAGGATCAACACCATCGCCGCACCCAGCGTGCGGAGTCCCGGGGACGTGCTCGACTCGGCTGTGACTGCTGCGTCGACGGTAAGAGGGGTAGTGCCTTTAGTGGGCTTGGTGGGCATAGTTGGCCAGGCTACCTCGGGTGTGGCGGGGTGTCGCTCTCGGTGCAGCCGCGCAGAACGGGGCCAAGGGCTCTTCAAGGCGCGGAAGGCAGGCTGGAAAGGCTCAGGTCCCGATCAAGCGATGCCCCTGGGAAGCGCTCACCCGCAACGCGGGGGTCTTGTTTCCGTGGCAGCCAAACCACACGCGAACGGTCGCTGGGGTGACGTCCGCCAACGACAGGGACGGAAAGTCGGCAGGATCTGTTGTCTAGCAGGAACGAAGGAGCTCACGGGTCCCCGCTTGAGGTCACGATGGTCCAGCCACGCACCGGCGGATGCGCCAAAGGTCACACGTTCCTCGGCAAGGAGACGAGCCTTAGGCCCAGTCCCCTCCGCCCATCGAGATCAGCCGATGCTCGGCCGCCCACCACGGCTCGGAGTCGCACTTGGTGGCAAGGTTCTCAGCCCGGAATATCGGATGCTCCGCAACCTCGTGGTCAGACCCACTTGTGTAGGTCGGCGCGTGTCCGCCCACCACTAGAGCTCAGAGGTTGGAGCCGATGTCAGCGCTCATCGAAGAATAGGCCATCCCAGTCGCAGCTCAGATCCTGCTCCCGCTCCCGTCAGAAGCCCGTCTTGCGGTGGAGTTTGGCTTCGACGCTTTAGAGGGCGGATGGGACCTCAGACAAGTCGCAACTTTCAACGAGGTCAGCCCGGGAGGTCCAGGCGCCGCCGGAGCAGAACCGACTGGCTGCGTCGACCAACACGATCGGCAGAAGCTTCTTCCCGCCAGACCAACATGGCAGCCACCACAGGACAGGCCGCGAACTCGCCAGGCTCTACCCCGGTTGTAGCCAGTGCCCTTCGCGCTCTGGGCCGCCAGCGCCCCCACTCATCACGAGCGGGGGCGCAGGCCCGAACGAACGGGGGGCCTACGCGGTACAGCAGCTTCTTACCGCGTGATTCAGCTTCGGCCAGGCCCAGGGCCAAGGCACGGAGGTCATTCTCGGTGACAGCGTCGACCACGATCGGCTTTGAGTCTGTAGCCCCGGCGACGGCGCCCGCTTTCAGGTCTGCGCCACCCCGGATGATGTTCAGATCAAGAACGATGACCTCGGCTGCCCTGAACCGGCCGGAAGATTTCTCTTCGACGTAGCGAGCGAGCTCCGAGTTCCGGAAACCGAAGCTGGCGTCCTGGGCGAACTCCGTCTCGGCGACGGGGGATGAGTGTTCCGCCGTTCCGCATGTAGTGCACGCCACCTAAGGTGATGCGCCCAGCGTCTGGGAAGGCGGGGCAGATGACCACGCCGTCGATCGTCTGCCCGGCCGCCTCCTTGAGTGTTGCCGCGATAACGTCCGGTTCCAGGGGGTAATGTCCACGCAACGTGGAGTCGCTGCGGCTCACGAAGCACAGTGCGCTGCCAGTCTGGGCGGCAGCTGCCAGTGCGCTGATGACGACTTCGCGGTTCCGGGCTGCGGCCTCGACCGGTTCCAAGCTGCGGGTATTGGTCAGCACATACACGGCGGGGGCCGTTCTTGTTCCCACCAGATGTCTGAACGCCCAACAGAAGTCCTCCTGATCCCAACGGGTGAGTACGGGAACGCCAGACACGGATTGGGTGCCCGTCGGGTCATCGTCGAGAAAGACCAGCACCCGGTCCGCCGAGGCCACGGAGGTGGCGACAGCCGCGGCACCTACAGGCATCTCGGCCGGGAAATTTGCGAGAAGTTCAATTTCACGTATCAAGGGAGACTCCCAGTTGACCCGATTGGGCGTGTCCGCGAGGATTCGCAGGAAGACCTGATCCGTGCGTCTTGGGCACGAATCCTGGGCCCGGCGCGGTCAACGATTGTAGTGCGGCGCCGGTCCACGCAGCTCACTCCAGACCTCGTCGCACGCCTGCATGGTCTCCTTGTCGAGCCCTGGCCCGTCGGCAGCCGCAATGTTGGCTTCCAGCTGGGCTAGTGCCGAGGCGCCGATCAGCACTGCGTCGACCGGCGGACGGGTGAGGAGCCAGCGAAGGGATAGCTCGACCATCGACCGTCCGGCTCGCTCAGCGACTGCCCGTAGCTGACCCACTGCGGTGAACTGCCGCGCGGTCCAATACCTGTCACGATATTGAGGGTTGGTGAAGCGGCTTCCCTCGACCACAGCCGACTCCCGCCGGTACTTACCGGTCAGCAGACCACCAGCCAGGGGGTTGTAGACGATCGTGGCCAGCCTATAAGCCTGCAGAAAGGCAACACATTCATCGTCAAGGCTTCGGCTGATGAGGTTGTACATCGACTGGGATACGCGCACGGGCGACCACGCCCGCTCCGCCGACAGGTGAGTCATCTGGCACATCTGCCAAGCTGCGTAGTTCGATGCGGCGACGTGACGGACTTTCCCAACCTGCACCAGGTCGGACATTGCCTCAAGGGTCTCTTCCAGCGGCACACTGTTGTCGGGTTGGTGCAGGTAGTACAGGTCAACGTAGTCAGTGCCCAGCCGGAGCAGGCTTGCGTCGATCGCCTTTCTAACCGCTGAGGCGGACAAGCCTTGGTCGTTAGGCCCTTCGCCCATGGGGTTGAACACTTTGGTGGCGATAAGAACCTCGTTGCGGCGCGAACCCAGTGCCCGACCCAGTATCCGTTCTGACTCGCCGCCGTTGTAGGCATTCGCCGTATCGAAGTGGTTGATGCCGGCATCCATGCTTCGGGCGACCATTGCTGTGGCGGTCGATTGGTCAACCTGGGAACCGAAGGTCATGGTGCCGAGGACGAGGCGAGAACTAAGCAACCCAGTGTCTGCCAACGAGCGCACTTCCATGAGGGTTCTCCAGGCAATGTGTCGGGTTTGCAATGATGGCGCAGGCAACGGCGTCGAGGACAGTGGCGGCCCGGGCAGATTCTCAAGCAACCCAATCACCGTGAGAGTCCCGGCCTCCATACCAGCCCGGGACGGTTTTCACCGTACCAGCCGGGGACAGCGGTCCCATGCGGTGCTTCCGAAGGCGCTGCGGCACATCGCCGAGTGCACGTTCAAAATGGCGTCCCAATGGCCGACGGTGATCTCGAACAACAGGTCTTCACGGACGATGCCGGCCTTATGGGCCTTCGAATTGGACGGGCATCGAGTCGATCTGGTGAGGCCGTAGTGCGCCTCGACAGCTATCCAGTCTGGGGATCTGCACCACCGATGCTCCCGTTTGTCGCCGCCCTCCGTTTGTCACCGCTGCTCAACTCCCGCAACGAGCCACGATGCCGCTCGAGACCGTTGACCCGCGCTGGAACGCCATGGACGGTGACCCACGATGGCAAGTCCAGCCGTCTCCAGCGCTCAGACGTTAGAGCCGAGAGGCTCCATCCGGCACTATTGTGCCCTTGAACTGCACTAACGTTGGAAAACACGGCTTCTCTTTGGCGTGCCGTGCGATCCCCGTGCGATTCGGAGGGAGCGAGCGCAGGTTTGAAGCCGAGAGATCGGGTAGCTTGCAGCTTCGAGGACTGCCTACTCGTTGTCCTCAGCCTCCCCGACGGGTTCCGCAAGGATCGCTTTGCACGCGGCCCGAAGCCGTTCGACGGGCGCACCGATGGTGGCGCGAACGATCTGGGGATCGAGCTTGTAGTAATGATGGCCGATCAGGTCGCGCATACGGGCCATGTCGGACCAAGGGACTTCCGGGTAGCGCTGACGCAGACCCAGCGATAAGCCCTTGACGGCCCCCCCATCGTGAAGACTCGGCCCTGGACGTCATTCCAGGCAGTGTCTTTCCAACAATTGACGTTGTGGGTCCGGCCTGGAAGCGAGCAGGCAGGATCGGGTAACTGCTGGTGCCGATCTCCTTCCAGGTGAGAGTGGCCGGGGTCCATTTCCAGAATGTGACGGCGCCGCTGTCCATCCAGGAGGCAGCCTCGTATCCACCGCCGGGCACCCCTACCGGCGCCGACACGTGTCGCGCGCGTGAGAGGCGCGCGAGGGCGGTGGCGCTTGGATCGTGTGCGTTGCGCCAGGCGTTGATGCTCGACAGTGCGTCGCCAAGAAAGATCTGACTACTGGTCTCGCTGATATGGGGCAAGTAAGTCCTGATGTAAGGGCCGCGAGCAGAGCCGCGTCAGCTGGACCACCGAGGATCTCGGGTGATCGGCGCTCCTGTCTGGACATTGCGGACGTCGGCTCCGCTCAACGAGGTATTCCATAGGCCCGTACGCCCCCCCGCCGCTGTTGGATGATCACGGCCACGATCAGGAGCGTGCCCTGGGCGATGTCCTGCCAGAAGGAGTTCACGCCGAGGATCGTCAGTCCGTTCTGAAGCACTCCCAGCAGGATCACCGCGAGGATGGTTCCGGAGATCCCGCCCTTGCCGCCCTGAAGCGCAACGCCGCCCAGCGCTGCGGCCGTGATGGACTGTAGTTCCAGGCCTTGGCTGCCCGAGGTGGGCTGTCCCGAACCGGTCCGGGCGGTCAACATGATTCCCGCGATGGCTGCGACGAATCCGGCGAGCACGTAGCAGCCGAGCACGTAACGGTTGATGTTGATCCCTGCCAGTCGGGCCGCGGTGGGGTTGCCACCCACCGCGTAGATGTTTCGGCCGATGTCGGTGTACCGCAGCATCACGTGGACCAGCAGTGCGACCACGATCAGTACCCAGACCAGGATCGGGATCCCCAGGGCGCTGCCCCGGGCCAGGAATGTGAAGGTTGAGTTGGTTCCCGTGTAACCCTGTGCACTTCCGTTGGACACCAGGTTGGCCAACCCGCGCAGCCCCGCGTAGGTGGCCAGGGTGGCGATGACGGCGTTGACCCGGCCGTACACGATGACCAGGCCGTTGAGCAGGCCCACGCAGATGCCGATCACCAGACCGACGCCGATGCCCAACGCAGCGCTGGAAGCGCTGGTGAACACCATGGCCGTGATGACCGAAGTCAGCCCGGCGGCCGAGCCGACTGAGATGTCCAGGCCCCCGAGCAGCATCACCACGGTCTGGACCACGGCAAGGACTCCCACGATGGCCACCGAGGTACCGATGGTCTGGATATTGGCTAATAGGAAGAAGTTGCGATTCTTCGAACCGATCACGGCACAGAGCACAATGAGCGCCACGATGAGGCTGATGTTCTGCACACCCACCATGTCGAAGGCCCGCCGCAGCTTGTTGGCCCGATGAGCGAGCGTGGCCGTGCCCACTTCGAACGTGGGGTGGCTGTCGATCTGGGTCATGATGTCTCTCCTGTGGTGCTGAGGTTAGAGTCGGGCGGCGAGACTTCAGCTATCGCCAAAGCCAAAATGCGTTCTTCAGTGGCCTCGGAGCGGGGCAGCTCACCTGCCACCCGGCCGCCTTTCATCACGACGATCCGATCGGAGAGGCCAAGCAGTTCCGGCATCTCCGAGGAGATGATCAGCAATGCCATCCCCGCCTGGGCCAGGTCGTTGATGATGGAATAGATCTCGGCTTTGGCGCCGACGTCCACACCTCGGGTCGGCTCATCGAGGATCAGTACCTTGGGTCGGCGCGCCAGCCAGCGGGCCAAAACCACCTTCTGTTGGTTGCCGCCGGAGAGGTTGGCGACCTCCTGCTCGATGGAGGGCGTCCGGATGGACAACTGAGCGACGAATGTCGTGGCGATGTCCCGCTCGGCGCGCCGCCGCACCACGTGGAACTTGCAGATCCGGTTCAGGATGACGAGCGAGATGTTGTCACGGATAGTCCGACGCAGGCACAGCGCTTGCGCCTTACGTTCTTCGGGTGCGAAGCCGATCCCGGCCCGCAGGGCGTCACCGGGGCCCCGCAGCCGCAGTTTCAGACCGGACACCTCGACGTGGCCGGAGCGGATCGGGACCGAGCCAACGACTCCGTGGGCCAGCTCCGAGCGACCCGCCCCGACCAGGCCGCCGATACCCACCACCTCCCCCGACCGGACGTTGAGATTGATGTCGTGCACGTCGTCGGTCTCCATGTGCTGCACTGACAGCACGACGTCGCCAGGTTCCCGGGTGGCCCGGACGAACATGTCGGTGAGATTGCGACCGACCATCATCTGGACCAGCTCGGCGGTGTCGGTCTCGGCAACCTGCCGCACGCCGACGTAGCGACCGTCGCGCAGCACGGCCACGCGGTCTGCGATGGTGAAGATCTCAGGCATCCGGTGCGAGACGTAGATGACGGCCACCCCGTCGCTGCGCAGTCGCCGGATCAGACCGAAGAGGGCGCTGACCTCGTGATCGGACAGCGATGAGGTCGGTTCGTCGAAGGCGATGACCCGAACCGGGCTGGCCAGGGCACGGAGGATTTCGACCAGCTGCCGCTGGGCCGCCGACAGGTCCGCACCCAGAGTGGCCGGGTTCAGCGCCTCGGAGAAGCCGTATCGGGCCAGATCGGTATTCACTTGCTCGAACAGGGCCCGTTTGTCCAGTAACCGGCCGCGTTGCGGTAGCACCCCAAGGTAGATGTTCTCTGCGACCGAGACATGTGGAACGATTTCCGGTTCTTGCTGAATTACCCGCAGCCCGGCCAGGTGAGCTTCACGCGGCGAGGCGAAGGCGACGGGCGCGCCATCGAGTAGCAAGCGGCCGGAATCGGGTTCGTGGTCGCCAGACAACACCCGCAGCAGGGTCGACTTGCCGGCCCCGTTCTCTCCTATCAGAGCCAGCACCTCCCCCTCCCGGATGTCAAGGGACACCTCACGTAAGGCGTGCACCCCCGAGAAGGCCTTACTGATCTGCTCAACCCGCAACCGAGGAGACGCTACAGATGCCTCGGTTGTTGCAGCGCAGTCACTGGTCATGATCACTTACCTCCTGCCGGCTTAGGTGCACTTCACGCCGGCCTGGATGAAGTTGCTCGCATCCACCATCGTGGTCTTGGCGATCGTCTTAGGCGGCAACGCGACGCCGTTGCGGATCTTGGCCACCAGCGCCTCGACGGAAGAGGCACCCACTGCGTGGCCGTCAATGAACAGCGCGGCCTTGTTGCCCGAGTCCTTCTTTGCTGTCCAGTCCTTGCAGGTGAGGTAGGCGCCCAGACCCACCCCAATGATGTTGGCCGGAGCAACGTTGCCATTCTGAAGCGCGGTCACCGCGCCGGTTTCGCTCTCGTCGTTACAGCCCCACACCACCCAGTGCGTGATCCCGGGGTTGGCAGTCATGACCGCGCCGGTCTTGTTCTGGGCGTCGACCACGGAGTTGTCGGTACCAACCTTGACTATTGGCAGGCTTGCACCCGCTGCAGCCGCAAAGCCCTGTACCTCGCCCTGTTCGCGCTGCTGGCAGTCCGAGACGCCCTCCTGGTACACCCCCAAGACGCGGGTGTTGGCGGCGGTCCAACCGGCAGCCTTGAACAACTCGCCGGCCTTAGTGCCGACTGCGGTGCCCATCTGCAACGAGTCGAATCCGACGAAGGGCGCGGCTTTGCCGGTGCCGCTGAGGATCGGGTCGTCCGAGGCGACCATCGGGATTGTGCCGGCCGCTTGGATGATCTGCGGTCCGATCTTCTGGTCCGGCACCACGATCGCAATGCCGTTCACTGCCTGGCCGACCTCGGTGGCCATGTCACTGATAGCCAAGTTAGAGTCGGTGCGCAAATCGCCCGTCACAATCTTGACGTTGCCCAGCTTGGCCGCCTCGGCCTTGGCCCCGGCGATCTCGTCGACGAAGTACTGCTGATCACCCTGCTTCTGCAGGTATGCGATTGTGATCAAACCGCTCTTGGTGGCCGCGGTGGCGGATCCGGTGGCGGTGTTGGTCTGGCCGCTGGAGCAGCTAGACAGCGCCAACGCCGCCACGACGCCCACCGCAGCCAGGCTCATGAACTTCCGATGCGTCCTAATCGACTTCACTTCGATACGCGACTTCTTGTTGGTCATGTAGCAACGCTAGGATTCGGACCGGATTTTGAGAATGAACATTCCTCCGACGTACATGGAGGAATCGATGATCTCGACGTAATCCACGGAAGCACGGTTCCCCGACGAACTCCCCAGGCCAGCGGATGTGGCCGTAGTCCGCACGGGTCCGAAGTGCGCGGACGCCACGGTCCTGATGACACCAACTTCACGTCTTCGTTCACGCTTCCTGGTCCAACGAAAATCCGTCATGACGGGCTTGGAGGTGTACAGGGCACAAACTAAGTCCCAGGACCATGAAGCCGTTGAGGACAAGGAAAATCACGGCTGGCGAGTCGGCCGATCTCTGCGCCACCACGCTTGTGACCACCTTGATTCCAACTTTACGCCCGGTCAGCTGTCCCACATGTCTCTGAGGGGGATATTGGTCTCCGGCCCAGGGTCAGGGCCCAATCGAGGCCTCAGATATGGACACGATGATGTTGCAAGACAAGGACAAGGGGCCATCTCTGGTGAACCGACCACGGGTCTTCATCGCCGACCATAGCCACAACTGCACGTTCGTGCGTTCGGCCTCGGTCCCTTTGCCCAACGGGCCTGTAAGTTGCCTGCCCGTGAGTACGACGTGGTCGCCTTCAAGGACAGCACTTCCGCTACCCGGCCATCGTTGGTGGCTCCCTCGCCGCAGATCAACTCCAATGCTTGCCTTTGACACATTGGAGACGACACATGCGCCGGGTCGGTTAGAGCGACCAACTCTGAGTGCCGCCGTTGGGGTGCCGTCACCCTTTGTCGTGGGATCGGTACTCGGTGGGGCTCGCACCGTGGATGCGACGAAATTGCCGGGAAAAGTAGAGCGGATCGCCGTAGCCGACTTGTTGGGCGATCGAAGAGATCGTCCGGCCGGTCGTGTCGAGCAGTTCGCGAGCAAGACCCATACGCAACCGGGTTTGGTATTCGAGCGCCCCGTAACCAGTCGAGCGGCGAAAGAGCGCCGCATAGTGAGAGCCGCTCAGACCGACCATGCTGGCAAGTTCCGCGACTGAGGTTCGTGTCGACACATTTGCTCGCAGGTGCTCGATGGTCGCCTCTATGGGATCTACGCGCTCCCGGCCCACAGCACGCCTATCGGCCGCTAGCAGGGTCAATGTGTGCCACGCTGCGCCAGAGGCGGCGATGAGACTTGACCTGGTCTCATCGCGTTCCATGCGGCGAATAATTGTGTCGAGCAGGGCAATGATCCGAGGCGGGTCGCCGAGCCCCAAGACCGGTTGGTCAGCGCTTGCGCCGATCGTGGCGATGAGTTCAGCGACGCTTTTACCGACGACATGCATCCACCAAATCGTCCAGGGATCATTTGAATCAGCTTCATATCGGTGCGCAAGCCCAGCAGGGATGATGAAGGCCTGGCCAGCACGCACCGGGTGGCTTCCGGTCGGAACGAAACACGTGCCCCGACCCGCAGCACAGACCACAACGATGTTCTGTGCCGCCCCTTGAGGTCGAGACCTGCCGTGTGAGGAAGCCCTCGGGTAGAACCCCGCATCGGTTACCAGGATCTGGGCGGTCGTTGGAGCGCGGAGGGCCTCTTCGACCAGCGGCCGCGGAAGCACGCGCATTCGTTGACCGGGGAAACCATCTGGCAGTCGAGTCACGCCGGGGTAGTCGTCGATCGTCGCTCCGTCCATGCCTATCGCAGAAATGCCCATTCTCTATGATCGTCCACGCGCCTAGCGTTGCAACCATGCTCGATGAAGAGTCACATCTGGAATTGCCCCCGGTCCCCCCCGAACAGTCGAGTATGCCTGTCGCAGCTTGGCATGAGGCCTTGACCATCGACACCTACATGCCCAACGTTGCTGACCGATACCCGGCCTTCCTTGAGAACCGGGTCTATCAGGGCTCCTCAGGGCGCGTGTACCCGTTGCCGTTCCACGAGCGCATCACTCCTACCAAGACTCCACGTCAGTGGGACGCGATCCACCTGGAAAACGCATGGGTGCGGCTGGTGGTCCTGCCGGAGTTGGGTGGCCGGATCCATGTGGGCCTGGATAAGACGAACGGCTACGACTTCTTCTACCGGAACAATGTGATCAAGCCCGCCCTGGTGGGACTTACCGGACCATGGATTTCCGGCGGGGTTGAGTTCAACTGGCCTCAGCATCACCGTCCAGGGACGTTCCTGCCGACCGACTCGGTCATCGAGCATGAGGCTGATGGCTCGGTCACAGTGTGGTGCTCGGATCACGACCCATTTGCCCGGATGAAGGGCATGCATGGCATCCGGCTGCGGCCCGACAGTTCCGTTATCGAAGCGCGAGTCCGGCTGTTCAACCGCACCGATGACGTACAGACCTTCCTGTGGTGGGCGAACGTGGCGGCGCGTGCCGGCGACGAGTACCAGTCGTTCTTCCCGACGGATGTCCGTGCGGTCGCGGATCACGCCAAGCGCGCGGTCACCGCCTTCCCGCAGGCAGATCGGCCCTACTACGGCGTGGACTACCCGGCCCGGGTGGACAGCGATCATCCCGAAGCTGATCGAATCGACTGGTACCGCAACATACCGGTTCCCACGTCTTATATGTGTGTGGGAACCGAGGACGACTTCTTCGGTGGGTACGACCATGGGGTGCAGGCTGGCTTCGTTCACTGGGCCGACCACCGCATCGCCCCGGGGAAGAAGCAATGGACCTGGGGCAACGGTCCCTTCGGATGGGCGTGGGACGCCAACCTCACAGACACGGACGGCCCCTACGTCGAGCTGATGGCAGGGGTCTTCACCGACAACCAACCGGACTTCGCATTTCTCGCCCCAGGGGAAACGAAGGCGTTCAGCCAGTACTGGTACCCCATTCAAGGCATCGGTCCGGCGCATCAGGCCAACCTCGACGTTGCGGTACGACTGGACATTTCGGCGGCGGCCGATGGGACGGACGTGCGAATTGGCGCGGCCGTCACGGCTGAGCGCCCAGGACTGGAGCTCCAGCTTCTGGATCTTGAGGGGGCGGAGGTCTGGCACCGAATAGTAGACGCAAGCCCAGGCGTGCCGAGTATCACCCAGGTTCTGCTTGCGGCTAGGTATGAATCAACCGATTTGACTCTCGTCGTCTCGCACACCGAACGCGAGCTCACTCGGTGGACACATCGTCAGATGCCCGGGCACGTCGTCGTCCCCGAGCCGGCGACTGAACCGAACGCGCCGAGCGAAATAGGCACCATCGAAGAGCTGTTCCTCACGGGCCTGCACCTTGCGCAGTATCGGCACGCGACACGCTCGCCCGAGCCCTATTGGCAGGAGGCATTGGACCGCGATCCCGATGACTGCCGATCCAACATCGCACTTGGCACGCGACGCTATCGCAGCGCGCTTTACGAAGATGCCGAGCTTCATCTACAGAGGGCCCTGAAGCGTCAAACGGCGCTGAACCCCAACCCGTACGACGGCGAGGCGTACTACCGGCTTGGTCAGGTCCTTGGGCGTACCGGACGCGGTGACCGCGCGTATGACGCGTACGGCAAGGCGGCGTGGAACTACGCATGGCGGGGACCCGCACATCTGGCCATGGCGCGCATTGATGCGGCCCGAGGTCAGGACGAAGAAGCACTTCAACACGTATGTGCGGTGATGGTTCAAGACGGCGAACAGCTGCAGGCTCGCAACATCGCGGTTGTGGTCCTCCGGCGGCTGGGTCGGACGATTGAGGCCGCCGAGATGCTCACGAAGACCCGAGTAATTGACCCACTTGACTTCTGGGCGCGAGACCTGGCCAGCGAGCCCTTCACCACAGATGCACCCCTGGCACTGGACATCGCCCTCGAATACGCCTCGGTAGGAGAGCTCGAGCGAGCGCTGGAGCTTCTCACTACGGTCGCTTCTCTGGCGACGGTGCCTGGCCAGGTGGAAGTCGCTCCTCTCGCGCATTACCACCGCGCGGACATCCTCTTGCGTCGAGGCGACACTCGGGCCGCCGACGCGGCCCTTGAAGCCGCTCACCTCGCCGACGGGACTCACTGCCTCGCTTCACGTCTGGATGACGTTGACATGCTCGAACGGATCTGTGCATCCCACCCGGATGACGCCCGTGCCTGGGCGCTACTGGGACACTGGTTGTACTTCCAACGCCGGTACACCGACGCCATCAACGCCTGGAACAAGTCCGTCGAGCGCGATCCGCTGGACCCGGTGGTGTGGCGCAACTTGGCTGTCGCGGCCTTCAACGTGCTTGACGATGCAGACCTCGCCGGTGCGCACTACGAGCGCGCGCTCGAGCTCGCGCCCCACGACGCCAGGCTGCTCTACGAGTCAGACCAGCTGGCCAAGCGGACCGGAACCAGCTCTGCCATCCGACTCAAGCGGCTGCAGGGTCAGCCCGATGTCGTGTCACTGCGCGATGACCTCACGGTCGAGGTGGTGGAGCTGCTGACAGCAGCCGGGCAGGCTGAGGACGCGGTAAGGATCCTCCGCAACCGACGGTTCCAGCCTTGGGAGGGTGGGGAAGGACAAGTTCTTGGTGCCTGGGACGAGGCTCTGCTGGCTCTCGCCCGAGCGGCAATGGACTCTCATGACCCCGCGCGAGCCGTCCATCTCCTGCAGACAGCCCTCGAGCCTCTTTCGACACTCGGTGAGGGACGCCACCTCCTCGCGAACTGTTCCCATCTGCTGCTGACCCTCGGAGATGCCCTCGCCGCGGCCGGGGACCAGAGCGGTGCCACGGGCGCATGGCGACGCGCTGTGGCGTTCATCGGTGACTTCCAGTCGACATCTTCGCTGTCGTTCCCCGAGATGGCCTACTACTCGATCCTTTCCTTGAGCAGGCTCGGTGAAGACGCCGCGGCGGTGGAGCTGACCGACAGCCTTGAGCAGTTCGCCAAGGAGCTTGGCGCGACTCCGGGAACCGTTGACTACTTCGCCACCTCGCTGCCGGCACTGCTCCTGTTCACCGAAGACCTCAAGGCTGCCCAGCTCACGACCGGGATGATCATCGAGGCACAGGTTGCCCTGCTGCGCGGCGACGTAAGCCGAGGAGCGGACCTTGTCATGGAAGCGCTCCGCCGCGAACCCAGCCGAGTACATGCCCTTGACCTGCAGCGTGAACTGGCCGGCAACCGCCAGGCGGCAGCATCCCAATGACCAGCCCTGTAAGGAAAGGGCGATGCCCGCACCAAAGGGAGGGTCGCAGTGGTCCCGATGCAATCGTGTTCAGCCAGTTGCCATAGTGCGAAGGAGAGCGTCGGCTCATCATCGACGGCAAGGAAGGAGCGGACGCACCGATGACGTGGTTGGTGACCGGTGGTGCCGGATACATCGGATCGCACGTGGTGCGTGCGTTCGCCGCGGCCGGCTTGGATGTGGTGGTGCTCGACGACCTGTCGAGCGGTCACGCCGGGTTCGTGCCTAAGGGTGTGCCGCTGGTGGTGGGCAGCGTCGTGGACACCTCGCTGGTGGAGCAGACCGTGGCCGAGCACCAGGTCACGGGGGTGGTCCACCTGGCGGGGTTTAAGTACGCGGGGGTCTCGATGACCCGCCCGCTACACACCTACGAACAGAACGTCGCCGGTACGGTGCACCTGCTGGCCGCGATGGCGGCTACGGGGGTCGAACGGATCGTGTTCTCCTCCAGCGCCGCTGTGTACGGCACAGCATCCGGAGACCTGGTCACCGAAGACACCCCGACCCGCCCCGAGTCGCCGTACGGGCAGTCCAAACTGATCAGGGAGTGGCTGCTGGCAGACCAGGGCTTCGCGACCGGTCTGAGGCATACCTCGTTGCGGTACTTCAACGTGGTGGGTTCCGCGGACCCCGACCTGTATGACACTTCTGCGCATAACTTGTTTCCGCTGGTCCTGGACGCGATCGCCCAGGGCCGCACCCCACGGATCAATGGCGTCGACTACCCCACCATGGACGGCACCTGCGTCCGGGACTACGTACACGTGGGTGACCTGGCCATCTCCCACGTGGCCGCGGCCAGGGCACTGGCCGCTGGGCAGACCCTGGAACCGGTGTACAACCTGGGTTGCGGTGACGGGGTCTCGGTTCGCCAGATCATGACAACGATGGCCCAAGTTACAGGCGTTGACCTTTCCCCCGAACTCGCACGGCGCCGTCCGGGGGACCCAGCCCGCATCATGGCTTCCGGGGATCTAGCCGCCCGTGATCTGGACTGGCACATGCGCCACACCCTCATCGACATGGCCACCAGCGCGTGGGTAGCCCACCGCAACACCGTTCACCGGACGTCACCGCCTCAGTTACGCGAGTCGCTCACGCCTGGTCGCCTCGGTTGACCGCCAGACGGCAGGGGGATGCGCCTGCGACCGTCGAGCCCTGGGGACGGCCGCCCCACTCCGACGGGGGCGAGGTCCTGTTGGAGCGCGTGACGAGGAAGGCTGAAAGCCGAGCCGCGGTAAACCTGCGTGGAGGAGGGCTGCGTGCGCTGACCGTTGACGGGTCGAACCTCGTCGAGCCGTACCCGGCTGGCGAGCAGCCCCCATACTGCGCGGGCGCGGTGCTGTTCCCTTGGCCCAACCGCGTCCGCGACGGCCGGTGGTCACAGCGTGGCATCGAGCACCACCTCCCGATCAACGAGCCCGAGCTGAGAAATGCAGCTCACGGCCTGGTCCGGGAGGTTTACTTCATGGTCGACGCGGTGAGACCGAGCGCCGTAACGATCAGCACCGCCGTGCCCGCGCAGCCGGGGTACCCGTTCGCGGTGGGCCTGAGTCTCACCTACCAATTGACCGACAATGGGCTCGAGGTGCACAACAGAGTCACTAACGAGTGCGACAGGCCAGCGCCCGTGTCCCTTGGCACGCACCCATACCTAAGGGTCGGGGACGTCCCTACGGACGAGCTCACGGTGCGGGTCGATGCGGACACGTACTTCCCGGTGGATAAGCAACTTATTCCGACCGCAGAGCGACTCGTCGGCGGTACTGCCGTTGACCTCAGCGCCGGGCGGCGGATTGCTGACGCTGCGCTAAACCAGTGCTACGGACATGTACGCGTCGTGAATGGCCGAGGCCGACACCGGCTCGAGGCCGCAGATGGGCGCGCGGTTGAGCTGTGGACCGACGAGAGCTTCGGATACGTACAGGTGTACGTCTGTCCAGACTTCCCTCGTTTTGACGCGACGGGCCGCCCTGACCGTGTCGGGTGCGCCGTCGCGATCGAACCGATGACTGCTCCGCCCGATGCTCTCAACTCCGGGCTCGGCCTGCGCTGGCTCGCCCCCGGTGAGACCTGGGAAACCTCCTGGGGGATCGCTCTGCTCGCGAAGTCCGATGCAGCTCGCCCGTTACCCTCACAAGACAGTGTGAGGGAGCCAGGCGATCTGATGTCGGCGGTTGTGGAACATGTAAGGCGCGGGCCAGTGGAACCGGCCTCTGGCGATACGACGCTCGGGGCGTCACCACCCACTGTTGGGATCACACCCACGCGATTCCAGTGCTAGACGAATGGATCCGGACTAGGTCAACAGACAAGGGGAAGGTGTTTTGGCACGAACGACAAGGCCCATCTTTAGTGAGGTCGACCACGCAGCACAACGACGCGAGAAAACCTCTACCGCCCGACCGCTAGCAGTACCTGGAGTGGAATCTTCTCCTGGCCCCGCACCACTGCTCGAAGAAGGTCATGTACGTCCGTGAGGACGGCAAGGACGTGCTGAAGACCGACATCCTGGAGGTATTCGAGCAGCACGCTGGCGACGGCTCAGTGGTCGTCGCCAGCAGCGGGGTCATCCGGTCCGCCGATGGCTTCGGCTGAGGCGACCAGATGCACAGCATAGCCGCGGTGTTTGATCTGACCGAAGACGTTGTCCCACAGACCATCTGGGGCTGCACCGTCGAGAAGCTTCGGCGTGGGCGGCTTGACGTTTGCTCAGCGCTGAAGACGTGCCCGATTCACCAATCCCTTGAGGACTCGCTTGGTCTCCAGGGACTCGCCGGCGTGCGGAGCTTCATCGCCACCAAGAGTTCGGCTGCGCCCAGTGGCGTCGGTGGCAACGCGCGCTGCCGTGCGGTTCGGCGCCAGTATCTGGTAGCCATACTGCCCCTTGGCCACAGACCAACCGAGAGCCTTCCAGGTGTTGAAACCAGCAATATAGGTAGGCCAAAGCGTGTCCACCAAACCCTGCTCGAAAGCGGCAGCGTGCTGGCTGGCAGTGAGCCAAACTTGCCGGTTGAGTACGTATGGAGGCTGGACTGCAGTTTGAGGTAAGCATGCCAATCCGGACCCGACTGAATAGCAGCCACCGCAGCCTCGATCCTGGCCTGCGCCAACGCTATACGGTCGTTGACCTCCTCCGCTTGCCGCTTGATTCCCGCCATGTCATGGGTACAGGGAATCGGGGACACCATTAGCCGCGAAATGACGATGACCTGATCCCGTCGGGCGTCAGGAATCGCGTCGGGCGGGCTCTCGCGCGGTGACAGCGAAGCAGTCAGGTGCATCGAATCCATTGTCGGCAAAGGCGTGGGTGACGGCTGAGACCAAGTCGGAGATGCTGTTGGTGGCCACGAGTGCGATGGCCGAGCCGCCGAACCCTCCTCCGGTCATTCGGGCGCCCAGGGCGCCGTGAGTCGTTGCGGTTTCGACTGCGACGTCGAGCTCGGTGCAGGAGACCTCGAAGTCGTCGCGCAAAGATGCATGTGAGGCGTTGAACAGGGCGCCCACCTCGGGTATGCGCCCCTCGCGGAGCAGCGCCACCGTCTGGCGGACGCGTTCGATCTCGGTGACCACGTGCTTGACCCGCGCCCTGATCCGGTTGTCCGGCAACCGGTCAAGACTCTGGTAAAGGTGGTCGAAAGCCACCTCCCGCAGTGAGGTCAGACCCAGTTGCCGTGAAGCGTCCTCGCAGCTAGCGCGCCGTTCGGCGTATTGCCCGTCGACAAGTTTATGTTCGGCACGAGTGTCCATGATGAGCAGCGCAAGGCCATGGGCAGGCGGGTCGAAGGGAACCTGGTCGATCGACCGTCCTGACAGTCGAGCAGCAACCCGTGGCTTACTTGGCAGCGCAGGGCCGCCGACTGGTCCAGGCCACCAGTAGGGGCCCCGGCGATAGTGTTCTCCGCTTTGACGCAGATGCCGGCCAGAGTCGCCCGGGCCGTGTCATCGCGCAGCAGGCCCAGGTCAAACAGGTCGGATGCGGCTGCGGCAACGGCACACTCGAGGGCCGCAGAGCTGGAGAGCCCCGCGCCCTGGGGTACCTGGCCATCGACCATGAGGTCAAGGCCACCGACCTGGTAGCCGCCCTCCTGAAGTGCCCAGAGAACACCGGCGGCGTAACCGCCCCAGCCGGGCGGATTACCGGCCCGCACGTCGTCGAGCTCGAGGTCGTACGTGCGCGGCGTCTGCACCGATGCCATCCGCAACCGGCGGTCGCCGCGCGGCCGGACGGCGGCATATGTGCGCTGTGGTAGGGCGATCGGCAGGCATAGGCCGGCGTTGTAGTCGGTATGTTCGCCCATGAGGTTGACTCGACCCGGCGCCGACCAGACACCGCCGGGTGGAAGACCGAAGGCGTGCCTGAAGGAAGCCTCGACCCTGGATCCGGGTGGAACAGTGGAGTGGGTCAACTCAGCCCACCTCGCGCAGTCGGGCTGCCACGGCCTCGGGTGAGACGTCGTTGACCCAGGCACCGACGCCGGACTCCGAACCTGCGAGGTACTTCAGCCGGCCCGGCGCGCGCAGCACCGACATGACCTGAAGGTTCAGGCGGGACACCTCACGGCCGCGCCGAACTGGTGCCTGGTGCCAGCCGGCGATGTAGGGCATGGCGATCGGGGTGCCGCTGGGCCCCACGTAGTAGCGGTCCAGGCGGCGCAGGAGGTCCAGGTAGACCTCGGCGAGCTCGTCGCGTTCGGCGTTGTCGAGTGCGACCAGATCGGGGACATCGCGGTTCGGGACCAGGTGCGCCTCGACCGGCCATCGCGCGGCATAGGGGACGTAGGCCGTCCAGTAGGTGCCTTTGATGACTATCCGCGAACCAGCGTCCAGCTCGGCGGCAAGAAGGTCAGCGCCCAGCAACCGGCCGGTGCGCTCATGGTGCTCGGTGGCCGCACGCAGCAACGACGCCGTGCGGGCAGGCACGAAGGGGTAGGCGTAGATCTGTCCGTGCGGGTGGTGCAAGGTGACGCCGATCTCCTGGCCACGGTTCTCGAAACAGAACACGTGCTCGACGGCGTCCAGGGCGGACAGCTCGCGGGTCCGGTCGGCCCAGACGTCCACGACCGTGCGGGCCCGGGAAGCCGTCAGGGACGAGAAGCTGGCGTCGTGATCACTGGTGAAACAGACGACTTCGCAACGTCCCAGCGCGGGAGCATGTGCGAGCAGTGAATTAGCCGCTGATCCGGCGCTGGTGGACCCGGACGCAAATGAGGGAAAACGGTTCTCGAAGACGACCACGTCGTACTCGTGGGCAGGGATCTCGGACGGCATCGTTGCGCCACCGGTCGGGCACAGGGGGCACTCACCGGCAGGTGGTAGGAACGTGCGGTTCTGGCGGTGGTCAGCGATGGAGACCCAGTCGCCGGTCAGGGCGTCCAGGCGCATCGTCCCGGCCGTCGGACGATCATGCAGCGGGCGCTCGTCG
>OCTA010001245.1_pt1 | contig 23564 bp, 13 predicted proteins | sample 1538991 | NCBI WGS metagenome assembly OCTA01 (sample SAMEA3539302, study PRJEB22396) | soil metagenome | biome: tundra; feature: field; material: soil | place: USA | collected 2010-05 | depth 0.15 m | reverse complement strand
TACCCTTGGGAAAGGACTTGCGACTTTTCGTAAAGTACTTTACCGGACACTAGTGATCGCGGGCGATGGCCCTTGTCCATCGTTTCGTACGGCAACGGCTCCCGGAAGTAAAACAGGCACCGGCAAGGCTCCGCATCTGGACGGAATGCGGCAAAAGAAATCTCAAGGTCGGTTACGCTCTTTCCCTCGACCTCGCCTTTGAACCCGGCCTCCGCCGCCGCCGCCTTGATGCGTTCCGCCGCAAGGACCTGGCCGTAGCGATCGCCGAGCAGTGCGATGACGACTGGCCGAAAACGGTCGATCTCCCCAAAGCAGACCTTGAGAACCTGGCGCTCCCACATCTCTTCGTCAGCCGCGTTGGTAGTGTCCAAACCCCACCTCAAGTCGATGGGTTCAAGGCGCTGGAAGCGCTTCAGAAGGATCTCTCGCACCTCCGGGAAAACACGAGCCTGAAGATAGTCGCGCTCCGCTTGCATGTCCCGGAACGTGCTCGAGACGAATACGGGTCGAGGTCTCCACGCCGGATAGGCTTTCATCGTGTCACCGGACGAATGCTCCCGTCGCTGGCGCGACTCTCAGTCCTCCACAATCATGGGTTCCAGGAATTCGCATTGGGCGTTTCCACCGCGCTTCAGACGAGCCGGCTGAACGATTCGCTTCACGGTTAGGTTCTTACTAGACCCGTCGATCAACTTCCGCATAGGACTGCGCCTCCCAATTCTGAGACTGCCAAGCGGAACGAATGCAAGAACCGTGCCGGATGCCGCTTCCTCAACACAAAGGAGGACTTCAACGGCCTGATTCGAAACAAGCGCGCCCCCATCCTCGATCGGCGCGGCGCTCTGGACATCCACCTCTACCGTTTCCCATGTCTGATCCGGCGCTGAGTGGAAGCGCAAGCACCGAATGGCAACGCGGACATCGTGGGAAGCAAGCGATTCGACCATGCGCTTGTGCGCATTGGCCAGGCGGGCGAGATAGCCCCGCGAGCCGCTCTCATGGGCTGCGCGCTTCAGTGGCGAGTCCCACCAGTGCGCTGGCAACCTTTGCAGGAAAACTGGGGCGTATCTGTTCGCAAAGGGGTTGAGCGCGTTCTTAAGCGCGATGTCGGACGATGTCTCCGGGTTCGACGTTGCCAAGCGCGTTTCGCTAGGCGGTTCCAAAATCGGAGGCGTCGCAAGGCCGAGCGAGGTTTCCGCTAAGGGCGGGCTAGTCGGATTCGACGCCAATTCTGCGCCGGGGCGTCCCCAATGTAGCGCCTCGGCCTCCCGCCGAGCCAGGGCTTCCCTGCGCTCCTCGAACCCAGCAAATCTAACCGCAAAGGCCTCGGCATCCTTGATTAGAGTAGTCCAAGCCGGCGCCGGTAAGGGCTTGCGATGTTGCGCCTGGGCGTCGAGCGACGCCAAGCAGGCCGTAGCCTGAGCCATGACGTCGCGCGCTGCGGCGGTCAGATCACGAGCCCTCTTGCATTCCGGAAGCTTCGTCGAGAAATTCGCCAGCGCGGCCCCAATCGCGGCCTTAGCCCCCTCGGCCGCCTCCGCGGAGACTGCCAGAGCGCTCAGTTGAAGATAAGCGATCCGCAAACGATTCGCCTCGGCCGCGGCCTTGCCGAGTTGGCTATCCATGTTTCCAAGGATTCTCAAGTCCTCAGCTTGGATTTCGGACTGCCGGCGGGCCGCTGCGGTCCGGCGCGCCGCCGCCTGGGCTGCCGCCGATGCGGACCTGGATAATCGAGCGTTGATCCGCACCAACCCCGCGGCCAACAGAAGAAGAACCGGTGGTCCCTCCCACAAAATGGAAGTACTTCCCGCTGTGCCCAACGCCAGCGGGAAGTTCGGAAACCACACGTCACGCGAATCGTCGTAGAGCGAGAAGACGGAGGCTTCGAGACGGAATCCCGTCCCGCACTCAGACACGCGGGCCTTGCCGATATTCAATGTCTGCCCCAGTAGCGCCCAAACCGCCGCCAACAGGAGCGCCGGGCTGCGCGTCATACGGCCGCCTCGCGGCCAGGACCTTCAGCGCGTGTTTCGGCCGCTGGCTTTTCGGGCCGCTCAGGGGTCCGGACGTCGAACAGCACCTTCATGGTGGACTCCACTTCGTAGACGCTGCCGCGAGCCGGACGCAGGTGCGCGGGATCGACTACGTTGTAGATTCGCGTCGCCGCCCGCGACCGGTCGGCTAACAGACAGTTGAGCACGAGGGGATGGCGATCGCTATTGAAGGCTCCGGGCGGAAGAAAGAGAAATGTCGCACCGCCGTCAGGGTGATCCAGCGCCAAGTAGATCTGGTAGTATTCCCGGCCGGTCAGGTCCTCGTCGTCGACGCCCGCCACCGTTCCGTCCTGACCCCGGCGAATGGCATGCAGTTCCAACTGGCGGTCTCGCGGCATGCCGGAGATCCCTTCCCCACGGAGGCTGGTGACGTGCACGAGATGAGCCAGCCTGGACCAGCCTGTGGGTGCGGCGGCCTCATTTAGGGCCGCCTCCAGAATCGTGAGTTGCGCTAGGTAATCGCTGGGCTGGTCGCGCCCCGAAAGTTCGGGCGCGATGCGCTGCAGCGCTGACGCCCAGAGGACGCACCAATCGAATCGTGTCGCGCCGGTCGGGATCGGTTTTTCGCGCTCCCGTTCGCGAAGCCTCTGTTCCAAATCGTGGGTGCTCCGCTCCAATTCGTCGATCTTGGCCAACAGCGACTCTCTGCGCTGGGAATCCGTCCCCCACTGCTGGAGCTTAGCCTCCATCGCGACCATCTGCGAGGAAATCGCCTTCGCCTCTGCCGGTGGCGGCGCTGGGCGCGGCTCGGCCTCCAGAGACTTCCGGATACTCTCCAACGAGCCGGTGAAGCGAGCCATGGCTTCCTTGACGAGATCGGGCAGCGAGGTGGGAGCCCCCGGTGCCGTGGGGCCCCCTGGCCGCGAGTTCAGTAGGATCTCCTGCAACTTCTTCAGCGTCGCTTCGTTCGCCGCAATCTTGCCGGGCAAGTCGGATTTCTCCGGGCGCGCCTCGGCCAGGAGCGTATCCGCCCCGGAGATCCGCTGTTTGAGATTCGTGATCCGGCTATTCAACTCGTCTCGCCAAGCCGTGGCCGCGCTGGTTTCTGGGGTCGATGAAATGACATCGGACTGGAGTTTGGCGACCCCCTTCCGCATCCAGAGCGCCCAGATGTACAGTAGGAAAACGCAGACGGCCGCGGTGTAGAGCAGTGCCTCCAGCAGACCTTCCCGGTCCCTCTCCGGGGGCGGCGTCAACTCGCGCTTGTAGATTTCCGCGCCGCCGGGAACGGCCTCGGTTATTATGAGCGTCGACTTTGGGTGGAGTGTCGAGGTGAACTCGATCCACTGTTGGCGATCCCCAACCTGCGCGATTTCGTCGTGCAGAACCTGTTGTTTGCCGGTATCGCCCAACTTTACTTCAATGCTGCCATCGCGGTTCGCCTTCACCCCGACCCTCACCAGAAAGATCGACTTGCCGAGCGCCGTAACCTGCGGCTCGGAAACCTGGGCCTGGAGCGGCGCAGGGGCCTGTGCAAGCGCCTGGCCGAGGCCCAACCCGGCCATCACGGCAAGAGCCGGAAAAAGTCGCATTCCTATACCCCCGCCTTGGCTTCAAAAGCGCATCTCACGCTTGACTCCATCGCGATAATCGACCGGACACATGGCTGCTCATGGCGGCAATCACGCCGGGTGCGGTTCTTGGAACTCTGTCCTCGACACTCGCATCTTCTCTTCGACCTTGTAAAGGCCGCCGCCCTGGGGTCTCAACTTAGCGGGGCGGTCCAGCGCGGTGATATTGACGCGTCCATTGCCGGGGTCGGCGACCAGCGCCGCCAGAACCTGCAGGGGGCTATCGAAATTGAGCCCGCCGGTGGGCAGAAGGATCCAGGCCTCCTGGCCGGGCGATGGCGGCTCGACGCAGACGAACAACTGAAAGACCTCCATTCCTTCGAACTTCGCGCCAGCGCCGTCGGTAAAGCCATCCGGGCGGTCCTGCGCCTCGGTGAGACGGAGGGTTTCGCGTTGGGAGGTGATAGCGACGAGCTTGGCGCGGCTGCCGGGGCAGGCGACGTCTAGTTCCCGGGATGTCCTTGCGAGCAGGTCGCGAATGCGACGCTGGTAGTCCTCGGGTTTGACTGCGGGATCTTTGACAGGATCGAGACGTGTGACCAGGGTTGACCACCAATCGGGCGGCATCTGCCGAGGCGGCTCCGCGCGGACTGGGGTTTCGGCGGTCTCTCGTATCCCCCATACCGGCGTCGGCCGATTAGGCGGGGTGTGCCGGGGGAGCGGCTGAGCCGGCATTTCGTCGCCCGGCGGCGGCATTTGCTGCTTCGGATAGAGATCTAGGGGCCCGCGGAACGGGCCGCTCGGGCGGCCGGGTTCTACGTCTGCGGGCTTCGCGTAAGCCTCTGAGGGCGGCCGGTCGGCCTGGGCCTGGGTGGGTGTTTCCGGGATTGGCGGCGCGGGCTGGCTCCATGAGGAAGCGGCGGCGGTTTCGGGGGCCCGCCCCGGGCTGGCCTGCGTCGCCTCAAGCTTGCGCAGCCGGTCCGCGAACTCCTTGGACTTCGCCTGCAGCTCCTTAATCAGCGCTGGAACCGCGGTCGAGGGTAGCGTGGGGGCGGGGGCCCCTACGGGTGCCTGGGCGCTGCCGGCCGTTTTCAGGCCTTCAACCTGGCTTGCCGGAGCATTCAACTGCGCGCGCAGTTCTGCATAGGCTTTAGCATTGGCGGCGGCCGCATTCCTGGTTCCCTTCTTGAGGTCTTCGACGTCGCTCTCCAGAACGTTCAACATTTCGCGTAGGTCCGAGATCGAGGCGGCGTCACCGGCGCCCGGCTGGGTAGCGCGCTGCTTCAACGTGGCATCCAGTTCGCCCAACTTCTGCGATAGCACGCGGGGCAGTTGATCGGCGGTGGCAGCGCTGGGGACGAACACCATATAGTCGCGCGGGGAGCCCTCATTCGGCGCGCCCGATCCCCTCACGTGCAGCACGCCGGTCTTCTGAATCTCGTACTTGTCTCCGCCCACATTCCGCAATTGGCAGGCGCGGTAGACTTTGACAAACCGCGCCGGCTCCTCCGCATCTTTGAACGTCGGGTACATGCGCCGAACCAGATTCATCAGCGGCCCTTGCACTAAACTCGCAACGACGGGAACGGCCCAATCGTCTTTAGCGGTCCCCGGAATCGGCAGCAGGACCCACCCGCCGTCGCGGTTGGATTCCCGGAACTCGTACCTCGATTCCGCAAGGTTTTCGAGATTGTAATTGGGGTTTTCCAACTGGAAGAAGGCTGGTTGGAGTCCGACCCTCTCGATCATCTCCTTGAGCCGCTGGCGGTCGGGCCATTCGGCCTTCCACCATTCGTTGACGGCTGCAAGGAGCTTCTCCTCCACGGCTTTAGCTCCGTCGTCAGCTCTCTGCAAGCCCTCCGGCTGCCAAGTCGACAGCGCGATCAGGGACTTTTCGATGGCGGTCTCCACGGCCCCGAACCTCTTTTCCGTAAGGCCGATGTCGTCATTGAGCTGTTGGGTGAGCGCCCCCATCTGCGCCCCCAGGCTCTTCTGCAATTCCTCAATAGATCGCTTCCAATCATCGGAGATGCCGGTTGAGGTGGAGGCATTGCCCGGCTGCGAGTCGGGAGTTTGGTCTGGCGCCGACTTGGGTTGAGCACTGTCGCCGGCGCTCCCGGTTTGAGTGTTTGTGTTGGCCAACTGCGAGGGAGAAGTTTGCCGCTGCGCCGGTTTGGCGAAACCGTCAACGCGATGCCGCAAATCGCCGAGTTGGCGGCTCAGTTCGCCGAGTTGGTAGCTCAGTTCGCCCTGCTTCGACCAGGTTCCCCAGGTCGTCAGCAGCAGGAAGGCGAGCGCAATGGCGCCGAGAGCGTACGGGCCATAGAAAAGAATGACGCCGAGGAGCGTGCGCGGCTGGCCGGTGGGGATCTCTTGGTGATACAGTTCCTTGGACTCGGGCTCGGGCGTTAGTATTTTCAACTGCGGGTAGTCCGTGAGTTCGGCGGTGAACTGGACCGAACGGTCCTTTACTTCGACGGGAAGTGTGTTCTCGTACAGCCGCGTGGCGCTGGAGCCGCCCTCAACCACGATCTGCAGGTTCGCCCTCCGATCCGCTTTCAGATGAAATCGAACGGAGTAGACGTCTCCGGCGATACGTTCCACGCTGAGTTCCGTCACCGTGGGCTTCGGGGGCGGCAGGCAGGAAGACCCGCCAGGGGCGATGGTTAGAGGGTCGGTGAGAATGGGATGGGCACCAGTAATAGGCGGCGCAATGCTGAGACGGTACTCGAGGGCGGCGGAGGAATCGCGTCGTGCCGGCACCTCCAGCGTGACCACGTCCAGTTCACGTTTGTAGGACACGGTTTGGAAGGCCTCGATGAGGCCGTCAGGGCCCTTCGATTTCTCCAGCGTGACGGTAGCCTTGTCGTCGTAGTAAGGTGAAAAGTCATCCGCACTGCGACCGCTGATGGTGATCGTGAGCTTGCCCTCGCACTGGTTGGGAGCGAGGCCTTGCACCTTGATGTCTCCCGCGCCGGCAGAAGGGCCGGCCCAGGCCAGCAGAATCGCACCCAACCAAACCCAGCGCTTTGGCATATAGAACCCCGACCTTTAATTGCCGGCGGCAGCTTGCGGAGGCCGGACGCCGGTGGCGCGTTCCAGGTACTGATCCATGGCGGCGCGCAACTCCGATATGAACACCGGTTGCAGGACTCCATCGGGCCGCGTGGTGTCTTTCACATACTGCTGGATCAGCGGCGATTCGGGGAGCAGCTCCTTGAGATGCTCGTCGTCCAAATTCAGACCGTTCAGATTCGCCTTGAGGACGCGGCCGAGGAAGACGGCGATGTGACTGCTATCGAGCGTCGCCGGCAGTTTGACATTCGCCATGCCCTCCGCAGTCAGCTCGTCGTAGAAGCCCAGAGGGCCATTCGACCCCCGGCACTGGAGCTCGCCCAGGACGCACTTCCTTGGCTGCGATCCCTGCTGGGCATTTCCCAAAGGTTCCGCTCTCACGGGTGGTTCGGCGCGCTCTTGGCTCGCGTCCGCCGCCGCGTCGGCCAGCTCTGTCGGAGGCCCAGTCTCCCCGGCCGATTTCTGGTCCTTTTTGCCCACTTCTGAATGCAGCGAGCCACCGACGACTTCGTGCTTGGGCGGGAGGGCAGCATGGTACTTAAAGGACGGACCGGTCACCGCGATAGCCAGCCGCTCCACTTGAGCCGGCTTGACGACTTCCACTGGTAACGCGTTGCTTGGACTAAAGACCTCCTGCTTCAGACCCTCCCTGAATACCGCCGCCAGCACCCTGGCGAGATCGTCCGCGTCCTTGGTAATCCAAGGCAGCGAAGAGGAGCCGCGCCCGCCAAAATACAGGTAGACATGGGGCGTCTTGACGTGGCGGCGCGCATGGAGGCCGACATAGAATGTGATGCCGGTGTAGAAAAGAAACACCTGGCTGCGCACGATGGACCAGGGCGGACTGCCGGGGTTAGGCATATTGCGCACGACAGGGTGGCTGCGCGGGTCGCCGGAGCCGAACGGCTGCCCCGAGGCGTCTTTGGCGTCGGTCAAAAGCGCGTTGAACACGATGGATGGCCTCTCAGTGAATCCGTAGTCCAGGCCGGCGTGATACTGGTTTCCGGTACAGGCTTTGTAGAACGACTCCTTGAAGTCCTTCAACGTAAACAGGCGCGGATCGAGAATATTCTCGCCGGCCAGCTTCACCGAAACCTGATCGATGAGGCGATCCTCCGTCCAAAAGCCGACATCGGTTGAGCCGCCGCCCACATCGATGGTGATGGAGAGGGAATCGGCCGAGACGGGCACGACGGTCGGCTTGATGTAAGCCAGGCGCCGGCAGATGGCATCGCTTTCGGCGATGCCCGCGGAAGCTGTGATATCCAGCACGGACTCTTTGCAAAAAACGTCACCGAAATTGTGCCAAACCTGTTTCATGCCCCGTTGAACGCCATCGGGCAACGCCAGGGGGAAGGTCCATTGGAAGTCCAGCTTGCTGACGCCCTTCGCTCGCGCCTCGGCGGCGATGTAGCGCACCAGCCCTCGCAGGTATTCGCGCAAAGGTTCTTCGTCGATTCCGCCGCCCCTGGCGCTGGCCCATTTCAAATTGGGCACCAGGCGCTCCGTAGCCTCCGGGGCGACGGCGAAACGGGGGGTGTATCGGAGTTGCTCGCCCGGCCCGCCGCCCATCAAAGTGACATCGGCGCTGCCTAGCGCGGTGGGGAAGGGAGACCGCACCGCATCCTTGGGATACAATCCCGCCAGAACCGCGCCCTGGTAGTTGGCGGCGCCCACGGTCAGGACAACTGTGCGGCCTTGGAGCGAGAGCGGTTCGGGCTTGCCGCCGTCGCCCATACGCATTACCGCAGTGTTGGAAGTGCCGAAATCGAAGCCGATCCTCCACATCAGGCCCGCAGCGGAGTCGGGTGGGGACGGAATGGATGCGCGCAGCACCATGCCGCAATGGGTGGCCTCTCCGCTGCCCGAATCCAGTACGGATAGCGTGAAGCCGATGGGCGCTTGCCGCGTGGGCCAAAGCCGCAGCATGTTCTGGCTGCCGTCATTCTTGCTCGGATCGAGGGTTTTTCCATCGCCCAACACGGGTGCCGACAGGATATTGGTTTGTCTGGCATCCACGGCCAAAGCGCCGAAATTGGCGTACCAGTCGGCGGAGTAAAAATCCGGCCAGAGCGCAAGGGACGGCGTGAATCCCGAGATCTTCACGATGTCCGTCGACAGGTCGTACTCCTTTTCGACCACGAGCGGCGCTGCGCCCGCGCCGGCGAGGGGCAGGCGAAGCTTCACCTTGACGCTTGTGTTCTGTTCGGTGACTCTCAGCATGTCGGACGCATTGATCAGATCGATCAAGTCGAAAAACTCGAAGAAGCGGGGAGTCAACGGCATCGCGTATTTCTTCGCGGCGCGATCCGAACCGCGGTCGAGCGCGCCGTCGCTCAGCGGGATTTCGACCAGCTTGGGCGGGAAGAAGACCTTCTCGGCGACCACATACGGCAGGCGCACGGACTGTTCTTTTGCGGTCAGCCATCCGGCCCCACCTTCGGGCGGCAAGTCCTTCACGTAGACTTGGTCGCCCCAGATCGACCCGTAGACTCGAGCCTTCGGGTTCACGCCCTTCGTGGAAAAGACCAGGGTGGATGGCGACTTCGCGCTTTTCAGTAGAAGGTCGCTGTCGGTCAACTCGCCGACGTCGTCCACTAGGCAAGCTTGCGTGAAGTACGAATACGGGGCGTCCGTGATCACCGGTTCTCCGTCGAGCTTCACCACGATGTTCTTCCTGTGAAAACCCGACAGTTCCGCCAGCCAAGCCGTCAGCTCCTTGCTAATTATGCCTGCCTTGTCGTCCTCGTCCGGCCGCGGCGGAGGGGGCATTCCCCACTTCTGATTCTGTGTGAACGCATCGAGCAGCCTGACGACCCATTGTTCCAGGATCTCAAGGTAGCTCCCCTTCTTGGAGAAGTATTGGATGGGATCCGAAAACAGACCGCCGGTCTGCCAGGCAACCAGGTCGGGGCACTTGTATTCGGCGGGAGTGAACGCGATCGTCCAGGGAGATGTAGCGCCGATCAATTTCCGGCCGGTCTTGTCCCAGCAGTAAATCAACCACCAGTGGTCCCAATCGCCTTCGGGCTTAGGCAGTTGGTTGCGCAAAATCGTCGCGAGGTTCAGGTCGTCGCGGGCGGCCTTGCCGTCGGCCGGCGGAGCCGCCAGGGGCGGTACCTTGTACTCTTTCACGTCTACCCTGAGGTTCAGATAGTTTTTCAATGCGAAGACAGCCAGCAGCCCGCGCCACTGACTGACGGTGGCGTCGTGCAACGGTCCGCCGGCCAACCCCTTGGCGAACTGGATGGCCCGCGCGAAGACCGATGGAACACTGTGGACGATGCTCGTGTCAATGATCTGATCCTCGATGCGGATGTCCTTCGCGTACTGCTTGAGGAAGTCCTCCGCGGAACTATCCCCTTTCCACTTTCCGGGGGTCGGCGCGGTCAAGGAACGTCCCGTCGGCGAGAGAGCGTTGAGGAAGATGCGTACGTCCTGGTCAGACATGGGAGACCTCCTCGACTTGCTTCTGGTATCCCCGCGCGATATACGAACTGGCGGCGTGCGCCAGCACCGAGAAATAGGCGCCGACGCCGCGGGGACCGCCCTTGTCAAGCGGCACGCCTACCGTGTCGCTGAAATAGGCGTCGATGCGGTCGGGGCTGGCAGCCCCGGGGACATCCGGCCACAAGAGGTTGGCGATGCGTTTCAGGTCCACATCGACTCCGGACCCGCCGGCGCGCGCCATCAACGCCTCCGGATTGAAGAGCCGCACAGCCGCCGAACGCTGGCCGCAGATCTGCGCCCACCACGGAAAATGGCGCTGGCGGAAGAATTCGGTCAACTGGCCGATCTCCTCGGGGGCGGGGTCGGTCCGCAGAGACTGTTTCTGCGCAGTGAAGCGCTCCCGGTACCACGGCACGCAGTAGTCGAGCGTGTCCAGATCGGCGCGCGCCAGCAACGGGGCGAAGAAACCGAGGTGCGCCGCCCCTGCCAGGAAGAACTGGAGAAGTTTCGTCCGAAGATCGTCGGTTTTGAAGGACCGGAGCGGTATGTCGGGCCACTCCAGTTGATTCTTCTGGTCCTTTTCGTCCGCCTTGTCTACCTTCACTTCGCTGCGCGGGCCGGAGTAGTAGCACTCGCGGCCGGAAATCGGAGACCTGAAAAACTCAAGGCAAGCCAAGGCCGCCAGCAGATCCACGAAGTGCGCCGGGTTGCGCTGTTGCGGACCGCCGAGGGCCCATTCGACCTGCATCATGCCGCTATCGCCGATCCAATAAACCGCGTCGAACGGCCAATCGTTATTCGCGCGCAAATAATCGTAAAACTCGACCGCGGAGCGGGTCGCCAGGGAGAAGTACTGGGAACGGGCAGCCATCTCCGCGTTACTCTTGTCACCGCCCGCCATGAAGCGGAAATACGGCACGGCGGCCGCGACCCCGACGAGGATGCGCTTAGCGTTCGGGTCCTTCGAGGACTTCAAGAAACGTGCGATGGGATGAACCGCCGATGCCCCCGTACCCCCAAAAACCGAGGCCGCGATGAAGATGCGGGACCCCGCCGGCTGGTCGATGTCGTCCTTGATTTTCTTGAGCAGAACCGACCACGGCGGCCGCTCGGCCCAAAGCGAGACCAGCGACATGGCGGCCGCGCCAATGGCCGGATGGCCGCGAAAACCTTCGTCCAGCTCCTGGTTGAGCTCGGTGTCGGTGAAAAAAAGCCGGACCACGTCCTGGGGCGTACCGCTGGCGGGCAAACTATCGAAATGCAATAACTTGCGGAGATTCTGTCGGGGCTCGACGGGGCTCCAGACCGGCAGCTCCGGTTTGTCCTTCTCCTCTGCGCTCAACAGGTCCAGTCTTGTCTTGAAGAACCCCAGGTCCGGCCCCATTCTGCCGTCGAGAATCTCGCGGCAGCGCATGTAGGAGTTCACCAGGTCTTTGGCTCTGGTGAAGTTCCCGTTCCCGCTGTCGGGGTCGATGATGAGCACGCGCAGCTCATCGGGGCCCAGGCCGGCCGCGCACAAGTGCACAGCCGCCTCCAGGTCGCGCACTCCCGTTCCGCCAGCGCAAATAAGCGTATTCATAGCACCTCCCGTTAACGAGCCCAGCGGCGCCGCAGAGCGATGAAAGCGCCCACGGGCCGGTACTTAAACTTCGGCGGCGTGATTTCCGGCGACAACATCGACAGAAATGAAAACAGCAGGGCGAGCGCGCCGCAGATGAGGCCCACCAGTGCGGCGCTGCCCGCAAAATCGGCCTCGGCGTCCGGAAATCGCTTACCAAACTGCCACCAGCCGAGAATGGACACGCCCACGGCCGGCATAACCGCCAGCCACAACCAGCGCATCGGCGTGTATCCCCCAAACGGATCGCCGGCTGCGCGTATGAGCTTCCTCCGCGCGGAGTAGCGGTACAGGGCCGCCGTGGCCACAATCGTGACGACAGCGCCGACGAGCAGGTACAGAGCGAAGTCGTTCTGAAAATCCGTCCACAGGTCGCCCGATATGTTCGGATCCGGTTGCGTCGAAAGCCAAGGCAGCAGAATTTTGCCCATCATTCGCCTCTTCCTAAGCAGATCACGTGATCTGAGAATACGACACTCTCGGTGATTGCGCGCACCATCGACTGCACAAACAGATCCAGGTGCAACGTTCGATTTCCCTGGCTCTCGTCCCGATCGGAAAGCGTGCTGTACTCGTCGACCCAGGCCGGCAGTTTGAGATTGCCTTCTCCCGCGGAGATACGCACGCGGTATACGCTCCAAGTCCTGCCCTCCGGAGTCGGAAAGAAGAACTTGATTGTCATCAAGTCCTGCTTGCCGCTTACCTCTGGGGTGAAATCTTTCACGGGCTGCGGCGCCCCAACGGCTTTGCCGCCGCGCAACGTCAGAACATCTACTTGGTACCTGAAGTCCGCCAGAGAGCGCACCGGAAGCCCGGTCGTGGCTCGAATCCGGAGCGCTAGCGGACTAACCGGCCCAGGCACGTGAACCTGCCTAAACCAATCCAGGGTTCCCAAGGAGACGCGGCTGCTTGCGATCGCGAAGGATCGAAGATGGCGGCTCCAGAGCGAAGCTTGGCCGTCCAGCCGGGCTACATCCCGGCGGTCGACCCGGATCGGCGGCGCCGAAGGCTCAAAAGAATTGGATTGGGTCAGGCCGGCCAGCGCGTATCTTTGGAAGCGGACCAGATCCTGCTCGGTGGGGGCGGCGATCAGCGCATAAAACGGCCGCCCCTTGAGGGGATCGTCCGGCTCATCCAGCATGATCACGCCGTGCGGCGTGGTCTCGACGAAATACTTGCCTTTAAACGACGAGCGAAACGCCACAAGCATGATCGCCGGGCTGGCCTGCGCCACCTCCTGCAAAGCGGCGATCATGTCCTTTTCGTCTTTGTGGCTCTCCGACTGCTCCATGTCGGTGACGATCACGCAGACGGCTCCGGCTGCCACATGCGACGCTACCCGCCGCAACAACTGGGAGAGCGGCGTGTCTCCGCCGCCGTAAAAGGCCGGAGATGCCAGATCGCTGACCAACGCCTGTCCCAAAGGCTCGATCTGGCTGGAAAACTTGTACGCTTCCACGTTGTAGCGCGCCGTCAGCGCGTTCGTGTACACCGCCGTCAGAGTCTTGCCATAGATGGAATTCGGATTGTCGACGAATCCCCGCATCGATTGGGAGCCGTCGATATAGAGTTCGAGCGACGATGCGGGCGGCGCGGCCGGCGGCGGATCTTGGGCGATGCCGAAGAACCTCAGAACGGTGGCCGCGGACGGAGCAAGGGGGGGGGGCGACATCTGGCAGGAGGAAAGCGCAGCCGCGGCGCAAACCAGCGCTAGGCGTCCTCCGATCATACGTCGATTAGGCAGGCGCGCCGTCGCGTTAAATGTCGGCATTAGGAACTCCATTTTGTGGGGCGGCCTGCCGCGCTACGCGCCACTTGGATTCAAAGGCAGTCGTGAAAAAGATCGAGACGAACATGACTTCCAGTATGCCTTCGCCGACTACATAAAACCGCGCCTCCGGGGAAATTGGACGTATATCCCCGAAACCGGTGGTCGTGAAACTGGCGAAGGAGAAATCGAGCATATCCATTTGAGTCGCGTTAGCTCCGAGCCCAAGGCGAATCTCCATACCGGAGGCCTCATTGACTGTGTTCTTGACGACGGAGACCCGCGCTCCACGGAAGACATCATCCGTACTCTTGCCCGCGCTCTCCTTGGCGGGTGGTGGGCAAAGCGATTCGGCGTTGCTCCCCGCGCCGCCTTGCTGTAACTCGATTGCGGTTTGGTTGGCCGCTGTATCAAGGGCGTTATACAATGTCTTGAAGTAAGAGTTAAGCGCGGTGTTGTCCCCACCGCGGTCCCTGATCATGACTAACCTGCCCCGGATCTCCTGCAAGGCGGCAGATGCGCGCCTAAACGCCAGTTCTTGATTCAACCGCGGCCACTCGTTCTTGTTCTTGTTCTTGAAGCCCTCCTTATTCGCTCCCGCCAGGACATTCGTGGTATATGAGATCCCATGGTCCTTGCCCTGCTCCGCGTCGAACCAACGCTGGAATGCGTCCAGAACCTCACCGTTGGTTTTCAGAAGGGGAAAAGGCCTGCCCTTGGGATCACGCGGATGGCTCGCTTCTTCAACCAATCCTGCACCCACGCACCCCAGCGGCTCATTCTGATCTATCTCGTTCTGCCCCTTCTGAAACTGAAAAGTCGCTTCGAAAGAGGGAGTTGGCTCAGAGGAATATCCAGGTTTCACGCTCGTCTCAGGCTTGTCCTGAGTCCAGACTTCCGTGTTCTGCCGTTTTAGACGCGCTTCGGCCATGGCCGTGGGCGCGGGTTGCGCAGGAGCCGTATTTCCCGGGTCACGGCACCAAGCCAAGAGAGCCGAGTTGAACGTTCCGGCCCTGGCTACGTAGAGGTTATAGTAAAGTACGCCGAATGCCGTACCATTCGCCAGAAATGCGGCCAAGACGAACAAGACAGCGAAACGCGCCGTTCGCTCGTGCCGCTGGTCCGCGTTGCTCACAAAATCCCGCCAGCTCAGAAGCGCAACACAACTGACGACAATGTATGCCACGCATAGAAAATACTGCCAGAGAAAGGGATTAACCAAATCCGCAACCGGGGACTGAGGGCGATTCAGAGGCGTCTGCGAAGTGATGGCTTGCTTCAGGAAATAGTCTTCGGCCCCACTCGGTTTTTCCCAAAGCCTCGCCGGATATTGCCCGTTAAACCAGAAATGCAGGATCGCCATCGCGACAACAAGGAGAACGCCAACGAGCAGCAGCCACGCGCTTGCTACCTTCGCGGCCGGCCACCCCAGCCGCTCGTATTTCCGCATGCGCTCCCATGCGATGCCAAAGTCCTTTTTGAGTCGATGCGGAACCTTAAGGACGAACGTGAAGGCGCCGAGGAACAAGATCTCAAGCAGCCAAGCCTGAGCGTAGACGCAGATCATAAGCGCCGCCAGTGCAGCGACCCAACCACCTCTGTTCAGCCATCCTCGAAGCCGCTCCGGTCTCCCGCCTGAGGCATCTTCCTCGGAGAGTACGCTCAGGAAGAGCGATAACGGCATGCCGAGCAGGACGAACCAGCACGTGACCAGGAGGGTTCCGTCGTAACACGTCGTCTGCTCGGATTCGGCATAAGGGATGAGGCCCTCCGCTGGGAGCCCGGAGGGTCTACATCCGCTCTTCTGGTACTTCAACCAATCCGTCGCCAAGATCCGGAAGTAGCTGGGATCCTTCGGCATAGCCTCTTTGCACTTCGCGGCATCCGGTGTTTGCCCCGCCGCCTCTCCCGATGCGGCCTCCATTACCACGGGCGCGGAGCAACCACAGACTTTCTTCGATACCCACACGAGCGCCAGGAACACCAGGCAACCCACCACCAACCAGGCGCCGAACAAGGCCCGCCGTCTATATCGCTCATCTCGCCGCCTGAAATCGCTAATCCACTTCAACATGGGAACGAGAACCTGTGCGCCGCTTCCGGCGACGGATACCTAATGAACATCGTACGACTGTGTTCGGATGGACCTAATCTAATACCGTAAAAAGAACTACGTGTCAAGGGGATAAGCCTTTCTGACAGGCTTTTCTCGCTCCAGGCGAGATACAACCCTGTAAATCAATCCAGTTGCGGCCTTCGCCGGCCGACGCGGATGTCGATCCTCCCGGCCGCTTGCGGAGGCGGCACGAATGCGACACGTGGACCCGTGGCACCAACATCCAGGAACCACACGGCTTCGTTCAGCGCGTCGGTCAGACGAAACGCGCCGGCGCCGACCGGCTGAAGCGTCGTGAGAGAACAAGGGCAAGGAATGCTCTGAGGCGCGCCGCCCGCCAGATCCAGAATCATCACGGATCCCGAGCCGGCGTTGGCGACGTATGCCGCGGTTCCATCCTCCGAAATGCCGACGCCAACCGGCGAATCGATGCCGCCATTCTGGCCCGCCAGCGGGATGATGATTGCGGAAGCAGCGGCGTCTCGAATCAGCATCACAGCGTTTGCGCCCGCGTCGGCGGCCACTACGTCTCCAGCCCGCGAGAAAGCCATGGCAGAGATACGCGAAACGGGGGTCACTGGACTGGCGAATTCCTGCGGCGTAAATCGATAAAGGAAGCCCTCAGTCTCGCCGGACAGCGCCACCATAACCGTATTGCCGTCCTCGGAGACGGCAAGTGCAGTCACAAGGCCCTGAACTGAACTCAGATCGATCTCACGGCTCACCGCCGCCAGCAGAGGCAGGCCGGAAAGAACCTGGAGGCTTCTGGTCTCTACGTTGAAGAGCAGCGCGTGGCTGCCCGCGGGGCTAAGCACGATGCGGCCTGCGGCGCGCATCGCTGCCGGGACCGGCGCCGCTGACAAAAATCCGACCGGGCCTGGTTGCGCCAGCCACAATTCCTGGTCCTCCACGCCAATCCCCAGTACGTAGTCGCCGCGAGGGGATGCCACGCCGCCCGAGAGACTCACGCCGCCCGCCAGAGGTGGACCGATGGTGGCACCTCCGAGGATTCCCTGGACAGGCCGGACGGAGCCAGAAGCCGAGTCAACGAGCAGTCCAACCTGCGGCCCCACCAGCGTGGGTGCCTGTCCGGCAGCTCCGTGAACAAGGGCCGCGCAGAAGGCGATGAACCATAACCGAGTATGCATGGAGATTTCCTGAAGCTGGATCAAGGGTGGCCGACCGTTCCGTTTCCCGGCGTAATTACGACGGTAGACGTGGTTGGCGTCGGAGTCACTGCCGTCGTGGTCGACGCGCCCTTCTTTCCCGCCAATGCTGCTGCGGCGCCTCCTCCCGCGCCCGCAATTATCAAACCCACGATCAACCCGGTATGGCTCCCCTTTCCCCACGGTAGCTTGAGTTGCAGGGCATGCACCCCCAGGAGATCCGCATTCACATCGATATCGAACTTGCCAGATTTATCGCCTGGGCGGAAACCGGCCGCCACTGCCCCCCCTCTGGCGTCGGTTCCGGTGTCAAACTTCGTTCCGCCGTCGGCGAATTGACCGTCTTTCTTCTCTGGGACGCTGAACGTGACCGTAGCGCATGCGACAGGTCTGCCGTTCTCATCGGCCACGCGAACGGCCGGCTCGGCGGCGTTTAGCTGCTTCGGATCGGTTTGCTGTTTCGAGTTGTTGACAGCCTCACCACCTGGCTGAGCCCTGATGCTAAGAATCTTGAATCCCTGGCCCCGGTTAGATTGGCCAATTGTCGCCTGCCATGGTTCTCCATCGAACGTCGCAACTACAGAGATCGGGAACGGACCGGCCTCCGTCGGACAGATCGGCGGGGGCTGGGCCTCGCCAGTTTCGTTCGTCACGGCATCGGCGGTCGCGAGTCTCCGCGATCCGTCCAGAAAGAAGCTATGGGCGGGCAGTGAGAAGGTCACGGCGGCTCCGGGCACTGGCAGGCCGCTCAGCGCGTCTGTGACCCTCACCTTCGCCGACGCCGTGCGGCCAATGCTGTTTACGGCGTCGCCGCCCTCCACAATGGTGATCATATGACTGCTAATCCTGTTTTGTTGGTCGATGCGTTGCGCGCCCGCATCCCGCCCTGCGAGAGAGGCATTGACATCGATTGCGAACGGACCGGCCTTGGCATTCGGACGAAAACCCCACCCCCTTGCCATGCCGTGCGCGTCGGTTCTAACTTTAAGGAAGTTCCCGCTCTTGAACTCTCCTCCTGGGCCGGCCGTCGGAGCCCGAAAGGTAACCAACGCGCATGCAACCGGCTTGCCATCCTCGTCGTTTACCTGCACGACTGGTTCGGTGGCCTTCTGCTGCCTGATGTAGCCAGTCGTGTTCTGGCCCTGAAGAACTCTCAGCTTAAGTTGCTCGAACTGGGGAACTTCATTGGCCTGTTTAATGGTCGCCACTGTAGATTGCCCATTCGCCCTCGCGGTGACCGAAATCGGAAAATCGCCAGCCGCGATTGGACAGATTGGAGGGGTTATTGCTATGCCACTCTCGTCGGTTGTTACGCTGGCGGTCCGCGATTCGCTGTCCAGCACAACCCCATCCGTCGGCAGAAAGACGCCGTTCTCGGGCAGTTCGAAAGTCACATCCGCGCTTGGAGTTGGCTCATTTCGAACTCGAACCCTGACTCGGGCCGACACGATTCCGCCGATCAGGTTCATCGCGTTTGGGTTTCGGTTCAAGTCGTCGATCTGCGGCAGGTTGGCTTGTGTCCATGCAATAGGTCCTGAAGACTGCCAGAACACCGCATAGCTCATGAAAAGCGCAAGGTTCCTGAGAACCAGTGAACCAACTCTGGAATGCTTCATCGGTTTCTCTCGAGTACGTAACGTCCCCCGCTCTCGCCCGCCGAAATGACGAGGATAGTATATTCACCTGGGATCAAGTCCGCCGTCACCTGCGCGATCAGGCGTGTGTCTCCGAGGGCTACGAGTGTGCCGACCGTTCGTCCGCTCTGGTCGTAAAGCAGCAGGATGGGACTGAACTTGTAAGCATCGCGAGATCCATCGGCCGTTAATGTGGCGGTCTGCGGCGTGTCGATTGACAGGTGATACTTATGCACAAAACCCTCATACTCGCCGCCCGGCGGCATCTTGCAGTCGGCGGGGGAAAACTCCCCCTTCGCCGACAAACCCTTGAAGTCGCTGGCCTTGCAGGTGGGCAGGACGTCGACAACCGCGGGCTTTGGCGCTGGCGCGGGGGGCGCCGGGGCGGGTTTGGCGGGGCCAGGGGCAGGCGCGGGGTCGACGATCAAATTCCCTGGCTCGGGTGCGGGGACCGGCGCTGGAGGCGGCGCAGGCTTCGGTATTGGGTCCAGAGGATCTTTGAATGGCTGGGCATTCGCGTAAACCGGCGGAGGCGGCCACGAGGTTTCCCGGTTCAATTGCCAGATCAGCCACGCCATGAGAACCAGTGCGATGCCGACCGATGCCGGTATCAAAGTATCGAAACTCAGCGGCTGTCTAATCTGCTGCATCGGGAAAGTCTCCAGGCGCGACGAGGGGCGCGGAAAACGGGTTCCAAACTGGGCAAGCCGCTACCGCTGCGCGCCTCACACAGGTGGCACGGCGCAACTCCAAACCGTTGCTGTTCTGCCACATCCGATATCTCCGGGGATCACGCCCCAGAAATTATACCACATTTCTACATTCAGAGACCCGATTCTCTGATAGAATTTGATAGAATTATTTGCGGCCGAAGAACCCGTCCTTGGCGGAGATTGGTATGTGGCAACGTCGCGTCGTCTACGGTTCTATTCTTACCGTATGGTGCCTGATACGCCCGGCAAGCGCTCAAGTTCTCGCAACGCCGATGCTGGTGTCGCCGAGCTCCTTGATTTTCGGTACTGGACGTCAGGGTACGCAATGCCTAAACATCGCCAGTTCCGCCGCAGTGACATATAGCACTTCCATCGCGGCGGAGAGCGGAAACGGTTCGATCCAGGCGTCGAGCGGAGCCAACGGGACGACGCCGGGCGTTGCGTGTTTCACGTTGGTTGCGTTGGGTGCCAGCGACTCCAGGGGGCATATTAGCGTATCGGCCGGGAACAATAGCCGGGATATCCCCTATTTGATCACGGTAGTCGGTGGTGGTCCCTGGTTGAACCCATACGTTGCTCCGTTTGGCCCGCCAGGTCCGGTACCCGGCCTCAACAACGGTTTCTCCTTGACTTTCGCATCTGCACCTTCCGGTACCCCACCTCCTGCACAGTGTCTCATGGTTGCCAGCACGCCCTCCGGCCTGAGCTTCACTGCTGCGGTTACCTCGCCCGCACCCGACTGGCTACAGATATCTAGCGGAGCCTCCGGCACAACTTCGGCCTCCAGCAGTGTCTGCGTTTCGGTCAGCGGCGGGTTGTCTGCAGGAACGTACACCGGGAGCGTGACGATCACCGCTCCGGGCGCATTCGGAAGTCCTTTCATCGTGCCCGTCACACTCCAAGTAGCCAACTTTACTATTTATCCTGCCAATGCCTCTAATTTCACCTACGCCCTTCCCTCAGGCGCCGTCAATGCCAGCTATAGCTGTTATCCGCTGACAGTCGTCGATTTCGGCGGTGCGCTGCCAATTACTTGGACATATCTGGGTGGATTGCCCGCCGGGATGAATATGGCTTCGGACGGGCGCATATGCGGTACGCCGTCCCAGGCGGGCGTTTTCCTCGCAAGTGTGAAGGCAACGGATGGGAGAAACAGTACGGCTACGGCGATGTTCAGCCTCTTCGTTGCAGGCGCGCCGACGATCACGACGCCATCGCCGCTCCCGCCCGGGAGCGTCAATGGCGCATACAGCTATCCGCTTGCGGCGACTGGGGGCAACCCCGCTACCAGTGGCAGTCCCTATTCGTGGTCCTGGTCGCCGGCAAGCGGGTCGAGCCTGCCTCCAGGTCTCGCGCTGAGCTCGGGCGGAGCGTTGAGCGGAACGCCTTCCCTTACCGGCAATTATACGTTCTTAGTGACCGCGGCGGACGGTGCCAACGCCACGGCTTCTCAGCAATTCACGCTGGCCGTTGCGTCTCAACTCTCGATTACGCCCCCCTCGCTTCCTCAAGGAATCGCCGGCGGGTATTTCAGCTATACGCTTGCGGCGACAGGTGGGAATCCTCCATACACGTGGTCGACTACGAGCGCCTTGCCCACTGGAATTACGCTCAGCGCGGGCGGGGCGCTGAGCGGCACGCCTTCACAAAGCGGCGACTTCCCGATCGTGTTCACCGTAAAGGACACCTCCCTCGGGGGCCAAGCCACTGCGACCAGCGCCGCCATTACTCTTCACATTGCGCAACAGTTCACCATCACGACCGCATCGCCTCTCCCGCCGGGGAGCATCAATGCCGCATACAGCTATCCGCTTACGGCGACCAGCGGAAGCGCGCCTTACACATGGACATGGTCACCAGTGAGCCCTTCGAGTACGCCTGCTGGCTTAACTCTGAGCGCAGGTGGAGCGGTGAGCGGCACGCCTTCGCAAGCCGCCGACTATACCGTTTCCGTCACGGTCAGGGACGCAGCCAGCAACGTGGCGTCGAAGAACGTCACGTTGCACATCGCCGCGCAACTCGCCATTTCGACGCCCGCATGTCCATCGGGAATCGTCAACGCCTCTTATAGCTGCCAGCTTGCCGCGACAGGCGGGAATTCTCCGTACACGTGGTCGACTACGAGCGCGTTGCCCTCCGGGATTACGTTCAGCGCGGGCGGGGTGCTGAGCGGCACGCCTTCACAAAGCGGCGACTTCCCTATCACCTTCACGCTAAAGGACACTTCTGCGGGTGGCCAGGCGACCAAAACGACGAACTTTACGCTGCACATTACACCCCTGCCCATCGTAGTTACGACTCCTCCGTTGATTGGAAAGGACGGGGTGGTGGGAACGCCGAGCCTAACTGCAACCGGTGGAACTCCTCCCTACCAATGGTCGCTCGTCAGCCCTCCGTCAGGGTTGACGATCAACTCAGCCACCGGCGTGTTGAGTTGGGCCTTCCCGACGTGCGGCCTGTATAACTTGACAGCCCAAGTCAAGGACTCGGCGACTCCGCCGGCAACCGTGCCGATTTCATGGGCCGCCGCGATTGGGCCGAAGCTGACTATCGCGGCGTTGCCGAGTCTCGCACAGCCAATGGCTTCAAGTACAATTTCGGTTTCTTTGACGTCGTCCTGCAATACAGCCATCGGCGGCACGTTGAGCGTCGGTTTCCAAAGCGCCGTGACCGGCGCTACCGACCCTTCCATACTATTTGGAAACGGAAGCGCCAACACCTCGTTCACGATCCCCGCAAGCTCAACAACGGCAACGTTTACGGATAAGAACGGCAACCTCCTGCAAACCGGCAGCGTGGCCGGCACGATAACGTTGACCGCGGGCAGCATGCGCTTCTCAGGTTCGAATACTGACGTCACCCCAACTGCGAACTCCCTGGCGGGCACCAGCGCGAAACTTACCCCTATCATAACCAGCGTGCAGGCAGTGCGTTCAGGAAGCGGCATTACAGTCACAGTGATCGGATATTCGACTTCCCGCGAACTCCAAACGGCCAATTTCACGTTTACCGTGTTGGGTGTGGGCCAGACTCCGGTAACGGTTTCCCTAGTGGATATAGCGAATAACAAGTGGTACGGCACGAGTGCGAGCATCCCGTACGGCAGCCAGTTCCTCTACACGCAGCCTTTCACTGTCACTCAGGGAAATGCGACTGACGTATCCGGAGTGGCGGTAGTACTGAGCAACTCGATGGGAACAATGCTTGCGCCGTTCTCCGCTCAGATCCAATGAAACGTGACGGAATGGGTGAGCCTACTGCCAAGCGGAGCAGTGTGCTTCTATCGACGGCACGCTCTGCAAGTGCATAATCAACCTTGATGCTGATGCGTTCGAAACGACAATACATCTTACTCGGACTCATTGTTGCCGCACTTATCGCCGTATTCTTCGCAATCCGGCCCAAGAATACTACCGTTTCCACGCCGTCGCTGCCGCCAACTGCCACCGCCCACAAAGCGGGTCCCCAGTGGGCCTATCCGGACCCGAGCCGCACGCCCGGATCCACGAATCCAGGCATAACTCAGAGGAATATCGGGGAGACAATCTGTAATCCCGATTGGAGCACGAGGAGCATTCGGCCGCCTGAGTCGTACACGTACAAACTGAAGAAACAACAGATTCAGGAGTGGGGCTTACCTGGGACCGCGGCTGATTATGAGGAGGATCACTTCATCAGCCTCGAATTGGGAGGCCACCCGACAGATCCGCGGAATCTGTGGCCAGAGCCGTACCGCCCCGAGCCGGGTGCCAGAGAGAAAGACGTTGTCGAGACTTACCTTCACAGGCAGGTCTGCGCAGGGGTCATGACGCTTCAGGAGGCCCAGAAGACGATAGCGACGGATTGGTACAGAATCTACTTGCAGATTCAAGAGTAGGATCCATAGTTCGCGGTCGACCAACCGCCTTGGCCGCGTCTCAGGGGCACGGTTCGCTTCGCAGTCAGGTCGGGCCGTCGAGGCTCATTCGATCCGATCCTTCGACTTTGCCGCTTCTTTCGTCTGCCACTGCATGTTCTCCGACTTGTCGGCGCCGCCGCACTTCAGCGGTACGATGTGATCCACCACGTAGCCAGGCAGGCTCCTGTCTGCTTCCCGGTCGCCGGGCAGGGGTGCTGGCGCTGGAAGGCCCGCCGGGCCGCAGGATCACGTTTGATCCGGCCGCTGGCGTCCCGCTCGCAACTGGAGCATTTCTCCGATGTCGAGGATCGAGTGCGGCCGCCCCGTCCTGCTTGTCCATTTATCGAAAAGGCGGGGCCGCTGCCCCGCCTTTCCGTACATGTCGCGCACGCAGGCTTTACTTTTGAGCCCGCACTTCTGTGTTTTGCTCCCCTGCGGGAGAACGGCGCACCTTGGCAATTCATCGTACGAACTGCGGGGTCGCCATACTGATCGTAAACCCAGAGGACTTTCCTGTCAAACTCGATTCCACTGTAATGGAATGCGAAGTTGCCGATAGGA